>Ga0181556_1002974_pt1 | contig 15047 bp, 14 predicted proteins | sample 011ome_14_FD_148651 | JGI IMG/M metagenome (GOLD analysis project Ga0181556, IMG submission 148651) | Coastal salt marsh microbial communities from the Groves Creek Marsh, Skidaway Island, Georgia - 011505AT metaG (spades assembly) | ecosystem: Environmental > Aquatic > Marine > Intertidal zone... | reverse complement strand
GGTTCAAACACAGTCGCTGCCAACTATGGCTCAGGCTATGCCCTAGACGTCATGAGGGAGCGTATGGAAAAGGTGTGGGCTTAAAATGCCTACTTAGAGGCGATTGCAGACTAAAAAAGATAGTCGAGTTTCAGTCTATCCTATTGAAAGGCTGGACTTAAATTTATGGGTTCGTCAATGCTTGGGTGTTCAACCCACCAATCTTTGTAAACAAATCTCAAAAAGACTAACTTCATTTCCGGGGTAAGATATTTCGGTGGATGAACAGGCCCTATGAAATCCGGATTTTGCTTCATTTTTATCATGATTGATCTCCCATTTTTTTGAAAAAAATTAAAAGAGACCGAAGAAATAATCGAAGTAAAGTTCTTGCAACCTTATGCGCATAGCCAATTTGCCGCAGCTATACGCCTAAATTTTACTCATACTTTTGTGATAAAGTTGTAAATTAAGCGTTTTTATCAACCACGTTATGAACCTTGTGAAGTCTTTTCATGACTGACGGAACATTAACAAAGTTTGACTGCTGAAGTCACATTACCTTTGTCATCCAGAAACTGCCTACGTTTGGCGTAAGCAAGCGCTTCAAGATCATAATCGGTTTTAAGAACCTCTTTGCAATGATCAAGTATAAGATATTTGAGATCTAAGTTTACAGACTCATTCATACGGCCAACTCCTTAGCGCTGGTATCCATTCAAAATGTCTGTTGGCTACTGTTTTCAAAAATAATTCACTGTATTTATTTTGAAAAGAAGTGACGCTACGTCGCAAAAGTAACGTTTACTAATTGCGCCCCGAAACCCTACTAAGTCTGAGAGTTCATGCGGGAACACATGGAAAACGTGTGCAGTTAAACATTCTAAATATAGCGGTGGCGCCGATTCCATCGCATGCATATGCAGGTTTCTGGCAGTTCTTTTGGGCGGGGTATAACTAACAAAACCAAAGGGCACAACTGTACATAAATACCTTGGATACGCTTGGGTCATGCTAATGTTTGGGTTAGCATCAGCAGCTTTTGGATCCAAATACTCGGTTGTACTCTATATCTAATATTTCGTCCTTCCGCCCCAAACAGTGCGGCCACGTGCCTATCAACCTCATGGTTGGGGTCTGTTACGGCTCAGTACAAACTGACACCATAAGATCATTACAACAGGCAATCCCACGGTTGAGGAACACATCCATCAGTCAATAGGAATAAGATCAAACTCAACCAGATCGCTCCATCTGAAAAAACACTGATCGAAAAGTTCAGGACTGGCGGTCTCCATCAACTGATAGCAAACGCTGCGGTCACGGTTGGCCCATGAATTTAGTTAGTTAAGCCCTTTGGGAAGCAATCGCCCTTCAACATTGAACCGTTCATAGGCTGCTTTCCAACAACCGTCTTTGAATCCTTCGATGACCAGGTACTGCTTCATAGGAATCACCCTTTTTACCCGTCTGTTAGCTATTGGCCGTTTGTATGCCGGCGCCCCTGACGCCTTCTCACGCACCTAATCTTATTTTGATCATCTTTACATTTTCGAAAGAAGCAGAAACGCCTGTACCTGCTAAGTGTCAGGCAAGCAGAAGCAGCACTTACTGTCTACAAAACTGTATCTTTAAGCTGTCTTTGGGCCCATATCCTTCAAATACTTGATTGATCCCTGCCAATGACAAACGATGCGATACGAGCCGCCCAATATCAGGGCCATAGGCTTTCAGTCCGTCAATGGCCTGCGGGATATTATGATTGAGCGAGTGCGATCCGGCCAAGGTAATTTGTCGGCGGAAAAGTTCAAACGGCGAAACTTCTATCCGCGCTTCTGAGGGACACACACCAAAAAACAGGCCCACTCCTCCATTTGCAATATAATCGATCAGTTTCGTCGCGACTGCTGGCACACCTGTGGCATCTGCCACCAAATCGACATTTTGTCGCAAACTGTTCAGCGCCTCTGAATGGGCTTCAATAGCTTTAAATCCAAAGCTTTCAGCCAGTGACAGACGCGTTCGGTTTAAATCAACCAAAGAAATATCGTTTACGCCAGAGACCTGCAATCCAATTGCCATTAGAAGACCAATCGGGCCAGCACCAAAAATAAGGGCCGAACCTGCGCGATCTGCGTGAGCAGCTTGCAAACCATTTAAAACGCACCCCAAAGGTTCTGCTAGCGCAGCGATGTCATAGGGCATATCGCCAATGGAATGGACTTGCGAAGCCTGAACCAGGCTATATTCAGCAAAGCCACCATCGCAGGTAACTCCATATGCGCCTAACGTTTCGCATAAATGGGCCCAACCTTTTTTACAGGCCCGGCAACTGCCGCATTCAAGGTTTGGATCCACCACAACGCGATCACCAACTCGCAGATTTGTTACATCTGGACCAATTTCGCAGACCAAACCCGCATATTCATGCCCTGGAACCAGCGGAAATGCTGATGAGCCATAATTACCGCGCATAACTTCCAAATCGGTATGGCAAATGCCGCTAGCATGTATTTCAATTAATACTTGGCCGCTCTGAGGCTTTTTTGTAGGCTTTTCGATCAGCACAGGTGTGTTTTTTTTACTGAAGACAATTGCGCGCATAGAGTTAACTTTCTAAGTAGACTTGGATCGCTTTTTCGGTGCCTTGGCTCCAGATCAAGTGAAGCCAGTTATCAAAACGCACACCAAACTGGATGTCGCGACCTAAATCACCGTAAAGTTGATATTGACGGCGCCATTCGGCTGGGCAGTCTTTTGCAATAATAGCGTGCGTAACCAAGTTCTCCCAAGAAGGATCGTTCGATTCAATCATTGTACCATCTTCGCGCCAGCCTGCGCACATCCGCGCCCACAGCGCCTCTCCAAGCGCCAACCCGTCAAGAGGCATGTTCTGTGCAATCGCATCGCGTAAAACCGGATGAATGAATCCCGGATGGCGAGCCGAACCATCAAAAGCCACGCGTCGAGTTGTGTCTCCTATCTCAGGATTAGCAAAGCGCTTTTCGATAAGATTCACATAGGCTAATGGCGTCATCCCAGGGACGGCGCTGACATGTGGGACAATCTCTTCAGTTTCTATTTTACGAAACAATTGAGAGATAAGCGGATGGCCCATGGCGTCAGATATTGTGCTTATCGATAGCAATTCAGCTGGCGCTGCAATAAGCTGATGACCTGCATTGAGCAAACGCAGTTTCATGGCTTCAAAATTATGCACATTGTCAGTAAACGTTACACCAACTTTCTCGAATTCAGGGCGCCCTGCGCAAAACTTATCTTCGATAACCCATTGGCGAAAATTCTCATGCGTCACTGGCAAGCAGTCATCAATACCAAAGCTCTGCACCAATTCCAGTTCTGTTGGACCAGTAGCCGGCACAATACAGTCCACCATCGAATTTGGAAAAGTTACATTTTGTTCAATCCATTCGGCAAGGTCGGGAGAGGATAAACGCGCCAAGCCCAAAATGGTTTGACTTAAAACCTGACCATTACTTTGTAAATTATCGCAGCTTAAGCAGGTAAAAGGACCTGCTCCATTGTCTTTTCTAATTTGCAGTGCAGCGATCATGGCACCAAAAGCGGTTTTTGGCGTTTTTGGATGCGCCGCATCATGTTGAATATCAGTATGATCCTTATCAAATGTGCCCAAGCCAGTTTGATAATAGCCGCCTTCGGTTACTGTTAGAGAAACAATTCGGATTGTTTTTTGCGCCATATTGGTGATCAGCGCAGCGTTGTTATTGAGCACCGGGATATAATCTATCATCGAACCGACAACCTCAACAGATTTTCCCGATGGGGCAAGCTCTATAAGGGTCGTCAGGCAATCCTGCTTCAACATTTTTGTTCGTCGATTGGCATCCTCGCAACGCACACCTGCGCCCAGAACGGCCCAATCGAGGGCTTGTTTATCCTGCATTAACTGATGCAAATACCACGCTTGATGGGCACGGTGAAAATTTCCCAATCCAATATGCACAATGCCTGGAGATAGATCGCTGCGGTCATAATTCGGCTTGAGAACGCCCGACGGTAACGCTGCCAGATTCTCTAATGTAAGATGCATCAACTCAACCACTGCCCACCGTCGACATTATAGGTTTGGGCGACAATATAATCCGCCTCATGAGAGGCTAAAAACACCGCCATACCTACCAGATCATTCGGCTTAGCAAACCGCCCTGCCGGCACGGCTGCTTCAACTTCAGCTCTTTTTTGACCTGTCGCTTTGCCTTCCAGTTTGGCAAACATTGCATCCACATGCACCCAATGATCTCCGTCTACCACACCTGGCGCGATGGCGTTTACATTGATACCATGCTTAATTAAATTAAGTCCTGCGGATTGTGTCATTGAAATTACGGCGGCTTTGGACGAGCAATAAACCAAAACTAGGCTTTCGCCCCGACGCCCAGCTTGCGAGGCCATATTAATGATTTTTCCACCATGACCCTGTGCGATCATTTGTTTTGCCGCGGCTTGCAAGGTAAACAGCGTGCCAGCCACATTAACACCATAAAGCTTATCAAAGCTTTCACGGGTGATGTCTATCGTTTCTGCAGCATCAAAAAGCGCAGCATTATTGATTAAGATATCCAGCTTTTTAGTTTGCGCCACAACATCGCTGATGGCTGCCTCGATACTGTTTTGATCGCTCACATCAATATGAATTGGATAGGCAGCTGGGCCAAGTTCAGACGCAGTTTTTTTAGCAGCATCAAGATCAATATCTGCAATTGCTACTTGCGCGCCTTCCTCAATATATTTTTGCGCAAATCCACGGCCAATTCCGCGCGCGGCACCTGTTATAAGCGCCGATTTACCTTGCAAACGGTTCATGTTAACCGAACTCCTTGTGAATCAAAGCGATGTAATTGCTCCAGTGCCGGGGTGATGTAGATGATTTCATCTTGCTGCACTTGAATATTGCCTGTGATCCTTGCGGTCATGACATCGAGCAAGCCAGTATCGTGGATATGAATGAAAGTATCAGAGCCCAGATGCTCTGCGACACCAACACGACCTTTCCAAAGTCCATCAGTCTTTGACACGGTCAAATGCTCTGGCCGGATTCCAATCGTTGCTGCGTTTTGCTTTTCTGCTTCGCTGCCTTGGATCAAGTTCATCTTGGGAGAACCGATAAAACCAGCGACAAATTTATTTTGTGGGGTGCTGTATAGGTCAAGAGGGCTGCCAATCTGTTCGATAACTCCGTTTTGCAGCACAACGATTTTATCTGCCATCGTCATCGCCTCCACTTGATCATGCGTGACATAAACCATTGTCGTAGACAATTTCTTGTGGAGTTCCATGATTTCCAAACGCATACCCACTCGTAAAGCGGCATCTAGATTGGACAACGGTTCGTCAAATAGAAACGCTTCTGGTTCGCGCACAATGGCGCGCCCGATCGCTACGCGTTGCCGTTGCCCGCCTGAAAGTTGACCAGGTTTACGGTCAAGATAATCGGTCAGATTGAGGGCCTTTGCCGCGGCCTCAATTTTTTCGTTCTGCTTTGCTTTGTCGAGCTTTGCCATCCGCAAAGGAAAGGCAATATTTTTGCGCACAGACATATGCGGATAAAGCGCATAGGATTGAAATACCATGGCCAACCCACGCTTCGCGGGTGGCAGGTCGGTGGCATCCTTGCCATCAATCGAGATAATGCCGGAAGTGGTGTCTTCCAGACCGGCAATCAAACGCAGCAAAGTAGATTTTCCGCAGCCCGAGGGCCCAACAAATACGACGAATTCACCTTCATCGATCTCAAGATCAAGGGGTGGGATGACTTCTACATCGCCAAATTTCTTTTGTACCTGATTGAGCTGTATGCGTCCCATAATGTTTTCCTTATTTCACCGCACCAAAGGTAAGGCCCCGGACAAGTTGTTTTTGACTGAACCAGCCCATCACCAAAATAGGCGCAATCGCCATGATCGATGCGGCGCTTAACTTTGCATGAAACAAGCCCTCGGGGCTGGAATAGCTGGTTATGAAAGCAGTTAAGGGAGCAGCATTTGCCGCCGTTAAATTGATCGTCCAAAAAGCTTCATTCCAGGCCAAGATGATGTTAAGAAGCACAGTAGAAGCGATGCCAGGCAGGGCCATCGGCGTGAGCACATACAAAATTTCTTCACGCAGGGTTGCTCCATCCATGCGAGCCGCTTCCAGAATATCAACAGGGATTTCTTTGAAATACGTATAAAGCATCCAAATAATTATCGGCAAATTGATCAACATCAGCACAATGGTCAGCCCAATGCGTGTGTCCAGAAGGTTGAAATCTCGAAACAGCAGATAGATTGGAACCAAAACTCCAACCGGTGGCAGCATTTTGGTTGAAAGCATCCACATTAACACATTTTTCGTGTTTTTTGACGGAACAAAGGCCATCGACCAAGCGGCAGGGATTGCCACTAACAGCCCAATAAAGGTTGATCCTAGCGCGATAATGACTGAATTAGAGAAATGCTTAAGGTAGTCAGATCGAGCCTGAACTGTGGCGAAACTATCCATTGTCCATCCCGAATGAAATAAAATTTCTAATGGCGCACGAATCGCGTTTTCTTCTGTTTTAAAAGAAAGGATTAAAATCCAAATAATTGGAAAGAACATCAAAAACCCAAGCGTACCGGCAATTGCTGAATTAACCAGTTTGGTGTTTCGCGAAGCTATCCGTGCCATAGCAATCCCCTTCAAACATCCAGATTCTTGCCAATCATCCGCATCAGGAAGATCGCAACAAGATTTGCTAGAATAATAGCAAGCACTCCGCCCGCACTTCCCATACCCACGTCAAATTGTAATAGCGAAGACACGTAGATGAGATAGGTCAGGTTTGTGGTAGCCGTTCCAGGCCCACCATTTGTAGTGACCAAGATTTCTGCAAAAATCGATAATAAGAAAATTGTTTGAATTAAAATCACAACGGTGATTGCCCGCGCCAGATGGGGCAGCATGATAAAGCGAAATCTATTTATCCAGCTGGCGCCATCCATTTCAGCCGCTTCCAATTGCTCTTGGTCAAGCGATTGCAATGCAGTTAACAATATCAGCGTTGAGAAAGGCAGCCACATCCAGGACACGATAAAAGTGATCGAGGCTAAAGGATATTGTCCAAAAAAATCAATCGGAGGAAACCCCATGCCGGTGACAATGCGTCCGAAAATCCCGTTGACTGGATTCATAAACATATTTTTCCAAACCAAAGCCGAAACCGTTGGCATAACGAAAAACGGCGCAATCACCATGATACGGATCACTCCTTTGGCGAACATTGGCTTATCGAGCAGCATCGCCGTTGCAAGTCCGCCAAGCGTTGTAATGCAAAGCACCCCCCCCACTAAAGCAAGAGTGTTGTAAATGGCGTCTTGAAAGCTTGGGTCGGTGATAAACCAATAATAATTATCCCAGCCAGCATATGGGGTGGCTCCAGGTTGTAGTAAATTGTAATAGAGAAAAGAAAAATAGACCGTCATACATAACGGTACCAACATCCAACCCAAGAGCAAAACCACTGCAGGTGAAATCATCAATCTTGCAGCAGACTTAGACGCTTTAGTTGCCATTTATCATGCTTTCCGGTGTGTGCGCGATCTGCCACTAATCGGCTGACACTACTTAGTTATATTCAAAAATGAAATTTATCGGAAGAGTGAACTATGGGCCAGAATATAAAATCCCAGCCCATAATTGGGAGAAGCTTACTTCAGATAACCTGCTTTTGTCATTTCGCGCGTCGCGAATTTCTGACTATTGGCGAGGGCTTCCTCGACCGATTGGTTACCGGCTAAAGCGGCTGCTACCTGTTGGCCAACATAGTTCCCAATTCCCTGGAATTCTGGGATCGCGACAAACTGCACTCCAGTATATGGGGTAGGCAGAAGGGTCGCATCTGCTGGATCAACAGACAGGATAGCATCCACGACAGAAGATGCAAAAGGTGCTGCTGCGAGGCGGCGAGAATCTTCTTCGACCGATTGACGGGTTCCACTTGGCACGGCAACCCAGCCTTTTGTCTCTCCTACAGTTTCAAAGTAATCTTTCGAAGTTGCCCATTTTAGGAAACTCTTAGCTGTATCAACCTTTTGAGAGCTTGCCGGTATTGCGAGGGCCCAAGACCAAAACCAGCCTGTCCCTTTAGCTGTTGCTTGACGTGGTGCTTTCACAAAATCAGTTACGTCTGCAACTGAAGATGTGGCGGGGTTGCGAACATCTCCGGCTGCTGATGTAGCATCAACCCACGTTGCGCATTTACCATCTTTAAACAATGCACGATTTTCGTTGTGGCCATTTGCAGAAGCACCGGGAGGGCCCGAGTTAAGCATTAGATCTACATAATAGGTAACCGCGGCATTCCACTCTGGAGAATCCAATTGTGGGTTCCAAGCCTCATCGAACCAACGTGCGCCAAAGGCGTTTGCAAGTGTACCCACAAAGGCCATATTTTCTCCCCAGCCAGCTTTTCCTCGCTGACAGGTTCCATACATACCATTATCTGGATCATGCACTGCAGCAGCCAATTGAGCAAATTCTGTATAAGTCATTTGCTCAGAAGGTATTTCGATACCGGCAGCCTCAAACACATCTGTACGATAGAATGTAAATGAAGTTTCTGAATAGAGGGGAACGGCATAAAGATTGCCGTCTGCCGACAAACCATTGCGCACGAGCTGGAAGATATCATTCAGATCATAATCAGCGTCATCACCAAAATCATTAAGTGATGTCAACCAGCCATTCGCTCCCCAAATGGGCGTTTCATAGGCTCCAATAAACATGATATCGAATGAGCCACCATTTGTGGCGATATCCTGTGTAGTCCGTTGGCGAAGTACGTTTTCTTCCAGAACAACCCAATTGATACTGTTGCCCGTTGCTTTTTCCCAAGCAGGTGCAAGCTCTTGCATGGTGATCATATCAGCGTTGTTAACTGTCGCGATTGTAATTTCTTCTGAAATCGCGGCAGTGGCTAGACCAGCTGTAAATCCAAGCCCGGTCACTGTGGATAGTAAAGCGCGTTTTAAAGACATTTTTTTTCCTCCCAAAAATGCGATACCTGATCATGGGAATAAAAAAGGATGGGTGTCAATAAAAAAATTTACGCACGTAAAAAATTTTACGTGGTCTTAAGCTGAACTACGTAAAACCAGCGTCCCTTCAAATAAAATTTCTTGGCCCCGCTTGGAGCCGTGACCATCATCCATAAGGCTAAACAAGGTTTCAACACTACGCGTTGCTATTGCAGAGTAATCTTGAGAAATCGTGGTGAGGGGGGGGCAGGTAAATTGTGACCAGGGGTGATCATCATGACCTGCAATGCGCAGCGCGCATCCAGCACCTCGACCAACGCGCAACCCTTTTTGATAGGCCGCGGCAATCAAGCCAATCGCCAAGCGATCATTGCTACAAAGAACCGTATTGGTTTTCAGTTTGCGCTCGGAAAACAGCTGTAAGCCTTGTTCAAATCCGATTCGTTCAAAATCCCAACTGTTGCCCTCCACACGAATTACATTAGGTGTCTGATCGAGCCTTTCCATTGACCTAAGGTATGCTTTTCTTCGTGTTTGGGCATTTGGATTTACTGGGGGCATTTCGAAAAAACAAGGTGGCTCGCCCGTACGACAGAGGTAATCAACCATTAAGTCGATGCTTCGATAATTGTTTAAACCCACAAAAACACTGCCAACGTTAATATTGCTGTCAAACAATACGGTTGGAATTTCATCCGTGAAGTTCTCGACACTTTCAATATCAGAATTCCGGCCCAAAGGCGCTATCAAGGCGCCAGCTGGGCGCAGCGATGCAAGCGTTTTCAACGCATCATTTTCTAAATTTTTTTCTCCATGTGCACTAAAAACGACAGGCCAATATCCCGCATCAATACAGCAGCGCTCAATTTTCCGTACAATCTCGGCAAAGAATGGATCGGCTAAATATGGCACTAAAATACCAATTGTCTTGTTCCGTTTGCGATTCTGGTTCATGGCGAAAAGATTTGGACTGTAATCAAACCGCTCCAAAGCAGCTTCTATTTTTTTGCGCGTTGTTTTGCGGACACTCTTTGGGTCATAAAAATATTTGGATAAGGTAGGCCTGGAGATACCACTCACCTTTGCCAACTCTTCCATGTTTCTCATTTTTGTAACGCTCATAGCATCAGTTTCCATTTCATTGATGCCGCAACTCCCCAAAGAACTTAGCGCGACAAAAGTTTACGTGCGTAAGATTTTATTGACAGTAGACTTCAGCTGTGGCACCCGTCAAGTCAAAGAAAACCAGCACAGATAATACGTTTTATCGATCAATAAATGATAAAAAGCCGAAGTACAATTCGGATAGGGGGAAGGGGTTAACTATGAAACTGGCAACAATTGGCGAGATCCTAGTGGAATTTGTTTCGCATGAACGCAATTGTGCATTGGAAAAAATTACCGAATATTCAGGCCCTTATCCAAGTGGTGCCCCTGCGATCTTTCTCGATCAAGCCGCGCGAATGGGCGCGGTGACAGAAATGATTGGCGGGGTTGGATCGGACGCCTTTGGCCGCAGTGTGTTAAGCCGTTTGCGGCAGGATGGAGTTGGCGTTGACGGCGTTAAAATTTCTGAAGGGTTCAGTACTGGGACAGCATTTGTCACATATTTTGATAATGGAACGCGTGATTTTATTTTTCATCTCGATGGAACTGCCGTTGACCAATTTACGGTGCCAGCCTCGCTTTTTGAGCCCGCCGATACGCTGCTTCATGTGTCCGCTTCCTCGCTCAGTGTTGCTCCAATCCGCAAAATAATACTAGAGCAGGTTAAAAGCGTGTCTGAGGCAGGTGGCAGTGTTAGCTTTGACCCTAATGCGCGGCCCGAATTACTTGCCGATCCTGCCACATGCGATGCGATTTATGCGGTGATGGCACAAAGCACTTATATATTGCCAAGTACAAGTGATTTGGCTTTTCTTTATCCCAAGCTCTCCGAAGATCAGGCTTTAGAGAAGCTATTCGAAGCACATGTGAAAATCGTTGCACTAAAGCGCGGTGCAGAAGGCGTTCGCATAATGGCGCAGGGACAGCATTATGAGCTTACGGGCCATAAGGTTGATGAGGTAGATCCAACTGGTGCAGGGGATTGTTTTTGTGGAACGTTCCTATCTCTGATCGCACAAGGCGTTGCGCTGTTAGAGGCCGCTGAATTTGCCAATGCCGCCGGTGCCATTGCCGTTACCCGGCGTGGTCCGATGGAAGGCAATTCAAACCCAGAAGAAATAACGCAATTCTTAAAGAATGCGAAGCCAAAGGCATTGCACTTATGAGTGGCCTTATCCAAGAACTTATCATTCGAAATCGCGGTGGTGAACCTGTGGGGTTGCCATGTTTCTGTACATCCAACGAACATGTTTTACGTGCCATTCTTGCCTTTTCTGGCCAGCATGATGTTCCAGTAATCATTGAGGCCACCTGCAATCAGGTGAACCAAGATGGTGGATATACAGGAATGACGCCTAATGATTTCGTAGCATGGTTGACTAAGATGGCGCGAGAAGCAGGCGTGCCGATGGCACATCTGACATTGGGTGGAGATCATTTGGGACCCAATCCCTGGCGAGCAGAAACGCTTGAGCAGGCCATGAAAAAGGCACGGGAATTGGTGCGGCTTTTCGTTGAAGCTGGCTTTACAAAAATCCACCTTGATGCAAGCATGCCCTGCGGAGGCGAGCCAAATCCAAGTTTTGAACAGATTGCGGAGCGTACAGCTGACCTTTGCGCAGTAGCTGAACGCTTTGCACCTGATCCTTCAGCGCTGATTTATATTATTGGCACTGAAGTTCCAATTCCTGGTGGCGAAAAAGAAGAGCCAGAGCTTCTGGACGTCACTTCTGAAGATCGCTTCATAGCCACTGTTGAAACACATCGTCAGGCGTTCAATGCAGCTGGCATTGAAAAAGCTTGGCAGCGTATTGTCGCGGTTGTCACCCAGCCAGGCGTCGATTTTGGGCATAGTTCAGTCTACCCGTTTGTTCCAGAGAAAGCGCGCCGTCTGCGCGACGCAATTTTGAGCCTGCCAAATTTGGTATTTGAAGCCCATTCGACCGATTATCAATCGAACAATGCCTTGCATGCGCTGGTGAAAGCGCATTTTTTATTCTTGAAAGTTGGGCCTGAATTAACCTTTCGGTTTCGTGAGGCCGTTTGGGCTTTGGCAAATATCGAAGACCAATTGGGGCTCAAAAACCCCTCACACATTCGCAGTATAGTAGAACAGCGAATGAACGCATATCCTGCCAATTGGAAAGACTATTATAGCGGCAGCGATGTAGAAATGGCGCGCTTGCGGGTTTTCAGTTACAGCGATCGCATCCGCTATTACTGGTCCGACGAGGTAGTCTCCCAGGCATTAGGTCAACTTTTGAAAAATTTGCAGGACATGTCGCTTCCTGAAACGCTGGTCTCCCAAGCTTTCATGGGGCTTGAATTTGGTGAGATTCCGCCGTCCGCAAATCACCTTGTACAAAATCACATAAACCGTTGCGTCAGCCGTTATTTTGCGGCATCCGGCTTTCCTTGTTAGTTTTTCATCAACAAATATATCACAAAGAAAGCCTAAGTTGATCCCCGTTATTGGATTAAAATAAAAGACAACAGAGCATATAAGTTTTATTATCGCCAACGACATGGACCGTGCCGCAACCCCAAACCAATCTTAGAACAAACAAACTTTTTTATCATGTCTACTCAGTCTGCCTAGTGCATATTCAATATGAAATCTGCAAATCGGTTGCTAAACCTTATTGCGACGGCGTTGGGATAGGCGGATCGACTTCAAGCTAAACCGTGACGCTGTTCATGCCGAGTGGCGTTATCTTATCGTCTTGTAGAATTTACGCTTTAGAGGCTTGCGATGCTTGAGCTGATTTATCTGACAGCACCCGGAGGCGCTGTTTCGATTTCAGCGTTAGGTACCTGCCTCTTCTTAGTCGATGTGGACGTAGATTGACGCCTCGAGAACTGTCGAACCTATGATACCCGCTGTTGCGTCGAAGGCTGCCCGGATCGTATTGCCCGCGACGTCTTCCAATTCAGGATCGATAAGCAGTTGGTAGTATCCGGGCTCCCAGGGAGTGCTTGGGGTGAGGGACCATCCACCACCATCGGTGTAAAGCGTGCCGCTGATCTCGGCGCCGTTCGGATCAATCAGGCTTAAAAGGCGCAGTGCCGCCCCTGAATCCATGATGCGGTCAAAAGTAAGGGTAAATGGCAGCGTAGAACCGGCGTGCGGTGTGGCAACATCCCAGCCCTGCGGGTCAATCGCATGCCGTTCAGGTGCGCCAACTTCAAACACCGCCCTCCGATCCGAGCCCAAAACAACACCTTTGGCGCTTTTCATTTTCCCCGACACCACCAGCTGATAGCGTTGCCCCTCAACGAGTGGGGCGCCAGCAATGGCGTTTGGTCCAACACCTTGTTTGATCCGACCCGGATCAAGGAGCAGGGTTAGCCGTTTTTGATTGCCATCCCAAAGTTCCGTTGCCAGATTCAAAAATGGGCTGTCCACGATTTGGCCGTCACCCCGAACAAGACTAATGCTATCGCGCACCTGGCCGCGTGCCATTGGCTCGGAGAATGATAGATAAAATCGCAGCGTGTTGGCTGGGATCAGTGATTGTTGCGGAGAAAACGCAACCAAATCAGGTGCCGCCGCCGCCACTGCGTTCAAGGTAAATTCGGTCGAAAATGGCGCTGCGTTCGGCCAGTTTATCGAAAAAGCGTACCGTGTGCTTGTCTGGAGGCTGAACCGCGGGTTAATTTGAACTTCGCCGTTCACCTCTTCCAGAGCCACTAACATCCCGGAAGCTTCCGGTGTGGCTGCATTTTGCAATCGGATCAAAGACGGGTCGTTCAGAAGCAATGAAGTGTCCTCCGGCGCCATCCCGGAGACAATGATCGCCCCGAGGGCTGCGTCAAAACGCGCTTTGGTTTCAGCCAGTGCCGAGAACGGTGAGAGAAGAAGTGCGGCAGAAAAAATCTGCCGCACAAATTTGCTTGCGCGTTGCATTAGTTAAATTCCAGCTTTGGCGCAGCCCTGTAGCCAAATGGGTCCGGGCTGTCGGCCCAGTTCATTTCCACGATGTGGTCTGCCCGATCAAAGAAGAACGGCAGCGGAATGGTATGCAGCTGCAGATTGCCCGCATCTTCCGGTGCGGTTCGCAAGGCGACGGCCCACATAGGATCAACCATATCCAGATGCTGAGTCCCGCTCATGGGCAGCGGGAATTGTGGAACACCAGCAATTGAGAACACGTTACCAACGCCTTCGCCATGTGGCATTGCTTCAGCAGATGCCAGAGATTCAAGCTTGATTGACGCTGCACTGCGGTTCGTGTTTGTTACGATCACATTGCTGGTGCCATCCCATGGGTTCACATAAGGCAGAATGTCGATTGGTGTGTTGCCAAAGCCCATTTCACCAATCATTGTGCCTCGAATTTGCGCGCCATCAGTCAGCTCAGCCAGAGGGATCTTGACGATAGGCGTACAGGCGTAGACAGCGACCAGTGTTGGCTCGCCATCCAGCTCGGCAATCGTCTGAGTGATGATGGGCGCACGAGTTTCATACATCGCGTGTACGGCGTGCCAAATCTCGATCGAGGTGGATTTTACATTGCCATCAAATGGATATGCGATCCGGCGGAGTTTGGAGCTGAACTCTTCGTTAGAGACCCCAGAGACAAAGATTTCGCCTTTGTAGAAGTCGATATCTGTGATCGCGAGTGTGTTCAAAGGTTGCCCAAATTCCAGGGTTTCTGCAGAAGGAACAGGGCCAACGCTGGTTTGGGTGTGCGCTGCATCACTTAAGTCGACAAGCTCAACTTCACCGTGATCGACCTTCAAGATGACCGCTTCGGCGTTAGGGCCGTGTCCACGATGAACTGAAAGGAAAATTTGCTTACTCGGAGCATGTACTGCCATATCGTTGATGACGATATCCTCGGCAGTCACGCCCAGCATGGCAGCAATCTTTTCATCGATGTTGTCGATGATTGTACGCCCCTCGAAGGTCTGCGCGCGTCC
>Ga0181556_1002964_pt1 | contig 15078 bp, 21 predicted proteins | sample 011ome_14_FD_148651 | JGI IMG/M metagenome (GOLD analysis project Ga0181556, IMG submission 148651) | Coastal salt marsh microbial communities from the Groves Creek Marsh, Skidaway Island, Georgia - 011505AT metaG (spades assembly) | ecosystem: Environmental > Aquatic > Marine > Intertidal zone... | reverse complement strand
CTTGGTTGGTTGGGAAGCGAGGTCAGATTTATTTCTGGCCTCGTTTTTTTTTTGTTGACACCCCTTTTTGTTTCCGATATTGGTTATGTATCAACAGCCGATGGAGAAATGACATGGCTAAAAAACTAGAGAACATGACACCAGATGAACGCATTGCTTACTTTGCAGCCCTGCGTGAAAAAGACCGCATTCAACGCCGTAACCGTATAGCCAAGCTATCCCTCGACCAGCGGGTTGCTGTCATCAAGGTATACGAGTTGCTAGATGAAATTCTGGAGACTGCTTTGTATCCCGATATGGGCGGTATCAAAGCTGTTACTGCCCACGACCTACAAGAACTGTCGGATGCAAAAGACAGGTTGCGCCACGAGTTTAACTTTGATGTGCGGGAGCAGGAATAATGAAAACGAAACTAACCCACGCAGAATACGCAGCTAAACACACAGAGATATTTGCTTGTATGTCGGCACACTTTTTAGCTAACCGTTTGCCCAATGACTGGGACACATGGGAAGAAGAAAAGCTAGATAACTTTCTTAGTGATAACCACTGGGAACCCCTAGAATATTGGGATGTTAACGAGGTCTTTAGTATGATTGATGCCCTGACCATTGACGTTATGAACCTGATGGGATTGGAGATGAGTAGAGATGGCTAATCCCTCATGGTACGTTATCCAGCATCCGTTCACCAGACCGATAGTCAGCAACCCACACCCATCCAGTTCGTTTGCCCTAGATGCAGTCGACAAGATACACGGTGAAAGATTACGCCGCGTGAGGGTTGCAGACAACGAGGTCTGGGTTGGTGGTATTATTGTTTGTAGCCGTAAAAGGGCTATGCAATACAAGTTCAAGATAAAAGACTGGGAAGGCAGATATTATGCTTGACTGCCAGACTTTGGTTTGTTTAGGTAACAAAATGCCCGACGTGGGAATGGATGACCTGTTTATTATTGGGTATCTGGTGGTGAGTTTAGCTATAGTTATTTATCTGGTAATAGATACATTGAAGGAGTATTGATATGTCTGAAAGAACTTGGGAAGTTAAGGTAGAGGCGACAACAACTCGTGAAGTTATTGTCCACGCTAACACAGAATATGAGGCACAGATAAAAGCTCAGATAGATATGGTGGGCTTAGTCGGTGGTGAAAATACCAAAGTGTTGAGGGTACAGGAGATAACCGATGGCAACGATAATTAGAACCTGTCTCGCCTGCAACGGTGGCGGCATTGCCGAATACGACAAACCTGTCACAGACTTTGCGAACGGTGGCTGGATAGATAGCACCTATGGTAAGTGTGATGTCTGTGATGGTGAAGGTGACCTACACGTTCTATCTGAATTTACCAGCTTGGATATCTTGGCGTTCCTAAATGAATCAGCTAAGATACTAGAAGATGCCGACATAGTTGACAGCACGTTAGATGACATATATGGTCACGTTAAAGAAGCAAAAGATAAGATAAGAGAATATATCAAATTTCATGGTTATGATGGAGACAATCGATGAAACCGATAAACCAACCAAAGTTTACAGACAACGAAATTTCAGATGCTTGTCTGAATTGCGCTAACAGTATGGATTTGGATATGCTGATATCCTTTGTTGCGGAAGAACTGTATGATTACTATACGACTAAAGCCGACCCTGATACCCTAGAATTTTTTATGAATGTCTACGATGTCTATGATTGGAAGGAAAACGCTGATGGCTAAACAAACCAAACTTTGGATAGAATTAACGCCCACAGAAGCTAACGCCCTGATGGTTCTGTTGGATGGCGAGATGGAAAACCGCTTTAGATATGAGGGACTTGACCTTAAAGAATGGGAAACCCTCGACCTAGAAGCCTACAAAATACTGGCTTACCATAGGTTCAAAACGTGGTACATGGAGAATTGCGATGGGTAAGGTCAAGGCTTGGGCAATGCAGCTAGAAGAAGACTTCTGGGACAAAGCAAATACGATAATTGGTGGCTGCGAACATTTTGGCGAGTTTGTAGAAGGGATGAAACCATACCGCGACTGGTTGGGAACACACGATAAAAACGAATACGCTGAAAGGTTAGTGGATGCGTGGCATGATTACTGGAGTAAGTACATATGAGAACCGCTTATGAGTGCCGCCATACACTGGCATATGTTTCGACAAGCGCAATCACGCCACGATACCCCAACGCGGCAAACGACCCACGCCTGACAAACACGGCTGACAAATACTTCACGCTAAGAAGACAAATCCATGACAAAGAGTGGAACCGCGAACCGGTGACAAACGCAGAACGTGACAAACTAGCCACATTAAAGCGAGCCTTGAACGATGACAAACACTACACGCCAAACTTTTGACAAATCGCCCACGCTAAAACGTGACAAACCAACCACGCTAAACCCTGCGTATCGTTGCGATGATTGCGGGGAACCGGCAATGGTTCGCGAACCGGCGGGGCTGTCCTGTCCTAAATGTTATCTAAAAAAACAAGGGCAGCAAATAAAACAGCTTGACCATGCCGGTTTTTATCCTTAATGGTAGGTAATCAACAAACCAACAAAGGAACCGAACCAATGAAAAAGGCAGATATAAACAAGCCAGCCGTGACCATGTATCCCAAATCAGTTAAAGTTCTATCTGATTATCCGCATTCGGTCTTGAAGCAATCCAAGAATTCCAAGTTATCTAAAGATAAACTACCTGTAATTAAAAAGGGCAAGTTCAAAGGCTATGTGATTTATACCCTTACTTTGCAGGAAAGAGCCACCTGCCCGCGTTCATGTTACCATTGGGATAATTGCTATGGTAATAACATGATGTTCGCGCACCGGCTGCAGCATGGCAGTGAATTAGAGCAGCGAATAAAAGATGAGATAGAAGAATTGTGCGCCACCTATAAAGGGGTGATTGTCCGGTTGCATGTTTTAGGTGATTTTTACTCTCTTAAATATGTAGGCCTGTGGCATCAATTGCTAATGAAATTTGATAACTTGGCTATTTGGGGCTTTACTGGTTATGAGCCAAACAGTCCTATTGGGGCGGCAATTCGTGCGGTTCGCGGTGTGTTTAACGACCGTTTCAATGTCCGTTTTAGTAATGCACCGGATTGGCAGTTTAGCGCGAACAGTGCCGACCTATACAAGCCAGTTAAAAACAAATCTATTGTTTGTCCCGAACAAACCGGCGCGGCTGAATCTTGCGCGACCTGTACCTTGTGTTGGTCTGCACCGGATAAACAAATCCTGTTTGTTACACATTGACCAAATGACAAATCAACCACGCTAACTTTTTTTGATTGGGGCTAGTATGTTACCTGCAGTGTTCTTGGTGGTTCGGGGGGACTGGGTGCGGTATTAGCAAAGGGTGTCGCGAGTCGCGGGGCGGCATCCATTTTATTTATCTATTTTTATTGTTGACCGATTCGGCGGCGGGTGGCATAAACAACTTAATTGATGTGTCGGTAAGTCTGAAGAAGAACGAAAGCGCATCATAGGCGGCGGGGATGTAGGAACGCGGACAAAAGCAAAGAGCCTTGCCCCGCTGCCATCCATTAACCAGAAAGAAGGAATAACCAACCATGTTTGATTTAGTACCTAATGAAGATGGAGCCAAGTTTGTTAATTGCGGCAGCGGAACTTATACGTTTGAACACAACGACCCCGCGAACGTCGATTTGTTCGATAAGCTTGGGGCGGTTCGTAAAATACCTATTGAAGCAATCACCAGTCGAGTTGATTGGGACGCTGTCGAGATTTGCGAACCTGTCGCCATGCCGAACTATTCGGCTTTACAAAACAAGGCGACCGGTGACGTTTTGGACGTTGCCCCCATCGGTAAATCATACCGCTTGGAACCCCACGACCGGCTATTTGCAAAACAGGCGCATTTACTAGGCGAATCAGATTTGCCGCTTGGTGATGTTTCGGTGACTGACCGGCTCTATGAAGGCGGGCTTCGAGCGCATCGCACTATCCATTTTAACGACCTGCAAACGACCGTTGGGGATAGCAGCGACCTTGTTAGATGCCGCATGGATATCTTTAACAGTGTGGACAAATCTTGGTGTTTTCAAATATTCAGTGGTGCCTATCGTGACCTTTGCCGCAATACCTTGGTTTTCGGCGGGGAAAAATCCTATCACCAGAAAGCAAAGCATACCAAAAATTTGAGTGTTGAAGCCATGATAACCAAGGCGGGCGGTTCGTTGGATATGTGGACAAGCCAGCGCGAACAAATGCGGGCTTGGCAGGGTTCGCGGCTGTCTGATGAGCAGTTTGCGAACATTTTGAAAGAAACCATTTGTGCAAAGACCGGGCGAGCAGTAAAGGCCGGTGTTCTTGAGGGTGTCAACGAACGCCTGATGAATGCCTTGCTTTACATGTTCGACAAGGAAAAGCCCGAACTGGGCGGGACAATGTGGGCGGCCTATAATGCTTTGACCCATTGGGCAACTCATACGAATGAGACCGTCACCAATCTTGAGACCGGCAAGGAATACCAGACCGGCAAGAAAACTGCCAAGGTTTATGATGTCCAGCGCAAGCGCAATGAACAGGTTGCCAGCGTCTTGAATAGTGACGCTTGGTTGTCGGTGGCAGCATGATTGAATCGTTGCTGCTTTTCGTAATCTTCTTTGTGATATGAAAGATAACCGATGGAAGCCCTCTATGTAATTTATCGGAGCCTGACCGTACTCTTGATAATCTCTATAATATATGCGGTCTTTATTGCTTAAACCAACCAATGCCCTGCGGGGCGGAAAGAACCACAAAATGACACAGTTTGATAATGATAAGGCTATCATGGAACTTTGCGAACAACTGGTGAATGCCGTTGCAAGCCAAGAGAAGGCCAAGCTTCGCGCCAGTCTCTATGAAGCATGGAATGACCACGGCAGGCCGCTTGTTGAAAGCTTGCCAGAAGCCACGGCAGCCAAGCCAGCAAAGCCCGCGAACAACTGGCATCGGATGGCAGCGCGGCATCACCGGCTTGTTGCAGAACTAAAGCGCGGCTACCAATCGGTGCCGGTGCTTGCTGGTAACCTTGAGTGTAAGAAACAGAGCATTTACGCGATGATGACCACCTTGAAAAAGAACGGTTACACCGTCCAGATTCACAACCTTGGCAGCCGTCAAGCAGGCAGATACATGAAGATTTACCGTATCGCCGCGTAACTTTGCGAACCTATGGGGCGGGGTTGTTTCCTCCCTTACCTGCCCCAACCTTGCCCCGCCCCTACTCCGGCGGGGTCTTTTTTTGTCCGGCTTGTATATATGGGCGATAACCGGCGGTAATCTCTTGGGGTTTTGGGTTTGGAATTGCAGCGAGATTGCTATCATTTACCAGACCGAAAGGCCACCCCCCAATCTATCCGGCATGACAAATCAACTACACGGGCGCGGGCGGGCGCGTATGTTCGCGGGGTTTCGTATGTGTTCGCGGGGTTTGGTTACCGGCGGCGGGCTGTAAGGTTTCGGCGATGTTGACAAACAAGATAAAAATATGGCTCGTGCGCGGGTACGCGAGGGACACCCCACCCCCCCGGCATTTGCTATGCAAACCCGACATATTTTTTCTACTTTTTAGGTTATCGGTATGGTTAATTTGCGAACCATTGGGGAACCGGGGTTGCCCCAAAGAAAAAACCCCCGCTGGGCGAACCAACAGGGGTAACTTTGCGAACCATTGGGGGGAAACCGGGGGACCGGGGTGTGTATAGGGTTTACCCCGGCAGGACTAGGTCCTATGGTAGCGTCAAATTCACGATTTGTCAACACCTTTTTTTCATTTTTAGTTATTTTATGGTAAACCATGCAGGAAACGGGTTGACAGCGGTTCCAAAACCCCCCATAATACAAGGGTATGCCACATGTTCGCGGGAGAACACTATGTTCGAAGCTGCCTTATTAATATGTTTAGCTGCAGCACCCGAAGAATGTGTTGAGTTGAACGACACAAGAGGTCCCTACCCTAGTAAACCCGACTGCATCCGTCGTATCGACGAAATGGCAGAGTTTGCCACGAGTGCAAACCTCTTTGAATTAAACATAAAATGGAAATGTACCAAACAAAAAGGTACACCAACGTAAATCCCCATGAATTTACTACCCCAAACAAGTAAAAAAGCTGCCCTAACTGAAAAGCAGGAGCAGTTTCTCGACGCTCTGTTCGAAAACAACGGCAATATGACCGTTGCTGCCGAACTCGTTGGCTATTCCCCCAAGTCAGTCACGTGGCTCAAGGAACGTCTAGCCGATGAAATCATCGAACGCACCAAAGTCATGTTAGCGGGACACTCCCTGTCAGCCGCGAACAAGCTGGCAAGCCTCGTAACGGCCCCTGACATCGAACGTGGGGATGACTTGCGGATGAAGGCAGCGGAAAGCATCCTGAACCGCGTTGGTATCGCAAAACAGGAAACAATGAACCACAACGTACAGGCAATCCACGGGGTTGTCCTGTTACCACCCAAGAAAGAGGTAGTTATCGATGGCTAAACGTCCTGCGTGGTTAACAAGGGCTATGGACCCATCCACACCAACAACCTACGCAAACGAAACTATGAGAACTGTTAGCTTTGAACAGGACGGTGTAGAATATGTTGCCCCAACTATTCGTCGTGAAAAAGAAGGTTTGAGTCGGCTGTCTGATGAAAAAGCTATCAAAGAAGCTATGGTTCGTGGCGACGCTATTCGTGTCCCAAAAGGAATGTCGGGAACAGAATTTTCAAAAGAACTAAGTAAAATGGTGGAACAGGCACGGATACATCGTGGACGCAAAGCCACATCAACAGCGGAGACAAGTACAGATGGCTAACCTAACTGAATATCAAACATTACTCGCTGACGTAAACCGTATGCGAGAAACTGGACCACCAGAGGGAACTTCTTTTAGAGATGCAGTAGCACCCTTACTTGCTAGAATAAAAGAAATAGAATCTGATTTGACTAAAGACCAAATAAATGATGCAAGGGCGAAGGCAATAGCCGGACAATCAAAGGCCAAGGGCGGTAAGGTTCGTGGCTACGCATATGGCACCACCAAGGGCGGCGTGACGAATATGCCATCTTGCCGTGGTCGCAAAGCAATAGGCAACAAAGACTAACCCGTGGCCCCACGCAAAAGAGTCCTAGTCCCCCCGAACCCAGAAGACTTAGGCAAGGTCGGAAGACCTAAGAAAAGACCCGGCGAATCCAAAACCACGCACAAGATTAGTGACCGGGAACGTGCGCGGCGTTCTGTGCAGATGAAGTTGCGGAATGCAAAGAAGCAACAGCAACGTGAAGAAACCCGTGTTGCTCGCAAGCGCAAGAAGGTCAAGGACCTAACTGCCGCAGCCGCGAACATACAAGATGCCCTGAACGGCAACAAGACCCGCGTAGTAGACGCTGGTGATTTAGATGTATTACCCCAAGCCGTAACGGACCTGATAGATGACACGCCTGTTATATTTAAACCTAACGAGGGGCCTCAAGAAGATTTCCTTTCTGCCCCTGAACAGGATGTACTCTATGGGGGAGCCGCTGGCGGAGGCAAGTCGTTTGCTCTACTTGCTGACCCCTTACGCTATTGTCACAATGCTAATCATCGTGGACTTCTTCTTCGCCGCACGTTAGACGAACTAACAGAACTCATCGACAAGTCAAAGCAGTTATACCCCAAGGCTTTTCCCGGAGCCATCTTCCGCGAGTCAAAGTCAACGTGGGTGTTCCCGTCTGGTGCAACCATGTGGTTCACCTATCTCGACAGAGATAAAGACGTTACTCGTTTCCAAGGACAGGCGTTCAACTGGATTGGCATAGATGAAATAACCCAGTACCCATCAAGCTACGTCTGGGATTATCTGCGTTCTCGTCTTCGCTCCACAGACCCTGAGTTACAGACAAACCTGACCATGCGCTGCACAGCTAACCCCGGCGGTGTTGGCGGCTGGTGGGTCAAGAAGATGTACATTGATGCCCACGAACCCAACAAGGCGTTCGGGGCCAAGGACCTAGAGACAGGCCGTACTTTCGTGTGGCCTGAAAATCACCCAAAAGCAGGTCAGCCTCTGTTCTACCGCAAGTTTATCCCAGCACGGCTGACAGATAACCCCTTCCTGATGGCAGATGGTCAGTACGAGGCCATGCTTCGGTCACTCCCAGAAGTCGAGCGTAGACGGCTTCTTGAAGGGGATTGGGATGTGGCAGAGGGAGCGGCCTTCCCAGAGTTTTCAAGGACACGACATGTGGTCGAACATTTTGACCTTCCCACGAACTGGCCCCGCATACGAGCCGCCGACTACGGCTACTCGTCGCCGTCGTGTGTTCTGTGGGGTGCTATTGACTGGGATAATAATATTTGGGTTTATCGTGAACTTTACGTAAAACACTTGACAGCAGAGCAATTGGCTGATAAAATATTAGAATGTGAAGAGTTAGACCCCACACCACACTACACGGTCTTGGACTCTTCATGTTGGAATAAAACCGGATTTGGACCTTCTATCGCAGAAACTATGATGAGGTCCGGGGTTAGGTGGACTCCCTCAGACCGCAACCGTCTTCAAGGAAAAATGGAATTACACAGGCGGCTTGCTGACGACCCGTACTCCAAAGAACCCCGTATGCGGATTTTTTCCAGTTGTAAGCATATCATTGCACAGTTATCAGGCATTCCACTCTCCAAAACTAACAGCGAAGATGTAGACACGCGAGCAGAGGACCATGCCTATGATGCGTTGCGATATATGGTTATGACGCGAACATCTGGTTATCAATCAATACATAAAACGCTTCAGGGGATAAAGGACCAGACCTTTAAGCCCTATGATGCTACATTTGGATACTGAGTATGGCAGAGCCAACTGACATTCGTACAAAAATGGGTACCGCTGAAAAGATGGTAACGGATGGTACTCTTGCCTTTAGACAATATATGGATATTCCTTATATCCCAGAAGAAGAAGAATTTTTGTTCGAAGAGTTTGGCGGGAAACCCGGTCAAGGCAGAATAAAAACACCTAAAAAGCTAACTGTTAAACAGGCTTTTGCTCTTTTAGATTATTCTGGTTTTCCTCTGGCTGACGAAAATGCAAAATTTTCTATTGCATCTTCTATTAAATTAAGTGCGCCAGAGTTGTTCGATGATGCCAGCTTTAAAGCTTATGAAAAGAAGTTTGGTAAAGTTATGGAGATGCAAGAAAAAGGCGCATCTGCATCCAAGAATATAACAACAGCAAAAACACCGAAGGCAGCAAATCAACCCGTGGCAGAACTAGACCCCAAAACCGCAACCCTTCGTGAAGTTGCTGAAGCTTACGCTGAGAAGTCGAAGCGGGGTAAGGCGTTCGTCACCTCTTCATTACAATTCTTTAAAGACATTGCAGATGAACCCGGCTCCGCTCTTCGCCTGTTCGAAAAGGACCCTGAAGGAAACACCCTTCTTTCAAAGACCTTTAAAGGCACTGAGGATACATCGACTGTAAAGACAGCGATGCAGAACCTTCGCCAAGTCGGCTTAACCTTGAAGGGTTCGCTTGGTCCTGACACACCCGAATACAAGCTGTTGCCAGACAAGGCTCCGAACACGGATTTAAACAATCGTATCTTTGGTCGTAGCGAACCTGCCAAAGCTGCATCAGAGGTTGCAATCAATCCTGATAAAGCTAAGATGAGCCAGTTGTTCGCGGGTGTCTCTAAATATCTTGACAATCCTAACACAAAAGCTATTGCCCAAGCAATCATTTTTAACCTCAATACTGGTCTTCGTCCTAACGCTGCTGCGGGTCTTCAGGTAAACGCTTACAAGCCGGATAGCGGTGCTATCTACATTGAGGCAGAAACCAAAGGTGCCAAGGGTCGCGCTGTGAATATTCCTTTGAACCCTATTGCAGATAGTATCCTACAAGAAAACCTAGCTGCTGGCAACAAAGAAAACTTTTTTACTAAACCGAACGGCAAGGTAGTCACTTCTAGTGACATGACAGACCTCTTAAAAGATGTCAAGGTAAAAGACATTGCCTTCGATGCTGCTACGGGTAAGTATTTTGATACGCTAGCTCCTACAGGTTTTTCTGGTAAGAAGGGTTCAGCCCTTTTACGTAACATCCACGCTACTGTAGGTCAATCAATCGGCGTTGACCAAGACAGACTTGCTTATTTGCAAGGTCGTAGCCTCAAGTCAGCCGGTAAGAGCAGTACAGGTGAACTCACTACTTATCAGCAAGCCTTTCCGGGTGCTGTTGGTGAGGTGGACCGTCAGAATGCCAACATGTTCGCTACCTTCTGGGGTGATGCTGCTAAGGAAGCAGGATTTGACATTCAATCCAAGATTCCGATGCCGGAGACACGTATCACAACCCAAACTGCAGGATACGAAGGTTACTTCGACCTTCCGGTTCGTGAAGAGGTTCCTCAAGTCACTAAACCTACAGTTGCATCCCCAGACCCCAAGAACTTCGATGATTTGTCTTCCGATACTAAGGGATTCCTCGAACGGAACGGCATCGACTTTGATAGCTTGATTAAGAACTTTGGTAAGAAAACAACAAAGGTTCTTGTAGGAGCCTTGGGTCTGGAGACAGCCCGTCAAATCGTAACAGAACCAGCCGCTGTTGCTGCAGAAGTTGGTTTAGAAGCTGGCGCACGTGCTTTAGGTCTTGCAGCAGCCCCTGCAGCCGCTGTGCCAATGATGCTGGCTCCTAGTGAATTAGCTTCCGGCGAACTCCGCCCAGAGGACCGTCCCGCAGACCTTGCTGGCCCCTACGCCGGACAAGACTTCATCCCAGCCCCAGAAGTAGAGCAGGGAATGATGCAAAGAGATATGGCACGTATTGCCACACAAGATTCTGGCATGATTCCAGAACCAGACAGGGTTCCTGAAGCCGCCCCTGTAAGAGACGAAGGCTTTTTATCTAGATAAGGAGAGTACCATGGATAAGATGGGTGCCGCTTACATTATGAACTCCGACAAAACGTCAATCGACGACCAAGGTGGTGCAGCCAAGCTGTATCGTGAGGGTCTTGAGTTCAACACAATGGCAAAGCAAGGCGTTCTGACTGAGGACATGCCAAAGAAGATGACTAAAACGGCAGTGGACCCCTCAGTTATGAAAATGGCTGAAGAACGCGACTACTAAAATCAGATGTCAGAAGATAACTTTCTCCAGCCTGAAGATGATACCGCCGTATCTGTAGTTGCTCCTGAAGAACTTATGCCCGGTCTCGCCGCGTATGTCAATTCAAAGTTCGAAGATGCTGAGAACGGACGATACGCCCACGAACAGCGTTGGCTACAGGCATATAAAAACTTTAGAGGTATCTACGATTCTACTACACAGTATCGTGATTCAGAGCGGTCCAAGGTGTTTGTTCGTATTACCAAGACCAAGGTTCTTGCAGCCTTCGGTCAGATAATCGACATCCTGTTCGCAAACAAGAAGTTTCCGCTTGTTGTTGAATCAACTCCCATACCAGAAGGTATTGCGGAGTTTGCTCACATGGAAACTCCACTGGACCAGAACCAGCCACAAGACCCTTATGGATTTTCAGGAGATGGTCGCGAACTAGCTCCGGGTTCATTACAAGCAGGGCCGGGTGGTGACTTCTTAGGTGGCTTGAATAAAAAGTATGAAGGCGTACAGCTAGCAGCAGGACCTGCGCGAATGGGCGAACCTCAGATTAGCCCTGCCCAAGAAGCAGCCCTTCGGATGGAAAAAGTTATTCACGACCAACTAACCGACACGAATGCAGTCAACGTTATGCGTAACGCTGTGTTTGAGTCATCCCTTTTAGGGACAGGTATCGTAAAGGGTCCGTTCAATTTCTTCAAGCGTGTTCACAAATGGGAACGCGATGAAAACGGCGAACGCTTTTACAACCCCGATGAAAAGACCGTTCCACGGATTGAAATGGTATCTGTGTGGGATTTCCACCCAGACCCATCTGCTACTAGCATTGATGACTGCGAATATGTTATTCAACGTCACCGCATGAATCGTCAACAGCTTCGTGCGCTGATTAAACGTCCCCACTTTAATTCTGAAGCTATTGAGGAGTGTCTTGCCAAAGGTCCTAATTACGAGGACAAGTATTATGAAGACACTATTCGTGAGGATGAAACAGAGGCATACTATCAAGGTAATCGTTATGAAGTCCTAGAATATTGGGGTGTTCTCGATTCCAAGATGGCCTACGAAGCCGGTCTTTCTGAAGCTGACGAGATGTCAGAGTTCGACGAACTACAGGTTAATGTTTGGGTTTGCGGAAACATGGTTATTCGCTGTGTCCTGAACCCGTTCACACCAGCACGTATTCCTTTCCAAGTCTTTCCTTATGAAGTCAACCCATACCAACTCTGGGGTGTTGGCGTAGCGGAAAACATGGAAGATGCCCAGAAGTTGATGAACGGACATGTTCGCATGGCTATTGACAACTTGGCTCTTGCAGGCAACCTTGTTTTTGACGTAGATGAAGCTAGTCTCGTACCGGGACAGAACATGGATATTTTCCCCGGCAAGATATTCCGTCGTCAGTCTGGTGTTACCGGAACAGCCATCAACGGCTTGAAGTTTCCGAACACCGCAGGAGAAAACCTGCAGATGTACCAGATTAGTCGTCAGCTTGCTGATGAAGAGACAGGCATCCCGTCAATCATGCACGGACAGACAGGAGTAACCGGAACTGGGCGAACCGCCGCCGGTCTTTCTATGCTTATGGGGTCTGCTGGCTTATCTATGAAGACCGTCATCAAGAATATCGACGACATGCTCCTAAAGCCCTTGGGTGAAGCATACTTCCAATGGAACATGCAGTTCAACGAAGACGCAGAAGACATTCAAGGTGACTTAGAAATTAAACCACGCGGCGTTGCAGCCGTTATGCAAAAAGAGGTTCGCACACAGCGGTTAACGTCCCTGTTGCAAACCGTCGCAAACCCTATGCTTGCTCCATTCATCAAGATACCGAACTTGATGCGGGAATTGGCTATCTCTCAGGATATCGACCCCGACAGCCTAGTCAACGATGCCAACCAAGCACAACTCTACGCACAGATGTTAAAAGGAATGATGGCAAATGTACAGCAAGGAACAGGCGACGCTGCTGGGGCCGCTGATGGCACAGCCGCAGGTATGGCAGGGGCTGGAGGCGTATCTCCAAGTCCTGAAGGAACAGACGCACAGGGGTCTGGTAACGGCACAATCGGAGTCGGAACTGCGCCAACTGCAGGGGAAAGCGGCTTTACTGGAAACGCTCCTTCAGTTGAAGGTTAACCACGAGGCAATAGTTAAAAATGGCAACTAACCCACCATCCTTCTTTACTCCTGAAGCTATTAGCCGGGATACATATACTTCTGGCCCTGTTGATTTTTACAGACAGGCCCTAGATACAAGTACCTTGGAAGCTACGGGTATTGATGTCGCCGACCCTGATGATATTACGGAACTGGAAGAGTATGGTATAGCTGGTGAGGGTGACGGCGACAGCCAAGACGATGCCCTTAATGTTCTAGATGCCACAAGTATCCAAGGAGACTTTGTAGGTGGTTCAATGTTTCCGGGCGGGACTGGGATTAGTTACAATACCGATTTAGAGACAGGCCACCATGAGTACGAACAATATTCTGATTATCTCTCTGCTGAAAAGCCGCCGGGGATGGCAGACCGGGTAGACTTTATTTCAAATGTCGTGGAACCTCTCACATCTGGTAGGTTCGGGGACATAGACTTTTCAGCGGGAACCAAGGGGCTTGCTGACCGTGTTGGGAAAGACCTGACGGATACAAAATTAGATGGTAGAACTGCAGCAAAAGGGGCTATTGCAGCAGTAGGGAGTCTTCCAATGGCTGCTGTTGGTTCTGTTGTACTTAGCACTACTTCAGTAAAGAATGCCTTTGGTGAAATGTCACCCGTGCCGGATGGTATTTTAGGAGCTTTTGCGAATGGGGTTCACTCCATTCAGTATGATGATAGGGCGTATAATCGCGCTGTTATGAGGGCGCACACAACCGGCCCTAAGGCTGGCGAGTTTATGACAGCGGGAGATGAAGAAACAGATGCCTATGGAAATCCCGTAGCATCTAGTAAAGGATTATCAGGCGTTGACATCGGCTTCTCTATGAAATTTGGAAGTGGACCCGGGGCAGGCGGCATAACCCGCAAAGCCGGAACCTTCACCTACACAGGAAACACGCGCGGCCTAGACAACAATACTTTAAGAAGCATTGAAGCTGTGCAACGGGGGTTTGTCCCAAGCACCTTCGGTGGAACCTTTGGTTTCGATTACACAGGTAAAGATGCGGTTAGGTTCGAAGATGCGGGGTACAGTGGTCAGCTTTCAGGTGGTGGTCGTTATACCGATACTGGTGCTTACATGGACGCATACGGTCGTGTTTCAATGCTGGGTCGCGCAAGTGATTTAGAATCTCTTGCCAAAACAGAAGACATTACTAAAATTGAAGCTTCTAAAGCATTGTCTGCTGCACGTAAAGGAGAGGGCAAGTTAAAGGACATTATTTCTGGTATCAAATCACAAAAGGCTGCCAAGGCGCAGGCAAGCAGACAACAGGAACAAGCGGCTCAAGATGCTTATAATGATGCGAGAGCCAGCCAATCTCAGAGAGAGATTGAACGAAGTAGTGGCGGCGGCGATGGCGGATATGAAGGACCTTCAGGAGACGAAGCTGGATATGGTGCTGGCGGTGGCTTCGGTCTTTCCCACGCCAAGGGCGGTAAAGTACAGGGCTACGCAATGGGAACCCCGCCACCGGGGGTACAAGCCTCACAGACTGGTTTTGTAGACCGCCCGCCATCACAGGTCTCCGAAGCCGATAAAGTCGCTGACGACCGTCCTATGAAGGCTCCAGAGGGTACGTATGTTATAAATGCGGCTGCCGTCGAGTTCGCAGGAGAGCAAGATATCCGCAAGATGATTATGGATGCCCAAAAGGAAGCGGTTCGCCGGGGTCTGTCCACAGACGACTTCGAACGGCATTCAAACCTTGTAGATATTGCGGTGTCGAGTGGCGAAGTAACCGTAGCCCCACACCTAGTAAAGATTATTGGCGAAGACCGCCTAGAAAAGATTAATAAACGAGGCATT
>Ga0181556_1002959_pt1 | contig 15088 bp, 30 predicted proteins | sample 011ome_14_FD_148651 | JGI IMG/M metagenome (GOLD analysis project Ga0181556, IMG submission 148651) | Coastal salt marsh microbial communities from the Groves Creek Marsh, Skidaway Island, Georgia - 011505AT metaG (spades assembly) | ecosystem: Environmental > Aquatic > Marine > Intertidal zone... | reverse complement strand
TGGATGATGCGAGGGTTCAAGCAGGGCATGACATTGAGCTGGAAAGACTCGGATGAATTCTATGTGGATGCCGGGGCTAGGCACATTGACGACGGAACCTCGGAGAATATCTACCGGGCCCCGGGGCAACTCACCAAGTCCGTGACGGGTCTTTCAGTCTCGACATGGTATGCCGTCTACGCAAAGGCTCCAACGAATGGGTTGATCCTCACTGCCAGCCAGATCGAATATGCCTCAACCATGCCGACTTTTGACCAGGCGAAGGGTGGATATTACCATCCGTCAAGCACCGCATGGCGATGCATCGGTTTTTTCTATAGTGACGCTTCGAGTTACATTTCTCCGTTCACTTGCAATGGTCCCAATTTCCTCTTTACCGACATGCAGCTCATGTTCGTGAACGGCATCACTCCAAGCAGTAGCTGGACGACCGTCACATGCACCGTTCCGATGGGGAGCATGGACGCGCTGGCTACATGTGCCGCACTCTATTCAAATTATTACGGGATATTGCTGTGCAGACGTAAAGGGGATGCCGGAGGTGGCTTTCGGATTGGACACGTCTACTCTCCGGCCACTCTATCGATGGTGACCGTCACCATTCCAACGGACAGCTCGAAACAGGCAGAGGTGGCATGGGATGGAGCGACGACGAATCTGGTTTATCTGATGGCTCGCGGCTTTGTCCTGCCATCGAGCATATGAGGTTGAGCGATGGGGTCTCTGTCAAATTTTGCCGAGAATGCTTTATTGAACCATGTGTTCGGATCTTCCTTCAGTCCTGCCTTAAGCCTTTACGTGGCTCTGTGCACGGCTGACCCGACGGATGCCGGGACCGGTGCATCCATGAATGAGGTGGCGAACAGCAACAACTATGCCCGGGAGGCCATCACGTTTGCTGCGGCATCCTCCAGAAGGGTGACGCAATCCGGGAACATCGAGATGAACGAGGCCTCCGGATCCTGGGGAACCATCACGCACTGGGCTATAGTGGATAGCGGGACTCACGGAGCCGGGAACATGCTCGCCGCAGGGGCTTTCGCATCCTCTTTTCCTGTGACATCAGGGAACATCACGACACTCGTGGACGGGACAATATGGGTCCAAATCGATGCGATCTCCGGATATGGCGCGACCACATATCTCGCGCACAAGCTCCTTGACCTCATGTTCCGAAACCAGGCGTACACTCAGCCGGCCACATATCTCGCGCTCCTTGACTCGACAGGCGCTGACACGGACACGACGCTCACGACATCGGGCAAAGAGGTTTCCGGGACGGCCTATGCGCGGAAGCTCGTGAACAAGACCGGAGGTGCCAGTCCTGCGTGGGGGACCGTGTCGGGTGGAGCGGTGACGAATGCGGATGCTGTTTCGTTCCCCACAGTCGGTGCCGGGGATTGGAGCACAGTGGTTGGGATGGCGATTGTGGACGGCGGGACACTGGATGCCGGGAATGTTCTCATGTACGACAACACCAACATCGTGGACCAGACACCGATTGCGGACGATGTGGTCACATTCGCGGCTGGTGCGCTTGACGTGTCACTCTCCTAGTGCGCGGGAGAAATGACGGTTGGGATGACGGTCAGATTTGTTGCGTTATCCATTTCCCCTTGTCGTTGACTACTTCGATTTTGATGTTTTGCTGAGACATCATCTCTTCGACAACCTCATCGATTGATTTCTCCCCCATCCGTCTGGCAGCTTCGCGTCTCAACCAATGCTGGAATTCCTTGGTCTCGGCCATGCGCTTGAATGCGGCTTTCTTATTTGCGTGTTGGCTCCTAAATTCCCTGGATTCGCCTCGCGCCCCGGATGGAAGGTGAACTATCCTGATCGCCGTCGCGCATTTGTTTTGATGCTGTCCACCAGGGCCTCCCGCTGTCATTGCCGATACGTCACAATCCTTGATCGTGACGGAGAACATCAATTCTCTTTGTTTGCTCATGCTTCAACGCCTCCATCGTTTCACGAAGATCCTCGTTCGACCTTCAGAGATATCGCTCGGTCGTACTCAAGGCCTTATGCCCGAAGACTCTTTGAATCAAAACCATACTGAATGGTCAAGAGATCCTTGAGTTCCGGGTTACGCATGATGAGGTCGAATGCCAAGGTCATAGGTGTCAGGCTTCCTCAGTCTGGTAACGTCTACGCTGGTCAGTCCCAATATTTTTGCGATCTCCCTTAGTGTTTTCCCGCTTTGCATTAGCTCTTAGATAATCCTTCTCACGAGTACCGACAGGACATCGAACCTTCTCCATCCATTCTCCTCCGTAGTCATGTGATTACACCTCCCTGTTCTTTCAGTCAATGAAATTTACCTCAGAAAAATTTTCAGTAGGTGTAATTTTTTTGCTTGACCATAATTTCAGTTTGTGAAATCTTATGCCGAAACATGGATACAGAACGGTTACTGGGAGGCGAACTTGAGACTCAAAGAATATTTGCGGAGCACAGGAACGAAAGCCGTGGATCTTGCGGCCGCAGCCAGCGTGACTCCTTCTGACATCACTAGGTATGCGACCTATGGATGGCCGGCTCCACGCGACAAGGCTGCAAGGATCTCCGCAGCGACGAATGGCTCGGTCAGCATAGAGGAGCTCATCTTTCCGGACGGAATTCCAGATGGCGCAAAGTTCTGCGCAGGACAGTGTTGACCATGACGGACGATGAGAGGCGCGCACTACACGGGATGATAGACGATTCCGAAAAGGCCATCGCAATGCTCCAGTCAGTGAAGCGACGAGCCATCCTCCTGCTCAGTCCGCAACCAACCACAAATCCCGGCAAGGCTCTGCCGGTAAGAGTAGCGATCCCGAGCGTGAAACTCATCTCCCACGCTGACCGTGGTTGCGAATGTGAGCTAGGGGCCGGTCAGGTTCACTCTCCTCCACCTGGCCGGTCCTCCCACACAGAAGGGACAAAATGCCTCAACTCACTGATTGCGACTGCACGATTCTTTGGGCCGTTTGCACCTACACATTGGGGATCGTGCTCATAATTTTGATGGCCGGCGCTGGGCTGGCCGCGTTTCTCGAGTGGTTGGAAAGGAGGAGACCATGATTTGCGAAATCTGCAAGAAGCGCGAGGTTGCCGAGGAGGGTAGAAAGGTCTGCAGTGTCTGCCTCGGTTTGGACAAGGAATCGGTGCAAGACGTTGAATTATATCAAATCATCGGGATGACCTGCGAGAGATGCGGGACTGAGTGGGCAGAGCGCGACTTCGGCAGAGATGGAAAGCTAAAGTATTTTCACCTGAATAAAAGCCTCCGGATCTGCTGCTGGAGAGCGAAGTGCAATGAAGCTAGGGAGAGGAAGAAAAACGGATCGACTCCTCAGGTTTCGGTACACAAGCCTCCGGTCAAAGATGACCTCCCAGAAGACGATCACGTCCTCATTTTGGATTTCACCAAGCACCAGCAACTGCTCAACAGCATCATTCAAAAAGCTGAGCTGGAGTTGCGGACTCCTGAGAACCAGATCCTCTGGTGGATGATCAGCACACTACAGGAACGAGAGGCATAACCATGTGGTGGTTCATCCTGGGAGTGTTCGTGGGCGTGTTGGTCGGGATTCTAGTGGCAGGACTTTGCGCTATCAACCAAAGAGAGGAGCAGTCATGGACACAAAACTGAAGCATCAAATCAGGCAAAAGCCAGAGGTGACGGATCACCTCCTCTCAATCATGGCCGAGGAATACCGCAGTGAGATCCTGCCTTACCTGGGAGTGCGTGTGAGGTTTGTTGACTTCTACCTACTCCCTGACAGATACAGGGAGATGGTGGCGAACCTCAAGCGCGGTGGTGGGTTACAGAGTCAAGGTGGAGCCTGGAGATGTGTGTGATGATCTTGGCAGGCTAGGCTTGGTGCGGCCCGGCGCGGCAAGGCGGGGCTCGGCTCGGCAGGGCAGGGCAGGGCTAGGCAAGGCACGGCGAGGCAAGGCGAGGCAGGCATGGTGAGGCAAGGCTAGGCTTGGCAGGCAAGGCATGGCTGGGTGCGGCCAGGCTTGGCAGGGCCAGGCACGGCATGGCAAGGCTAGGCGGGCGGGGCCCGGCTTGGCACGGCGAGGCACTGCACGGCTCGGCACGGCCAGGCAGGGCTAGGCAAGGCTAGGCGGGCAAGGCAGGGATGGAGATTTGGATGCCACATCACTGAGGCTTGAGCACATAGGGTGCTCGTAACGCCTCGCATCGATGGACGGCAAAAACAAAAGAAAGGAAACCGATGAAAATCAGAGTGAACCTGCAAGGAACGAGTCCATTGTTGATGCACAACCCTCAAATGGTTGATCCAGAGTTTGAAATCAACCGCCAGATTAAAGCCATCACGTCCAAACGTAAAAAGACTGATGAAGACCTCAAACAAATCGAGATGCTCGAATGGTATGGGGGTCTCTACACGCAACCGAATGGAAATGGAAAATCCATCGTGGTGCAACCGACATCTAAGGTCCGTAAATGCCTCATCAACACGGCCAAGATCAGCAAGTCAGGGAAGATGGTCGAACGAGCTCTTTCATTCGCCGATCTGAATGTTCCGCTGATCTACGATGGGCCAGAGGACATCGACAAGCTCTTTGCCGACAAACAGTTTCATTCTCGCCTATCAGTTGGTGTCAGCGGGAAGCGTGTTATGCGAGTCCGTCCAAAATTCTATCCTTGGGGGATGTCTGTCAGTGGTCTTTTCATCGAGGATGCCGGACTGAACCTGGAGGACCTGGAGCGCATCGTCGAAATGGCAGGGTTGGTTGAGGGGATCGGAGATAACAGGGTGAATGGGTATGGACGTTTTATCGGAACTCTGGAGGCAATGTAATGGGGGACGAGAGATTCGCAATAAGAAGAGAAGATGGCCGGTCCAATTCCCAGGTGGTAATTGACCTAGTCAAGGAAGCAACGCCAGGGACTATTTTCGCATACGAGAAGATTGCAGATGCACTTAGCGATGGAACTGATAGGCAATTTGACGTTCCGGCTGTTCGGTACTCGGTGCTCGGAGCCGTATCCATGTTGGAAAAGCTCCATAAGCGCACTCTTTTGAATGTGCGCAGTATAGGTTACAAACTCGCGAGGGCTGAGGAACACATGCTCATCGCGGGGGTCCGAAGTGACCGTGCTAACAGGCAGCTCAGAAAAGGATTGTCGACTCTTACTCATGTCAAATGGGATGAAATGGACGACAACACGCGACGTGCCCACGAGGGACAACTATTGATCATGTCTGCATTCTACCAACAGAATGTTGCAATGGATAGGCGCATGCGGAAGATGGAAGAGACAATTAAAGCATTGGTCACTCCGAAGAATTAGGCAGGCTCGGCCCGGCGGGGCCCGGCTTGGTACGGCGAGGCACTGCACGGCGAGGCAAGGCAAGGCGGGCGTGGCGGGGCGAGGCGCGGCGCGGCGTAGCATGGTGCGGCAAGGCAGGGCAAGGCAGGGCTAGGCAAGGAAACTACATGATGGAGGTGTGTATGACTCCGAATAGGTTCAAGACAGTGTTTGAGGACACAGTGAGCAAGTGCAGAGAGATTCTGCTCGAAAAGGCTGCTGAGTATTCAACTGACGCTGACCGTTTGCACAACTTCAAGCTGGCGGCAAGACTCCAGGGTTGCGAACCGGAGACGGCTCTTGGAGGCATGATGGCCAAGCACACAGTCTCAGTCTTCGACTACATCCAGCTCATTAATACTGCAGACGAAAAGTCGCTGGAGCAATGGGACGAGAAGCTGATCGACGACATCAACTATCGCATCCTTCTCAGGGCCCTGATCATCGAGCGGTTGGATTGGTCTCTAAAAGATGAAGGAGGGATGGAATGACTAGACATTGGGGCGGTTATCCCAAGGCAAGGTGAAAAACCAGCCTCCTGATTTAACAGCGGGAGAATTTAACAGGGGTGAATGACGATGTGGCTTCCTGACGGATGGTGGATCATCACCGAGGTAACAAATAAAGGCGTGAGGTTCACCGCCGGCGCGAACGGATTACCGGAAATTGAATCCTCAGCGAAATTTCGTTCAGACCGTGAAGCTACCAGCATGGCGCGAAAGGCTTTGAGATCAATGTCTTACGAAAACCAGGATTCCGGTTGGTCGAAATTTCGCTGTCACGCCAGGCTGCCGGGCCAGACGAAAGCCTTTTGCGGGGCGCGGATCGAGGATAGCCCGAACACCAAGCACGCCTACTCAGAGCAATGCGGGAACTGCCTTCGGATCGTGGAAAGTATGCCCGATCCCGACGAAGCGGAAAACGACATCAAAAAACATTTCCGGTATGTATAGTTTAACAGCGAGAGAAACCCGGGTGTTAACAGCAAAGGAGAAAATCATGACTGACAATTTTGAACGAATGACAAGCGACGAAGCACCGCAAAGACTCAAAGACTTTTGTTTTCCGAAAGAGGAATCGACTTACAAACATACTCCGGGCCCGTGGACGATTTATAACCACGACGGGAGCAATCAGGGACACTACGACGGTTATTTGAAGACCGACATCCAAGCTGGAGCAGACCTGATACATGTTCGCCAATCCTTGGCAGGCAACACATTCCCGCGATTGGCTGCAAACGTCCGTTTGATGGCCGCTGCTCCATCAATGCGCGACGCATTATGGGCTATCGCCAACATGCAGGTCAAAGAAGAAACAGACAAAGGCGAGGTCCTCGAGCTTTGCATGTCAATCGCCCGCCTTGAGTTAGAAAAATGTTCAACGGCTGGAAAATAACAAACATTCTCGATGTGGGCCTGTGCGAGCTGGATACAGCCGACGGGCCTTACAACAAGACCGGATACCAGCTTGAACGGCGAGAGGACGGCTTTGCGATCACGGTCGGCCTGATGGAGTACATATCTGGCTGGTCGGCGTTGGAGATACTTTACTGGCTGCACGAAAAACAAGCGATACCAAGGAGATACGACAATGCGAGAAGGCAATGAAGACAACAAGCCTCATTTGTGCGTGCCGACGTTGGACGGCAATGCTCACGTAATTCCAACGGAAGTGTTTGACAAGATCATTTCTGGTGAAATGAAAATCACCGACATGGAGGATTGGGAAATCATCACCAGGACAGCCTTTTCGGAATGGCTGCGAGGATTGGAAACAACAGCAAAAGCAAGAGTTTACAAAGCTGCCGTTGATCAGCTTGCCGACTCGATGGCTGCGGGAGCATGGCAAGACGGGCCAGCACCAAAGGACGGCTCTTGGATTCTCGGGCTCTTTCATGGGCTGCCCTATGTGGTCGGGTATGACTCATGGGAGGTTGGTGGGGAGATGTTGCCAGACGGAACCGGTTCTCCTCCTGACGGCCATGAAAGCGGCTGGTGTTTGGCCGGAGACAATATCCAGGTTATGGACCAGGACGAACCCGAAAAGTGGGCCCGCATCATCCACCCAGACCGGCATATGCCGGCGTCGTGGGACGGGCCCGGAGACCTCGGTTAGGAAATGTACATTTGGGAAGGGGCGAAGTGTTGGTTCAGAGCCTGGAGGATGACCTCGAATTGATCGACACGCTTTTCGGCAGGGACAACCTGAGATACGGGGACAGTCCAGAGGCCGTTAAGCGCGAGGCTCTGAGGCAACTCGAACGGGAATGGCGGGTCCCCGAGGACTACACGGGGCCGATTGACTGAGGAGAAACGAGATGAAAAACCTTTTGATGGTCGCAATGGTCATCGGCGCCATGGCAGTGATACCGGATCGTGACTGGAGCATCAGGTGCGGGAACGGCATGGCTCAAATTGGAGATTCCAGGGTCTACGTCGAGCGCATCTGTCGGAGCTCTGTGGTTGGCCAGGAGACCCAGTGGGTCCATGCGTCCAACTCCGATGTGCTGTGGCTCAACAAAGGCAAGGGCGACTTCGTGTATCGCATGCAGTTCAGGGGCGGGAGGCTTGACGAGATCCTGCGCATGGAGCGCGGATGGTGAGAAAAGCCCACCAGAGACCGGCATCTCATGATGGGCTCAAAGCAGAAGTGAACGGAACAATTTTATAGGATTTGGCTCATGAGTCAAATGCAATGTGAGAAATGCGGGATAGAGATCAACAACGAATTCGGTCCAGAGAAGGATTTCTGTATTTACTGCACCGTTCAATATTTAGATGAATCCAGAACAAAATATCGCACCATCAAGCATGCGGTATGTCTTCCTTGTTACCGTTCAATTCTTGGGCGAACCGAAGAACGGGACACTAAACTCACATGAGATGGAGAGAGGCAATGGAAACCAAAGAACTCATCACCCATGAGGCGCTTCCACAGGTTGAATTGAATGTGGAAGACGTGAAGAAATACATCTGTCCAGGTGCCACAGATAAAGAGTTGTTCCTTTTTATGAACATTGCCAAGAGTTACGGATTGAACCCATTCAAGCGAGAAATCCATTTTGTCAAATATGGCCAGAACCAAGGGCAGACAATCGTCGGCTATGAGAGTTTTATCAAAAGAGCTGAGAGGACTGGGAAGCTCGACGGATGGGAAGTTGAGCTTGGAAAGGATGAGCTCGGGGACAAGGCAATCATCACAATTTACAGGAAGGACCGTAAGAACCCATTCAAGTGGACGGTCTACCGCACTGAATTCGATTCACAGCAAGTCAACTGGAAGAAGATGCCGTTATTCATGCTTCGTAAGGTGGCCATCAGCCAGGGATTCAGATTGGCCTTTCCTGAAGAGCTCGGTGGAATGCCATATATCCCTGAAGAAATCAACGGAAATGTAACCGAGAACCTCCCGAGAGACGACGTCACTCCATCGGAACAAGAAGCCTTAGACCCAGCTCGTGAGGCACTAGCATTGAGTGCTTTTGAGCAAATCATCAACGATTACCGTGGAATCACCACACAGACAGGCATGAAAAATCATCCCAAAATTGAAGCTGAACTGTACAGGGCAATTTATGGGACAGAATATGAATCGAAGGCGCGTGAGGCATTCAAGGCCAGGATGGACGAGATAAGGAATGCAGTCTGAGTTCCGCGAAGGAAAATATGATCGAGCTCTACTTCGCAACGGGTGTCGCCATCGGCATGCTCATTATGGAGATCATCGCATGGCTGAGAGTCCAGCAGTTCAAGAAGGACCTCATGAGCTCCGCGGTGGCAAGGAAGATCATCGAGGACATCAAGGAGTCTCACAAATGAAATGTCCGATATGCGGAGCCGAAGTCAAGGGACCAATCTGCACGATTGAGGACCGTCGAGGATGGTGGCAGGGGATGCATGGAGACTGGCACAACACGGAACTGATGGACAAGATGTCTCCCAGGTATAAGCAGGGAGACACCGAGGATGATGGGGAGGAGTGATGGCGCACTCTGAGGCGTGTCAGTTATTCATTGAACAGCAGATAGATGAAGGACTCCAAGAGGGCAAGACTCCATATCTCATAGGTAAAGACTTGTCCGTATGGATCGAGAAGTTGTTTGAAGCAAAGATTCCTCCTAGGACTTTGGAACAAAGAGCGCGAAGGATTGCAGAAAAAGACGCTACAAATGTAGCTAACCACCCAACCATACAGGAACACTCACGAATTGAGGAAAATTTTGTCGATAGAACAAGTAGGATTCCTGGTGGTGTTGGACGTCCACCAAAGTTCAAGACCAATGAGGAGACAGGAGCGATCGAAGTAGTCCATGAACCCAATAGGACTCAATTCACCGGAGAAAACGAATGGTACACGCCCGTGGAATACGTTCGGGCCGCATCGGAATGCATGGGTGGGATCGATCTGGATCCTGCAAGCAGCATTCAGGCGCAGTCACGAATCAACGCAGCAAGGTATTTCACGAAGGGGGATGGCGCTCTCGTCCATCCCTGGAGCGGGAGAGTATGGCTCAACCCTCCTTATTCCCAACCGCTTATTTTTCAGTTCGTTCAGAAGCTGGTCTCCGAATTTAAATCCGGAAACATCTTTGAATCCATCATGCTCACCCACAACTACACGGACACAGCATGGTTTCACCTGGCCGAATCGGCATGCTCATGCATTTGCTTCACCAGAGGACGCATCAAATTTGAAGACATGAACGGACGTACCTGTCAACCAACTCAGGGCCAGGCATTTTTCTATTTCGGAAGAAACTCAGACAAATTCAGATCTTTTTTTGGACGCTATGGCTTCATCAGGTAACGGAAAGAATCCCTTAATTTGGGACTGCAACAAATCTGGATGTTTCAACAAACTGCGACGTCCAAAGATAGAAATATTTTGCGACTGTTTTTCTGGAAAAATTTCAATGGGCGATGTGGATGGGATTGTGGAGATTAATGGTAATGCCTTAATGCTCGAATGGAAGACACATCAAGGTTTACCTACTGGACAGAAAATTATGTACGAAAGGCTGTCGAGAGGTGGACAAGTAACGGTGTTCATAATCCATGGAAATGCTGAAACAATGCAATGCAGATCCTATGGAATCTATTACAGAGGAAAGTTTTCAGGAATGCGAGAAGCAACATTGGAATCCATAAAGGATCGAATGAGAAAATGGAACAACTACGCAGAGAACAATCCATGGAAATATTAGGAGACCTCAAACTCATATGATCGAGCTCACTCACCGCTGCGCCAGGATCTATTCGTTTCGGTTCAATCCGAAAATTCTCACACATAGAGGACTCACCTACTGCGAGGATCGCAAGAGCCGAAAGCACGACAATCCTCTGCTCGCTCAATACAACTCCACCTGGCTTTGCGAGGGATGTCCAGGTCCGATTCCTGACTGCAGCGAGGAGGAGTGGCAGAAGCTCAAGTTCACTGGTGCGGTCAAGTCCACCGGACACATCAAGCGGGCGATGAAGGAAAAGAAGCCGAGAACATCCAAACTCAAGGTTGTCAAAACCTGTTCCAAATGCGGTGGACCGATGCAGGTCAGGTGCAACAGCGATCGGGACCGACTTGACCTCGGGTGGTGCTTCAAGTGCTTTGAGAAGATCCGCGAGAAGCTGAGGTCTCGGGACAGGAAGTCAAGGAAACGGATCATCACTGGCGAAGATGGCAATCCTGTTGTTATCATGCCGTTCAAAAGGAGGTGATGCCTACGAAATGCACATGCTTTGAGAGAATTTCGTACACAGAAAACCGTTTTGGAACGGAAATGAATCCTCCATGCCCTGTGCATGGTCCGAGTACATGACCCTCAAAGTTGAAAGGGGGGATGCCATGACATAATGATTCACGCCGGATGGAGGCGTTCAGTGTCAACAACGTGCGAATTATGGAGTTTCAGTGCGACATGGCCTGGATGTTGACTCACATTCTCCTTGGGACGTCCATCCAGGCCAAACTATAGAGAGCATGCGGATGAACACGGACATCAGAATCTCAGTCTCATTTAGGCATCATCGGAAGAGACTCAAACTCCGTTCCATACTCGGTCCAGGTTCCACGGATTTTTTGCTGGACCTGTGGATCAGCACAGCCATGAATCATCCGTCTGGATTTTTAGATGGGATGGACGAACAGGATATCGCTCTTGAATCAGGTTGGATGGATGACCCAAAAATATTTGTGGATGCTCTCATTAAGTGCAGTCTGCTGGATAAGACCGACAATGGTTTCAAACTCCACGACTGGGAAGATCATCAACGCTACGTGCTTGGAGCCGAAGAGCGTTCAGAGCGCGCAAGGCATGCAGCGAACGTGCGCTATGGAAAGCCATCTTATGCTCACAGCATGCCCGTAGCATGCTCAACGCATACAAAATGCAATGCCCCATCTCCATCTCCATCTCCATCTCCAAAAGAAAAAGAAAAGAAGGTAGCTACGACCGTTTCTGAAAAACGAAACGGATCGAAGCCGTCATCACCAATTTTTCTCGATGATGAGTTTCAATGGCAAAACATCACCGATGCACACCTCTCCACCTGGAGTCAGGCATATCCCGCCTGTGACATCCCATCAGAACTCCTGAAGTCGGCCCTTTACATCAGAGCTCACCCACACAAGCGAAAGCGTAATTGGGAGCGGTACATCATCGGGTGGTTCGGGAGGGCTCAGGATTGGGGAGGAACGAAAGGCAAGCGAGTGGACTGGGACATTGACTCCTGGGCAAACGAAAAGGACGCTGGAGTGCAGTGATGGATGCTAAAACTTTCGGCAAGACCATCAAGACACTGTGCAGGTATTACGAAAAAACGATTCCAACAAAGGAGACTCTGGAATTCTGGCTGGAGAAACTGGCACACTTGCCCGATGAGTGCATGCCATGGATGGTCTCGCAGATCACAGACTCACAGGAACGGTGGCCGGCGAACCTGCCATCAGTCATGCTCAAACTGTGGCCTCAGTGGTTGCGCGCTCATCCTGATAAGGTGAGCCACTACGAGAACGGATGCATGGACTGCGACTCAATTGGTTGGCTGCATGTCAGGGACAAGGAGGGGTTCGTGTGTGCGTTCCGGTGCCGATGCGGAAAGCTCCAGAATTCTGCTCCATCTGCATGGCTGCATGACCTCCTGCGCGATGGCTACACAGAGGATACTCTCGACGAGGCCGCAAGGTGGAGAGTGCCGAGCAAGGCACGGAGCAACTCGGACATCAACTGGAAGGAGACGTACCAATACGACGACCACGCGGAGGACTACATGGTAGCCGGCACCGATGAGCGCATGGAACGCTGCGCGGCCTGCGGAGAGGTGTTTGACATTGAAGACGGGGCGGAGGAAGACGACGATGAACATTGAAACTGCCGAAGACGCAATTGACGCCTACAAGGCTCTTGGCGATTGGCAATACGCAGACCGCGAGGCCGCTTGGCGCTGGATGTTTGAGCAGGGACGGAAAGCTGCCGCAGAAGACACGGAACGGTTGGAGTGGCTGATGCGAAATGTGAGCGGGGCAGAGTTCCGCCGCCTCGGGGTGCGCTACGGCGGCAACTGCGGACGGGACAGGATAGACGCCGCAATGGAGACGCCCAACGCCGCCTTAACCGGCGCGGCCAAAGGATATTGAAATGAGCGACGACGCTTCCCCGCGTCCGGTTGAAGGCGATGTTATACCGCCTGAGATTCTGGACTTGGTGCGCTTCATGTGCGCCACTTGGGTTGAGGTTGACCGATTCGTATACCGGCACTGCAACGGCGATGCACTGATGCACTACCCAGTAGTGCAGGGCACCAGCAACCAGATTCGGTTGCGGCGCATCGGAGAGCAGCCACACGACGCCACGAACATCCGCAAGGCGGTTGAGTGGATGCAGCGGTATAACAACTCACATATCAGAAAATGAGGAAGTCGCATGAGTGAATGGAGAGGAAAGCTAGACAATATCAAGGCAAAACCTGAGCGCACCGGAGAGACCATCGCCACGGTCACGCTCAAAATCAGCACATGGGAGCCGGAAAATGATTTGCCGGAACTGCTGAGACTGCTCAACGGCTATGTGGCAGTGAGCATGAGAGAAATCGAGAAACCGGAGGAATGATGGCTCGTCCTGTTCGATTCACCAAGAGCAACATGAAGCCAGAGAGTGAATTCAAGAGAGCATGCCTCAAATGGCTCAGATACAGGTTCGGAAAGCATTTCTGGAGTCTCGGTATCGCAGGAGGCCCGTATCAGAGACCTGGATCACCGGATGTGGTGTGCTCGCTTTACGGCCATTTCCTCGCGCTCGAATTCAAGGATCCTGGTGGTGGTGGACGGATAGGCCCGAGGCAACAAGAGGTAGTGGATGAGATACGTGGTGCTGGAGGCAGGGCTTATATCATCGCAAGTTGGGATGATATGGAGGCCGCGGTGCAAGAATTCGAGCCGATTCAACTGACAATGCGAGGTAGGTGATGAAAATAACGCTCGAAGTCCAAATCCTGAAACAAAGCGACATTATGTTTTTCGACAACTGGATTCTGCAGGCTCTCCTCCTCAAGCGTCAACTGCTCACATCCGATCAGGTGGACGGGTATTTCGGGCCGGTCACCAAGACTGCAGTCCTCGAGTATCAGGCGCTCAACGGACTCGTTCAGGATGGCGTGGTTGGGCCAAAGACATGGGCGTCTCTTTCCTCTGTCGCCGAAGTGTGTACCGATGTGCAATGCATGGTGAGAGCTATCCTTGAGTTCGAGGAAGGTCTCGTGCAGAAGGTCTACCAATCAGTGGAGGGAGGTAACTGCACCGCCGGAATCGGACACAAGCTATTGGACTCTGAGGTCGCATCCTGGCCCAAAGGCACCTATGTCCCAATGGAACAAGTGGAACGGTGGTATTTGGATGATGTGGCGAAACACACCAAAAGAGCCATCTCCTGGCTCGGTGAGACTACATTCAATGCACTCTCGCCCTTGCGCCAATCTCTAGCCATCTGTATGGCGTTCCAACTCGGGGACATTACACTTTGGGTGGGAACGGCTGCGCACATTGCCAAGGGTGAATGGCAAGACGTGAAGCAGCACATCGAGAACTCGAGATGGTACGAGCAAACACCGAAGCGCGCAAAGCGCATGGCTGAAATGTGGGTGACTGGACAGTTGCTGGAGGAATATGCATGATCGAATCAATCAGCCCAAAGGCCATCATTCTCCTGCGTCAATGGTATTGGTGGACCAGAGAGGCCAACTGCAAGAGCAACTATCCTCCAGTCACTAACTTATGGGAGAAACATGGCCTCGCCTATGAGTTGGTCGGTGTCGGGTTCGATCTTTCCCGGGGAACCAAACCGATCAATACTCGCAAGTGGGAGGAGGCAGGGTATCAGTTTAATAAGCTCGATGACCTCTCAAAGCAGTTGATCCTCGGTTACGTGTGCCATGAGATAGATGTCTCGGAGCTCTCCGTAATATTCGGAGCAGGTAAAAAGAAGGTCTCGGCGAAGATCCTGTCAGGTCTCAGGGAATACGAGTCGAATTGTTTTGTGGCCGGTCTCATAGAGGAAACTGATGAGATGAAAAAAACTTACCTCGTCGGTGCAAAGGAGATTTCGTCATACCTCGGGATCAGTAAGAGGAGCGTGTTGAGGTTCTCCAGGCTGGATAAAAATCCTCTCCCAGTCGTGCAGGTCGTGAAACACGGAGGGCTGATCGCCAAAAAAACCATGCTTGATGATTGGTTCAGGAACTACTCTGGAATGATCCAAGAATAAATTTT
>Ga0181556_1002952_pt1 | contig 15103 bp, 14 predicted proteins | sample 011ome_14_FD_148651 | JGI IMG/M metagenome (GOLD analysis project Ga0181556, IMG submission 148651) | Coastal salt marsh microbial communities from the Groves Creek Marsh, Skidaway Island, Georgia - 011505AT metaG (spades assembly) | ecosystem: Environmental > Aquatic > Marine > Intertidal zone... | reverse complement strand
CCGGTCGTCGGGGTTGCCGAACTTGATGTGCAGGAACGGGGTGCCGAGCAGCAGCAGCAACGCGACGATCGCGGTCCCGATCGGCACCGCCCGGCGCATCACGACCTTCGTCGAGCGGTACCAGAACTGCTGCTGCACCGGCTTGTCCACCGGTTCGGGGCGGCGCAGGATCCGGCGGGCCAGCCGGCGGATGTCGTAGGAGTTCAGCCGGTCGCCGAGCAGCACGATCGCCGCCGGGGTGACGATCACCGCCGCCGCGGCGGCGAACGCGACGGTGGCGATGCCGGCGTAGGCGAACGATTTGAGGAAGTACATCGGGAACAGCACCAGCGCCGACAACGACAATGCGACCGTCACCGCGGAGAACAGCACGGTGCGCCCCGCGGTGCACAGGGTGCGCACCAGGGCGGCCTCCCGGTCGGCCCCGCCGGCGATCTCGTCGCGGTACCGGCTGACGATCAGCAGGGTGTAGTCGATGGCCAGCGCGAGACCGAGGGCGGTGGTGATGTTCAGCGCGAAGATCGACACCTCGGTGAAACTGGTGAGCGCCCGCAGCACCGACATGGCGCCGAGGATGGCCATCAGCCCGACCATCATCGGCAGCGCCGCCGCCAGCAGCCCGCCGAACACCCACACCAGCACCAGGAAGCTGAGCGGGACCGCGATGGCTTCCATCCGCAGCAGGTCGTTCTTGGTCTGCTCGTTGATCTGCTGGTAGATCATCGCCGTGCCACCGGCCCGGATGCTCAGCCCGTCACGCTCGCCGGTCACCTGCCCGGCCAGCGCCGAGGCGTACTTCTGGGCGCCGTTCTCCCCGCCGGAGAGCGTCGCGACGATCAGGCCGGTGTTGCCGTCGGTGCTCAGCAGTTCGGCCGCGGCCGCCGGCGGCGTGGTCCACGGCGAGGTCACGCTCAGCACGTGCGGTGAGGCGTCGAAGAGGGTGACGATGTCGGTGCCGACAGCCCGGGACCGGGCGCTGTTGGCTCCGTCCGGGTCGGTGACGGTGACCAGCAGCTGCTGATCGCTCTGCTGGAATTTCTCACTGAGCAGCCGGGCTGCCTGCGCCGATTCGGAGTGCGGATCCTGGAAACCGCCGGCGGAGAGGTGGTTGGCGATCGACGCGCCGAAGATGCCGGTGATCGCCATGACGACGGCCGCCACGGCCAGAATCAACCGTGGCGAGCGAAGTGCCAGTAAGGCAGTCTTGTGCAGCAAGGCCCCGTCCCTTTCCGCCGCACAGCTAAGTGAGGTCGGCCATTAGTGTCGGGGGTCATTCGGGGCCGGTCAAACGATGGATGGGTGCGTTACCCGCCGGTAAGAATTGCCACCATTTTCCGAAACGTGACTCAAAGATTCCTTAATGGTGACCCATACGCTCTCAGGTATGTGGATCGACGACACCAGTGCCGACGTCATCAAAGTTGACTTCGAAGCCCTGTATCACGGCGACTATCTCGTGGAGGGTGACACCTCCGAGCAGTTCGTCGACGTCGCCTGAGTTCAGGCTGACCGGCGCCGCCTAGCGCGGCAGTCGGCGTTCGACGCCAGCCGTCGAACCCCCGTGAGACACCCGAGGTGCCCGCTTGTTTTCAGGCGGGCACTTTCGCGTTGCGGGTCGCCCTCCCTCGCGAGCAGACGCGAAAACCCCCGACACGCCGGGCGTGCGGGGGTTTTCGCGTCTGTTCGCCGGAAAATCAGGCCGAGACGGCGGCGGTCACCATCGAACCCAGCCGACCGGTGATGATCTCCTCGGCCTCCGAGACGATCCGGCTGACCAACTCGCCGCAGGTCGGCACGTCGTTGATCAGGCCCATCACGGTGCCGACCGTCCAGATGCCGGCATCGAGATCGCCGTCGTCGAACACCCGCCGGCCGCGGGACCCGGCGACCAGGTCCTTGACGTCATCGAACTGCCCGCCGCCGGCCAGGATCTCGACCACCTCGCGGGAGACCGCGTTGGAGGCCACCCGGGCGGTGTTGTGCAGGCTGCGGAAGATCAGTTCGGTGCCGCGCTCGTCGCCGTCGACGATGGCCTGCTTGACGTTGTCGTGGATGCAGGACTCGACGGTGCACATGAACCGGGTGCCCATGTTGATGCCGTCGGCGCCCAGAGCCAGCGCGGCCACCAGGCCGCGGGCGTCGCCGAATCCGCCGGAGGCGATCATCGGGATCTCGATCTTCTCCGCGGCGGCCGGGATCAGCACCAGGCCGGGGACGTCGTCCTCACCGGGATGCCCGGCGCACTCGAAGCCGTCGATGCTGATACCGTCCACCCCGAGGCTCTGCGCTTTGACGGCGTGCCGCACCGAGGTGCACTTGTGCAGCACCTTGATGCCGTGGTCGTGGAACATCGGCAGGTGCGGGGCGGGGTTGGAGCCGGCGGTCTCGACGATCTTGATGCCGGCGTCGACGATCACCTGGCGGTACTCGTCGTACGGTGGCGGGTTGATCGCCGGCAGGATCGTCAGGTTCACCCCGAACGGCTTGTCGGTGAGTTCGCGGGTCTTGTCGATCTCGCGGGCCAGATCGGCCGGGGTGGGCTGGGTCAGCGCGGTGAGGAACCCCAGCGCGCCGGCGTTGGCCACCGCCGCGACGAGTTCGGCGCGGCCCACCCACTGCATGCCGCCCTGGGCGATCGGGTGCTCGACACCGAAGGTCTCGGTGAACTTGGTCTTCAATGCCACGTTTTCTCCTGAGTTACCGCGGGGCCATGCGGATGGCGCCGTCGAGGCGGATCACCTCGCCGTTGAGCATCGGATTCTCCACGATGTGCACCGCCAGCGCGCCGTACTCGGCCGGGTTGCCCAGCCGCGACGGGTGCGGCACCTGCGCGCCGAGGGAGGCCTTGGCCGGCTCGGGAAGTCCGGCCAGCAGCGGGGTGTCGAACAGGCCGGGGGCGATGGTCATCACCCGGATCTGCTTGTCGGCGAGGTCGCGGGCGATCGGCAGGGTCATGCCGACGACGCCGCCCTTGGACGCCGAGTAGGCGGCCTGGCCGATCTGGCCGTCGAACGCCGCGACGGAGGCGGTGTTGATGATGACGCCGCGCTCGCCGCCGATGGGGTCGGTCTTGACCATCCGCTCGGCGCCCAGTCGCAGCACGTTGAAGGTGCCGACCAGGTTGATGTTCACGATGCGGGCGAACTTCTTCAGCGGGTACACCCCGCCCTTGCCCAGCACCCGGATGGCGTCGCCGGTGCCGGCGCAGTTCACCACGATGCGCACCGGACCCAGGGTCTCGGCCAGGTCGAAGGCCTTCGCGACGGCCTCCTCGTCGGTGACGTCGGCGGCCGCGAAGCGCACCCGGTCACCGAGTTCGGCGGCGACGTCCTCGCCCGCCGACGACGGCAGGTCGAGGATCACGACCTTGGCGCCCTCATCGAGCAGTGCTTTGGTGGTGGCCAGGCCGAGGCCGGAGGCCCCGCCGGTGACGACCGCGACCGCGTCCTTGATTTCCACAGAAGTCCTTCCTATAACCGACCGGTTGGTTGGGGACTATACCCAGCCGTCAAACCCAGTCGCGCAGGACCGCCTCGGTGTCCTCCCCCGGTACCCGCGGCGGGGTCGGCTGGCCGGGCTGGGTGCGGGAGAACCGCGGGGCCGGCATCGGGAAGATCGAGTCGCCTTCCTTGTAGAAACTCCCGCGCTCGACGTTGTGCGGTTCGGTCTCGATCTCGGCGAAGGACAGGATCGGGGTGACGCAGGCGTCGCTGCTCGCGAAGACCTTCGCCCAGTGGTCGCGGTCGTGCTTGCCGAACGCGTCGGCCAGGATCGCCCGCAACTCCGGGAACCGGGTGATGTCCTGCTGGGCCGGCAGCGTGGCCGGATCGAGTTGGAGTTTCTCGATCAACTCGGCGTAGAACTGCGGTTCGATCGCGCCCACCGCGACGTGCCGGCCGTCGGCGCACTCGTAGACGTCGTACCAGGGGGCGCCGGTGTCGAGCATGTTGGTGCCGCGCACGTCGCTCCACATACCGGTGTGCCGGAAGGCGAACATCATCTGCGCCAGCACCGCCGACCCGTCGACCATGGCGGCGTCGATGACCTGCCCCTTGCCGGACTGCTCGCGTTCGTAGAGCGCCGAAAGAATGCCGACCAGCAGGAACATCGACCCGCCGCCGAAATCGCCGACCAGGTTCAGCGGCGGCACCGGGGCCTCGTTGACCCGGCCGATCGCGTGCAGGACGCCGTTGAGCGAGATGTAGTTCATGTCGTGGCCGGACTGCTGGCTGCGCGGCCCGGTCTGGCCCCAGCCCGTCATCCGGGCGTAGATCAGCCGTTCGTTGACCCTGGCGCAGTCCTCCGGGCCCAGACCGAGGCGCTCGGTGACGCCGGGGCGGAACCCCTCGATGAGGACGTCGGCCTTGGCGATCAGGCCGAGCACCAGGTCGCGATCGGTCTCGCTCTTGAGGTCGGCGGTCACCGACCGGCGACTGCGCAGCAGGAAGTCCTTGCTGGGAGCGGCACCGATGCCGGGCTTGGGACGCTCCACTCGGACGACGTCGGCACCGAGGTCGCCGAGAATCATCGCGGCGTGCGGGCCGGGGCCGATCCCGGCCAGTTCGACGACGCGCAGTCCGCTCAGTGGTCCAGCCATGCCCCTACCGCCCTTCTCGTGGTCGCTTCTTTGTACCGTGTGGATTCATGGCTTCCTACACCGGCATCGACGACCTTCTTGTCTCCCTCGACGGCAACGTCCTGTCGGTGACGTTCAACCGGCCCGACAGTTTGAACTCGCTGACCACGGCGATGCTGGAGACGCTCGCCGCCGCACTGCGCGAGGCTGCCGACGATCCGCACGTCAGGGTGGTTCGACTCGGCGGTGCGGGGCGCGGATTCTGCGCCGGCGCCGGGATCAGCGCCGAGGATCAGGAAGCGGCGAGGGCCGAGATGACCTCGGATCTCGACCCCCTGCTGGCCGCGGCCAATGATGCGGTGCGCGCGATCGCGGCCCTGCCCAAGCCGGTGGTCGCCGTCGTGCACGGCCCCGCAGCCGGTGTCGGGGTGTCCCTCGCCTTGGCCTGCGACATCGTCTTAGCGTCAGAGACAGCGTTTTTCCTGCTGGCGTTCACCAAGATCGGTCTGATGCCCGACGGCGGTGCGTCGGCTCTGGTGGCCGCCTCGATCGGCCGGCACCGGGCCATGCGGATGGCGCTGTTGGCCGACCGACTGCCGGCCGGGGAGGCTTTCGACTGCGGGTTGGTGTCCTCGGTGCATCCCGCCGAGAGACTGGAGGCCGAGGCCACCGCGGTGATCGAGAAACTGGCCTCCGGGCCGGCGGTGGCGCTCCGTAAGACCAAGCACGCCATCAACGCCGCCACTCTCACGGAGCTTGACGACGCGATCGGCCGAGAGGTCACCGGGCAGCTGGAATTGTTGCGCACCAAGGATTTTGCCGAAGGGACCCGGGCGTTCCAGGATCGGCGGGCACCGCGGTTCACCGACAGCTGATGCATCCCTCGCCAGCGGAGCGGCTCAGCGAGATCGACCCGCGGGCTTACGCGCGTAGCCGCAACCATCTCGACGGGGCGGTCACTCGCCTGTCGCCGTTCATTTCGCGTGGCGCGCTGAGCACCACGGCGGTGTTCGAGCACCTGCGCGCGGGTGGATGGTCGTGGCAGGACTGCGAGAAGCTCGTCCAGGAACTCGCGTGGCGGGATTTCTTTCAGCGAGTCTGGCAGGCGAAGGGCGACGGGATCGACCTCGACGTGAAACGGCCACAACCCGACGTGCGCCATCGGTTGCTGCCCAGCGCATTACCGCGAGCAGCCACCGGGATCGAGGCGATCGACCGCGGGATCGGCGAACTGGTCGACACCGGGTACCTGCACAACCACCTGCGGATGTACGTCGCCGCGACGGCCTGCAACATCGGCGGTGCGCACTGGCGCGAACCGGCCCGCTGGATGTACTACCACCTGCACGACGGCGACTGGGCGTCCAACGCTCTGAGTTGGCAATGGGTGGCCGGGGCGTTCTCCGCCAAGAAGTACTACGCCAACCAGGAGAACATCAACCGCTACACCGGATCACGCCAGCGCGGCACCTTCCTCGACGCCGATTACGAAGCGCTGGAGGCGCTTTCGCCGCCCGATTCGCTGACGGCGACCGAACCCTTCGACGCCGCCACCCCGCTGCCGGCCACCCCGCCGCCCACCCTGCACGCCCGCGGACCGGTGTTCGTCTACAGCTACTACAACCTCGATCCGCACTGGCATGCCGGCGAGGACGGCGACCGGGTGCTGCTGCTCGAGCCGGAGGTTTTCCGCCGCTACCCGGTGTCGGCGTCGTGTGTGCGGTGGGCGCTGGAGTTGGGCCGGTGCGTCCCGGGGCTGCAGGTGATGACGGCGTCCTTCGGTGAACTGGCGGCGCTGGCCGGCCCGCGGCCCCTGGTGTTCAAGGAGCATCCCCTGGCCGCACACTGGCGCGGCCGGGTCGAGCCGCGGGACTGGCTGGTTCCGGAGGTCGACGGCTACTTCCCGTCGTTCTTCGCCTACTGGAAGAGGGTCGGGCCCCGACTGCGGGCCGGGTTCGAGCGCGGCTGATCAGACCCCGAACAGCGGCGGCAGCGTCAGCACCATCGCCAGCCCCCACACCAGGTGGGTCAGCACCGGGGCCAGCACCCCGCCGGTGGCGCGGCGCTCCAGCGCGCAGACGGTGCCCAGGATCAGCGCCGCGAAGCCCAGCATGGGGTTGCCGCTGGCCAGGGTGGCGACGATGTAGAGCAGGGTGGAGATCAGCACCGGGTGCCAGCGGCCCAGCGCGGTGAACAGCGCCCCCCGGAAGAACAGTTCCTCGGTGACGCCGTTGACGACGGTGATCAGCACGATCAGCCACAGCGGCCCGAAGTCGGTGTACTGCAGCACCCGGGTGATCCGCTCGGCGAGCGGCGGGATCTCCCGCACCACCAGGCCGCCCAGCAGGAACACCCCGACCATCAGCAGGCCGACGCCGGTGCCGGTGAGGACCGGGCGCTGGTTGCGTCCGTGCCATTCGATGTGCCCGAGGTGCAGCGGCCCGGACAGGAAGGCGCCCAGCCCCCAGGTCGCGGCCAACGCCATCGTCAGCCAGTAGAACGACGGATCACCGGGCCGGCTGCGCAGTGAGATCCCCAGCAGCACCGCACCGACCACCAGAACGACGCAGACCACCAGCCGTCGGCGGCGCACCACCGAAGGCCACTCCTGCTGCGGCACCGCCAGTCTGGTGGCGACATCGCGAATATCGTCGAACACTGCGAACACCGTACGAAAGATCGGCGGGCTAGGTGGTGACACAACCCTGACGTCGGCTGTGACCTACTTCGCGTCGGGGCCCGCGTCGGCCTCGCGGTGCAGGTCCACCAGCCGTTCGTAGACCACCGCGTTGTTGCGGTTGCTGGTCAGTTCGGCCTCGGACAACTCGCGGCGCACCCGGCCGGGCACCCCGGCGACCAGCGACCGCGGCGGGATCACCACCCCCTGTGGCACCAGCGCGCCGGCGGCGATCAGCGAGCCGGCCCCGATCACCGCGCCGTTGAGCACCACCGCACCCATTCCGATCAGGGCGCCGTCCTCGACCGTGCAGCCGTGCAGCACCGCGTTGTGGCCGACGCTGACCCCGGCCCCCACCCGGACGGGGTACTCGGGGTCGACGTGGATCACCACCCCGTCCTGGATGTTGGTGCCGACCCCGATCTCGATCGGTTCGGCCTCGGCGCGCAGCGTCGCCGAGTACCAGACGCTGGCCCTGGCGGAAAGCCGGACCCGGCCGATGAGGCTGGCGTTCGGGGCCACCCAGGATTCGGGGTGCAGTTCGGGCTTCCGGCCGCGCAGGCCGATGATCAGCGGTTCTGCCATAGTTACCAATGGTAAGGATTTCGACGTTTTGGGTAACGAATCGGCCCCCGGCTACGATCCCTGCTTCGTGAGCACTCGTATCAAGACCCTCGGCCTCGCCGCCGCCGTGACCGCCATCGCCGTCGCGATTCCCACGGCCGTGCAGGCCTACGCCGACCCCACCCCGCCGCCGGCCCCGGCCGAGCCGGCGGCCCCGAGCACGCCGGCCACCCCGGTGCCGACGTCGACGAAGGTCCCCGACCCCCAGGGTCCCGGCTGCGACGCCTACCGCAAGGCCCATCCGTCGGGCACTCCGGGCTCGATCGAGTCGATGGCCCTGCAGACCGGGTCCGAGGCCATCGCCAGCAATCCCGAGCTGAGCACGTTCAGCGCTGCCATCTCGGGCAAGCTGAACCCGGACGTGAACATCGTCAACGTCCTCGACGGCGGCCCCTACGTGGTGTTCGCCCCCACCAACGCGGCCTTCGAGAAGCTGGACGCGGCCACCCTCGAGACGCTCAAGACCGACCCGGTGGTGCTGGTGCCGACGCTCTTCTACCACATGGTGCTGGGTTACCTCGGCCCCAATGACGTGCAGGGCAAGATGCCGACGCAGGACGGCCGGCCGGTCACCGTCAGCGGCAAGGGCGGTGACATCAAGGTCAACGACAACCGGGTGTCGTGCGCCTACACCGCCCGCGGTGCCTACATCTACATGATCGACACCGTGCTGACGCCGCCGACGCCGGCGGCGGAGGCCGGTACCTCGACCACGCCGACGACCAGTTCCACCGAGACGCCGTCGGCGACGACCTCGTCGGCGCCGACGACCACGGCCGGTGAGTCCGCGGCCGAAACCCCGTCGGAGACCGCCACCGCGACGACGACCACGCCGAAGGCCGCGGCTTAAGCCCGCGGCCCCCGGCGGGGCGTCAGCGCGCCTTCCAGACCGGGGCGCGCTTCTGGGCGAAGGCCATCGGGCCTTCCATGGCGTCCTCGGAGCTGAACACCACCCGCATCTCGCGGTTGGAGCGCTTCCAGGCGTCCTTCTCCGGGGTGATCGCGCCGTCGTCGACACCCAGCGCAACGCGCTTGCTGGCCTGAACCGCCAGCGGCGCGTTGACGGTGATCCGCTCGGCCAGCGCCAGAGCGGCGTCGACCACGGTGCCGTCGGGCACGACCTGGTTGATCATCCCCCAGCGGGCGGCATCCTCCGCGCTGATCGGGTCGCCGGTGACCAGCAGCTGCATGGCGATCTTGCGGGGCAGCTGGTCGACGATCCGGAACATGCCGCCGGCCGCGGCGACCAGACCACGCTTGACCTCCGGCAGCCCGAACTGGGCGCTGGACTGCGCGACCACCAGGTCACTGCCGAGCGCGATCTCGCTGCCCCCGCCCAGGGCGGTGCCGTTGACCGCGGCGATCACCGGCTTGTCGATGAAGTGCTGCACGAAACCGGCGAAGCCCCACTCCGGGTGATCGGGGTGGAAGATGTTCTCGCCGCGCGAGATCGCCTTGAGGTCGGCGCCGGCGCAGAATGACTTGTCCCCCGCGCCGGTGATGACCACCGCGCGGATCTCCGGGTCGTCCTGCGCCTGCTGCAACGCGTCGCCGACACCGACGCTGACCGAGGTGTTGACGGCGTTGCGGGCCTCGGGCCGGTTGATGGTGACGATCAGGGTGTTGCCCCGGCGCTCGGTGAGAGCGCCGGGGGCTGCCTCTTCAGTCATGCCTACAGCAGCTCGAGGATCGTCGCGTTGGCCTGGCCGCCACCCTCACACATGGTCTGCAGACCGTAGCGGATGTTGTTGTCCCGCATGTGATAGAGCATCGTGGTCATGATCCGGGCACCGGATCCGCCGAGCGGGTGACCCAGCGCGATCGCACCGCCGTTGGGGTTGAGTTTCTTCTCGTCGGCGCCGATCTCCTTCAGCCAGGCCATCGGAACGGGCGCGAAGGCCTCGTTGACCTCGAAGACGCCGATGTCGGACAGGCTCAGACCGGACTTTTTCAGCGCCTTCTGGGTGGCCGGGATCGGCGCGGACAGCATCATCACCGGGTCGGCGCCGGCCAGCACGGCGGTGTGCACGCGGGCGATCGGCTTGAGGCCCAACGACTTCGCCTTCTCCGCCGACATGAACAGCAGCGCGCCGGAGCCGTCGGAGATCTGCGAGGAGTTGCCGGCGTGGATCACGCCGTCCTCGGAGAAGGCCGGCTTGAGGGTGGCCATCTTCTCCAGGGTGGTGCCCAGACGAATACCCTCGTCCTTGTTCATGATGTTGCCGTCGGCGTCCTTGATGGCGACGATCTGGTCGTCGAAGGCACCGGAAGCCTGTGCGGCACCGGCCTTCTCGTGGGAGTCGAGTGAGAACTGATCGAGCATGGTGCGGGTCAGCTCCCACTTCTTGGCCATCATCTCCGCGCCGATGCCCTGGTTGGGGGCGCGGTTGTAACGCTCCTTGAACGTGGCCGAGTAGGGGTTGCCGCCGTTGGCCAGCGAAGCGCCCATCGGGGTCCGCGACATGGATTCCACACCGCCGGCGATGACGGCGTCGTAGTGGCCGGCCACCACACCGGCGGCGGCGAAGTGCACCGACTGCTGGCTGGAGCCGCACTGGCGGTCCACGGTCACGCCCGGGATGGTCTCCGGCCAGCCTGCGGTGAGCACCGCGGTGCGGGCGATGTCGAGGGCCTGCTCCCCGGCCTGCATGACGCAGCCCCAGATCACGTCGTCGACGATCTCGGGGTCGATCCCGGCCCGCTGGGCCAGTCCGTTGAGCACCTGCGCCGACAGATCGGCCGGGTGCACACCGGACAATCCGCCATTGCGCTTGCCGACCGCCGAGCGCACTGCCTCGACGATTACCGCTTCCGCCATCGACTTCTCCTTAGGTTTTCAGATGGGGTGACCCCTCGATTCTGACAACCAACCAACCGTTTGGTCAAAGGGGGTCGGTGCGGGTCTCCACATGGACCGGAACGTCGTCATCCCAGGGCTGGCGAACCACCATGTCAGCGACCTTGACGTAGCCGCTCTCGAACTCCCCCGTCGCAGCGTCGACCAACCGGTAGTGCTGGGTCTGCCGGTGGATGGGCTGGGCGTCGAGGATCACCACCCGCACCTCGCTGGGCTCGAAGTGACACCGCCGCTGCAGGGCCTCGATGAGTTGTTCGTTGTGCAGATGGCCGTCGCCGAAATTCCAGCCGTTGGCCATGCTGCAGATCCGCTCGCCGTCGGTGACCGAGTAGTCGTCCTCGTCGCGTCCGGCCATCGCCCGGTGCGCCAGGGTGAACAGCGCCCGCCCGTGGGTGTTGAAGCCGCGGAAGGCGTACCCCATGTAGATCGGGATCTGCGCGGCTTCCTTGCTGCCGTAGAACTTCTCCAACTGGGCGGCGGGCATGTTGGCGATCGCCACGATGCCGTCGGCGATCTTGGCCTCGGCCGAGGCGGTGACGCACCACAGCGTGGTGTCCCAGTTCCCGGCGTAATAGCGCATCCCCGGCAGGAACGAGATCTTCTGCGGCATCAGGTTTCCGGCGATCACGATGCCGGCCATCACGGCGAACAGCAGCACCGGCCACGGGTTGGTCAGATCGGCCAGCCCCACCTCGGCGTGCCCGACGAACAGGAACAGCACGCAGAAGATCATGAAGACGTTCCACTCCAGCGGCACCCCCATCGGGATGGCGGAGAGGATCCCGAGGTGGAACACCACCATCACGACGGCGGCGATCGCGGTCGGCCAGCCGCCGTGGCTGAAGAACAGCACCAGCGGGACCAGACCCTCGATCGCGGTGCTGACGTGGGCCAGCGCCCTGGAGGCGCGGCCGGGCCGCAGGTCATCGGGGAAGTGCTCGAAGAACGCGCGTTTGACCGCGCGCGGCCGGATCACCGGGCTGTTGGACATCATCGTGGAGATCACGAACGGGAAGTGCCGGGTGAGTTTGGAGGTGGCCGCGCCCATCCAGATCACCAGGCAGGCCAGCTTGGCGGCGATCAGCACGTTCGGGCCGCCGAACAGGAACGCCGCCACGAACGGCGCGTACACCTCACCGCGGGCGGCCAGGAAGATGATCTTGTCGCGCAGGCCGGCCGCCGCCAGCAGGCCCAGCACCGCCCAGGGCTGCCAGGCCGGCAGCAGCCCGCTGGCGGTCGGCCCGGAGAACAGCGCGACGACCAGCACGACCAGCAGGGCGGCATAGAGCAGCACGTCGACCGGTTCGCGGTTGTCACCGCGGGTCAGCGGCACGGTGCCCGGCCACGGCGGCAACCGAATGGTGTTGGGCCGCAACCAGTACAGCGCCGATCCCATCGGCGGGTAGAACCGGTTGTTCAGCGGTCCGAACCCGCAGCCCAGGCCGACCACCTCGAACAGGATCGTGAAGAAGACCACCTTCTGCAGGACGATGACGTCGGTCCAGCTGTGCCCGAGGGTGAACAGGGCGCACACCCCGATGTAGGCCAGGATCTTCAGCACGTAGAACAGGTGCAGGGCCACCGGCGTCCCGAAGCCGACCTCGGCCCAGTGCCGGGCCATCGGCCGGATCTTCTCGGCCCGGGTGCCGGTGCTCCACTGTTCGAAGTCGAGTTCCGGAACCTCCTGTTTGAGGAATCCCATCCCTCAATTCCTATCCGCGAGCGCGCGCAAAATCACCGGTTTCGCACGGAAAAGGGGAAGTTTGCGCGCGCTCGCCGGCTTGGGTCAGGTTGCGGCGGGCAGTCCGAGAGCATGGGCCAGCCGGTCGAGGTAGTCCTCGACGTCCACGCTGACCGAGTCGGCGTGAACACTGACCGCGACCGTGTTGCCGATCCCGTGCACCCCGTGGGTGAGGCTCTGCATCGGTGAGAGCGCCGGGAATCCCGCGGTGTAGGCCACCGGGCAGCCGCCGAAGCTCAGGTCCGCCGCTCCGCGGTTGACGCTGGAGACGACGGTGTTGCCGGTGACGGTGGTCGACCGCGCGGCCGGGTCGAACCGGCCGACACCCCAGCGCAGCAGCCAGGCCGGGGTGGCGGCCAGCGCGGCGGCGTCGGCGACAACGGCCGGCTGCCCGGTGCGGCGGCGTTGCTCGGCGAGGTCGGCGGCGATCCGCGCGGCCCGCCCGTCACGGTCGAGGCTCGGATACAACCCGACGCCGACGTTGCGGAAGTTGTTGCGCGCCAGGTCCGTCGGCGGCCCGGCGACGGGCACCTCGGCACTGAGCCGGCTGACGTCCTCGCCGCGCGCGGTCAGATACCCGCCGAGGGCGGCGCCGATGGCGGTCAGCGCCGCCACGGTCACCGTCGGACCGGTCAGCCGGGATCGGTCAATCAGCAGGGTGCGCAGTACCGGGACACCGGCGGGGGCGCCATTGACTGACAGCGCGGGGCGCGGCGGACGCGGCGGGTCGCGGTGCGCCCGCGCCGCGGCGACGAAGCACCGCACCGCACTGCCGCGCCGGGGTGCGGGCACCGGCGGCACCCCGGCAGGGCGGCCCAGCAGGGCGGCCGCCAGCGCCGAGGAGCGGGTCCCGTCGCCCAGGGCGTGCGAGATCTGGACGACGACGACGTTCGGCTCGAACAGGTGCACCCGCCACGCGACCCGGGTGGCGTCGAGGTGCGGCAGTCGGGCCAGCGCACCGGGGTCGCCGGGCCCGATCGGGGTGGCATGGACGACGAACTGCTCGTCACGCACCGCGGCGGGCTCCCAGCGCGGGTAGCGCCACCGGGTGTCGTCGACCACCCGCAACCCGAAGTCCGGGAGGGCCTCGGCGCGGTGGCGAACCTCCTCGAGCGCCCCGGCCGCCGGACGGCCGTCGAAACCGTAGAGCAGGAACTGGTCGTTGGGCGTCACCCGGGACAGCCAGAACAGCTGGGCGTCCGCAGCGGCCAGCCCTGATCGTGCCCGCACGCCGGCGTGGGTCAGCGCAGGAACTCCACGATCCGGGCGGCCACCTCGTCGGGTTGCTCGAGATGCAGGAAATGCCCGGCTCGCGCGACCACGGCGGTGTCGCTGCCCGCCGGGAGCGCGGCCCGCACGAACGGGGTGAATTTCGCCGTCATGCACCCGTCGTCGGCCCCGTGCAGATACAGGGTGGGAATCTGCGGCGGCTCGGTCCACCACCGGTGCGATTCCGCGTAGCGCGCCGGCGGGCGGTAGTTGCGGATGGTCGCCCGGTACGGGCCCAGCGCGGCGCGCCAGCGTTCCGGGGCGCCGATCGCGGCGTCGACGTGACGCAGGTCCTGTTCGGCGTTGTAGCCCGGCGACCACCGCCGCCACAGCAGCGGCACGATCCACGACCCGGAGCGTTCCGGCCCGAACGGCAACTGGAAGTAGCTGATGTACCAGCTGCGCAGTAGCTGCGCGGGCAACAGCGCCAACAGTTTCCCGCGGCCCCCCGCACGCAGCGTCGCCGCGGGCGGCACCGACATCACCACCGCCTTGCGGAACGGGCTGTCCGGCATGGCCGCCAGCCCGGTTGCGGCGATCGCCCCCCAGTCGTGACCGATCACCACATCGGCCCCGGTCGGCCCGGCCGCCCGGTAGACCTGCAGCGCGTCGTCCATCAACGCGCCGAGATGGTAGGCGTTGTCGCTCGGCAGCGAGGACGGCACGTAGCCGCGCATGAAGGGCACCACCACGCGGTAGCCGGCGGCCACCAGGTGCGGCGCGAGCTTGCGGTAGCCGTGCGCGGTATCGGGAAAACCGTGCAGGCACAGCGCAATCGGCGCGTCCTCCGGGCCCCAGGTGAGCGCCTTCAGGCGCACGGTGGGCGCGTCGACGTCGATCCAGCCCGGCTCGGTCATGACGATCTCCTAGATCTGTTCGAAGCCGGCGATCAGCCAGCGGCCGTCGACGTTGTCCATGGTCACGCGGTACCGCGACGGGGTGGTGATGGCATCGGGCTTCGCACCGGCACCCACCGTGAGCACCTGGTTGACATAGGCCAGCAGCACCACCCGGTCGCGCTGCGCCGACACCACGCCGATGGCGGGCACCGTCACCACCGACGACATCTTCTTGCCGGTCGCATCCGGAATCACGACGGTCTGGACGGTCTGGGTGTAGGTGTCCCGGAACGCACCGGTCAGCCGGTCGCCGGCCGCGGTCAGGCTCTCCTTGGCCGTCTCGGGGCGGTAGCTGCCCATCGCGACGATGGACTGCTGGGCGGCGGCCATCGCGTCGCGCCCGGCGTTCTCGGCGCCGCGCCGCGACGTCGCGTCCCACAGCAGCCAGCCGGCCGTGAGCAGCAGCAGCACCGCGATCAGCGGTACGGCCACGGCGCGCAGCCGCTGAGCGGTCACGGGA
>Ga0181556_1002949_pt1 | contig 15114 bp, 16 predicted proteins | sample 011ome_14_FD_148651 | JGI IMG/M metagenome (GOLD analysis project Ga0181556, IMG submission 148651) | Coastal salt marsh microbial communities from the Groves Creek Marsh, Skidaway Island, Georgia - 011505AT metaG (spades assembly) | ecosystem: Environmental > Aquatic > Marine > Intertidal zone... | reverse complement strand
ACGAAGTCGAAACATTGTCCGCCGATTTCGCGTCCACCATCCCAAGCCGCGTGTTGGAAGACGACGCAATGGTCAATTTCCGTATGTCAGGGGGAACCGTCGGACGGCTTTGGACTTCGTCGGTGGCAATCGGGCGTCAGCATGGGTTTGACATTCAGGTATTTGGAGAAACGGGTGGTCTGAAATGGCAATCTGAACAGCCGAACCAATTGATCTATACCCCTGTAGGTGGCCGCACGCAGATCATTGAAAAAGGCGAAGGTGGCCTTCACGCCGACGCGATGCGCCTGTCGCGCGTGGCAATTGCACATCCCGAAGGATTTCCTTTGGCCGTTGCCAATATCTATTGCGATTTAGCAGACGCCATTCGTGGTGAAACCCGCGATGGCCTGCCCCGCGCAACAGATGGCCTGCGATCGATGGCGGCCGTCCATGCGGCGGTTGGATCGGCAAAAAACAACGGCGCTTGGGTGGATGCGCGTCCGCCAATGTTCCGGTGATCTGGGTGGGCACAGCCAATATTCGACACATCAAAGACGGGCGCAGAGGCGCCCGTTTTCATGACTTGGCCGCGATTACCAACCGCTTGATTTCGCGAAACCGAATGCGCGGTGCGATCTGTGCAGGTTCAACCAAATCCAGTTTTTCAAAACGTTCGAACAGTTTTTGAAAGGCAATCGCGGCCTCCATTCGGGCCAAAGTATTGCCTGCGCAGATATGAATCCCCAACCCAAAAGACAAATGCCGGTTTGGCTTGCGGCCGATGTCAAAACGATCTGGATCAGGAAATTGATCCGGATCACGGTTCGCCGCATTAATCATCAAATGCACATTGGACCCTTTGGGAATATCCACCCCTGCAACGCGTGTATCCGTGGTGGCGGCACGGTTGTTGATTTGAATGGGCCCATGATACGGAACGATCCATCACGGGTATGTTGGAATTGGTTGACGGATCTGTGGCAAGCTCTGGCAACTACCGCCATTTTCACATGATCAACGCCCAACGCTTTGCCCATACGATGAACCCGCGCACTGCGGCACCCGTGCAAACGGGTCCAGCCGCTGTCACCGTGCTGCACCAAGACTGCGTTTATGCTGATGCGCTGGCCACCGTTTTTATGGTTCTGGACCACGCCTCTGGCCAACGATTTGCTGCGCAGCATGGGATTGACGTAATTTATCCCTAAGGTTGCATGATCGGGCATACATCCCTGTGTTGAAAATAGATGTAGACAATATGTATATTTTGAACATAAATATCTCTGAACGTGAGTCAACAACAGGGTCAATGCCACATGGCCGACGCATCAAAAAGCCGAAAACAGACCTGTCTTGAAGATATAAAGCGGCGGATTTTGACATTGGATGTCGAACCGGGCGCCTATTTGGATGAAACCGAATTGGCGGAAAACTATGCCCTGTCTCGCCCCCCGCTGCGCGAGGTTTTCAACCAACTGGCGGGCGAAGGGTTTGTCGTCTTGCACAAAAATCGGGGCGCGCAGGTGTCCCCGATGACGCATAAATCACTGCGCAATTTCTTTATCGCAGCCCCGATGATCTATGCGGCGGTGTCGCGGTTGGCGGCAGAAAACGCAACCACAGCACAGATCGAAAAGCTCAAGGAAACCCAAGCCGAATTTCGCCGCGCGATTGATGACGGCGACACGTTTCGACGCGCGCTTGTGAACCAAAGATTTCACGAGATCATCGGCGAAATGTCGGACAATGAATTCCTGTTGCCAAGTCTGCGGCGTTTGATGATTGATCACACCCGCATCAGCATGTCATTTTATAACCCGCGCAATCAAACGCTTGCCGAACAGCGTTCGATCGCTGCAGATCATCATGACCAGTTTATCCATCATATCGAAAATGCCGATCCAGATGCAGCGGCCCAATTGGCGCTAGATCATTGGGAATTGTCCCGCGCGGAATTAGAATCCTTTGTCACACCCATCAGCATTGAAATGCCACTTGGCAGCGCGCCACATGCGCCGCGCCAGAAAGGAGCCTCATGAAATTCGACGGTATCTATACGCCTGTCATCACCCCGCATCACGATGATGGCACCATCAACCACGACGCGCTTGTTGCCCAGATTGAATACCTGATTGCGTCGGGCGTTCATGGGTTGATCAATGGCGGATCGACAGGCGAATACTATGCCCAAAGCATAGAAGAGCGCAAAGACATGGCAAGCTTTGTCAAAGAGATTGTGGGTGATCGGTTACCTTTGATCATCGGCACTGGTGCAATCCGTCAACCAGACTCCATCGCTATGGCCGAACATGCCGCCAAGATTGGTGCTGCAGGTCTTTTGATCGGCTCGCCCCCCTATGCAGTTCCGACAGAGCGTGAAAACGCACTGAATGCCTTGGCCATTGATCGCGCCGCTGATCTGCCCATCATGCTCTATAACTATCCAGGCCGGATGGGTGTCAACATGGGCGAAGACTTTCTTGATCGCGTGGGACGTTCGCGCAATTTCTGCGCGATCAAGGAAAGTTCAGGCGATATCAACCGTGTGCATTTATTGGCGCGGGACTATCCGCATATTCAATTGTCCTGTGGCATGGATGACCAAGCCTTGGAATTCTTTGCTTGGGGTGCGACCAGTTGGGTCTGTGCTGGGTCGAATTTCTTGCCCCGCGAACACATCGCCCTATGGAATGCTTGCCGCGTCGCAGGAAATTTTGACAAAGGACGGCGGATCATGTCGGCCATGATGCCGTTGATGCGCGTATTGGAACAGGGTGGGAAATTCATCCAATGCGTCAAATATGGATGTGAGATCATGGGCAATGACGCAGGGCCCCCACGCCCGCCGCTGCGCGCGCTCAACAAAGACGACAAGCGTCAATTAGAACAAGTTGTGCGCGTTTTGCGACAAACCATCGCCGACATCGAAGCAGGATCACAAAACAAAATGGAGGCCGCAGAATGAGCGCCCTATTAACCACCGAGGAATACAAGGCCATTGCGGCAAACCTATCATTGCCCACACAGGCCTTTATCGATGGGTCTTTCCGCCCCGCTGCATCGGGCAAAACATTTGACACCATGAACCCTGCAACCGGTGGCGTGATTGCTGCGATTGCCGCCTGTGGCCAAGAGGATGTCGATTTTGCCGTCGAAAAAGCCCGCGATGCATTTGAAGACGGCCGTTGGTCGCGTTTGCATCCATCCGAGCGCAAGGCAACCTTGATCACATTGGCCAAATTGATCAAACGAAACGCGCGCGAATTGGCCGTTTTGGAAAGCATCGATAGCGGCAAAACCATCTTTGATTGCGAAACTGTTGATCTGCCGGAAACCATCAACTGCATAATGTGGCATGCCGAATTGATCGACAAAATCTATGACCAAATGGCACCGTCATCTGATGACCATATTGCGATGGTCCTGCGCGAACCGGTGGGGGTTGTTGGTTTGGTGCTGCCGTGGAATTTCCCGCTTTTGATGTTGGCATGGAAAATTGGCCCTGCATTGGCGGCGGGGTGCTCTGTCATTGTGAAACCCGCCGAAGAAACGTCGCTGAGCGCGCTGCGCATCGCGGAACTTGCGATGGAAGCAGGCATACCCGCAGGTGTGTTTAACGTCGTCACGGGATCGGGACCAGAGGTTGGTGAACCCATTGGCCGCCATATGGATATCGACGCGGTAAGTTTCACAGGATCAACCGAAACAGGCCGACGGTTTCTGCGCTATGCGGCGGAAAGCAATCTGAAAGAAGTCACATTGGAAATGGGCGGGAAAAACCCTGCGGTCGTGTTGGAGGATGCCGAAAACCTTGATCGCGTCGCGGCGCATATCGTGAATGGGGCATTTTGGAACATGGGCGAAAACTGTTCTGCGTCATCACGTTTGATTGTTCAGCGGGGGATAAAAGACGCGCTGTTAGATCGGATCAAGGCCCATTTGCGCGAATGGCCGATGGGCGATCCGTTGGATCCGCGTCATCGCGTGGGCGCGCTCGTCTCGCCAGAACACTTTGCCAAGGTGTCATCATATCTCAATGACGCAGGAACCGTGATCGTTGGTGGTGGCGCCAAAGATGGCTTTGTCGAACCCACGATTTTAGAGGTGACAAAAACCGCGCGCCACGCACACGAAGAAATCTTTGGCCCCGTTCTGTCGGTCTTGACCGTTGAAACGTTTGACGAAGCAATTGCCTTGGCCAATACCACGCAATATGGCCTTGCCGCTTCGATTTTCACGGCAAATGTGAAACGCGCCTTGCGCGGGGCACGCGCGCTGCGTGCAGGCACCGTCACCGTCAACAGTTTCGGCGAAGGCGATATTTCAACCCCTTTTGGTGGTTTGAAATCAAGCGGATTTGGCGGGCGCGACAACGGTATTCATGCGCATGATCAATACACACACATCAAAACGATCTGGGTCGATCTGAGCGACGATAGCGATGAGGCTGTGAATTGACACCGCGCGACGTCACGCCTGTACACCCGCTTGTCGGGCCTGCAGCATGGAATGACATCCTTGGGCCTCACCCGATGCGCTCTGAATTGACCGACAGGCGAACCGCCGATGTCGTTATTGTTGGCGCGGGGTTTGCGGGTCTGTCTGCGGCGCGGCGCGTAACCCAAATTGATCCGACTGCAAAGGTGGTGGTTTTGGATGCCGCGCGCGTGGCCCAAGGATCCGCAGGGCGCAATTCGGGGTTTATGATCGATCTGCCGCATGAACTGACATCAGATGATTATTCTGGTGCAGGGGATGATCGCGCGATGATCGCGTTGAACCGGCAGGCGATTGCCTTTGCGCGTGCGGCAGTCGAAGAATACGACATTGACCGCAACTTTTTTGATCCTGTGGGCAAGGTAAACGGTGCAGCGAGCGATACGGCTCATGCGCATAACGTCAGCTATGCACAGCATCTGGCGTCTTTGGGCGAGAGTTCACAGATGCTTGATGCAGCGGCGATGCATGATCTGACAGGATCACGGCACTATCAATCGGGACTGTACACACCGGGCACCGTGATGCTGCAGCCTGCAGGCTATATCCAAGGGTTGGCGCGCGGGCTGAACCGTGATGGTGTTACGATCCTTGAAAAGAGCCCCGTCACCCAAATGCACCGCGAACATGGGGCATGGACCCTCACCACACCGCGCGGATCGATCAGCGCGGGGCGTGTGATTTTGACCGTGAACGGGCATTTGGATAGCTTTGGCTTTGAAAAAGGTCGCTTGATGCAATTGTTTCTATTTGCAGTCATGACCCCAGATTTGGATCACGACAGCCTGTCGAAATTGGGTGGACAGAGCCGTTGGGGGATCACGCCCTCTGATCCAATGGGAACCACAGTGCGGCGCATTGATACGGGCCAAGGTGGCAATCGGATCATCACACGCACCTGTGCAAAACTTGATCCCAACAAACGTATCGGCCCAAGCGATATGGCCCGCGCCGCACGTGTGATGCAGCGCAAGTTTGATGATCGCTTTCCCCAACTGCGCGGCATGAAAATGGAATATGCATGGTCTGGTCATTTGTGCTTGACGCGCAATGGTGTCTCGGTGCTGCGCCAAATGGATGACGGTCTTTATGCGGGATGCGTGCAGAACGGATTGGGCACCGCGCGCGGCACGATGACGGGGATCGGCGCGGCAGACTTGGCCTGCGGCGTAAAGAGCGATTTGACCGAGCATTTTACAAACCAACCGCGGCCCACCCCTTTGCCGCCACAGCCGTTTCAACAGATCGGTGCAAATGCTGTGATCCGTTACAAGGAATGGCGGGCACGCGACGAATAAACTGTGTTTGACAACACGTCCACCATTTGGATCACGGTCATTCCGTGCGCATATTCTGCGGGATAACCCAAATCTTGTTCCAGTGCGTATCAAGCGTGGGGCGCTTGGGTCTGGTCTGCCCACACAGGACACCTGGGTCAGCCAACAACACCGCATTTTGATCAACTCAAAAATCGTCAAGCGGGTCAGCGGCGAAACCGAAGTATTGGCAGCCGCACGGCATTTGGTTCGGATTGACGGGATTGACATCAATCCATCATTTGCACCTGTGCAATACTGGCACTTTATGTTCGATCAACACGAGATTGTAGAAGCAAATGGATGCCTGACAGAATCCATGTTCACAGGTCCCGAAGCCTTGAAGACAGTAACCCAAGCAGCGCGACAAGAATTGCTTGAGATCTTCCCTGAAATATTCGAGGCAAATTTCGAACCGGTTCCAGTACGGACCATGCTTTCAGGTAGAATGGCGCGAAAACTCGCAGATCGCCATCGCGCTAATAATAAAGCACTGTTCACAGCGCACTAAGAATTGTTTCCCTCCCATCCAACTTATTTAATGGATGGGAGGGAAGCGCCTTCGCCAGACGTATCGCGCGTTTGGTCATGGCGCAGATCCACTGTGCCAGCGCTGCAGAGATTTTCGACAGCAACAGACGTGTTTAGTATTCCTGATTCAATGCATCCGCCGCAGGGATTTCGCGTTCACGACGGGCGATGTATTCACGCAATGCTTCGTCCTTGGCGATGTCTAACTTGGGCTCTTGATAGTCATTCAACAACTGTTGCGCGTGGATCAAGGCGCGTTCGGTGATTTCCTTAGATCCTTCAGCTGCCCATTGTTCAATGGAATTATTGTCAAAAAGTTCAGGCATAAAGAACGCCGTTTGGAAATTATCCTGCGTATGCGGATGCCCCAAATAATGCCCCCCTGGTCCCACGTCTGGAACGGCCTTTAGTGCGGTTTCAAAATCGCCCCATTGCGGGCCTTGCGCCATCCGATAGGCCATTGCGCATTGTTCGGCATCCACAACAAATTTGGCGACCGAACAATGCATGCCCGCTTCGTTCCAACCTGCCGAATGCCAGATGTAATGCGCACCCGCATGTAGAACCGCCGACAGTGTCGTCGCGCTTTCGTATCCTGCTTGGGCATCGAAGGTTTTTGCACCGCCCAAGGTGTTCGAGGTCCGCCATGGCACGCCGTAATACCGCGCCATTTGACCGATCATGAAGTTCATTAAACTGATCTCTGGCGTGCCGGCCATTGGTGCGCCCGATTTCATCGACACAGTCGACAGGTAATGCCCATAGATCGCTGGACAGCCTCGGCGGATCACTTGGGTATACGCCAAGGCCGACAGCGCCTCGGCATTCAACTGCGCCACTGACGCGGGCACAGACGCGGGTGTATTTGCACCACCCAACACGAACGGCGAACATAGCACGGGTTGATTGCGACGGCACAATGCGCGCATGGCGCCCAACATCGTTTCATCCCACACAAGCGGCGAATTTCCGTTGCAGTTTCCGGTGGTAACGGGGTTGTTTTCCATAAACTCGTCGCCAAAGAGAATGGCGCACATCTCCATCACGTCTTCTGCGTTCTTTGGGCTTGTTGTCATGGCCATGAATGTTTTGTCGGAATATTTCATCGACGAATATGTAATGCGCAGATGACGTTGGCTGATTGGGTGGTCATAGGGTTCCACGATGTGATGCGCGCTGGAATGCAGGGCCGGCAACATATGGCTGAGCTTGTGAAACATCGCCAAATCGTCAAGAGTGGGATTACGCCGCACGTCATCCAAATCCCGCAAATATGGCGCACCCGTCATCGGCACAAAAATGGAATGCTTCCCGCCCAAACGCACATTATTTGCAGGGTTTCGCGCCACATAGGTAAAATCAGACGGGATCGTCGAAATCAGATCACGCACCAAGCCGCGATCAAGATACACAATCTCGCCCTCAATCTTTGCACCCACCGCTTTCCAATCGGCCAAAGCGATGGGATCACGGAACTGGACGCCGACATTTTCAAGGATGTCCATTGACGCGGTGTCGATCGCCTCGACCTGCGCACCGTCCATGACCTCACACACAGGAAGCGCGCGTTCCAGCCCCGCAAGCATCGTAAAATCGCGGGTCGTGCGCAATGTGTGACGGGCCGACCGGCCCCCTGCACGTGAACGGGTTTTAACTGTGGGATCGGTCATGGCGGCCCTTCCTTTTACACTCTGTGCAATTCTGCTTAGATGCAGATTTCGCCTTTTGTGTCCCGCTCAACCGTCAATTTACGACATAATTTGGTTGACTGGGATAAGGTCGGGCGCCAAAGCCCCTATGACATCACGCCAATCACCCAGTCACAGAAATGCTGCGCTGCAGCATTATTTGAATTGCTGCGCAGAAAATACCCTTCGGTTGGGGCAATCTCAACGGGGTGACGTTGAACCATGACCCCCTGCCCGATCAGCGGTGCGACCAAAAACCTTGGGGCAAGCGCCAATCCCGCGCCTTGTTGCGCCAAGGTGATCGCCATCCCATAGGAATCGACGATCAAACTGGGATCATGATCAATTTCTAGATCTGCCGCAGCCGCCCAATGTCGCCAATTTTCCGACGTGCCGACCGTATCAATCAAAGGTGTGGATGAAATAGGCTGTGTCATATGCGATGCGCCAACCACAATTAACCCATCTGGCCCCAATCGGCGCGCATTTGGTCCCGCTTGGCCCAAGGACCCGAACCGGATTTCAACATCAGCAAGGGTAGATTTAAAATCATCGGCCCAAATCGTCGACAAAAGCCGCACCCGCGTTTTCGGATATCTTGCGTGAAAGCTTTGGACATTTGGCGCGATAATGAACTGAGCAATACTGACAGAGGTCGCAACAGTGATCAAATCATGCTCGGGCCCTGCGTCAAACATCTGCGTGGCGGCCGTCAATTGATCAATGGATTGCGATACCATCGGCAAAAGCTTTCGCCCTGCATCTGTTAACAAAAGACCCCGCGCTTGGCGCAAGAAAAGTTCGGTCCCCAAGCGTAGTTCCAGCAACCTGATTTGCTGACTGACCGCAGATTGCGTGATCCCCAATTCCTGCGCCGCGGCGGTGAATTTTAAATGCCGTGCGGCGGCTTCGAATACGCGAAACCAATTCATTGGAGGCAGCGAACGTGACATGAATAACCTATGTATTAGTTTTGCTAATACTGATGGGCCTAAATTCTTAATTTGTCAAATTGCGGTTCACCTTGCACAAGGGAACACGCATGCCAAGAGGACTAAACCATGACGCCAGAGATCCGCAAATTTGTCACCTTTGACGAAGAAACCTTGATTGAGGGGTTCAAACCCGCGGCCACGCCGTGGCGCATGTTTGCGGTTGCGGCGGTTGTGAAAAACCCATGGGCGGGCCGGTATGCCGAAGATCTCAAGCCCGAAATCCAAGCGTTTGGCCCAATTTTGGGCGCAGAAATGACCCGCCGCATGATTGACCTTGCCGGTGGTGGCGACAAAATCGAAGCCTATGGCAAAGCGGCTGTTGTTGGATTGGATGGGGAAATTGAACACGCCTCTGGCCTGATCCACACGCTGCGCTTTGGCAATTTCTACCGCGAGGCGGTGGGCGCAAAATCGTACCTTGCCTTTACCAATACACGCGGTCCTGCAAACGCGCCGATCATGGTACCGTTGATGGACAAAAACGATGCAGGCCGCAGATCGCATTATTTGACAATTCAATTCGCCATTCCTGACGCCCCTCGCGCCGATGAAATCGTCGTGGTCTTAGGCGGCGCAACGGGCGGTCGCCCCCATCATCGGATCGGGGACCGATACCAAGATCTAAAGGACCTAGGCCATGATCTGGACAACCCAGCCGCGGTCTAAGGTCGGCACGCTTGCCGCGATCACCCAAGGGGACGGCCCACAGGTTTTGATGATCCATGGCGTGGGCCTGTGCGCGGATGCGTGGGCAGGTCAAATTTCTGATCTTGCCCAGAGATTTCGGATCACGGCGGTTGATATGCCCGGACATGGGCAAAGCGCGCCCTTGCCCGATCAACAGGCAAACTTGCGCGATTACACGACGCAAATTGCGAATTTGATCACGGAACCCACTGTGGTTATTGGCCATTCCATGGGCGCGATGATTGCGGTTGATCTGGCCGCGCACAGCTCCAACGTGGTTGGGGTCGCCGCGCTTAACGCGATCTATCAACGCAGCACACCCGCATGGGACGCTGTGAAAGCACGGGCAAATGCGCTGTCAGACACGGAAATCTCGGATCCTTCACCAACCCTGACACGTTGGTTTTCTGATCTGACCGCGCCCGAGGCGGTCGCCTGTGGTGCGTGGCTGACGCAAATCTCGCCCAAACATTACAAAACGGCCTATCAAGTCTTTGCCCACGAAAACGGCCCAAGTCTGGAAACACTGCGTGCACTGCGATGTCCTGCCATGTTCATGACGGGGGCACAGGAACCCAATTCAACCCCTGCCATGTCGCGCGCAATGGCCGATCTGGCCCCGGATGGACAGGCTGTCATTATCGAGGGGGCCGCGCATATGTTGCCCATGACCCACCGAGAAGAGGTTAATACACACCTTATATCCTTTGCCGAAAGGTGCTTGCATGACACCCGATGATCCCAAAACGCTGCGCGCCGCCTTTGGCAGTTTTATGACAGGCGTCACCGTCGTCACCACAACCGATGATGAGGGACGTAATTTCGGATTTACGGCCAATTCCTTTACATCGGTTTCCATCGACCCGCCTTTGATTTTGGTCTGTCCGGGCAAGTTTTTATCAAGCTTTGACACCTTTCAAACATGCACACATTTCTGCATCAACATCTTGGCCCAAGATCAACAAGACATCGCGAACATATTTGCAAGCTACAAAGGTGACCGCTTTGCCAAGGTGGACTGGACCCCAGACGAAAACGGCATGCCCATGCTGTCGCATGCCATCGCGCGATTTTCCTGCAAAACCTTTGATCGCCACGCCGCAGGCGATCATGTGATTTTGGTCGGACAGGTTACGGATTTCGATCATACTGTTGGTCGGGGTTTGGGATATTCCTATGGCCGGTTCTTTAGCTTGGACATGGAACGCGATGCGTCGACACCACAAAATGCCCCACACCATGTTGCGGGGGCGATTGTCGATAAAAATAACGCGCTGTTGCTGACACAAACAGGGGACACATGGTCATTTCCGCAGGTCATCGTCGAAGACGGGCAATCTGCACGTTCGGCCGTTGATACGATGTTGTCGAACATGGGATTGGCAATGACATCAGGCAAAGCATTTTCGATTTTCACCGACACTGCAACAGGAACGCGCTTTACCTACCTGCATGCAAATGGGTCTGCCGCCCAGTCGGGCACAGGCGAATGGATCCCCATCACCGAAGTGGCGCACCTGCACTTTGCAAATCCCACACATAAAACCATGTTAGATCGCTATCTGATTGAACGCGCGACGGGGCATTTCAGCCTCTATGTCGGTGATCAAACCCATGGCGACATTCACCCCATTGATGAAAGGTCATAAGTATGGAGTTTTCTCTTTTTGCACATATGGAACGCATTGATGCCAGCCAGTCGCATGACCAGTTGTATGATGAATTCATAACCCTGTGCAAAATGGCAGACGATGGCGGGATGCGTGCGATTTGGACAGGCGAACATCACGGAATGGAATTCACCATCGCGCCAAACCCGTTCCTGTCCTTGGTTGATCTGTCCCATCATACAAAAAACGTGCGTTTGGGGACGGGAACCGTCATCGCCCCATTTTGGCATCCAATTGCATTGGCAGGCGAAGCGGCGGCAACCGATTTGATGACAAAAGGTCGGTTGGAATTGGGGATCGCACGCGGTGCCTATAACTACGAATACGAACGTGTCATGCCCGGCATGGATGCATGGGAAGCAGGACAGCGCATGCGGGAAACCGCCCCCACCCTACGCAAGCTGTGGGCCGGTGATTATGCGCATGAAGGTGAGTTTTACAATTTCCCATCCACAACATCGACACCCAAGCCCACGCAATCCGACGGCCCACCCATTTGGATTGCGGCGCGCGACCCCAATAGCCATGAATTCGCCGTATCCCAAGGTTTCAATGTCCAAGTCACCCCCCTGTGGCAAGGTATGGATGAAATCACGTCCCTAATGGATCGTTTTAACGCAGCAAAGGCGCAATTTCCCGATAAATCACCAAAGATCATGCTGTTGCATCACACCTATGTTGGCAAAGACGAACAAGACGTCGCCGATGCCATCACAGATTTGCATAAATACTATTGCTACTTTGGCGCATGGTTTCAAAACAAACGCCCTGTTTCGCAAGGATTGATCCAAGAAATCACACCCTCCGAAATGGCGGAAAATAAAATGGTGACGCCGGAAAACCTTGCCCGTGATCTGACGATTGGAACAGCGCAGCAAGTGATTGATCAATTGAAGCGATATGAAGATTTGGGCTATGACGAATTTGCATTCTGGATTGATAGCGGCATGACGAGCGAGCGCAAAGCCGCATCCCTGCGCCGCTTTATCGATGACGTAATGCCCGCATTTAACTGAGGATTGACATGACACTTCCCCACTATCAGCTTTATATTGACGGCGCATTTTGTGATGGCTCAGGCGCCATGATGACATCGATAAATCCTGCAGACGGTAAGCCTTGGGCCAGTTTCGGCGCAACAACGCCCGCGGATGTTGATCGCGCGATCGCGGCGGCCAAGCGCGCTCAAAATGATCCCGCATGGCGCGACATGACGCAAACACAACGCGGCAAGCTTTTGTTCAAACTGGCAGACCTGATCGAGGCACATGCCGGCGAACTGGGTCGGTTAGAAACATCAGACAGCGGAAAATTATTGGCCGAAACAGCAAGCCAAACAAAATATGTGGCGGATTATTACCGCTATTATGCGGGCCTTGCCGATAAAATCGAAGGCGCGGTTTTGCCAATCGACAAACCCGATATGCATGTCTTTACCACGCGCATGCCGATTGGCGTCGTGGCCGCCGTTGTGCCATGGAACGCGCAAATGTTCCTAAGCGCGACCAAGCTTGGGCCCGCCTTGGCCGCAGGATGCAGCGTGATTTTAAAAGCGTCCGAAATTGCGCCAATCCCAATGTTGGAATTTGCCAAACTGATTGACCGCGCGGGCTTTCCCGCAGGTGTTGTGTCAGTGATCACAGGGGATGCGGAAAACTGCGCCATTCCGTTAACGCGCCACCCCGATGTGGATCGCATCGCCTTTACAGGCGGACCAAACACAGCCCGTCATGTGGTGCGCAATTCGGCTGAAAACTTTGCCGTGACGACGTTAGAGCTTGGTGGAAAATCCCCTATCATTGTGTTTGATGATGCAGATCTAGACAGTGCGGCAAACGGATTGATTGCGGCAAATTTCGGGGCCTCTGGCCAATCTTGTGTTGCGGGATCACGTGGGATCATCCATCGGTCAATTTTGCCCAAGCTGATTGAACGGATCCGTGAAAAAGCATCCCACATTGTTGTGGGCGATCCCTTGGATGCCGCGACCCATGTTGGGCCGCTTTGTACACAAGCACAAATTGACACGATCACCGCCACATTGGATCGCGCCCGCAGCCAAGGGGCCACCATTCATTTTGGCGGCGCGCCTTTGGATCGGGCGGGCACCTACATGGCCCCCACCCTTGTGGAATGCGTGGGTGCAGACACGGCGACATTACATGTCGAAATGTTTGGACCCGTCATGTCGCTGATCCCGTTTGATACGGAAGACGAGGCAATTACGATGGCCAATGACACGGAATTTGGGCTAGGTTCGGGCGTCTTTACCCAGAATCTGGGCCGTGCGCACCGCGTGTCCAACCGTATCCGCGCAGGCATCTGTTGGGTGAATACCTATCGCGCGATTTCCCCCATCGCTCCATTTGGTGGATTAAACCAATCAGGATATGGCCGCGAAGCGGGGCAAGAGGCTATCTTGGATTACACGCGCACCAAAACCACATGGATCAACACGTCAAACGCACCGATGGCGAACCCGTTTGTAATGCGCTAACCCACGCAAATCATTGTCAAAGTTGGGGTCTTAGAGTGTGGACCCCAACCACAACGATAGGCCCGGCACCAGAACCAAGACCGCCAATCGGATTGTATCCGCCGCGATAAAGGGTATCAAACCCTTGAAGATGGCCTGAATTTTAACATCGGGCAGGACCGCTTTTAAAACAAAGACATTCATGCCAATGGGCGGGGTGATCATGGCGATTTCGGTCGCGACAACCACAATGACCCCAAACCAGACCAAATCATACCCTTGGGCCACAACAATCGGCGCGAAGAGCGGCACAAAGATCAAGATGATCGCCATTGAATCCATCACGCATCCCAAAACCAAAAAGACCAAAAGGATGCAACAGATCAATGCAATGCCCTCAAGCCCAGTGGATTGCACCATAGCCAAAACACCCATAGCCAAACCTGACATGGTTAAGAGCTTTGACAACATCAGGGCTCCAAAAAGAACGGTATAAAGTGCGACCGATGTATAAGCTGTTTCAATAATGACGCGGCGCAAATCAGACAGCCGCATGCGGCCTGTGGCGAATGCGATGATGATAGAAATTGCAGCCCCCATGCCAGCCGCTTCGGTGGGGGTAAACAGCTTGCCCACATCCATGCGCGCGCCCCGTGATTGTAGAGGCGTAGGGCAGGCCGCTGTCTTCGGTCATAGGCAGGGCATCCAATTCGGCGCGCAACCCGATGGTGCGGCCCTGCCCCTTGGTTCCATGAAGCGTCGCAACCACCCCTGTTCCTGCAATCCCTGTCACAGGCTCCAGCCCCATATCGCGCAGACGCTGCGCCACGAACGCCGAGGTGCGGGTTTCTTCAAACCCGACTTCTGGATGACGATGAAGGTCCTTGAACCATCCTGTGACATCCTGACGACGATTGCGGTACCAGTCTTGAAACATGACGCTCACTTGTTGCAATTTGTTATATTCTCACTTTAAGACTATTGCATTCTGTTTCTATTCTGTCAATTGTCTTGAAAACAACAACGAGGAGTAGCACCATCAAACCGTTTCGCAATGATCGCCTGACCTATCAATTGAACCTTGTCGCGCAACAGGCAATTTCTTTAAACGATCCTATATTCATCCGTGAAACTGGCTGTAATCTCAGAGAGTTACGGGTTCTACGTCTGATCTGTGACAGCCCCGACGTCACATTTGCATCCATTGCAAAATACACAGGGCTTGAACGCAGTTTGACATCGCGCATTATCCAAAAGCTTATCGCACATGGT
>Ga0181556_1002939_pt1 | contig 15139 bp, 11 predicted proteins | sample 011ome_14_FD_148651 | JGI IMG/M metagenome (GOLD analysis project Ga0181556, IMG submission 148651) | Coastal salt marsh microbial communities from the Groves Creek Marsh, Skidaway Island, Georgia - 011505AT metaG (spades assembly) | ecosystem: Environmental > Aquatic > Marine > Intertidal zone... | reverse complement strand
GTTTTCTTCCAAGCGGGTATATTAGGGTCATTTTTGTCATCCAATATTGTCATACCAGTATAACTATCATGAACGCAGTTACGAGTTTTTGCGATTGCCTCGATAAAACCACCGGGTCCTTCCGCTATATGAAATGTATGAATTGGCTTAGAATCAAACTGTAAATCAAATGTATTTATCATTTCTATCATTTTAAAATAGGACCTCGATAACGGCATGTACTTGGATATACATTTCTTTCTATGGGGGGTAAGTGTATGAATATATTCATATGGATTAGTATATTTTTTGTGGATGTCCCACTCAGTTTCGATGAGTTCGAGCCGTTGTTTTATTTCGTACAAGTACCTCGCAAGAGAATGTGAAACTGCTATATCCGGAATCTTACTATCTACAATATAATCGATATGTGTTAGTGTAAAAAAATTTACACGTGGTAATTGGTAATATGACATATTTTATAATAACAATTGTTATAGCTAATGGTTATTATACAGATATTTCTATATTGTTTTATTTTTTCAAGATGATTTTATCTTTCTTTATTTTTCTGGTTGTTTTCTTTTTGGGTGGCTCGGATTCAATCGTCGCAGTGTCTTCTTGTCCCTCTTCCAATATATCACTCACTATCGTACGTGTATTTTCTTCCTTGTTTAATATAATATCTGACATTTTTTTTACATCCAAACTACGGACTTTCTTAAACGCAAAATAGCGATTCATAAATGAGATTTGCTTTTCTTCGGGAGACATGTACGGAGCCTTACCATAATCTGTCTTGCGTGATGGATTCTGGGTTAGTTCTTGCTCCATTGATGCGAATAATTCCGAAAATAGACCAGTGCCGTCAGGTAATCCCATACCGACCGCTTCTTCTTTCGTTACTAGAACAAACCCATAATCATCCATAATACGAACTAGGTAATCAAAGTTTACCAAATACTCGCGGAATACCTTGTTTATGCTCTCTTGGTATACGTTAATCGCATATCCCAAACTCATTTCTTCGTCGGGGAATCCGGTTTGGTCGTACATCTTAGTAATCTCGTAAATCTTGCGCTCATTTTTCATTATCGTAATACCTTCCTCTTTATTCTTATTTTCTAGTAGATTAAATACTTGCTTTCCGTCATAACACGTTCCAATGAAGTATCCGTTAATTTTCGTGCATTCCGCCACATTACGCATGAAGTTATGGAACGTTGTTTTATTTTCAAAGAAATAATGCATGGCAAATTGACAAGAGCTCACGTTAAACCCTGTCTCGGCTACACCATATTGGTTATATACTCCCTTACCCAATAAGGAAATATCTTTAGGACCATTTCCAAAGACCGCTTTAATGATTTGTTTATCCTTGTCTGTATCTACCGCATCCCCATTGCGAATATTCTGACTGCTATTTCCGGTTACAAATAAGGCTTTTGGCATTTTCGTATATTTCTTATTTGCTCGTATAAACCGGGCACATGCGCCATCCACTTGATTATGAATATTGTCCTTTGAAACATCCACTCCAAACACAAACTTCAATTTAGACCGTATCCATTTCGGCATATCACCTGCTTTCCCTACAGCATAGTCAATCAAGGTATTATCACGTTCAGATACTCCCATTATCAAGTTCTTCTTTACAACCAAATTATGGAAATCGCGTAATCCTTGAGTGCTTGTCTCATCATTAGAACGATTGTAATATACATCATCATTACGTTCGTATTCAGGTAGATTTTCTCCGGTTGATATCATATACTCGGTGATTGGTTGATGAATTGAATGCCAATTATTGTTCGCAACGTGATACGCATTTCCATAATTCTTCATTCCAGCGCGCAATTCACTCGTCTTATCATACCGAACACGTAATGGAACCCATTTCCATCCATCATCATTATCCATTACATATTTGAATTCTACAATCATATCATCTTCAAAATACTCATTCTCCTCTGTCATCATATACAGATTCGTTTCGTCTCCTTTCAATATTATATTACACAAATGAGCGGTTTCATCATAAGGATTTGTTGGTTGGAATGGAACAGGTTTATAGGAATCCTCATTGTCCAAATCTTCAGGGGACGGCAACTTATCGTTTAAGATGTCTTGACATGGATTCAAATATCCATGTTTGCGTTCATCGAAACCACATCTTAGCACCAGGGTTTTATATTGGATTACTTCTTGATTACCCTCCATATTACGCCCTTCTTGGAAAATATGATGGACCTCGTCCCGACCCGTCTTATCCTTCTTTACAGAGACCAGGAAATCGATTGTATTGAACTCTGCGGGCTTCCATTTAAATGACTTTTCCCAAGTTGATTTGTATAACGGACCCGGAGACCCGTTTAGCGTGTTGCCTCCAGCAGGTAAATCCATTGGGGTGAAAATCAATCCATCCGTAGTATATTCAAACAATCCGTCATTTATATCGGATAACTTCTTAGAACAAGCATTAAAGATATTACCATGTTCGCTGGAAGCATTGAAACCCTTACATTTTACAATTAAATCGGGGGAACGTTTGTTCTCCTTTGGTTCAACTTCATCGTTCGATGAAGTCTCTAAGATGGAAATTGGTTTTAACAACTCGATTAATTCGCTGAGTAACTCAAGACGGAACTTCTTCGCAACGATTTCACCTTTCTCAATATTCTCGTCGGTTTCAATAGGCGGTAAGTAATTTATAAATGGGAATTCACGCACCGACTTTCCATTCACATAATATAAATCAAATCCAGCAAACATATTCAGGTATTTATTATGTTTGTCTTCGCGAATATGTTCCCCATCTAACAAACTGTTGAAGATGGTTTTCTCATTTGTTTTTGAACCGGTAAATGTTACATTCATATTGGTATCGATTAAGTAGATTTTACCATTATTCGCAATATATAACAACTTTCGGTCACCATCTGCCTTCTCGGTAACACAATAATTATCTCGTATACTTACGATTGTAGAATCTTCTATAGGCGCAATTACATTTTCGATTTGTAATGTAAATGAACCGGGACCAATAAAATCCTTTGGATAAATGCGCTTTGTTTGATAACCTTCTCCACGAACCATACGCATATATGATTGTAATACATGTTCTTGTTCGCTATATGGGATTGGATATTTACTTTCCTGTAATCCGCTCAGAATTATACGAATACATTTTCGCAAGTCGGTCATTAACCGCGCCGCATTATCATACGCAGTTCCAGTGCCTACCTTCGCATTGTCTATTTCTAACTCAATCTCATAGGATTCCTGTCCCGAAAATACCTCCGCTTCTTGAATCGTATATTGGGGAACTGGAATACGATTCATCCGCTTTGAACCCTTTACTATGCTTATATCTGCGAATATAGGATACTCATCATGATAAAAACGCACACGGTTCATGGAGCGAAAGAGCTTCTTAGAATCAGTCCACTTTGATATGATGTTTCTTGACAATCCTGATTGGACGTTGAAATCTTGTTCGGTTTGGTAGGAAACGCGGAAATTGAAATCTTCCATATCCAGTTTACGTATATAACCTCCTTTACTATCCACGGCTGACATCTTCTGTGTGAACTTTATCTTATTAAATAGAGTAGATGGCATGTCAATTACCTTTTGAATATTGTTTGTACGACAGTATTCTTGGATTAGGTCTGTTCCTACGATTTCAGCACGGATATTTGACATTTTTATCTGTCCGGTACGTGTATCAACAAACTCATTTTGAATACGTAAAATCTGATTTCCACGACTATTCTCCGGCTTAAATCCACATGCATATAATTGCTTTACTACGTTATCATAACCCATTTTATTGATTGGTTTTGATACTTTCGGATTTGTACCAAAACGGATTTCCAATTCACTTGTTTTGTTGTTAGTGGAAATTATAGGGTTGCTTTCTAAATACTGCCCTACTATACTTTCAAATTCTTCTTTGGCTTGCTTTGATGTACGTACGGGTTTAATTTGGGTGTCGGACATCTTGGTTCGTTCCCTATCAGTATGTTCGGTCATAATATAATATATATAAAATCATATATTATTTTATACCTTTTTCAATTTTGTATCTTTACTCCCAACGGATTCTGTTATACACAAGTTCATATAATTCCTTCTTCTTATACTTCTTATCCTCATCCAACAAACCCAATTGGCGTGCCTTTTCCATTAATTCAATTATTTTATAGTTGGAAATCGTCTTTAATGGTGTCAAATAACTTTCTAAACATGTCAGTTCGTCCATTAATAACATCTTCTCTGAAGATAAAGGCTCAATATCTACACTGTATTTGTTGTTGTCTTCACGATATATCGCGTATGTCGGTAATTCTACCTCAGTATTAGAAATGAACTTTACATAGATACCCCTTTCGCTATTTATCATGTAAATATTTATCTTGTATAAAACACACAGCGCAATTGCCACTCGGTAATTTATATCCTTTGTTATGCTTAATAAATCAGAAGTTAATTCCTGAATTGCCACGTTTGTAAATTTCATATTTGTAGTTTTCATTACTGTTTTGTCCTTTTGGATTACATCTATTAACTCTTTCTGAACTTCCAACTGCCTAACGCGATGATTTCGAGTAACCTGTTGGAAATCAGCATATCCATATGAAATTATATACAGACACCAAAATAAACTATCCTTTTTATTTGGACGTATTGCATCCATATTACGATTCACGGGTTTGGGTTTATATGAAACACTCGTTGGAACAGGGTCTTTACATTTTTCGGGTTTCGGTTCTGGAATGCTCTCTTTTACAACCATATCCACTGGAAGAATCGTATCGACGGTATACATATGTGGCTTTAAATTCGAAATTATTTGTGACAATTCAATAGGGGGATTGTCATAAAAAAATAGGTTGTTGCAGAAATTAGTCATTGTGGTTACTCTGTAAATACAAGCATATCTCTTTATCTCCTTTACACATATCTATATGAGATTGTGTTCTCGGGTTCTTCTTGTTCTAAAATTATGTTCTTAAATTCTTCTTTTTGGTATTCTACCGTCTTAAATGTATCCGCCTGGTCTTCTACATATGCCATGTACTTTTCTAATTCTTCAACTACCTCAGTTTCCAGAAAAGTCATATTTACGAAGATACCGCTTTTGTTCTCGTTCAGTTTACATAGATTCTTTGATAAGATTTTTAACACTTCTACCTGTTGGAATTTACTAAGAACTTCTATTCTTTCCTTTAGATTTTCTAACTTATTTACGTCCACGGTCGCCATATACAATAACAGTTACATAAACTTTAAATGATTTTACAAACTAATTTGATACTAATTCCTTATCAATAACTGTTTCTTTCAGGATATTGTTGATGATTTTCTTTTCAAACTTTTCAACTTCTTCCTTTCCATAACCTCCTAATGATGCTTTGGAGTATTCAAAGAACTTGTCGCATTCTGGTGTATCTAATATGTCATATTTGGGGTTTTCGGCTATCCAAGGATGAACTTGGGCTTTGTTCTTATTGGCTACTATACGGACTGCCTTTCGTAAATGCTTTTTGGTTTCATCTTCCTTCGCCCATACATCAGAATCTTTTACGTAGACAGTTTCACGTTTCAAATCCGTACAGTGGATTGGTCTTATGTGTGGATGCATATCACGGATACGCTCTAACATAATGTCTGATATACCTCTCACATATCCTACTTCTCCGGTTTTGATGAAATCATTTACGGTTAGTTCTATAGATTGGATGAAATCATTTAGATTTATAGCATCCTTGCACGTCTCGTTCAAAAATACATTCAGGTTGAACTTGTTGTTAGTTGTATTGTTGATTGTATTGTTTGTTGTATTCCCGGCATTCTTAGATAGCTCTATGATTGTATCTTGCTGTTCCGTCATTCTCTGTTGTTGTTCGGTCATTCTTTTATGTTGTTCTACCATCATCTCCTTGAATTCTTGGTTCTGTTTCAGTAACTCTATTACCAAAGAGGAATCCAATGGAGATGGGACTTCTGTCATTTGGACTGAATCAGTTTCGGTTCTATTTTCACTCGTACATTTCTGTTTGTGATACCATAAACTATTTCGGGCTTTATATACCTTACCACAAGAGCATTCAAATGTATTTGGCTTGTTATATGTTCTATTTGTTCTATTTATATGTTTTGCTGTGGTTAAGTGTATATCATAATTACTTTTCTTGCTGCTAGTAAAGTCACATACTTCACAATAATGTTTATATGCTTGTTTTGGCATGTTTTTTGTTCTAAATATTCTATATACGGTGAACACATAATAATGCTTTATATCATTTCCTTCGCCAATATACTTTTATTCTATGCTAATAACAATTTCACCATAAATTACAAAATTACTGCATTATCCTCATAAACACAATTTCAGAAAAGTAGTAAAACGAAACTATCTCGCACAAATGAAAAAAGGACATTTTATAAATGTCCATTTTTGAAAATCGTTGCCATTTCTTTTTTCAACTTTTCAAGAATAGATTTTCAGTTCTCTACTAGATTCTTATCAATAACTGTTTCTTTCAGGATATTGTTGATGATTTTCTTTTCAAACTTTTCATCCTCTTCTTTTCCATAACCTCCCAATGATGCTTTGGAGTATTCAAAGAACTTGTCACATTCGGGGGTATCTAATATGTCATATTTGGGGTTTTCGGCTATCCAAGGGTGCACTTGGGCTTTGTTCTTATTGGCTACTATACGGACTGCCTTTCGTAAATGCTTTTTGGTTTCATCTTCCTTCGCCCATACGTCGGAATCCTTTACGTAGACTGTTTCACGTTTCAAATCCGTACAGTGGATTGGACGAACATGAGGATGCATATCACGAATGCGCTCTAACATAATATCAGATATACCTCTCACGTATCCTACTTCTCCTGTTTTGATAAAATCATTTACAGACAGTTCAATTGACTGAATAAAATCATTTAGATTTATAGCATCCTTGCATGTCTCATTTAGAAACACATTGAGATTGAACTTGTTGTTAGTTGTATTGTTATTATTATTGATTGTATTGTTGTTTGTTGTATTTCCTACATTCTTAGATAACTCTATAATTGTATCTTGTTGTTCTGTCATTCTCTTATGTTGCTCTATCATCAATTCCTTGAATTCTTGGTTCTGTTTCAATAACTCTATTACTAAAGAGGAATCCAATGGGGGTGCATGAGTTTGTTCTTGGTCTTCTCCTTTACACTTCTGTTTATGATTCCATAATGAAGCACGATGATTATATTCTTTTCCACAAGCACAAGCATAAATAATTGGAGACTTTTCTGGTTGTATACCGATTGTAAGTCGCTTAGTGTGTTTTACAGTCTTGCAATGTTTGATATAATCGCTATTTTTACTGCATATATAATTACAAGTTTCGCATTTATATGATTTTGTTACTCCGCGAGATTTGCGCGACATGTTGTATAATATACAACGAAAAAATCGCTAAACGTCATCCACATTAATATACCTAAAAATATATGCTAATAACAATTTCACCATAAAAACCAAAAATACTGCGTTATCCTCATAAACACAATTTCAGAAAAGTAGTAAAACGAGACTATCTCGCCCAAATGAAAAAAGGACATTTTATAAATGTCCATTTTTGAAAATCGTTGCCATTTCTTTTTTCTACTTTTTACTTACATTCATAGAAAGTAAATCTAAAATCTAAAATCTAAAATCTAAAATCTAAAATCTAAAATCTAAAATCTAAACATTTCCGTTCAGTAAACGTATATCCATTTTCCGTTGTTCTGACTCAAATGCCCTTATTCTTTGGTAGTTTATACTGTTATCTAGTTCAATTTGTCGAAGTGCCTTGTATGTTGTATTTTCATACCTTAATCGTAAGGGTAACTCGGATTGATATTTATTGTATTCTTTTATGTCTTTTTCATGTTGGTCTATCATAATTTTATGATATTGTTGTTCGACTCCACTCAAATCAAGAGGCATAATCCCTTTGTATCCTGGAATAATGGTTGATTTCATTATTATAGTACTCTATAAAAAATGGCTGATTCCATCAATTTTTTGGAATGCCTTGCGCTACAAATATTACTCATGTGTAAATCAGGATACGCGAGAACGTGTCAAGAACAACCTGGTTGTACGGCTGGCCGACCTAATCTTATAAAAATTGAAAATAAAAAACACTTATAAATTATTGCATTATATTTATAACCATATCGATTAATAGTATGTCCGTATCCGACCAAACGCAACCTGTCATCGCCCCTAAGGCGAAGGAAGTCATCCCTTATTGCTGGGATAGCGATGATACAATGAGTGATGGTACAATGGACGAGTCGTGTGATGAGGATGATGATGATGATGACATGACCCGTGACGAAAGGTTCAGGGCTATGATACAGAGGCAGTCCAAGGACCGCATCATTACGATGATGTTATCATGTCCATATGAAATCAAGTTCGACTCAGGAATGACCGAATGGGTGCGGAAGCAGACCAAGGACACAGTCCTCGAGTTCTTCTTCATGAAGGACGAGGAGAAGAAGGCCTACTACACCGTACATGGTCCCATGCACGACAGAAAGACTGCTGCTGAAAAGGCCGCTGCTGCTGAAAAGGCCGCTGATGAAAAGGCCGCTGATGAAAAGGCCGCTGCTGAAAAGGCCGCTGCTGAAAAGGCTGCTGCAGCCGAAAAGTTCAGGGCTGTGTTGCAGGATGAGTCCAAGGACCGCATCATTATGATGATGTTCTTATGTCCATATGAAAGCGAGTTCGCATATGAAAGCGAGTTCGACCGAGTATTGACCGAATGGTTGTGGAAGCAGACCAAGGACACAGTCCTCGACTTCTTCTTCATGAATGACCAGGAGAGGAACGCCTACTACACCGCACATGGTCCCATGCACGACAGCAAGGTTGCTGTTGAAAATGATGCTGCTGCTGAAAAGGCTGCTGCTGAAAAGGTTGCTGCTACTAAAGCAGCCGAGAAGGCAGCTGCATCCGAAAAGTTCAGGGCGAAGCTGCAGAATGAGTCCAAGCACCGCATCATTATGATGATGTTCTTATGTCCATATGAAAGCAAGTCCGACCGAGTATTGACCGAATGGTTGTGGAAGCAGACCAAGGACACAGTCATCGACTTCTTCTTCATGAATGACCAGGAGAAGAACGCCTACTACACCGCACACGGCCCCATGCACGACAGCGATGCACCTGAGTACACCGACGAACACGCTATGTACGCTATGGAGCGTCAACACGATGACTACTACTGGCGCGACAGAGAGGTGAGCTCGGGAGATGGAAATCAAATATTTCAAAGCTGAGGCAGAAGCAGTGAAGAACGCGAAAAGAAAGCTCTGTGGAAACTAAAAAATTACCTGCCTTAAAATCGGCATTTTAAATGTTCAAATGTGTCAAAAGTCAAAATAAAAAATAAAAAAGATAAGTTGTAAGTAAACCGAAAAATACTCGTTTAGTATTTTTTATTTTTATATTTTACAAAGTTAAATGAATTATGTTTGTAAAATATGCGATGAATGTCCGAATAGCCATTCATTTTCAAAGGTAAGTGAAGATAATGGAATACATATTTTTTATACATGCCCGGCAGACGCAATCAAATACAATGATTCAGTTGGTATTATAAAGCATTATAAAGATACATTGGATTCGTTGGAAGGACAAAAGTGGAAATGGGTTTTTGATAGTAAGGGCTTTGGTTGGAAACATGCTACTCAAATAGGTCTGGCTATTGAATTAGCTAAACTGATATCTAGTAAAACGTATGGAGACACTTTACAAGATATTACATTGTTGAACCTGAATTCATATGGTAAATGTATGTTGAATTTATTATGGAATTTTTTGAGTACTGACATTCAAAACAAAATTAAGCTATCGGCTCAATCTTAATGTGTTCTTCGTTGGTCTCAGCGGCAGCTTGTTCTGCGGCAGCCTTCTCAGCAGCAGCCTTCTCAGCGGCAGCCTTCTCAGCGGCAGCCTTCTCAGCGGCAGCTTGTTCTGCGGCAGCCTTTTCAGCGGCAGCTTGTTCTGCGGCAGCCTTCTCAGCGGCAGCTTGTTCTGCGGCAGCTTGTTCTGCGGCAGCCTTCTCAGCAGCAGCCTTCTCAGCAGCAGCCTGTTCTGCGGCAGCCTTCTCAGCGGCAACCTTCTCAGCAGCAGCCTTCTCAGCAGCAGCCTTCTCAGCAGCAGCCTTCTCAGCAGCAGCCTTCTCAGCAGCAGCCTTCTCAGCGGCAGCCTTCTCAGCAGCAGCCTTCTCAGCAGCAGCCTTCTCAGCAGCAGCCTTCTCAGCAGCAGCCTTCTCAGCGGCAGCCTTCTCAGCGGCAGCCTTCTCAGCGGCAGCCTTCTCAGCGGCAGCCTTCTCAGCGGCAGCCTGTTCTGCGGCAGCCTTCTCAGCGGCAGCCTTCTCAGCGGCAGCCTTAGTAGCAGCAGCGTTCATAGTAGGAATACGACGGTTTCCACGTCCTGACATTAAAAAATTTACCATTATGTATGAAGTATACATAATGGATAGAAATTTCTAAATATAGATAAACTTTTTGTAAATAGTATACACGCAAATTTTACTTGTTATTGGTTCCAGTATCTAATGTACCAATGGCACAAATAAACGGGTCATTTAATTCAAATCGAATGCCAACTATTTTCGTGGTAATCGTCTGATTTTCTTCAATGGACCCAAATTGTTTGTTTGTGAAATGATGGTCTCTTGCGATGAATACAGTAACGGGCATGTTTCCTTCATTATCAATCACCTCAGCATGTATTCCAGCCTTAGTAAGTGTTTTCACCTTACAATCCAATATCATATCTTCCACTGGATGGCACGCCATACATTCAAATACGGTTTGAAATTCAATTCGTTCATTATTGACAACACCAGCAGAGTATGTATTTATCCTTACTGAATTTGGTTTGATATAACCGTCTTGGGTGCATTTTCCTTCAATACTATGTGATATACTTCGTTCTAAATTTTGTTTTATGTTTTGACCGACCTGGTCGATTGTTAGAAACACCTTTTTAGTAAGCATTTCCTGAGAATACACTCCTTGCGTTTTTTGCTGTTTATCCATAGTTACTAATATAAGAATATATTATCTTTTATGTAGTTTTGGTTCAATATAGGAATTTCAATTTTTCATATATTGAAGTAAGTGATTATGTACGAGATTTTCCAATGAATGTGTCAATGCCTTTGTTGCGTAGGACTGTATCAAAAAACCAGCGTTTTCCGTTAAATTGTTCTTCATCTAGTTTCCTGAAAATAAGTTCAAAAATAACACATGTGCCTTGTTTTTTAATATTCTCGTATTTAAGCTCTAATGAAATGGGTAAATCATTAATTTTCTTGATGACGTCGTTTTTACCAGCGGTATTACAGTTAAATCCGCTAATATTCCGTTGTTTGTCTGTAACAGTGCGTGTTTTGAAAATGATATTTTTTTTAGTGTCTTTGTCAATGAATCCGAAAATTTGCGAATTTACATTGGAAGTAGTAACCATGAATTCTTTCAATGCATGTTTATAATTAACAAGGTCGTCGGGTTCAACTCTATTCCATATAGGCATACGTTCAGTATTTAAAGTATATATTTGAAAGGGTTGTTTATTGTTAAGAGTATCAATCAAGACAATCGTATTTTGATTCGAAATGTAGTTTTGATAATAAGCCTTCATAATTTGTTCGTCTTTAGTTAGAACGACATCTTCTTGGAATATGTAATTGACGATAGTAACTTTATCTTGTATTGGCAGTAAATCAAGGAAATGATGTATAACGTATTTTTCCAGTTGTTTCTGGCTGAATTTGTTCTCAATCATAAGTGAATATACTTTACTATAATGTTTATACCAATTATTATCTCCCGATTTGATAGTATTCGTCGTTTTGGTGATAATAATGTTTTCGGTAAGTGATTGCATAATCGTTTTGTAATCGGATAATGTAGGTTCTATATCGAGTTCTTGTTTTGGACTGCCCTGTTTAATAGGTAATTCTAACTCCAGTGATTTGGGTTTGAAAGCAACGGGGATGGACCTCTCAATTAACGAAATATAATCGTCGGTGATTTCCATGGGTTGAAAGATATAATATTGTCCTTTGTTAATTAGGTATCCATTTCTACCGTATTTGTCTACCATAATTTCATTTTTATTATTAACAAAACGAGTAAGTGCGAAATCAATGTGTTCTTTTGGATATTTTTTGATGATATTGATAGAGTTAATTAAATCACTTCGTTTGTAAAAGAACTGTTCTTTGAATAAACTTCGAAGTCTTTTTATGATAGCAGAGAACCCAATACGCGTATACTCTTCACTATAGGTGTGGTTCGTGATGTCTTTGTTCTCAAGATTGTTTGTAGGGTAGCATTGATAATTGCAATTATCCATATAATCACAAACCGCAGTAAATGGTTTATCGCCAATATCAAATGGTATTTTAGTAGTAGGATTGCTGGGTAGTTGAATCATAATATTTTGATTTTGAACCATTTGTGTTAGTTTATCGATGGTAAAATTCGTTTGTTCTATATTTAATTGACAGTCCACGGATATCTCTTTCATAATACGCGAAACATTACCTATTAATTCTGCCTTTTTTTCGGCGAATCGATATACATATAGGTCCGCCGGCTCTTCTTGTTGTTCGGAGATAGGATTGGTAGCGTGTAAATAAATTTCAACGTTACGTTCTTCAAACGGCAAATCACAATGACTTAGATTGCGCACTCCACGTCCGATAATTTGTTCTATACGGTTCATATTGTACCAAGGTTCCATGATATGTACTTGACGAATATTTTTGAAATCTAACCCTTCAGCTGCGGCTTTTGTAATAAGAATCACCTTTACATTTTCACCATTTTTATTGTCGGAATTTGTAATGTATTTAATATCACCCAGATTGTTCGGTGAGAATAGTTTATCCCCCGTAATCATCACATATTTTGCTTGTTTAAATGTGCCTTTTGATTGTGATTTCGGTTTCATGGATAAAGAATCAATCGGTTCGGTAGGAGGTTCTGAAAACAGGGGTTTTGTAGAAGCAGAACTTCCATATCTAGTAAACCCCAATTCTTCTAATGCGAGGGCTACTGGAACGACTCCGCCGTCTATATATTGAGAATACACGATAATAATACCTTTGGATTGAAGAATGGTGTTACAAATAGAAGATATTTTCCCACTGTAGGCAGGAATTACGGTAGGACTAAATATACGACCATAGTTCTCTATCGTTTCCGGTTTGTATTGAAAATTATAACGACTCTGTTCGGTGGTTTTATAGGTCATAATATTCATAAGACCATTTCTCCCAACAATTCGCTTCACGATGTCTTCTTGATTCATGGTAGAAGTTTCTCCATTGTTTATTTTATCAAGTTCTTTGTTAGGATATACAATATCTAAGGATTGTAAGGGTCTTTCTAAGTAGGTATATCCAAATGATTCCATGTTCTCAAATGTAGGTATTTGTTGTGGTGAATCGTTGTCATCTTGAGTCTTTACAGTAGTCATATTTCGAATATTATCAATAATGTAGTTATATCCTTTCAATTGATAATCGCCGATAGTATTCGTATAGATAGGAATGTGTTTTAATGGTTCTTTGATTTCGCGGTTATTCATCTGTTTGGTTGGATAGTTTTCAATATCCAATGTCCGAGTGTTATCATAGGTTTCGGGATATACGCGATATGGAAATGAATAGGGATTCTCACCCCGAACGAAGGAAACGTATCCAGTTAGCTTACGCATAAGTAGTTCTTTGCCCCCTTCTATAGCATTGCCATTATTGTCTAGCGATGGTTCAACGAAATCACCATTTTTATCGAAAATATCTACTTCTGATATGGTGCTACGATTATCGTTTGCGTTCATCAAATTCGTAAGCCATATTATTTCCTTGTAGCTGTTATACATGGGGGTTGCGGACAGCAATAGAAGACGGAGATTATTCGCATATTTGCATATATTCAATAGCAATGATGATGTTTTCTTCTTATCTTTATTATCGTCTCCCTGACGAATGTTATGGACTTCATCAATAATTATAAGACGATTGTCAAAGTATTTTTGAATCCTTTTTAGTTTGTATTCCTTACGTTGTGCTGGTGTATAGTTGACATTATCAGGTGGGACGGTTTTATTTTGTATATAATGTGACAATTCAGTGTATCCCACAAAGGAATAATATTTTGTAATAAGGGAATTAACTAGCAATATTATTTTATCTTTAGATATACCCTTTAAATTCGTCGGATTGATTTCCTTTAACAATGAGTTTCCCACACACGTGTTTAGATTCCATTGTTCTCCGTCTAGTTTTAACTTCCTTTCATCAAACAGTTGGAGGCGAAAGTTGTTTTGAACGTTGGGAGATGCAACTATTAATATTTTTTGTTTAACACCCACCTGTTTCATAAAAAGTCGCATTTCTTCTGCAATACCTATCGCACTACAGGTTTTACCAGTCCCAAGACCATGATATAACAAAAGAGAGTTATATGGCGTTTGTAGTGAAAGGAAATTTTTGACGAACATTTGATGTGGAAGTAATTCAAAGTCGGATTTACATAAGAGTTCTGCTTGTTTTTTAATGTCTCTGATTTTGCCATCGAACCGAGTATCGTTAAACTCTTTACGTAATGCGATTTTGGTATTGAAATTTGGGTCATTTAAATGTGGATAGAGGAAATCGTAGGAGTTGTTGGTTTCGTTTTCATTGTATTCAAGTCTTTCTTTATTAGATAGGTATTGATTGTATTCTTTAGAATCAGTATCACTTGGCTCGGCACCAATTCTATTTTGTAGCATTTGTGTATTCTCATCTAAATCAATATCACTTATTTGTTTTGGTTCAACTTCCGGTTCAACTTCCGGTTCAACTTCCGGTTCAACTTCCGGTTCAACTTCCGGTTCAACTTCCGGTTCAACTTCCGGTTCGACATCTGGTTCGACTTCCGGTTCGACATCTGGTTCGACTTCCGGTTCGACATCTGGTTCGACTTCCGGCTTTCTATTTTTGTTGGTTTCTAAGCATATAATCAACCGTATTAATTCGTCGGTCATTCGTGCTCCTAATATTTGGTTTTTATGAATTCCTCGCTCTTCTCCAATTAGGTCA
>Ga0181556_1002924_pt1 | contig 15208 bp, 7 predicted proteins | sample 011ome_14_FD_148651 | JGI IMG/M metagenome (GOLD analysis project Ga0181556, IMG submission 148651) | Coastal salt marsh microbial communities from the Groves Creek Marsh, Skidaway Island, Georgia - 011505AT metaG (spades assembly) | ecosystem: Environmental > Aquatic > Marine > Intertidal zone >... | reverse complement strand
GCGAGCTAAAGCAAATGTAAATTTTACCCCGACCCCAATTATCCAATCGTGAACAACTCGGTCTTAATGATCGTGGTCTGCTAGAGAAGGGAAGACGCGCAGATTTTCTCTTGTTGAATGCTAATCCGCTGAATGATATTCGCGCCACGCAAGATATCCACGCTGTCTTTTTGCTTGGTAACGAGCTAGATCGAAAAGCATTTGTTGGGCGATTAACACAAGATAGACGCGATTGAATTCCTAGCTTTGGGTATTAAGGTGACTCGGTCCCAACCATTTCGCCGACAAAGATGTCGAGCGGTAGCACTGCTGTTACCCCGACATTGGGTGCATCCACCAGCTGAGTAATGCGCAGGTCGACCGCTACGCTAGCAATAACGAGCGCCTGATTTCTGTTGTACCCATAGGTAGCCACGATGTAATTGATCATACTATCGAGAGCATTTCGAGCTGCTATGTTTATATCGTTGGACACGTTGCCTAGGAGCCCTAGCACTCTTGAATCGAGATAGTCCATATGAGGCGGTACATCACCTTCTTTTTTAACAGGTATTCCAGTCACCGCATAAAATCGTTCAGACGGGATATCTAAAAACCGTGAAACACCCTCATAATGAGGGCCATATGTCAGATCTGGTCCATTGCTAAGCAGCTCCGTGCTAATAAGAATATCTGCCGACATCTCGATCGCCGTTCCCGATACTTCGCCGTCCCCCTGCGCATAGTGCAGATCGCCAATGGTTAAGCCGCAGCCTTTTATAAAACACGGTAGATAGACCGATGAACCAGACTGCAAATAACGAATGTCCATATTTCCACCGTGTTCACGAGGCGGAGAGGTGCGGAGGCATTCGTTGGAGGCAGACCCTTCAGGGCCACAGATTGTCGCGGGCGTCGCTTTGTTGGAAACCGGTAACATAACTTGTCCGCCCGCATCGGCGAGCTGCTGTTCGCGGTGCCGTATCGTTTGCAATTGGTCGGGTCCGGGTAGCGTCGACACGATACCTGGGAAACTCGCGTTGGGTATGCGCACGCCCGGAATATCATCGCTTACGGCGAACTCTTTATTCAGCCGCCAGATCGCTAAAAACTGGCCTTCCATCAGATCGCGGATAAAACCACCACTGCCGAAGGTGTAGCCATACTCTCCAGGGTCAATGCTGATTATGGTGACCTTTAATACATCGCCAGGTTCCGCACCTTCGATATAGACTGGACCTGCCATAGGGTGAGCGAAGTTTGAATTCATGTCGATAAAGCGAGATTTATCCAGGATGCTCGCGCGCAATACTTCGCTCTCTTCTGTGTCTCCCCGTTGCGCTGCAATAGTGCCCAAAACATCGACTGCATCGCGGGTATGGAACAAGATGGTCTGCCCAGGCTTGACCCGATGGGTCATTGGTATCGACGGGTGTATTCGATTGATGCAGCTTGCATCTTCAATGCAAAGTCCTTGAGTTGCGCCGACAACGACGCTGACAGGCTCAGCCGCAATAGTGGCAACGTTATGAATGGAGAAAGTAATAAGAAGGAGTGTCTGCCTAAAAAAATTTTGCAAAGTCTTGTTTTGCCAATTAATTGTAGATGCGAAATAGACTATGTTGTCAGAGGATGCAGTATCCCTTGTTCCTGAGAGAATAGTATGAGAAAGATTGGTGTCAATGGTCTGCCCGCAATTTTAATGGCCGTATTTTTTATTGCCTCAGCTCACGCGCAAGAATGGGAAATGCCGAGAACTGAGCTTGGCAATCCAGATCTTCAGGGTGTGTGGAGCAACACAACTCAAGCCAAACTTGAGCGTGATAGCCAGTTGGGGGAGCGAAAAGCATTCACAGAAGAAGAGCCGCTAGTAAGAGAATCCCGCTCTCGAGACCGGCAAATCGAGAGTGACCGAGCGAGCGATCCAAATCGTGCTCCGGAGGTTAGGGAGAATAACCACGCTTTTCCCACCCTGAGACAAGTACCCTGGTTCCAGCCAGTTAGATGGCGTCCCCGTTAGCCCATCTGAACATGTGTTGTGTGATCGAAAATTTTGGCCCAACGATTGAAAACTTGAGGATTTGGCACTCGAATCCAGGCGCTGGCTGAATGCGACCGTCACCGATGTGTTATCTGTGCGCTGGAATTCAGAATAGCGTCGTTTGTTGGTCGGTCAGATCTGACGGCGGTGAGCGGCTCTGAGAATCACCGACCTGATCCAGCCCCGGATGCTTCAGGATCTGCTGAATAACATCAGGATCCTCAATGGACGCAATGATCCGAACCGGCCCACCACACCTTTCACACTTCTTCATATCAATGCCGAACGCTGCCCGGTTAACACACGTTTGAGTCGCTGAGCCCCCAAAAGAACAGTGGGTCATCGAGTAGGCCTTGGGTCTCGGGCTCTCTTGTTCTTCTAAAGGTTTTTGCGGAACGACATACTCATGCAGTTTACTGTTCGGCGGAAGGCCGCCCCGCGATAACACGCCATGAAACCGGGTCAGGTTGACTCGCGGCTTGGGCACTAACGCCGATAAGGAAATAGTCTCAGCCGAGGTTGTGGCTTTGCAATCGAATGGAATAGTCGAGGCAAGTTCTGGAAATCTAGCATTCATACGCTGGCCGATAATCGGCCTCATGTCGATGTTTTGTTCGAGGAAAGGTTAAAAGCTCAACAGACTTACTCCTGATCTCAGATCTCATGAAGCCTTTGACTAAAACCGAACTATTATTCTCATGCATGATCTGCTGGGCTAGTCTCTGAGAACCTCAAACCAAGGAGATTAAAAGTGAAACTTAATTTATTAGCTATTGTGGCTGGCTTATTGATTAGCGTTCAAGTTCATGCAGCACCTTCTTTCAAAATTTACGAAGTAACTGTGCCCGCAAGTAAACAAGCTACGGTTCTGAGCTCAATTGATAAATTTATGAACTCTGAAAAGGGGAAAAGTTATAAAGGTGGATTACATGTGAACGCTATTCTGGCGAATGGAGTGAGCCCAGCCACTCATACATTCGTCCTGTTAATGGATAGCATGGCCGATATCGCTGCCTGGGAGAGTAGCTTGCCAGGCAACTCAGACATCATGGAGTTTTGGACAACGCTAGAAGCCAACTCTACACCTGTTGACGAATATATGGGAAGCCTGGTCAAGACTTGGGGAACTATCTCCAACGACGACCGTATCTGGGTGGTCACCCGGTTCTACACAACAGATCCTATGAACATAGTCTCATCTATGGACAAAATGATCAGTGAAGTAGGGAAGAAATTTCCTGGACAAACCGCATTACATGCCTTGCCAATCGGCAACAGAAATGGTGCTAACAATAGTTTTTCCACTCACATGCTTGTAAACGGCTACAAGTCTGTTGCAGAAATGGAAGAGTGGACTAACTACATGAACACTCAGCCTGCTTGGGGTGCATTCCTTTCATCGGCGCGAAGCACGACGACTTGGCAAGGAACAGAGCTAGTCGAAAATGTTTTGGTCTACGACGACGCAATGGACCTGAAAAAGTTTCTCGATTAACACATTGACTAAAAGATCAATTAATACGCTCTCCGGGGAGGGTGACGCGAGTGACCTTCCCCATCCTTAGTACCACCAGTTGGGGGCGATTATTTGACATTATGCTGCATGCAGCGTTAACACCCAGGGTGATAAAAATACGACCACTGGCAATGAAATGAGACGCTGGCATCTCAACAATTGGGTCCCGCCACAATGCTGGGTTGAGTCAGGAGAACATATTTTGGGCTGATCGTTACCGGCAGGCGAGGGTGCCTGCAAGCTATCCCACTCAACGTTGCTCGGCTGGTCTAGCGCAGAGAAACGCTTGGTAGGTTTATTGTTTTATCGTTCTTGTGGTAGAGTTCACCGATCTAGCGCTGTTTTGAACATGCTGAGACTCGATGCCCCAAGCTAAACAAACAAGAGAATTCTTCACACGGGGTGCCACCAAGTATCTCGCGCTGACGGTCGTCTTGTTTTTCTTGTCTGTGCAGAGCCTTACACTGGCACATGCCCACAGCGGTGATCTCCAAAAGCACGTCGACTGTACCCTGTGCTTGAAGATCGGCTTTGGTCACGACATTCTCCCTGCTAGTAGCATAAACTTTGTTGTTCCCACCCTGCGCCAGCGATTCAACCCGGTATTTGAAACTGCCATCGTCATCGCTCACGTCCCCGCAAACGCACGCGCACCGCCCTGCAACGCCTGAATCTTAGTCACCGCACCATGTGGTATCCCATGTGATATTAATGCAACTTGTGCCTGAATGTGCCTGAGCCTTAGCGCATGGGCTGGGTTGTATACCTATCAAGATTTGCGTTTAGAGGTTCAATGTTATGCATTTATTTAAAATTCGCGTGCTCTGTGCCGCGGTTGCTGCCACCGGTGTCTCATATACTTATGGCCAAGATGCTCATACCAGTGTGGAGATGGAAGAGGTCATCGTCACAATGAGTCTGCAACGCACACGTGCCGAGACAGCGCTGCCTGTCAACGTCCTCAGTGGCGAAGCATTGAGAGAGAACGCCGCCAGTACGCTGGGTGAAACACTGAAAGAATTGGTGGGAGTGCACAGCGCCTCCTTCGGCACTGGCGTTGGCCTGCCTATCATCCGCGGGCAATCGGGTAATCGTGTACAGGTGTTGCAAGGTGGGGTGAGCAATATGGATGCGTCCGCCATTAGCCCGGACCATGCCAATAGTGTCGAGGCGGTGCTTGCCGAACGTATCGAGATAATCCGTGGCCCAGCGACTCTGCTCTATGGCAATGGCGCGATAGGTGGCGTGGTGAACGTGATCGATAACCGCATCCCCACCTCGGTGCCGCAGGCCCCCACAGGCCTGCTAGAAACGCGCAATGATAGTGCCTCGGACCAGCAAACAACGGTGCTAAAGCTTGAAGCTGGGGCAGGCGATTTTGCCTTTCATCTCGATGGTACCTATCGCGAGAGCAATAACACCGCCATCAATGGCTTCGCCATCAACCCAGACACCGTCGATGTTAGTGACGAGGAAGCACTGGAACAGCTGCTGGCAAGCAAGGGCCAGATCAGCAATTCGCAGACCCGCGCCGATGCCAATACGAGTGGTTTCTCTTGGCATTTCGATGGCGGCTATATCGGCGCGTCTGTCGCTCAATCTCGCAGCAATTACGGATTGCCAGCGGCTGCCCATGCCCATCACGAAGGTGAGGAACCAGTAGCCCACGACGAAGACGAACTTATCCATGAGGCCGAGTCAGGCATTCGCATTGCCATGCGGCAAGATCGCTATGACTTCGAGGGGCTGCGCGAGCTCGATGGCTTCTTCACCCAGGTACAAGGAAAGGTCAGTGTGGTGGACTACCAACATGCAGAGATTGAGGGCGATGGGGCGATCGGCACCGTCTACACCAATGAGGGTAGCGAAGGTCGCATCACGCTAACCCATCGTCCCATCGGTAACCTCAAGGGTGTTACCGGTATGCAGGTGGGCAGCAAGACCTTCAGTGCGATTGGCGAAGAAGCTTATATAGCAACCACTGATATCAAATCCCTTGGCCTGTTTAGCGTCCAGAGTCTGGATGTAGGTGACCTGACTTATGAGTTCGGTCTGCGTGCTGAGCAGCAAAGGTTGGAGCAGGTCGGGTCTGCTTGCGATGACAGCACCAATAGCTTTAGCGGCAGTGCCTCGACCCTATGGCGCGTGCGTGATGATACGAACCTGATAGTATCACTGGCTCATTCCCAGCGGGCTGCCAGTGTTGAGGAGCGTTTCTCAAATATCAGCAATGATACTTGTGGTGAGCCAGAGCCCGAAGCGTTGATTGCCCATGCGGCAACGCAGCGTTTCGAGATAGGCGACCCCACCGTAGACAAAGAACAGTCCACCAATATTGAAATCGGTGTGCGCCGCCATCTAGGCACGGTTACCGGCAACCTCAACGTGTTTTACAACGATATTAAGGATTATCTGTACATGCGCGATACTGGGGTTTTCATCGACGATGTGGCTGTCGCCCGCATGACACAGGATGGCGCTGTCTTCACTGGCATGGAGGCAGAATTTACCCTTCCTGTCAGTCAAGGACCACACCATTTTACTGAATTGTCCTTCTCCGGCGACTTTGTGCGGGCACGCCTGGATAGCAACGGCAATGTGCCTCGCATCCCTCCCTTTCGTTATGGGGCAGAGGTCGCACATACCCACTTGGATTGGCGCTACAAGCTGCGAGTCACCCAAGTAGGCAAACAGTCAGACGTCGCGGTCAATGAGACTGCCACCAAAGGCTACACCATGCTGAACGCATCCGTTGACTATCATGCCAACGTGCTAGGAAGTGACCTGACCTTGTTCGGCAAGGCTAATAATCTGCTGGATAAGGAGGTGCGCAATCACGCATCGGTGCTCAAAGATGTGGCACCGGAGGCTGGGCGCAACATCGTGCTGGGGCTGCGGTTAGAGTTTTAGGGTAAGCCAGGTTTTTGGAACTTGAGGCTGTCGGCGCGCTTGTACAGGCTTCGGCCAAAACTTAAATGGGGTCGGGGTAAAATTTACATTTACTAATTTTACCCCGACCCCATTTATTCATTTACGACCATGTATTGACCAACCGCATTTGCGCATGGCCTCAACAGGTGAATCATACTGACTTTAGAACCTTAAGTTTGAGTTTCTATGTCAATGATTATGAATCCCGACTGGCATACAAAAACCGCAGAAGAAACCCTGTCTGCACTAGCGACAACGCCATCAGGGTTGAGTGAGCCCGATATTCATCAACGACTTGCCAGAGTGGGCTGCAACAAGCTGCCAGAGCCGAAGCGCAAGCAATTTTTTCTGCGCTTCCTGGCTCATTTTCACAATATTCTGATCTATGTGCTTTTAGGTGCCGCTGCCATTACGACCACACTGGGTCACCTTGCAGATACCGCCGTCATCATCGCCGTGGTCATCATCAATGCGCTTATCGGCTTTGTTCAGGAGGGTAAAGCGGAAAAGGCCATGGATGCGATACGGCAGATGCTGGCGTTGCAGGCAGAGGTTATACGAGCTGGCAAACGTCAAACAATAAAAGGTGAGGGCCTGGTACCCGGGGATATTGTGCTGCTGGAAGCCGGCAACAAGGTACCAGCAGATTTACGTTTCCTTGAGACTCACGGTTTGCAGATTCAGGAGTCGATTCTCACCGGTGAATCATTAGCGGTAGAAAAACAAACATCTCCGGTTGATGTTCAGGCCGCCCTCGGGGACCGCCTTTGCATGGGTTTCAGTGGCACAACAGTGACCCACGGTCAAGGTGTGGGGGTAGTGGTTGCCACGGCGGCCACCACGGAAATAGGGCGTATCAGTGGTTTGCTCTCTAAAGTGGAAACGCTGAACACACCCTTGGTGGAGCAGATGAGTGTTTTTGCTCGCTGGCTCACGGTTTTTATTCTCATGATTGCCGCAGTGATGTTGTTCTTTGGACACTTTGTATTGCAGCATGACTTTAACGAGCTGTTTATCGCCGTTGTGGGCCTTTCGGTAGCGGCGATACCCGAGGGTCTGCCTGCCGTGTTGACCATCACTCTAGCCGTTGGGGTGCAAGCCATGGCGCAGCGTAATGCTATTGTCAGGCGGCTGCCGGCGATCGAAACGCTGGGTTCGGTATCGGTGATCTGCTCCGACAAGACCGGTACGCTGACACGCAACGAGATGAACGTGATTACCGTGGTTACCCGTGAAGCCGGTTTTGAGATCACAGGCGTCGGTTACGAACCCGCCGGTGATATTAAGCGCGACGGGCAAGCTGTTGAGCCGAAAGTTTATCCCGTATTCCGATACCTGGGCCTGGCCGCCGGGCTCTGCAATGATGCAGAGTTGGTGAAGGATGAAAACAGTTGGATTGGGCAAGGCGAGCCCATGGAGGCTGCCTTGCTGGCATTGTTCGGGAAAATTCGTGCAGATGACGTTGAAGCTCGTAAACAATGGTCGCGAACCGACGTGATACCTTTTGATACCAGCCATAAATACATGGCTACAATGAATCATGATCATGAGAACCATGCCTTTATCTTCGTCAAGGGCGCTCCGGAAACCATCCTTGCTATGTGCAGCGCGCAACAAGTTGGTACTGATGAAACCACGGCGCTGGAGGCTGATTACTGGTATGAGCGGGCCAGTGTAATTGCCAGCCACGGGCAACGGGTTCTGGGCTTTGCACTCAAAGAGGTGAGCCCAGAACATACCGTGCTGAATAAATCAGACATCGAGGATTCACTGGTGTTTTTAGGCCTGGCCGGATTGATAGATCCTCCGCGGCCTGAAGCCGTAGCTGCAATTGCTGAGTGCCAGCAAGCGGGTATTGATGTGAAAATGATTACCGGTGATCACGCCGGGACCGCAGCGGCGATCGGTAAGCAACTTGGTTTGTGGCATGCAGACAAAGTATTAACGGGTGCAGAACTGGATGAGCTGGATGATGTGGCACTCGAATCTGTCATTAGTACCACAGGCATTTTTGCCCGCACCAGTCCTGAACACAAGCTGCGCCTGGTGATGGCGCTACAGGCCAACAACATGACCGTGGCCATGACCGGTGACGGCGTAAATGATGCTCCCGCACTGAAACGCGCCGGTGTTGGTATTGCCATGGGTAAAAGTGGCAGCGAAGCGGCAAAGGAGGCTGCGGAAATTGTCCTTGCCGATGATAACTTTGCGACTATCGTTGCCGCCGTAAGAGAAGGCCGAAAGGTGTACGATAATATCAAGAAGGTTATCAGTTGGACTCTGCCAACCAATGCTGGCGAAGCGATGACGATCATACTTGCCTTGTTGCTGGGTTTGAGCCTGCCAATTACTCCGATTCAAATTCTTTGGATCAATATGATTACCGCCGTCACCCTCGGCATCGCCCTGGCTTTCGAACCAGCGGAAGCTGGCGTCATGCGCCGTCGGCCAAGACAACGTCAGCAACGGTTGCTGGGTGGTGGTCTGCTATGGCATATCGTGCTCGTCGCCAGTTTGTTTCTGATAAGTGTATTTGGTGTTTATGAATATGCGCTTCTGCAGGGTTATTCACAGAACCTGGCTCGCACCATTGCCATGAACATGCTGGTGGTACTGGAAATCTTCCACCTTTTATTCATCCGCAATATGCACACAAAGTCACTAAGCTGGCAGGGTATGCGTGGCACCCCCGTTTTATGGCTATCGATAGCCACTGTGACTATCGGCCAAGCCGCAATAACCTATATGCCTTGGCTGCAAGGTGTTTTTAAAACAGAAGCAGTGAGCCCTTTTGAAGTGCTATTGATCATCGGTTCAGGCGTGGTTTTGTTTATGATCATTGAGTGTGAAAAACAATTTAGACTGCGTGTGCTGAACAAACGATTTTAGCCGTGGGCAACAGCCCTCTGGCATTTGGCGAGAGCTGTCGAGTTTAGACTGTATCGTCGTTTGCTGCCATTGGCACAGTTCCCGAATCGATGACCTGCCGGTCGGCACGAACAACGATGAGGTCTGGCTGCCGCATAATGCCGTTCTCGAAATACGGAGTGTCAGGTTGGCGGCCAATAGCGCGGTGCGGTCCGTTGCAGATGATCGGCCGCGTTCGCTGCATTACGGCAGTTCCATCAGCCATTGCGTGGAAGCAGAGTCACCGACAGGCACCTGGCCGGCAGTGGCGGTTTATGCCTGTGAGCAGCAGGTAAACGTGGGCTTACCGTGCCAGAGTAGCGTTCAGCGGAGCGTTTAAGAGTGAAGGACAGAAAGCCCATAGTCACAGTTGTACTGGGCTAGGTTCGCCCGTCATCAGGCTCGCGAGCGCGCTATTCTCAGTCGTCGGCTTTGGTGATTGAGTGTGTTTTATTCAATTTTTACTCGATACTGCTGAGTCAGGCTGCCGGTCGCTGGCATACTTTCAACCACATTCGCGCGCCAGGTTTTGATGGTTGGGTCATAGCAGGGTGAGGGCGCAACGCCGGCCGTGCCGCAGATGCCTACCGGATTATAGATAAAGCTGTCAGAGCCGTCATCGAAGGCTTCAGCGCTGATAGTGGTGCCAGAGCTTAAGGTATAAACCGCTGACCAGTTGCCGCCATTGTTGGTGAGTTCAATAGCCAGGAAGGCTCCCAGAGTGTTGGTTAACACGATGTTGGTCGCCGTCGCAGTGCCGGTGTTATTCACATTGTTGGTGTAGGTCAAAATTTGTCCGGGAGATGTCACCCCCGACACTGACTTGACGATGGTTAATACGGGCGCGCCCACTAATATTGCAGCAAGGGCCGTGTCGGTCATGACCTGTTCATTTCCTTCTGAACCCAGTACTTCAATCGTCCAGATACCATCAGTACCAAAGCCCGTGGGCGTAAACGGAAGTTCGTAGGTGCGGGTGCCAGTTACCAGGTCCTCGCTGACAAAAGCCATTTGATCTAAAGCGCCCGCGGGTGTTCTATCTGCATTGGTGGCATCAAAAATGGTGACGGTGGGGCAATTGTTATTTGGCAGCAGGCCGTTAGGACAACCGCTGTTCACATCCGCGCTGCCAAAGGCATCTTGGATGGTGGCCTGAATATAAGCGGTGGCGCCCGGTGCGACTTCCGTCAGCAGGGTCGGCGTGCTCGCCGCAGGGCCGTTATAGAAAGCGATATCAGTGACGGCGATGGCGCCCGCGACGGGCAACACCAACTCTGAATAGGGCGGGCTGGCAACTTGGTGGAGGTCCATATCGCGGTTGCCGCGGCCGGCCTCATCGTTATCAATACGGATTTGTACCGTGCTGCCAACGGGCATCAGCCGCGGCATAGGGTTAGTGACGCTGACGTTAAATCGTGCCGGGGTTCCATTCAAAGGTAAAACGATCAGCCCGCTAGTGAGCACCAGGTTTGGGTTGCCATCATTGGTGTTGATGGTGAGTTCAAACTCCGTGTCGTAGTTACGGTTAGAAGCGCCGCTCAGGTACACATTGAAATCGATAGGCCCGGCTTGCAGCGTCATCTCTTTAAGAGTGGGTGCGACGAGGTCGAGCAGGATGAAGCCCGTGCCCTCTGTCAGCGTCACCTGACTGGTGCCCGGTGGTGTGCGGGTCAACGTGCCCGTACCCCCAAGTGCATCCAGATAAAGTTGCTTTGCGCCAGCGCTGGGCACTGCCGAGGCGGACAAGAAAATGGTTGTTGCTGAAGGCGTGCCGCCTGCTCCAGCTGGATTAGTGATGATGGCACTATTGTTTATCGGATCACCTGGCGTGCCTGCACCGACCGTCGTATTGATGACGATGACGCAACTAGCGCCGGCCGCTAACGAGATATTGACGAGGCTCACCACGGGAGCGCTGAAGCTTGGATCGCCTAAGGAGCCACCCAACTCATCAACACAGGTGGTCGACGCGCTGGCGAAAGACAGTGTTACCGGGCTGGTTTGTAGGGTGTCGGCAAACGCCACGTTGTCAGCATCAATGCCGCCTGTGTTGATCAGCGTGATCGTATAGGTCAGGGTCTCGCCCGGATCCACATCCCCAGAAGGGGTCCAGGTTTTTGTGGAGGTGGACAAGTTTGGCTGTAACAAGGTGGTGAAAGTAGCGGCGGCAGTGTGGGATACCAGGCCAACTTCCAAACCTTCGTTCGCCGTGACCTGGGTTGTCCAGGTGCCTCTGTTTGCTGGCGGGTCAGTGTCGGTTCGAATTACATAGAAAAATGTTCGGGTGCCTGGGTCGGCGTCTGTGAATTCGCCGGCATAGGCATAGCAAGGAGCATTGCCTGGCTGGCAATTGGTGGTAAGTACCACAGGGCCGATGTTATTGTCGGGATTAGTGACGAGGACCACCGTGGGGTTCGAGCCCGCCGGATCGGGTGACTGAATGTCAGCTTCTCCAAATGGGTCGCTCACTACAATTTGCGCGTAAACAGTGTCTCCAGGATTAGGATTGGTGACGATAGCGCCTGAGCCGGAATCGTTCACATGGAAGCTGATAGAGTCGACATTGATCACCGGGTCGGGAACGATAGCGACAGTAGAGTAATTGCCAGTGGTGTCAAAGCTGTAAAGTTCAGCGTCACGATTGTCGTTAGTTTGCAGATTGCTAACGGTCAGTTGTAGTTGATTGCCTGTTGGAATTGTCGTCGTGACAAATGGCAGGTTGAAGTTATAGGTCGCGATACTGTCACCCAAATTAGCATTCTGGGTAGCACTGCCGATCGTCGTGACCGCACCGCCATTATGATAGCCGAGGCTAACCTGGATGGATCGATTCCTAGATCTACCGGCAATCTGGCTCTGCATGCGTAGGGCGACGTTGATCTGGTTGGGTATGAGTGTGACTGGGTCAATGGCGTAGAGTGTGACGTCATCGGTCAGTTGCGGGGTCAGATCCAGGCTCACGCTGTTGACCCCGCCGCCGACGTTGTTGAGTAGAGCAAAGTCGTTGGTGCCAGCTGTGGCAGGTCGCGCCCGCGTGAGTATAGGTGTGCTATCAAGGTTCTCAAGATAAAGGTACTTGGTGCCAGTCGCCGGTACACCGGTGATGGTCAGATCCTCGGCATCCAGCGATTCGTTGATGCCGCTCTCAGCGGTCACTATAGCCTGGTTGGAAATTAGCGTGCCGACGAGGGTGCCGGTGTTTACCGTAACATCATATTCGATCGTCAAGGCACCTAAGGCAGGTACCAGCAAGCTGCTGAAATTCAAGTTAGTTAATGAAGCGGGGTCAGGAACGGAAGCACCATCGATTAATAATGAGCCCGGCTGAAAGCTGACGTCGCTGTCGATAGTATCGGCAATCACGAGATTAACCGTCTTCTTACCGCCTGTCTCGAGCAGATTGATTGTGTAGTGCAGGGTATCACCAGGGTTCGTATCGGCGTTGTTGCCGGTAGTGGTATTGATCACCGTTTTATAGGAGTCCGTTAGCACCGGCACCAGATTGTTGACGTTCAGTAAAGTGCTGTTGGTTGCCGTCATAGTGTTCTCTAAACCTTCCTTGGCGGTGACCAATAATGTCCAGTCGCCCAGAGTAGCGGTCAGCACATGGCTCAGCTGAAAATTTCGTTGAGCCGCCCCGGTTTGCGTTGCGGGTATGCTCATTTGAGCCGCGGGCAATGCAACGCCACCCAGTGAGTCAGTGATGGTCAGGTGAGCGGCACTGATATCTGCCGCTCCAAAGGCATCACTGGCGGTAGCCACAACCCAAATGGTGTCACCGGGTCCGGCATCGATGATCGGTACACCGCCGGCGTCAATATCAGCGTCATAGACGCTGATGCTATCGACACTGATCGGCGCATCGGTATTCAGTGCGACCTGGGTCGGGTGACTAAGATCTTTGAAGCTATGGACCAGGATGGCCTCGCCGCTGATGCTGGTGTTGTTGGTGATCTTCAGCGTCAGCGAGGTATTGGCTAGCAAGGTGAGGGGGCTGGCTAAGGTAAACTCAAAGGGTAGGTACTGGGCGCCCGCAAGACCTTCCTGAAGCTGAATAGTGATCGCACTGCTATCGATGGTGCCCACTGATGCACCGGTATAACCCAGCGTCGCTTGAATATTGCGTTGTCCTGCAAAGCTGGTGCCGCGGCTAACCCAGATGCCAGCCTGGATAGTGCCAGCAGTCAGATTCAGATTAGTTTGTAATACCGGCGACAATACCAAGATGGTGTTGCCACCCTGGCTGCTAATGCTGCGGCTACTATCTGCCACCGGCACCGTTCTGTCGAGTAGGGGCGAGCTGGCCATGTTGTCAGCATACAATAGCTTATTGCCTGACATGGCGGCAAAGGGGTCGATCAGAACGCTTGGGGCTATCGCCGTCACGCCAGTGTTCAGTGCAATAGTATGGTTGATAAGGGTGCCAGGTACTGCGCCTGATTGCACGACCACTGTATAGGTGATGACCCGTGAGCCTGCTGCCGGTACGTTAATATTTGTCAGGTTGATTTGGGTTGCAGTGGAGCTGTTAGTGCCACTCGGCAAGCTGGTAATAACCAGCCCGCCAGTGCCAACAGCAACGGGTTGGTTAATACTGATGTTGGTAGCTGCTGCTCCTGTATTAGTGAGGGTAATGGTATAGGTCAAGGCACTACCAGATACTGCGGTTAGGGAGTCGACGGTATACGCCACCGCTACCGCGGGTGCGGTGGTGTTAAAGGTGTTGACCTGGGTATGGGCAATAGTGCCTTCCGTGCCTTCATTGCCAGTGACTTGTGCGATCCAGGTCCCGGGTGCAACAGAGGACGTCGCCGGCACCACATAGTCATAGTAAAATGTTTTGGTACCGGTCGTTGAGCTGGCGACGGTCATGGGCTGATTGGTCAGTTGGTTGGCAAGATTAGGATCTATGAGCGTCAATTTGGCCCCGGTGATGTCATAAGCGCCAAAAGGGTCGCTGACCACCGCTTTCATATAAACGGTTTTGCCCGCCTCAAATGAGGTGGCGAGCAAGGTTCGGCCAATATCAGAATAAAATTGCACTGAATCGACATTAATTACCGAGGTGGCCTTCAACGCCACATTCGACACTGTACCCTGCAACCGACTGTGGATTGTTGCGGTCCTACCAGCACCAGAATTGTTGGTCAATTTCAGGCTGAAGCGCGGTGTACCGCCGGTTGGGATAGTGAATCCTGCTGTACTGATCTGAAAGGTGAACAGCTGGGCATTTGTCGCGCCCGTTGCCATGGTGATGTTACTGACAGTGTTGTTGCCGATCACCGTGCCGTTGTTGTAGGTGAGGTCTGCCTGCAGCGTATAGGTGTCAGCGGTTTGTGCCTCAACCCAGACTGAGACGGGAATAGTACCGCCGCTGACTGTCAGGGCGGTCGCCAGCGTAGGACTCAGAACCATGCTGGCGTTGCTGCCGTTGGTCAGGTTCATTGATGTGTCTGTGGCTGGGATGGTGCGCTTGAGGGTCTTGGTGCCCGTATTGAGGGTGTCCAGATACAATAACTTGGAGCCAATGGCCGTGCCACCTACCAGTTGCGTTGGTGAGCTTATGGTGGCCCCTGTGCCATTACCCGCAACAATAGTTGCCGTATTATCGATGGCAACGCCAGCGATGGTTGCCGCCTTAACATTCACATTAAATGTGACGGTGCAGGTACCACCTTCGGGAACTGTGATATTGGTGACGGTCAACGTGCCGGCACTGAAACTGAAAGCAGGGGTAGTCACAGGGCAGTTGGAGTTGCCGCTGCCGGGTGCAAATACGCTATCAGTATCGATGGAATCGGTGATGCTTACGCCAGTCGCGGCAACTGATGGTG
>Ga0181556_1002913_pt1 | contig 15239 bp, 7 predicted proteins | sample 011ome_14_FD_148651 | JGI IMG/M metagenome (GOLD analysis project Ga0181556, IMG submission 148651) | Coastal salt marsh microbial communities from the Groves Creek Marsh, Skidaway Island, Georgia - 011505AT metaG (spades assembly) | ecosystem: Environmental > Aquatic > Marine > Intertidal zone >... | reverse complement strand
TTCAGCAGCCAGCGCGCGGCTCGGTCGAGCAGTCTCCGCAGGTCCAGTGTCATCCGGTCCGAAACCGTCACCGGCACACCGGATTCGGCGGCCTCACGGATCCGCCGCCAGGTCCGTTCGATGCCGAAGATGGCGTCGGCGGCGACGAAGGCGCGCACCGCGTCCACCTCGCCGACGCCGGCGTCCTCGGTGACCCGGTAGGCGTAGGTGATGCCGCCCACGTTGACCACGCTGTTGACCAGCATGGTGGTGACGATCTCGCGGCGCAGTTGGTGGCCGCGGATATCGGCGGTGAACGACTCGCGCAGCTGCGCCGGGAAGTACTGCGGCAGCCGGGCGGCGAACACCTCCTGGTCGGGCAGCTCACTGGCCAGCACATCGTCTTTGAGGGCGAGCTTGACGTGCGCCATCAGGGTGGCCAGTTCCGGCGAGGTCAACCCGAGGCCGATCTCCTCCCGTCGGCGGATCTCCTTGGAGGTGGGCAGCGCCTCCAGCGCCCGGTTCAGCCCGCGCTGCTCCTCGAGCAGCCGGATCTGTCGGGCGTGCACGTTGAGCAGGGCCGGGGCGTTGGCCCGGCTGGTCCCCATCAGATCGTTCTGGTCGCAGTTGTCGGTGAGCACCAGCCGCGACACCTCGTCGGTCATCGACGCCAGCAACTCGCTGCGGTCGGCGACGTCCACGCTCCCCGCGGTCACCAGCGAGTCGACCAGGATCTTGATGTTGACCTCGTGGTCGGAGCAGTCCACACCGGCGGAGTTGTCCAGCGCGTCGGTGTTGATCCGGCCGCCGGACAGGTCGAACTCCACCCGGCCGAGCGGGGTGACGCCCAGGTTGCCGCCCTCCCCGATCACCTTGGCCCGCACCTGGTTTCCGTTGACCCGGACGGTGTCGTTGGCACGGTCGCCGACATCGGCGTCGGACTCGGATTCGGCCTTGATGTAGGTGCCGATACCGCCGTTGAACAGCAGGTCGACCGGGGCGCGCAGGATGGCGCGGATCACCTCCGGCGGGGTCAGCTGTTCGACGTCCTCGTCCAAGCCCAGCGCGGTGCGCATCTGCGGGCTGATCGGAATGGACTTCTGCTGCCGGCTGAACACGCCGCCGCCGGCGCTGATCAGGGCCGCGTCGTAATCCTCCCAGCTCGAGCGGGGCAGGTCGAACAGCCGGCGGCGCTCGGCGAAGGAGCGCGCGGCGTCCGGGTCGGGGTCGATGAAGATGTGCCGGTGGTCGAAGGCCGCGACCAGCCGGATGTGTTCGGAGAGCAACATGCCGTTGCCGAACACGTCGCCGCTCATGTCGCCGACGCCGACGACGGTGAAGTCCTCGCTCTGGGTGTCGATGCCCATCTCGCGGAAGTGCCGCCGCACCGACTCCCAGGCACCCTTGGCGGTGATGCCCATCGCCTTGTGGTCGTAGCCGACCGACCCGCCGGAGGCGAAGGCGTCGCCGAGCCAGAAGCCGTAGGACTGCGCCACGCCGTTGGCGATGTCGGAGAACGTCGCGGTGCCCTTGTCGGCGGCGACCACCAGGTAGGCGTCATCGCCGTCGCGGCGGACCACCCGGTCGGGCGCGACCACCCTGCCGGTCGAACGGCTCGACCCGTCGGCCCCGCCGGAGCGGTCGATGTTGTCGGTCACGTCGAGCAGGGCGGCGATGAACAACTGGTAGCAGGCCACTCCTTCGGCCCGGAAATCCTCGGCCGGTTGTTTGACCACGAATCCGCCCTTGGCACCGACCGGCACGATGACGGCGTTCTTGACGGCCTGCGCCTTGACCAGCCCGAGGATCTCGGTGCGGAAGTCCTCCCGGCGGTCCGACCATCGCAGGCCGCCGCGGGCAACATTGCCGAACCGCAGGTGCACGCCCTCCACCCGCGGCGAATACACGAAGATCTCGAATTTGGGCCGCGGCAGCGGCAGTTCGTTGATGAGCTCAGGATTCACCTTGAGCGCCAACACGTTCCGGGCCCGCGCCGAGTCCGGGTCGGTGACATAGAAGTTGGTGCGCAAGGTGGCCTCGATCATCGACGCGAACGCGCGCAGCACCCGGTCGGTGTCCAGGGAGGTCAGCGCGTCGATGTCGGCGGCGACGGCTCGGGCGGCCGCCTTGGCGTCGCGCCGGTTGGCCGCCGAGTCCGGGTCGAACATCGCCTCGAACAGCGCCACCAGCCCGCGGGCTGTCGAGGTGTTCTCGGTGAGCACCGTCTCGATGTGGGCCTGGCTGTACGGAAACCCGGCCTGCCGAAGGTATTTCGCATAGGCGCGCAATACGACGACCTGCTGCCAGTTCAGTCCGGCGCGCAACACCAGTTCGTTGAACCGGTCGATCTCGGAGTGCCCGTACCAGATCGCGGTGACCGCCTCGGTGAAGCGGTGCGCCCGGTCATCCCAGTCCTGCGGCGTCTCCGCTTCCGGGACCCCGGCGTCGAGGCGGATCGTGAACTGGTAGATCCACACCTCCAGACCGTCGCGGCGGGTGACGGTGAAGGGGCGTTCCTCCAGCACCTCCACCCCCATGCTCTGCAGCATGGGCAGCAGTCGGCTCAGCGAGGCCGAGCATCCGCCGAGATACCAGGTGAGGAAGGCTTCCCGCGGATGCTGGCCAGGCTCGAGTTGCAGCCGCACCGAATCCGGTGCCAGCCCCTCGATCAAACCGATGTCGGTGATCGCCTCATCGGGAGTGACGGCCTGCTTGAACTCCTCAGGCAGGGCGTCGGCATAGTGCTCGGCAACGGGTCCCTCGATGGCACCGTCCTGCACCGACCCGAGCAACCGGTCCGCCCAGGTGCGGGCTGCGGCGGTGAGCAGATCCTGAATCCGGACCCGGTTGGCCTCGCTGGTGTCGATCGGTGAACGACCGTCGACGTCGGGCAGGCGGACGGTGAAATGCACCACCGCCCAGGGTGATTCGCTGACCCGGGCGGCGTAGTCGATGCTCTCGCCGTCGAATTCGCGGACCAGGATGTCCTGCATGGCCAGCCGGACGGCGGTGGTGTAGCGGTCACGGGGCAGGTAGACCAGGCAGGAGACGAAGTGGCCGAGCCGGTCCGATCGCAGGAACAGCCAGGTGCGACGGCGCGAGCCGAGGTCGACCACCGCGGTGGCCAACTCCAGCAACTGGTCGGCGTCGAGGGTGAACAGCTCCGAGCGCGGAATGGTCTGCATGATGTCGAGCAGCAACTGACCGGGGTGGCGGGGGTCGCTGTGGGCGATCGACAACGCCTGCTGGACCCGCCGCGAGATCAGCGGGATGTCGAGCACGTTGGCGTTCATCGCGGCGACAGTGAACAGCCCGACGAAGCGGTGCTCGATGACGGCCCCGTCTCCGGAGCCGGACTGCTCCCGCACCGCCACGATGTAGGGGTAGGCGCCGTAGCGCAGAAAGCTCGGCATGGTGGCCTGGGCCAGCACCAGCAGTTCCCCCGGCGCGGTCAGTTCGGGCAGCACCTCGGTGCGCAGCCGGGCCACCCCGAGCCGGCTGGACTCAATCGGCGTGGGCCTGCCGTCGGTGACGGAGCAGCGCAGCGAACCGAGCAGAACGAAATGCACGTCCAGCCAGCGCAGCAGGTAGGAGACATCCATCCGGTCCGGCCCGGGGAAGCGGGTGCCGTCGTCGGCGCCGACCTCGTGGGCCAGCGCCAGCAGGCCCGCCGACAGCGCCGCCGAGTCCTGGGCCACCTGCCGGGCGTCGGCGACGACCATCGGCAGCATCCGCACCGCCTCGTCGACCGCCCGCTGGTTGACCGTCGGAGACAGCTGGACGTGGATCCACGACTCGGTGGCCTCGCCGGAGTCCGCGCCGGCGGCGGGCCGCACCTCGGTGAGCGTGCCGTCGGCGTCGCGGTGCACCGCCATGCCGGGGTGCATCAGCCACAGATAGCCGACACCGAGGCGGTGCAGCAGCACGGTGACCGAGTCCAGCAGCATGGCGGCGGAGTCGGTGACGATCTGCAGTGCCGGGCCGACACCGTCGTCGCCGCCGGGATGGAACTCGACCAGGGTCTGCCCGGGCTCTCGCCGGTGGGCGAGTTGCCGGTGGGCCGCGATCACCGCAGGTGTCAGCGTGGGCCGCTGACCGCCGTGCGGAGCACGGTAGGTGTCCTGGTACGCAGCGTCGAGAGCGTGTGTCTGGCCGTCAACCGTCACACCCCCGGACCTTAGTCGCGTGTGAGGCGGCGATGGGTCACTCTGTGCGGACGCGCCGCATCGGCGCCGAGGCGCTCAACCTTGTTCTCTTCGTAAGCGCCGAAGTTGCCCTCGAACCAGTACCACTTGGCCTCGTTGCTGTCGTCACCCTCCCAGGCCAGGATGTGGGTGCAGGTGCGGTCCAGGAACCAGCGGTCGTGGGAGATCACCACCGCGCAGCCGGGGAACTTCTCCAGCGCGTTCTCCAGCGAGCCCAGCGTCTCGACGTCGAGGTCGTTGGTGGGCTCGTCGAGCAGCAGCAGGTTGCCGCCCTGCTTGAGGGTGAGCGCGAGGTTGAGCCGGTTACGTTCTCCGCCGGACAGCACACCGGCCGGCTTCTGCTGGTCGGGACCTTTGAATCCGAATGCCGAGACGTAGGCGCGGGACGGGATCTCGGTCTGGCCGACCTCGATGTAGTCGAGTTTGTCGGAGACCACCTCCCAGACCGTCTTCTTCGGGTCGATGCCGGCCCGGGACTGGTCGACGTAGCTGAGCTTGACGGTGTCGCCGATGCGGACCGTGCCGCTGTCCGGTGTCTCGAGGCCGACGATGGTCTTGAACAGCGTGGACTTGCCGACGCCGTTGGGTCCGATCACCCCGACGATGCCGTTGCGGGGCAGCGTGAAGGACAGGTCCTTGATCAGCAGCCTGCCGTCGAACCCCTTGTCGAGGTGCTCGACCTCGACGACCACGTTGCCCAGCCGCGGACCGACCGGGATCTGGATCTCCTCGAAGTCGAGCTTGCGGGTCTTCTCCGCCTCGGCGGCCATCTCCTCGTAGCGCTGCAGGCGGGCCTTGTTCTTGGCCTGGCGGGCCTTGGCCCCGGAGCGCACCCAGGCGAGTTCCTCCTTGAGCCGCTTCTGCAGCTTCTGATCCTTCTTGCCGGCCACCTCGAGGCGTTCGGCCTTCTTCTCCAGATAGGTCGAGTAGTTGCCCTCATAGGGGTAGGCGCGGCCGCGGTCGAGTTCGAGGATCCACTCGGCGACGTTGTCGAGGAAGTAGCGGTCGTGGGTGACGGCGAGGATCGCACCCTTGTACGCGGCGAGGTGCTGTTCGAGCCACAACACACTCTCGGCGTCGAGGTGGTTGGTGGGTTCGTCGAGCAGCAGCAGGTCGGGCTTGCTCAGCAGCAACTTGCACAGCGCCACCCGGCGCTTCTCACCACCGGACAGGTGGGTCACCGGCTCGTCGGGCGGCGGGCAGCGCAAAGCGTCCATCGCCTGCTCGAGTTGGGAGTCGATGTCCCAGGCGTCGGCGGCGTCGAGTTCCTCCTGCAGCCGGCCCATCTCCTCCATCAGTTCGTCGGAGTAGTCGGTCGCCATCAGTTCGGCGACCTCGTTGTACCGGTCCAGCTTGGCTTTGACCGCGACGCCTTCTTCGACGTTCTCCCGCACCGTCTTGGTCTCGTCGAGTTCCGGCTCCTGCATCAGGATCCCGACGGTCGCGCCGGCGGCCAGGAAGGCATCACCGTTGTTGGGCTGGTCCAGGCCGGCCATGATCTTCAGCACGCTGGACTTGCCGGCGCCGTTGGGGCCGACCACGCCGATCTTGGCTCCCGGCAGGAAGCTCAGGGTCACGTCGTCGAGGATGACCTTGTCGCCGTGGGCCTTGCGGACCTTGCGCATGGTGTAGATGAATTCCGCCACGGCGACCATCCTAGGTGGCGGCCACGCCGGGGTTGACCGGCGTGACCGCCGCCAGAGGGATCAGGACGACAGCACCAGGTCCTCGACGGTCTCGTCGTCGCCGGCCGCCTCCGGCAGATCGGCCACCGCCTCCGGCAGATCGGCGCCCTCCTCCGCCGCAGCACCGGCGTCGCCGGCCGGTCGCGGCGGCTGCTCGATGCGGACGATCACCTTCCCCAGGTCCGGGCCGACCGCGCTCGCGCGCATCTCCAGCGACGACCGCTTGATGCCGTCCTTGTCCTCGTACTCGCTGGTGTGGACGGTGCCGACCGCGACGATCGGGGCGCCCTTGTAGAGCCCAGCGCCCACCCCGGTGACCAGCCGGCCCCAGCAGTTGACGGTGATGTAGAGCGTCTGGCCCGGCTCCCAGCTGCCCTCGGCGGTGCGCCGCCGGGAGTTGCTGGCCATCCGGAAGGAGATCACCTCCTGGTCGCCGACCACACGGCGGCGCAGGTCGGTGATGATGCGGCCGACGACGGTGATGGGTGTCTCGAACATGGTCGTTTCCTTTCACTGGTGTGCATTACGCCACCAGTGGGCCGGACGCCGGCGACATCACCGGCGAGCGCGCGCCGGTCGGGACCGCCTGCTGTGGATGAACCCGGATCTGGGGATCGCGCTCAGCGCTGGGCGCCGTCGCGGCGAGCCAACTCGGCGAGCATCGCGTTGTAGGCCGTCAGTTCGGCGTCGTGGTCGCGGTCGGCGGCGCGGTCCAGGCGGGTCGCGGTGCGGCGGTCGGTGCGTTGCCACTGGATCAGCAGCGCCATCAGCACCACCACCAGGGGCACCTCGCCTGCCGCCCAGGCGATCGAACCGCCCAGGTGCTGGTCGCCCAGGAAGTCGGTGTGCCAGGGCAGTTGCAGGGACCGGTAGAACCGCTCCCCCAACACGTCGGCCATGCCCATCAGCACGACACCGAAGAACGCGTGTAGCGGGATGGAGGCGAAGACCATGCCGATCTTGCCGAGCGGCGGGATGATCCGCGGGGTGGGGTCCACCCCGATGACCGCCCAGTAGAACAGGTAGCCGCTCATCAGGAAGTGCAGGTTCATCAGGACGTGCGCGGGATGTTGCTCGACCGCGGCGTCGAAGATTCCGCCGAAGTACAGCCCGTAGAACCCGGCGACGAACATGACGGTGGCCACCACCGGATGGGTGAAGAACCGCGACCACCGGCTGTGCAGACCGGCCTGCAGCCACTCCCGCGGACCGGGCGGGTTGCCCTTGCCGGCCGGCGGCAGCGCCCGCAGCGCCAGGGTGGTCGGCGCGCCCATCACCAACAGGATCGGGGTGAGCATCGACAGCAGCATGTGGGCGGCCATGTGCATGCTGAACATGGCGGGCATGTACCGGCCCAGGCCCGAGGAGGTGGCGAACAGCAGCACCGCGCACCCCAGCAGCCAGGACGCGGTGCGGCCGGGCGGCCAGGCGTCACCGCGGCGGCGCAACCGGAGGACGCCGGCCAGGTAGACCGCCGCGAGAACCACGGCGGCGGTGCCGAAGACGAGGTCGAAGCGCCAGTCCCCCAGGATGCGGGCCAGGGTGGGCGGCCCGGCGAAGTCGTAGCCGATCGCGACTTCGGCGGCCGACGGGTTGAGCGAACGCGGCGGTGGCGGCGGGGTGCGGCCGAGGCCGACGGCAACACCGAAGGTCACCCCGAAGACGGCCGCCTCGATCAGCGCCAACCGGATCAGCGTGGCCCGGGACCCGTCGGCCTGCAGTGCGGTGACCGCGCGGCGGCGCTGCAGGTACCCGATCAGCCCGAGCACCCCCAGCAGGGCCGCCTTGGCCAGCACCAGCCGGCCGTACGGGGTGGTCAGCACCTCACCCAGGCGCATCCGGACCGCGGCGTTGACAGCCCCGGACAGCGCCATCGCGACGAAGCACCACAGTGCGACGCGGGAGAACCGGCGGGCGGCCAGTGCGGCGTGCTCGGCGCCACGCAGTGCGTGCGCCAGCAGTGCCAGCAGCCCGCCGGCCCACAGGGCGCCGGCCACGAGGTGGATCATCAGACCGTTGGTGGCCATATCGTGCGCGCCGCCGGCGGCACTGTGCCCGGTCAGGCCGAGCGGAACCAGTGTCAGCAGCGCTCCGGCGAACAGAATCGGGGTCCACGACCATCGCAGCACGGCCGACGCGGCCGCGGCGACCGCGGCAGCCAGAAACGCCGTCCACCGCCAGGCGTCGGCGGTCTCGACCAGACCGGCGACCTGCCAGATGTCGACCGGATTCAGGTTGTCCGCCAACGGTTCTCCGGAGACGTCGGAGATGGTCAGCGGGACCAGAAGCGCCGCACAGGCCGCCCACACCGCCGAGGCCGCCCGCCCCATCCGCAGCGCCCGGTACCCGGCGACGTCGAGCACCCCGCTGTCCTGGGGCGGCACCAGGAACGCCGCTAACAGGAAGCCGCCGACCGCGATCACGGCGGCGATCTCGCCGGCGGCACGGACGAAAGGCAGGCCGAGGGTGGTGGCCGGACCGGGAGCCGGCAGGCCGGTGGCGGTCAGCGCATCGGTGAGCGCCAGAGCCCCGATGCCCGCGGCCACGAGTCCGGCGATCACGGCGATCGCGGTCAACACCGGCCACACCGGGCGGGTGCGGACTGCGACGGTGGTGCTCACGGACCCAGCCTATGGACCGGCGGCGGCGCTAGTTGACGGCGAGGTCGACTTTCAGTCCGTCGACGTTGTTGACGGCGACGATGTTCTGCGCGACCGTCCCGCCCTTGGTGATGGTGCAGTCCGCGATCTGACCGGTCTTGCCCTCGACGCCGGAGTCACACGCCACCGAGTCGGCCGAGGTCATCGCCTTGACGGCCTGCTCCAGTTGATCCCTGCTCAATCGGGGTGCGACGTCGTACTCGACGGTGTCACCATTGACGGCCGTCACGTTGAGCACGGCGTCGACGGCGCTGTCCGCACTGGTCATCACCGCGCAGGTGGCGACGGCACCGACCTGACCGGCCAGTTCGCCGGTGCAGTTGACCGACTTCGGCGCGTCGCCCTGCTTGGTCAGGCGGGCGGTGAGGTCGGACTGCAGCGTCGCGGCCGACATGGACGGAGCGCCGGCCTCGGTCTGCTTCGCCGAGTTCGAACATCCGCTGAGCAGGGCGGCCGCGGCCAGCACGGCGGCACCCGCGGCCATCGTCGTCGTCCTCACCACAGGCCTCCCACATTCACGCGTTTCTGGCGTCAATTGACGAGGGGCACCCTAACAGTTCGCCGGGGCCCGGTTGGGCAAAAGGCGAGGTACGGTTCGGGCTGGGGCTAAGGCTGCTCAGCGCTCCGAACGAAGCTGGGCTTCCCGCTGGTAGAACTGCTCGGTCGCGAGTGCGTGCACCCGGTCCATGTCGGCCAGGATTTGGCGCAGCTCGTGCAGGAAGGCCCGGCGGCGCTCCCGCAGGTCATTGCCCGGCTCCAGCAGCTTCTGATCGGCGGCCACCTGACGCGCGGTGGCGAACAGCAACGCCGAGACGCTCTCGTTGCTGCGCACCAGACCCTGGGCCGCGTACTGGCTGCCCACTCCCAGCGCCGCGGTGGTCAGTTCCTTGTCGCTGATGTCGGTGGGGGCATCGCACAGCACGTCGGCGACGATCTCGTAGGCCTCGAAGAACGGGCGCAGCATCGCGCTGGCCATCAGCGGACGCTTGGCGCGCAACAACCGGTCGACCGCCTCCGGGCCGGCCGCCAGCTGGCTCTCCCAGTCGTGGTTCCACTCGAGTTCCTCGGCGATGTTCGTGCGGAACGTCGCCGAGTCGGCGAAGTAGAAGTCGAACTTCAGCAGCGAGCGCAGCCGCATCGCCTGCGCCCAGAACGCCTCGGAGCGTTCGCTCTCCGGCTGCCGGGCGGCGTGCACCAGCGCCAGTTCGACGATCGAGGTCTCCAGGAACGCGTGGATCAGCGAGTTGCGGTAGAAAGCCGCCTCCAACTCGTGTTCGGGAGCGATCCGCCAGACCGGTTGGTGGCCGCCGTCGATCCGGGTCACCGGATGGCCGTTGGACAAACCGTCGACCGCGGTGCGCACGCCCTCGGTGGAGTGCAGGCGCAACGCGCTGTTGGTCATCGGGGTGCGCTTACGCTCCAGATAGTTCAGCGAGTCCTGCAGGGTGTGGTGCAACTGTCCCAGCGTCAGCGCGCGGCCGCGGGTGGCAAGCAGAACCGTCGACACCAGGCTGGTCGCGTTGATCGGGGTGGCCCGCAGAATCCGCCACGACACCTCGATCGCCATGCGCTGCATGGCCAGTCGCTTGGCGGCCTGGTCGGTGACCATCGGACCGCCCGGTTCGCCGAGATACTGACGCATCGACACGGCCTCGGGGAAACGGACGTAGATCTTGCCGTAGTTGCGCTCGCCCTGCGCCTTGATGAAGTTCACCAGCCACTCGGCGCCCTCGGGCACCTTCTCCCCGCCACGCGCGTAGGCGGCGTACTCGGCGGTCTCGTGCAACTGGTCGAAACTGATCGACACCGGCTGCAACAGGATGTCCTCACTGCGGCCGTCGAGATAGGCGTCGGCCACATAGGACAGCAGACCGAGCTTGGGCGGCAACATCTTTCCGGTGCGCGACCGGGTGCCCTCGATCGACCAGCTGAGGTTGAACCGCTTCTCCACGATGTACCCGACGAACTGGCGCAGCACGTATTTGTACAGCGGGTCGTCGAGTTTGCGGCGCAGGAAGATCACACCCGAGCGGCGCATCAGCGGGCCCATGAAACCGAACGACAGATTGATCCCGGCGAAGGTGTGCACCGGCGGCAGTTTGTTCTCCTGCATGGCCACCGGGACGATCACGCCGTCCAGATAGGAGCGGTGTGAGAACAGCAGTACCGCCGGGTGCTCCTCGAGACCGCGGCGCATCGTCTCGATCTGGTCGCGGTCGTAATCCAGATGGGGATCGAAGCCGCGCTTGAAGATGGTCCGGCCGAGATTGGGGATCAGGTCGATGGAGAACCGGCTCCACCCGGTGGCCAGCTCGTTGAGCATCGTCTCGGCCTTCTCGGGGCTCGCGCCCGGGATGCCCTCGAGACCCTTCATGAACCGCGACGACGCCATCAGCTCGTCGGTGATCAGCCGGGGCGACTTGTATTCCGGTCCCAGCAGCCGGTACTCGATGCGCTCGATGGCCAGGTGCGCACGGCGCAGCACGAACTTGGCGAAGTCCGCCGGGGTGTCGCCGACGGCGTCCTCGCGCCACTGCTGGCGCAGCTCGGAGACCTTGGCGGGTTCACCGGCGACGATCCGGGCCCGGGCCGGGTTCTTGCGCAGGATCGCCCGCTGCAGCAGATCCGGCGGGCGGTAGGTCTCGCGGCCGGACATCAGGCCGACGAGTTTGACCCGGGTCGGCAGTCCGCCCGGCACCCAGAACACCCGGACCGGGACGACCGTGCGGTCCTCCCCCGCGCCGAGCTGGTCGACGAGCTCGCCGATCAGCTGCGGCGGCGGATCCTCGTGCGGCAGCCGCAGCACCTCCACCTTGGTGTCGGGATGCGCCCGGCGCTGACGCTGCAACCAGTCGTCGAGCAGGTCGGACTCGGCCTTCGAGGAGACCGACGCCAGCACCAGTGCGTCGTCGGTCGTACTGAAGTCGGTCAGGTAGTCGGTCATTTCCTGCCCTTCACTTTCGCGGCGGGAGCCTGCTTGGCGGCCTTCTTGGCCGGTGTTGCCTTCTTGGCGGGTGCGGCTTTCCTGGCTGGTGCCGCCTTCTTGGCCGGCGCGCCCTTCGTGGCGGAGCGGGTGTAGAGGTCGGCCTGCGGCACCCTGCCGACCGGCCACTCCTTGAGGGTGTCGAGGTAGAGCTGGCGGACTTCGGCGATCCGCTCCTCGAGGTCGTCGAGAGTCCAGTCGGCCACCGACAGCGGCGGGTAGACGACGACGTCGACGTTGCCCGGGTGCAGGGTCGAGGAGTCGCGGGCCGAGATCACCTCCGCGTTGCGGATGACGATCGGCACGATCGGCACACCGGCGGACATCGCCAATCGGAACGGGCCCTTCTTGAACGGGCCCACCGACCGGGTGTCCAGCCGGGTGCCCTCCGGGGCGATCACCACCGAAAGGCCTTTCTTGGCAAGGTTTTCGGCTTCTTTGAGCGACTCGACCGCGGACTTCGGGTCCTCCCGGTCGATGAACACCGTGTCGACCAGCTTGCCGATCGTGCCGACCACGGGATCGTTCTGCAGTTCCTTCTTGCCCACGCCGGTCCAGTTGTCCTTGACCAGCGCCGCCACCAGGACCGGGTCGAAGTTGTTGCGGTGGTTGAAGATGAAGACCGCGGGGCGTTTGCGCTTGAGGTTCTCCTCGCCCACCACGTTGAGGTTGACACCGTTGATGGCCAGCAGCAGTTGCGGGAAGGCGGTGGTGAAGAAATTGACGCCGCGCCGCCGGCTTCGGGTCAGCAGGCCCCAGCCGATCGCACCGTAGGCGGCCGGAACGATGGTGCTCGCGCCCAGCAGGTTGCGCACCTGACCGATGAGCCCGCCGCGGCCGCGGCTGTTGAACTCCAGAATCGGCCAGCCCCGCTTGCGGGCCACCTCGCGCATCTTGTCGCCGGGGTTGGTGGGGCGGGGATTGCCGACCAGGTACATCAACGCGACGTCCTCGTCGCCGTCGGCGTAGAAGTAGCTCTTGTCGAGGTCGATCCCGCGTTCGGCGGCGAACTTCTGCACCGCGTCGGCCTTGCCCTGTCCCCACAGGATCGGTGTGATCACCTTGCCGGTGAGGATTCCGTCGTCGTCGATCTCGAACCGGTTGGTGAGCGTGTGCGGGATGTCCAGGAAACGGGCGACCGGTTCGACCTGGATGGTCAGCGCCGACGAACTGAGCACCACGGTGTGCCCCCGCTCGAGGTGGGCATGCACCAGTTCACGCATCTCGGGGTAGATGCGCTTCTCGATCTTCTCCTTGAACAGCCGCTCGCCGATCTGCAGCAGGTCGCTGTAGGCGCGCCCGCGCAGCGCCTCGGAGGCGCGGTTGATCAGGCTCTCGAACTCCATGCCGCCGAACTGGTGGGTCAGTCCGGCGGCGATCATGCTGATCAGTTCACCGACGCCCATATCGCGGCTGCGGAACCGCTCGCGGGTGAGGATCACCGCAGTGAAGCCGGCGACCAGTGTGCCGTCGAGGTCGAAGAACGCGCCGATCTTGGGCCCGGCCTCGCTGGCCATCACCTCGGCCACCGAGCCGGGCAGTCGCAGATCACTGTGCTGGGTCATGACTAGGCCACCGATCCGTTCGTGGACTGTTCTTCGTCGGACTGCTCGGACTGCTCGGGAGAGGAGACCGGAACCACCCGCGGGGCGGGGTCGCCGGCCAGCGCGAGGACTTCGTCGAAGCCGCGGCGCAGGCATCGGGCGAACAGCTCGGGATGGGCGATCGCGGCGCGGTCGTAGCGGGCGGTGACGGTGGCGAAGCCGCCGCGGGACACCAGCACCACCATCATGCCGACCCCGGGCAGCGGACCGATTCCGAACTGCCGCAGCACTTTCGCGCCGGCGATGTAGGTGTCACCGGGATACACCGGGACATTGCTGGCCTGCACGTCCGACGAGATCACCGTGCCGCTCATCGCCTCGAGGACGGCGTCGGGCAGCAGGCTCATCAGCGGGGCGACCGCGCCGATGACGTCGATGGCCGCCTCCTCCCGGCGGGCGATCATCTGCTTGCGGATCCGCTGGATCCGCAGCCGCGGGTCGGCGATCCCGATCGGGGCGGCCAGGTTGATCCCGGCGAACCTGTTGCCGCCGGCCGGGTCGGCCTCGGCGCGCAGGTTCACCGGCACCGCCATCGGCAGCGTGCCGATCGGCACCCCCAGTTCCTCGTGGTAGAGCCGCAGCGCACCGCACAGTCCGGCGAGATAGGCGTCGTTGATCGAACCGTCGGCGGCGTGCGCGGCACGGTGCAGGTCACCGAGTCTCATCTCGATGGCCTCGGTGCGGGTGGCCAGGCTGCGCCCGCGCAACAGCGGCGACGGCTCGGCGGCGCGGCCCACCATGCGCCGCCCCGACCGCGCGTAGTCCAGCGCCCCGAACACCGCCGAGGCGGGGCTGCGGACCGCCCGGCCGAGCGCCGACAGGCCGCCGGACACCGCGCTCGCCACGCTGCCGAGCAGTACCTGCGGCAGGTGGCTGAGCCCTTCGCGCATGAGGTCGTTGCCGGACAGATCCTGGGGCACGGGGATCGGCGGCGCGGCCCGGGGTGCGGGCTCGGGTTCGAGGTCGTAGATCTCGGCGAACAGCGCCAGCGCACCGACCCCGTCGGTGACCGCGTGGCTCAGATGCAGCATGGTCGCAGCCCGGCCGTCCTCCAGTCCCTCGATGAGGGTCACCGTCCACAGCGGGCGCGAAATGTCCAGCGGCGACTGCAGACTCACCTCGGCGAGGTCGAGGACGTCGCGCAGTGTCCCCGGTTCGGGGACGCGGACCCGGCGGACGTGGAAGTCGAGGTTGAAGTCCGGGTCGATCACCCACCGGGCCGGCCCGGTGGGCAGGGTCGGCACCACGACCTTCTGCCGCAGCCGGAGCGCCCGTCGGCTGGCGTTGTCGAACCGGGTCCGGAACCGCTCCCAGTCCGGCGTGGAGTCCAGGATCTCCAGCGCCATGATTCCCGACCGGGTACGCGGGTTGGCCTCGCCCCGATGCATCAGCAGGTCGAAGGCGCTGAGGTCAGAGGACATCGCGGGCGTCTCGCTCATGGATACCGCCTCACCGATCGACGCGCCTTTCTGCCCTGACTCCCCTGTTGAGCAACGCTAGTCGGACAGTGCCCGACGGTGGTGGGGATTACCCGGTTAGGCCACGCGGCACGCGTCGCCGGGCACCGCGGGTGTCGAGGTGCCGGCCGTAGACGATGCCGAGGAAGGCGGCGACGGCTTCGGCCGACAGTTGGCAGCGCAGCGTGGCGATCGTGTCGAAGGCGTGGTGGGCATTGGGAATCTCGGCGTAGGCGACGGTATCGGCGCCGGCCCGGCGCAGGGCGGTGCTGAACGCCACGGCCTGGCGGTGCGGCACGACGGCGTCGTTGCGGCCGTGCAGGATGAAGAACGGCGGCGCGTCGCGGTGCACCCGATGGATGGGTGACGCCTGCTCGAATACGTGGCGATCGGTGTCCCGTGAGGTCTGCATGACGACGTGTTCGAGCAGCGGCCGCATCAGCGGATGCATCGAGGTCTCGTCGGTGAGGTCGTAGACCCCGTAGTGCGGTGCGGCGGCCTGAACGGTGGTGTCGGCGTGTTCGAACCCGGGCTGCAGGCTCGGGTCGTCGGCGGTCAGCGCGACCAGCGAGCACAGGTGGCCGCCGGCCGAGCCGCCGGTGAGCGCGATGAAATCCGGGTCGCCGCCGTAGTCGGCGATGTTCTCCCGTACCCACGCGATCGCGC
>Ga0181556_1002910_pt1 | contig 15248 bp, 13 predicted proteins | sample 011ome_14_FD_148651 | JGI IMG/M metagenome (GOLD analysis project Ga0181556, IMG submission 148651) | Coastal salt marsh microbial communities from the Groves Creek Marsh, Skidaway Island, Georgia - 011505AT metaG (spades assembly) | ecosystem: Environmental > Aquatic > Marine > Intertidal zone... | reverse complement strand
TGCCGCGCTTTTCGAATGATTTTTGAACAAAAGCAGACACATCTTCATCTTCAACCGGCAAAATACGGTCAAGCGCCTCGACCAGCGTCACCTTGACACCCATATCGTGATAGAATGAGGCAAATTCGCTTCCAATCGCCCCTGAACCAACAATGATAAGCGTTTCCGGCATGGTTTCGGGAACCATTGCTTCGCGGTAGGTCAGGATGGTTTTGCCATTAGCCTCGATATTGGGCAGAGCGCGGGCGCGGGCACCCGTGGCGATAATCACATGCTTGGCTGATACCATATCCCCATTTGACAGATTGATCTGGCGCAAACCGTCTTTTGCTGCGCCAAGCTTGGCTTCGGCCGCAATCACCGTCACCTTGTTCTTTTTCAGCAGATGCTTAACCCCCATCGACAGGCGGCCGGCAACCTTGCGTGACCGTTTCACCACCGCCGCAAGATCGACTTTCACCTCGCCAACCGTGATGCCGAAATCGGCCATTTCATCAATTGAATGACGTAATTCGGCAGCGCGCAGCAAGGCTTTGGTTGGAATACAGCCCCAATTCAGGCAGATACCGCCAAGATTCTCACGCTCGATCACCACCGGCTTTAGCCCAAGCTGGGCTGCCCGAATGGCCGCAACATAGCCACCAGGCCCGCCACCAATCACGGCAATGTCAAATTGGGTATCGGTCATTCTAGTCTCCTAATCGGCGAACTGGTCGGCTTGCAATTGGTCAATCGCACGGCGCATTACAACAGCATCGTGCCTTACAAAAGCATGGTAACGGGATTTTCAACAAACCCCTTAAAGGCCTGAAGCCATCTAGCACCAACCGCCCCGTCAACAGCGCGATGATCGGCCGAAAGGGTAACGCTCATCACTGTTGCCACGGCAAGATTGCCATCAATGACAATTGGCCGCTGTTCACCGGCACCAACCGCTAGAATACCACCATGCGGCGGGTTAATGACCGCGGCAAATTCACGAACACCAAACATGCCAAGATTGGAAATTGTAAAGCTGCCACCGGTATATTCGTTGGCGGCTAATTTCCCATCACGCGCGCGGGCAGCCAGATCGGTAGTCACCTGCGATAGGGCGGCAAGCCCCTTTTGTTCTGCGGCCCAAACGATTGGCGTGATTAACCCGCCATCAATGGCCACTGCCATCGCAATATCGGCATGGCGGAACAGCCGTGTATTCTCGCCTTCCCATGACGCATTGGCTTCAGGAACAGCAATCAATGCCATCGCCGCGGCGCGGATAATCATGTCATTGACCGAGATTTTGATCCCTTCGGCTGCCTTGGCATTCAATGATTTGCGCGCTTCGAGCAAATTGTCGATTACACAATCAACGGTCAGATAGAAATGTGGCGCTTGCTGCTTTGAGTCTTGAAGACGGCTAGCAATGGCCTTGCGCATCTGGCTATTGGCAACAAGATAGCTGTCGCCTTGCTGGGTCGCCCCTGCCGGTGTCGCCCCTGCTAATGCTGCGGTTGTCTGCACGATTGGGGCGGTGGCGGCAGATTCAACATCACGGCGTAAAATCCGGCCATAGGGGCCGCTTCCGGTAATGCCCTCAAGCGCAATATTCCGATCAGCCGCAATCCGGCGCGCCAGCGGGCTGGCAAATATTCGCGGCTTGTCGCTGCTTTTGGTTTGGGGGGCCGGTACTGCTTTTACTGGTGCGGCGGTTACTGGTGCTGGTTCGGCTCGTTCTTTTGCTTCGGCTGCGACTGACGTTACAGGCACTGGCGATGATGGTTCCTGAAGGCCGGCTTTGGCAACATCACTTGCGGTTTCACCATCTTCTGCCAGAACTGCGATCACCGCGCCAACAGCGACGTTTTCGGTACCAGCATCAACGAAAATTTTGGCCATAACGCCATCATCGACCGATTCAACTTCCATTGTTGCCTTATCGGTTTCGATTTCGGCAATCACATCCCCCGAATTGACGCGGTCGCCCTCGCCAACAAGCCATTTTGCCAAGGTTCCGGTTGTCATGGTTGGTGACAAGGCCGGCATTTTAATTTCAATCGCCATCAGCCCTACCCCTTAAACCCATCACAAGTGGTGCGCGCCGCGGCAACAATGTCGTCGATTTGCGGCAATGCCAACGCTTCGAGATTTGCTGCATAAGGCATTGGAACATCCTTGCCGGTCACACGCGTAATTGGCGCATCAAGCCAGTCAAAGGCCTGTTCCATAACCTGCATGGCAATCTCAGCGCCAATACCAGCAAACGGAAAGCCCTCTTCACATGTAACCAGACGCGAGGTCTTTTTGACCGATTCAACAATGGTTGCACTGTCAAGTGGGCGAATTGACCGTAAATCAATGACTTCGGCGCTAATGCCCTGTTCGGCAAGACGGTCAGCCGCCTCAAGTGCGCGGCCAACCATGATCGAAAAGGCAACGATGGTGACATCGCTTCCGCTTCGCAAAATATTGGCCTTGCCAATTGGCACGATCCAATCATCATCATCCGGCACGTCAAAGCTTTGGCCATATAAGACTTCATGCTCAAGGAAAATGACCGGATTTGGGTCACGAATGGCGGCTTTTAACAAGCCCTTGGCATCAGCGGCCGAATAAGGCGCAACAACCTTTAATCCCGGACAATGCGCATACCAGCTGGCAAAACATTGCGAATGCTGCGCTGCCACACGGCTTGCCGCGCCATTTGGCCCCCGAAACACAATCGGACAGCCCATTTGACCACCCGACATATACAGGGTTTTAGCGGCTGAATTGATAATCTGATCGATCGCCTGCATGGCAAAATTGAACGTCATGAACTCGACAATCGGCCGCAATTCGCCAAAGGCCGCGCCAACGCCAAGACCGGCAAAGCCCTGTTCAGTAATTGGCGTATCAATCACCCGTTTTGAGCCAAATTCGTCAAGAAGCCCCTGTGTTACCTTATAGGCACCCTGATATTCGGCAACTTCTTCACCCATGATAAAGACATTTTCATCGCGGCGCATTTCTTCGGCCATCGCATCACGAAGTGACTCGCGAACAGTAAGCGACGTCGAACTGCCTGACCATTCGGTTTCTGCCATCGGGGTTGCCACTGTTTCCGCCATTGGTACTGTTTCGGCAGACTGGTTCGTATCATCGGCAACAGGCGCTGCCACCGGTTCAGCAGGCGCATCAGGCGCATCAGGCGTTGGTAATTTCATGTCACTGGCGCTTTCGCCATCTTCCAGCAACATGGCAATCACCGCATTCACCTTTACATGCTGGGTTCCGGCAGGCACCAAAATCTGGCCGATTTTACCATCTTCAATGGCTTCGACTTCCATTGTTGCCTTATCGGTTTCGATTTCGGCTATCACATCGCCCGAACGCACGTCATCGCCATCAGCAACAAGCCATTTTGCAAGCGTGCCTTCTTCCATGGTTGGCGACAAAGCCGGCATTTTAATTTCAATGGCCATGATTACACCTTTGCAACAAGTTTGTTGTCGGTCAGCGGCAACAGAATATCGGTAAAAAGCTCAGATGGATCTGGCTCAGGGCTGGTTTGGGCAAATTCGGTTGCTTTGGTCACGGTTGCCTTAACGGCTGAGTCAATTTCCTTTAGCCGCGCATCGTCAACATGCTGGTGTTTCAAAAGATCGCGAATCTGGTCAATTGGATCATGCTGCTTGCGCATGGCATCAACCTCTTCGCGGGTGCGGTATTTTGCCGGATCTGACATTGAATGACCGCGATAGCGATAGGTTTTCATTTCCAGGATATAAGGCCCATTCCCATCACGGCAATGTGCCAGGGCTTCAAGCGCGGCAGTGCGAACCGCCAAAACATCCATGCCATCAACCTGTTTGCCAGGGATACCATAGGCCATGCCGCGATCGGCAAGCGCCCGCCCAGCGGCCGCACGCGTCACTTTGGTTCCCATGCCATATTGGTTGTTTTCAATAACAAACACGACCGGAAGGCTCCACAGTGCCGCCATGTTAAAGCTTTCATAAACCTGGCCTTGATTCACCGCGCCATCACCAAGATAGGTCATGCAGACATTTGCCTCATTCTTATATTTATGGGAAAATGCAAGCCCGACACCGATTGGCACCTGCGCGCCGACAATACCGTGACCGCCAAAGAAATTCTTTTCGCGGCTGAACATATGCATCGAACCGCCCTTGCCGCGCGAATAACCACCTTCGCGGCCCGTCAATTCAGCCATCACACCATCAGCATCCATGCCGCAAGCCAGCATATGGCCATGGTCACGATATGATGTCACAACAGTGTCACCCGGTTTTGAGGCTGACTGAAGCCCAATGACAACGGCTTCTTGCCCGATATAGAGATGACAAAATCCACCAATTTGACCCATGCCATATAGCTGGCCGGCCTTTTCTTCAAACCGGCGGATCAGCAGCATGTCTTTATACATGGCAACCAAATCTTCGGTTGGCGGCATGTCATTCACGCCTGATCCGACTGTCTTTGGCGGCCGTCCCGGGCCACGTTTGCGCTTGGTTTCTGCTTTCGCCGTCATTTGTCTCACCTTTTTGTGACCGCGGCAGACAGCGCTTTATCGCCAGCCCATCCATGGTCTGTTTGAACCGGACATTTGGTGAAACGCAGGCAAGGCTGCCGGTTCACCAAATCCCCGTCCGATGTGCCAGCCTCCAAAGGCAAAACACCCGCGTGACATGATCACAAGACGAGAATTCAGCGAATTTCTTATTTTTGCAACAATTTTATTATTCTGTTTTTATTGGTTTTTTTAAGTATAAACTGAAAATCAGTTAACAGACCATATGCCACTTGTGATATTAAAATTTCAAATCTGACAGATCAATTGAAACAATCACATCATTTGGTGCGTAAAGCCCCAACTCGGCACGCGCCGTTTCGGCAAGAATATCGGCGTCAACACCGCCCTTATGCATCAAGCCAATGCGGTGACTCAAAAATGTCTGATGCTTTTCAAGCAAGGCAAGCTGTTCTTCGGCAAGCATAATTTTGCGCTCTAGCTGTGGGCGCGCCAACATACCACGTTCACCAGCCACTGTATGAACCCCGAAAAACACGATCATCGTTCCAAGCAGAAAGAAGCTGCCCGCAAACGCCAATGATTTTCGCATTACATACATGAATCCCGCCCCCGTTAACACGCCGCCTTATAATCACCCCCATGAATGATCACAACATCAGTGAATCAGAGCTGATTCATCGCGTCAAGCAAAAAGCGAATCGCCGTGTTTCCTTGTTTTTAAAGAATTACCAACCTAGGCGCGCAAGATTGATCGGCCCGCATAAAGGCCGGTGCGGTCCAATTCTTCTTCGATGCGAAGCAGTTGGTTATATTTCGACAAACGATCCGATCTTGATAACGAACCGGTTTTGATCTGACCGGCATTTGTCGCAACCGCCAGATCAGCAATAAAGCTATCTTCGGTTTCGCCTGAACGGTGTGAAATGATGACACCAAAGCCCGCTTTTTGTGCCATATCAATAGCTTGCATGGTTTCGGTTAGCGTGCCGATCTGGTTCACCTTAATCAAGATAGCATTGCCAGCAGCCTCGGTGATACCACGGCTAAGACGCTCGGGGTTGGTAACAAATAGATCATCGCCAACAATCTGGACATCGCCACCAATAGCGCTGGTCAGGTTTTGGAACCCGCTCCAATCATCTTCATGCAATGGGTCTTCAATCGACACGATCGGATAGCGGCCGGTCAATTCTTGCCACATTGCATTCATTTCATCACTGCCAAGGACACGCCCCTCACCCGCCAGATTATATTTCAAATCAGTGCAAAACTCGCTTGCGGCGGCATCCAACGCAATCATCACATCATCGCCAGGCTTGTAACCGGCAGCCTCAATCGACTTGGTGATATAGCCAAGCGCTTCATCGGTTGAATTAATGGCTGGTGCAAAGCCACCCTCATCACCAACCGCGGTTGATAGTGACGCCTCCGACAACAGCTTTTTCAGCGCGTGAAAAATTTCTGCGCCCATGCGCAAGCCGTCAGCAAAATGGCTTGCCCCCACCGGCATCACCATGAATTCTTGAACATCCAGCGCATTATCAGCATGCGCGCCGCCATTGATGATATTCATCATTGGCACTGGCAAAAGATGCGCATGCACGCCGCCAAGATAGCGCCATAATGGCATTTCAGCCGAATCCGCCGCCGCGCGCGCCACCGCCATCGACACACCCAGAATGGCATTAGCACCAAGCCGCGCCTTGTTTGGCGTGCCGTCAAGCTCGATCAAATCTTGATCAAGACCCGCCTGATCAAAAGCATCAGCACCAGTCAAGGCGTCAAAAATTTCGAAATTCACCGCATCAACGGCTTTCAACACACCTTTGCCGCCATAACGATCTGCATCGCCATCGCGCATTTCAACCGCCTCATAAGCACCGGTAGACGCGCCCGACGGCACAGCCGCACGGCCAACCGCGCCATCTTCAAGAATAACATCCACTTCGACAGTCGGATTTCCACGGGAATCAAGAATTTCACGCGCCTGAATATCTACGATCGTTGACATGGGCTTGGCTCTTTTCGGTCTTAAAGGGTTGAGATGAGCGATCAATAGCGAAAATAGCCGATTAGCGCAACTGATCTTGAGGCGCTAGATTGGCTTGCTAGGCGCGGCGCGCCTGATCAATCTGCATCAGTTTGGCAAGCACGGATGGCATTTCAGATAATGGCACCATATTCGGCCCGTCAGATGGTGCCTGATCAGGGTTTTCATGTGACTCCATAAACAAACCCTGCACGCCAACAGCAACCGCTGCCCGCGCCAAAACTGGTACAAATTCACGTTGACCACCAGAACTGCCGCCAAGGCCGCCCGGTTGCTGCACCGAATGTGTTGCATCAAAAATCACCGGATGCCCAAAGGCCGCCATTGTTGGCAGCGACCGCATATCCGATACCAGCGTATTATAGCCAAATGACGTGCCGCGCTCGGTCAATAACAGCTTTTGATTGCCAGCATTGGTAACTTTTTCGGCAACATGTTTCATATCCCACGGCGCCAGAAACTGCCCTTTTTTGATATTAATCACGCGCCCGGTTTTTGCCGCTGCAACCAACAAATCGGTTTGGCGGCATAAAAAAGCAGGAATCTGAATAATGTCCAGCACCTCGGCAGCCGCAGCGCATTGTTCGGGAAGATGAACATCGCTTAACACCGGAACGCCAATTTGCGCCTTTACCTCGGCCAGCACTTCCAACCCCTCATCCATGCCAACGCCGCGTTCAGCACCAGCCGATGTTCGGTTTGCCTTGTCATATGATGATTTATAGACAAATCCCATTCCGGCATCTGCGGCCATTTTGGCAAGCGACTCAGCACAAGACAGCGCATGATCCAGCCCTTCAATCTGACAAGGGCCAGCGATCAACAGCAATGGCGACCCGCCGCCGCATTGCACATTTCCAATGGTTACAATCTGCATGGCATCATCTCCCCAATCACGGTAAAGGTACTATGGCCAGCAGCACATCACATGAAACGCAAGCCCCATTCAACACCGGCCACAAACAATAGAGGCCTATTATAACATCAGCCTATTTCGATATCGCGATCATCACGCGGCGGCGCGGATTAAACAAGACGCGATTTTTCCATTGATGCCGCGACAAAACCGGTAAATAGCGGGTGCGGATCGAACGGCTTTGATTTTAATTCCGGATGGAATTGAACCGCCACAAAAAATGGATGATCAGCCCGCTCGACAATTTCTGGCAAACTGCCATCTGGCGAAAGACCCGAAATGACCATGCCAGCCGCCTCAAGCTGGTCACGATAAGCGATATTCACCTCATAACGATGGCGGTGACGTTCAGAAATCACCTGCTCGCCATAAAGACGGCTTGCGGTTGATCCCGGCGTCAGATGACATTCATAAGCGCCAAGACGCATGGTACCGCCAAGATCATCATCGGCACTGCGCTGCAAGGTTTCATTGCCAACGGTCCATTCGGTCATCAAACCGACAAGTGGCAATTTCGTATCGCCAAATTCACTTGATCCGGCATCAGGCATATCAGCCAGATTACGCGCCGTCTCCAAAACCGCCATCTGCATGCCAAAGCAAATGCCGAAATAGGGAATATTCTGTTCACGCGCAAACCGGACAGCGCGGATTTTACCTTCTGATCCACGCTCGCCAAACCCACCTGGCACCAGAATCCCGCCAACATGCTGCAAGCTTTGAATGGCGGCATCTTCTTGTTCAAATAATTCCGAGTCAATCCAGTCGATATTGACCTTAACCCCATTGGCAATGCCGCCATGAACAAGCGCTTCGCCCAATGATTTATAGGAATCCTGCAAGCTGGTATATTTTCCAACAATGGCGATATTCACTTCGCCTTCAGGATTGGCAACAACATGGCAAATTCGTTTCCAATGCGACAGATCCGGCGTCGTATCGGCAAGCCCGAAATGGCGAACAACTTCGCTATCCAGCCCTTCATCGTGATATGCAAGCGGCACTTCGTAAATATTGCTAACGTCACGCGCCAACACCACGGCCGATTGCCTGATATTACAGAAAAGGCCGATTTTGGCGCGCTGTTCGGCTGGCAATGGATGTTCGGTACGGCACAACAGAATATCGGGCTGGATGCCAACTGATTGCAGTTCTTTGACCGAATGCTGGGTTGGCTTGGTTTTCAATTCACCCGCAGCGGCGATATAGGGAATCAAAGTAACATGCAAATAACAGGTTGATTCGCGGCCAAGCTCATTGCCAATTTGCCGGATGGCCTCAAGAAAGGGTAATGATTCAATATCACCAACCGTTCCACCGATTTCACAAAGGATGAAATCTTCATCATCATGGTTGGATAGAACAAATGCCTTGATCGCATCGGTGACATGCGGAATGACCTGAATGGTGGCGCCAAGATAGTCGCCGCGCCGCTCTTTGGCCAGAACATCTGAATAGATACGTCCGGTCGTCACATTATCGGTGCGTTTGGCATGAACACCGGTAAAACGTTCATAATGACCAAGATCAAGATCGGTCTCCGCCCCGTCATCAGTGACAAACACTTCACCATGCTGTGTTGGCGACATGGTGCCGGGATCGACATTCAAATAGGGATCGAGTTTACGAAGGCGAACCGAGTATCCGCGCGCTTGCAATAATGATGCGAGCGCTGCTGCACCAAGACCTTTACCAAGCGAGGAAACCACGCCACCAGTGATGAAAATATAACGAGGCATGGACAAATTTAATAGCCTATTGCCGCGTACTTGATAAGGCACAAAATGCAACGAAATGCAAAATAGTGAAAATTCTTAGGATTGACAAAGGGCCGCGTTCCGGCCTTGGCCTATTGCCCTGTTGGAACGACCGGCCCAGATGTGTTGGCAGGAGCTTCCTTGATCACATCGTCAACGATCGAGACCGGCTCTTTACCCGCGCCAGCCATGATCGCAAGCGTAACCGTTGTGGTAAAAAAGCCAACAGCCAAGATCGTTGTCAAACGGGTTAACAGATTGGCTGTTCCGCGAGCAGTCATAAAACCGCCGCCGCCACCGCCACCGCCGCCGCCAATGCCAAGACCGCCGCCTTCACTACGTTGCAGCAAAACGGTGATGACCAGCCCAAGGGCGATCAGAATGTGAATGGTCAGAACCAGCGTTTCCATGATCTGTTATTTTCCTGCAAATAAAGTCGTTGCGCCGCTTATATGGTTTCTTGGACTATTTTTCAACCAAAATGCCGCACCAAAATGCCGCAAAAGACAGCTTTGACAGCCGATCGGGCGCATTTTTCCGAAAAGTTAGGATTTTGACATTTGTAAAACCGCCGACTCGCAGATCGAATCAAACGCCGTCGCATCAAGGCTGGCCCCACCAATAAGCGCCCCGCCAACATGGTCAATGGCGAAAATTGCCTTTGCATTATCGGCATTCACCGACCCGCCATAAAGAATGGGCAATGGTGCTTTATGGCCGTTCTGGCTTTTTGGCAATTCGCTGGCAATGGCCTGATGCATCGCTGCAATATCGTCAACCGATGCCACTTCGCCAGTGCCAATCGCCCAGACGGGTTCATAGGCAATCATCACCCGGCCATGAAGGCTATCGTCGCCATCTGGCAGATTCGTTGGCAATGACGCATGTAATTGGTCAATCACAATCTGTTCGGCCAGTCCGGCGCGGCGCTCGTCCAAAGTTTCACCAAGACAGATCATCACATCAAGATCATGCGCCAATGCCTGCGCTGCCTTTGCGGCGATCAATGCGCTTGTCTCACCATGATTGGCGCGGCGTTCTGAATGGCCTAAAAGAACCACCGACGCGCCACAATCGCGAAGCATCGCCGCCGACACATCACCTGTATGCGCGCCCGACAGATCTTGATGGCAATCCTGACCACCAAGCCGGACATCACTTCCCCCAAGCCGAACCGAGATTGGCACCAAATAAGGATGCGGTGCGAACAGGATGCGGGTAACAGGTTCAAAGCTGCGCACCGTCAATGCATTCGCCAGCTGGCCAGCCAACGCGAGCGATGGGTTCATTTTCCAATTTCCAGCAATAATCATTGATTAAATCCCGCTATCATTGGCAGATGTTACGTCAAAGCGACCATCGCGGCGCTCTTTGATTGAGTTCAGATGGCACAACATTACCCGCTCGAACGTCATCATGCCAGCCTTCTGATCAACCCCTTTTGGCAATTTGATCAAAAAACCCTGCTTTTTCGCCCAGAAACTCATTATTTTCCGATATTGAAGTTGCCCCACTTGTCGGCAATCTTTATTACCAATATGAAAGATTTTGATCTTCAGGCTTAACCGCCTGACCAACAAAGAAATGGACGACACAAAAATGCTACAGGCAATGCGCAGCGGTGCCAAATCTCCAATCATGAAGTTTTTTCTCCTGTTTTTGGCAGGTGGCTTTGCGTTATGGGGTATTGGTGATGGCACAACCGGCCTCATTGGTGGCAGCGATAAAGCCGTCTCGGCTGGTGAGGAATCCGTGTCACCGCGCGAAGTTGCAATGGAATTTGAGCGCACGCGCCGCAATTATCTGCCAAACAGTAGTGTTGGCGAGGCGCTTCAAGGCGGTTTGTTAAATGACATCATGGGCGCAATGTCGCGCGATGTCTTGTTTCGTGCCGAAAATCGTTCGCTTGGCCTAACCGTTACCCGCGACATGCAGCGCGACGCCATTGTCAATGAAGGCTCGTTCAAGGATGAGCTTGGTAATTTTTCCGAAGGCCGCTTCATGCAGACCCTTGCCAATGCTGGCATGTCTGAAGGTGAATATCTGCAGCGTGTTGATGGCGTATTGATGCGTGATCAGCTTGTTGGCGCTTTGGCATCTGGATCACGCTTTGATGAGGCCAGCGCCCGTATTGTGGCAGCTTACGACCTTGAGCGTCGCCGTGTGCGCCTGACCAGCTTTCCGGTCACGCCCGAAACAATCGAAGCGCCAACCGAAAGCGCACTTGCTGCCTATTTTGCCGAAAATAAATCGGTCTATGACGCGCCCGAGCTGCGCAGTGCAACAATCGCCAGCATTTCGGCTGATTTGATTGCCAGCAGCATCGACATTACTGATGCCGAAATTCAAGCCGCATTTGAAAATCGCATTGACGAGTTCAGCACCCCGGAAACACGCCAGATCCGGCAAATGGTTTTTGACGATAAGGCAACCGCTGACACCGCCCTGTCCCGCCTTTCGGCAGGTGAAGAGTTTGCTGCGGTTGCGGCCGATATGCTGAATTGGACCGAAACTGACACTGATCTTGGCACTGTGACAAAATCGGCGCTTGATCCGGCGCTTGCTGATGTTGCGTTTGCAACCGCAGCTGGCACGCCTGCCGGCCCTGTTGAGACTGCCTTTGGCCAGCATATTTTGGTCGTTGACGCAATTACCGAAGGCGGCGCGGCCGAGCTTGATGATGTGAAGGACAAGATTGTCGACGCGCTTCGTGCGGAACAATCAATCGGCATTCTTTATGACAAAGCCAATGAATTTGAAGATGCGCTTGGGTCGGGGGCAACTTTGGCTGAAGCTGCGGCCAAGGTTGGCGGCACGCTTGCCGAAATCAATAATGTCAGCCGTAATGGTCTCGACATTGATGGCAATCCGGTGAATGGCGATGGTGCCGACCTTATTCAGGATAGCGCCGTTCTTGATCTGATTTGGACAAGCGCCGTGAATGAAACAAGCGTTATCCAAGAAGGTGGTGACGATATGTTCTTTGCGGTTCGAGTCAATTCGCAAAGCCCACAAACCGAACGAAGCTTGAATGATGTGAAAAGCCGCGCCATTGCCGATTGGAAATTGGTGCAGGCAATCAAAAAGGCCAAAGCCAGCGCCGAAGCTGCGGCCAAAGCCAATGATGATAATGGAACAATCACCGAGCCTTTCCGCCGCAACGGTCTTGGCCTTGATCATCAGGCTGCGGGTCTGATCGCTAATAAAGCCTTTTCGCAGGCAACTGGTGCAAGCAGCATTGTCGAAACCGGCAGTGAAGCCATCGCTGTCAAAACCATCGAGATTGTCGCGGCGAAAGATGCCGAAATTGACGAAACCAGCAAAATCGTTATCGAAGTGATGAATAATGCCCTGCAAGAAGACATGTTGAATATGGTGTTATTATCCTTGTCGGAAAAACATGACCTGCAGCTGAATGTTGCGCCGGTTCAACAATTGTTGGTTGGAAGCCAGCAATAATGCTTGCAAGCAGTGAAAATTTCGACAGATTTGCAGCGCAATTTCAGGCTGGCAATCGCCAGCTTGTCTCGCGGGTTCTTGTTGCTGATACTCAAACGCCAGTGTCGGCCTATCTAAAGCTGGCTGGTGACAAGCCAAATTGCTTTTTGCTGGAATCGGTCGAAGGCGGCGAAGTTCGCGGCCGTTTTTCGGTGATTGGTCTTGCCCCTGATTTGATCTGGCGTTGCCGTGATGGCCGCGCTGAAATCAACATCACACCAGCCGATGATGCTGGCTTCCAGACGCAATCACTAACGCCGCTTGAATCGCTTCGCGATTTGATGCGTCAATCTGAAATGCCTGATACTGGCGATCTGCCGCCAATGGCTGCCGGATTATTTGGCTATTTCGGTTATGATATGATCCGGTTAATCGAAGACATTCCTAACGCCAATCAAGCGGCGGTTGAGATGGATGATTCATTGCTGTTGCGGCCATCGCTCATCGCCATTTTTGACCGGTTAAAAGACAATATCACCTTGGTGACGCAAATTCGCCCGAACGACTGGGACGATGCAAAATCGGCATGGGATGACGCGCAATCACGGCTTGCCGCAGCGATCGAGGATTTGGACCGGCCATTGCCACATACCGAAATGGGCGATGCCAATACCCCGCTTCCCGAGCCTGAAACCAATATGGAAAAATCGACCTTTTTGGAAATGGTCGCCAAAGCCAAGGATTATATCCGTTCGGGCGATGTGTTCCAGATTGTGCTATCCCAACGTTTCAGCATTCCGTTTCACCTTCCCTCGATCAATCTGTACCGGTCATTGCGGCGATTGAACCCATCACCCTTTCTGTTTCATTTCAATTTTGGCAAAATGTCGATTGTTGGGTCTAGCCCTGAAATTCTGGTGCGGTTGCGCGGCAAGGATGTCACCATTCGGCCGGTTGCCGGCACCCGGAAACGTGGCGAAACACCTGATGAAGATGCCGCAAATGCAGCCGATCTGATGGCCGATATCAAAGAACGCGCCGAACATTTAATGCTTCTTGACCTTGGCCGCAATGATGTTGGCCGCGTGTCAAAGCCCGGAACTGTCAGGGTGAAGTCAAATTACGATGTCGAATATTACAGCCATGTGATGCATATCGCCTCGCAGGTTGAAGGCGAAATCCGTGATGATCTGGATGCGGTTGATGCACTCATTGCCGGTTTTCCTGCTGGCACCGTGTCTGGTGCCCCAAAAATTCGCGCAATGGAATTGATTGACGCGCTTGAACCCGACCGCCGTGGTGCCTATTCAGGTGCGATTGGCTATATTTCGGTGGCAGGTGATCTTGATACCTGTATTGCGCTTCGCACGGCGGTGGTGAAGGATCAAACCATGTATGTTCAGGCTGGCGCTGGCATTGTCTATGACAGTGACCCTGATTCCGAATATGAAGAAACCCGCAATAAAGCGCGCGCGCTGATCCGCGCCGCTGGCGAAGCGCTTCGTTTCACCCATTAAGCCCGAAACCGATAAAGCAAATAAGCTTGGCGTGACTTCAATTCTAAACGCCCCCTATACTGCCGACATATTAGTTGTTTCTAAACTTATTCTCATCATCAGCTATTGCGCTGAAGGAGGTAGGATGCAATCTCTGTGTCATCGATTTGTGGTTTGTTTCACAATTATCATCTGGTCATTCGGTGTTGCCGCGGCGCAGCATGATGTGCCGCCGCAAAATCACAATATCAAAGCGGCCGAAAATGCGGCAATTTGTGCTGCCTTTGCCAAAATCATGGGACTGCAAACCAGCCTATACCCCAAAGCCGCGAAACAATGGCATGGCCGCCAGCATCATGCTACCAATCAGATGCGCGACATTGCCATCCAAAATGGCCGTCAAGATATTGATCAGCAAGATATCGACATGATTACCGCCCGTTATGTTAGCTGGATTCTTGGCCGGCTAACCAATGATGACCGCCAGATTGACCAAAATGCTTCTCAAAAAACGGGAAAGTTGATTGGCCAGACATGCACGAAAATTTTCTATCACGCTGATCTGTCAAGCCTCAAACAGGCCGCGGCAAATCCAAACACCGATAAGGATGCCAGCATCCCCCGCCCCGAAACGCCGCACGATGATCCGATGGTCATAACAATGGTAAGAAAATCAATACCGCCGATAAATCAGCAAATGATCAAGCCGCGATCCAGCGAAACCGGATATCATGTCGATCTTGGCACATTTCGCACCCTGTTCGCCGCCAAACGCGCTTCACGCCAGTTGCAACATTGGCTCGGCCAGAATGCGATCAATCTATGGCTCTATATCACGCCCGTAACGGTTGATGGGCGGGCGCGCTTGCGGCTGCATAGCGACACGCTGCAACTTGATGAGTCAAAACGGCTTTGCACCATCGCATGGGCGGCACAGCAAGCTTGTGTTCTAACGCCATCTGACCCGCCACCTCTCAGTCCGGCTTGGCATTAGGGTTTTTCTGCCCCACGCCTCAACTGCCCCAAGGCTTACCTGCCCGACGCCCCGCTTGCCAAGCATTCACCGGTTTGCCTA
>Ga0181556_1002889_pt1 | contig 15309 bp, 17 predicted proteins | sample 011ome_14_FD_148651 | JGI IMG/M metagenome (GOLD analysis project Ga0181556, IMG submission 148651) | Coastal salt marsh microbial communities from the Groves Creek Marsh, Skidaway Island, Georgia - 011505AT metaG (spades assembly) | ecosystem: Environmental > Aquatic > Marine > Intertidal zone... | reverse complement strand
GTTTGACATCTTTTTTCTTCCGTGTTGCGCGCTTAACTGGGGCAGGCTTAGGCTCTACAATCGGCAACTCAGGTAAAATTTCAATAGATAGCGGCTTGGTGACCATAATCTTGCGCACTTCATCCTCTGGCAGATCAACAATATCGCCATTGCGAACAAAGCCTAGGCTTGTGGACATGCTGCGGTATTTAATAAGGATTTGCATTTACTTTCTCCAAAAGTAAGGAAAAGGGGGCAGTTTCCCGCCCCCTCATCAGCTAGATTAGCTGTTGTCTGCGATGATGCCGCTTGCGGCTTCATTCTTACATACCAGTGTCAATTCAGTGACAACTTGGCGTGTTGTGTTGTCGCCAGTTTTCGCCAGCGCAACGTTTTTGGTTGGACGCAGAGTTGCGACTTCCCACATATCGTCTTGCATGATGAATACGTCACGCGCACGGTTCTCGCGAGATGGCATGAACTCAACTGTACCCCATGGAGTCACGTATACGCTGAGTGATTTGATGACGCGCTCATCTCCTGCTTGTACTTGAGAACGCTGGTTGTTGTTACCAGTGAAGCCCAAAGCGATGTTCATTTGTGTTGCAGACAGATAAACTGTGTCAGGCTTACCGCCATTTTCCCAGATTGACTGCATAACAGTGTCGAACTTGGTTTGTGAGAACGCTGTTGGTGTACCATCGTCGGTACGTGCGTTTGTGCCGTCACCGATTGGGTTTGCACCACCGTTACCAGATTGAAAATCAACGTTTGATACCAACCATGCAGGCGCACCAGCCAATTCACGAGCAGTTGTTGAGTTACCTGCCGCGCGAGCGTTGTTATCGAACAATGCTTTTTCGATGTCCAATTTTTGCTCTTTGGCGATTTTCAAAGTGTGGTACGCGATTTCGCGTGCGCGACCTGCTTTGTCCAGACCTTCGTCGGTGTCAGGAACGACAACGGCGTTTTTGAAGATCTGTGTGTAGTTGCCCAAGCGAGTTGTCGCTGAACGTGCGTCTGCTGTTGTTGCATCGCCCTCGATGTGAGCGTTTGCAGCAGATGCGCGCAGGCTGTCTGTTTGCCATTCATGCAAAGTGTTGCGAGCGCGAGACTTGCTTGCTTTGGTGTAGAATGGTGTTTCTTCTGGTGAGATGTTTGTGATTACATCTGACAAGTCCTCACGGATGCCAACGGCATCGTATGAGTCAAAGGTATTGCTTGGCTGTGCCATAGTAGTAGTCTCCTAACTAAAGATTTGGATTGATCAATAAATCCAGTGCGGCATCTATTGACCCTTTTTGACGGAGGTCATTCTCCGCCTTTCTGCGAGTCGCAGTTTTACCGTCTTGAACTTTTTTGGCACCAGCTTTGACCATTGGCTTTGCTTTCTTAGCCTTTGCGTCAACTTTACCGCGATTGGATTGCATTTTGCGCCAGCGAATGGCGTCATATAAAATCTCAATCTCTACAGCATCAGTTAGTTGCATCAGAGCTTCCTGTGGAACCCCATAATACTCCTGACCGCCTTTTAGCATTTCCTTAGCCGCTGTCTCATATTTCTGAGGGTCAGCGAAATCAGGTACACGCTGTTGCAACAGCTGAATTTGCTCCTGACGGTGAGCAAGTTTTTGTTGCTCTGTCATTTGCTGCTGCTGCGTTTGCATTTGCTGTATTTGCGCAAGGTTTTGATTGTACGACTGCATCGCTTCTTCGTAGGCTTCCTTCTCTTGCATGTACCCGATTGGGTCACTCTCAAGAAGTTCCTTTGATGGAGGCGTTGGAGGCGTTAATCCACCTTGTTGTGCTTGTGCTTGAAGGTTCAAGAACGCTTCTTGCTGCTGAGCTAATTGCGATTTTGCCGCTTCGATCTGCTTAGCAGTCTCAGCGTTTTCACGCATTTTTTGCTGAATATAGCCCTGACCCGCAGCAGATTGCTTTAGTTGGGAAAGGGTCCAGCGTTCTGGTTTGCCGTCAATAGTAACGTCAAACAAAGTTTTGCTGTCATCCTCAACGGCTTCCGCTTCGTCAGTATATTCAGTTGCATCATCATCTTCGGCATATTCGCCGTCGTCGTCAGATGCTTCAACGACATCTTCGTATTCTTCTGCTTCGTCTACAATTTCGCTCTCAGCGTCCTGAGTTGGCTCAACCATAGCATTGGCGGCTTCACGCAGATTATCATCTTGTGTTGGCTCTCCGCCAACCTCTGGTGACAGTAGACTGTCTACTGCATTTTCTAGGCTAGTCGTTTCCACGGTACTAGTTCCTCTGTTTGCGATCTAAGATACGCTCTGCTGCAATAGCGGCATCAAGCTGTATCTCAATCTGGTTTAACGCACGCAGTATTGCATGTGCTTCTTCACGAACATCCACCTCGGATGCTGCGCTGTCAGCGAACACATGTAACTGTGTATCGCGAACATCTTGGACAAACTGCTGAAACGCAGTGTCATTCTTTAAGCGCTTGGCTTCTTCAGCCTGAATGCGCAATTCCGTCATACTCATCCTCTAGCTGCGTCCTTCGCCGCATTAATTGCCGCTACGTCAACTTGAGTGCCATACTGCCCTAAAACCTTCGCCGCATCAACTAGCAGGTCTTGATCCATTTTATCGCGCTTTAGGTCATCTTCCATCATCAGCTTCTGCTGCTCTAGCTGCAATTTAGCCATATCAGCCTGCATCTTGGTTTGAGCTTTCATTTGCTCAGCCTGCAAGAATGCGGCGTTAGGGTCTTGCTGACCTTGCTGCGCCGCCGCCTGCTGCGCCTGCTGCTGGGCTGCAAGTAATTGTTGCTCAACCTCTGGTGTGATTGGGGCAAAGTAGCGGTCAGAGTTGCGCACGCCAGCCGCAGCCATCATGTCAGACAATGTGTTGCGGATGTTGGTTAGGCTCACCATGCCGTTGTATGGGCCATACTGAGTGTATATCTGCTGCTGAATTTGGAACGCCTGCTGCAATGCCATCATCTTTTCTTCTTCACGGCCTGTACCAAGACCAACATTGATGCCAATGTCCATGTCAGCACGCCACACGCGAGGGTCAACCTGCACGAACTGGCCGTTCATCTGCATGGCTTGTTCTTCATCAGTATGCTTGATTGCAGTGCGCAGCATAATACCGAATAGGCGCTTCATGCCATCAGCTAGGTTGCGCACCATCACCTCAACCTGCCCAGCCTGTGCTTGGATTGTGGCCTGCACAGCGGCTTTGGTTGTTGACTGCATCGCATCTGGGTCTAAGCCCATGCTTGCGCGTGACACACCTGTTTTATTCTCAACAAGCTGATCCATATAAGTCAGCGCACTCAATGTCTGGCCAGCAGTAAATGGAACTGTTAGTTCCTGAACTGCGCCAGCCTGACGCATACGCACGATTGCGCCAATCTCGTTATTCATCACATCATCAATGTTGACTGCGCCGTCCACAATGCCGATGCGTGGGTTGTTGGTCATGGCAACGTTGTCTAGGACACCACGCAAGATTGCTGTGCTGGCATCCTGATCATCCATGACGATTTCAGCAAGGCTGCGGCCAAAGAATGTGTGCGGCTCAGGGTCAACCTCAAAGACAGCAAATGGAATTTCATCCCAAGGCTCAACATCTAGCAGCTTATAGTTTGTGCCGCCGCAGATAAGGCGATGCAGAACAGGAATGCCTGTGCCATCTGCGTCAATCTTCATGTAGGCTTCCGTTACGGCAACTAAGCGCATTGATGGGTCTACTGGCTCATCATCATAGTCATCCTGAGCGAAACCCTGACGCTCCATCATCTCAGCTTCAGTCATATCGTCTGAGCCGTACATGCCGCCCAAGCCAGCAACATCCTCAAAGTCAAAGCCCATTGCCACCAATTCGCCGACACGCATCTCAGTGCGATGCGCTACAATGTACGCGTCATCAATGTTGCGGGCCTGCGAGTTGACGAAAAACTCCTCTGGTGGCACGCTTTCCAAGCGCAAGCTACCCTCTGGCATTTGACGGCTAATCTTAAGTGAATGCTCTGGGGCTTCAATCTCAGCGCCAAACTGATCAACAGTCATGACTGTTTCTACGCCATGTTCAAGCACAGTCACATCATCATCTGAAACCAGCAGCATGTATTCTTCATCTGTCAGATTTTCATATGTATAAATCTCAGCTTTGTAGCTTGTTTCCCAGTAGGCCTTAACAATGCCGCATTTCTTAATTAGCGCATCATGAAACGCATCATTAAGCACGCGATAGCCGTTGTTCTGGTTGAACACATAGTGCATGTACTGTGTTGCTTGCTCAGCCGCCGCAACATCTTCTGGTCCGCGAGGCATGTACTCAACGGGCTTGCTGGTGGACATAAACACACGCATCAGGCTTGGCTTAACTGCGCGAATGGTGTCACGCACCTTGGTCGCCACAACCCTGCTGCGGCCATCCTCAAACCCAATATCTGTCTCACCATCAAAATAACGCTGAGCCTTAATGCGGTCTTGGCTGATTTCGCTTTCAACAAAATCTACAGCCTGCGCCATAGCATCCTGAACGATGCCTTCAATCTCACGTTTTGATTTTGCCTGTGGCTGCATTTTATTGCTCCTGTGGGTTCTCTGCGGTCAACCCATATCCGCGCGTGGTTAATGGTGGTTTGAACTTTGTTGGCTCTACACCTGTAGCTAAAAATCTTTTTAACTCTTTCATCTGACTTTTGATCATAGCGTCTGATATCGGCTTGGAAATTATCGCCCCAGCAGTTACCGCAAGGGCGGATGGGCTACCCGCTGCGGCCAAGCTTGCTGTGCCAAACCCGCTTATGACATTCATCATATTTAGCCCCCCAAGTGGGGATAGTTTTCCAAACTGACGCAATATTTTGTCGTCAATATTTCCCTCAAGGATACGGTCCATAGCGGCAATTTCAGTGTCAGAAAAATAAGATTTGCTGCGCTTTTGAGTGCTTATTTTCTTAATCGCCATCTGGTAGCGTTGAGTTACACTTGCGCCAGCCTTAACCTCCCTGTCAGCTTGTTTAAGAGCGTCTTCAAGAATTTCAAGTTTTTTCGTGCGGATATGGCCAAGTCTTGCGGCGTTTAAAAGTGTTGATCCAGACGCCTTAGTTTCTATAAGGTCATCAATGTCATCAAGCATTTGCTTTATCCTAGGATCAAATGCTTTAACGCCACCATCACCTTCTGCATAAACTGAGCGAATACGTTGCCGCATATTGTCTAGGTTCGTGAGCGATGTTGGCGCATCAGTGTACTCATCCATTACATCAAGCGCTCGTTTTATGTGGCCTTCTCCACGCAATTTTCCCTGCGGAGTAATATCTAGCTTTGCCCCAGAAACACCTTGATATAGCTTTTGTCTAGTATTTTCAGCCAGCCCAATCATATCATCTGATGAGAAAACGTCCCCCGCCTTATCTGCTTCACGATATGCTGTGTTTTTAAAGGCCATCTGCGTTTCTTTGGAGGGCTTTGCAATTGCGCGAGATAACGTTGCGTCAACTGCGTTATTACCAGTTTTGACCTCATTATATATTTGGCTCGGCTTTACCCAAGCGTCATATGGTTTAGCGGCAAGGTTAAATGATCTTGCCGCAACAGTGGGGGCCGCAATTGCGCCAGCAATTCTTGCGATTGGCTCAAGCTCAGTCCCTTCTGTTGCCTGACCAGCGGCTTCACTGCCAAGACCAGACACGGCGGCAGCGGCTTGCGCTTCTTTTGTTAGGCCAGTCTTAGCAATGCCCTCACCAAGCTTTTTTGCGCCAACCTTAGCTAAGCCCTTTCCTGCCGCGCCAACCGCGCCAGCGCCACCCATAAACTCGCCAATAGTTCCAGCATATTCTGCGGCTGTACTCTCACCCTGACGATAAAGACCTTGCGGATCAGCACCAAATACGCCAGCAATACCTTTATATGCAGCGTCAAGGCCGCGACCAGTTTTAGTATCTAGGATTGGTCTAACTTGCTCTGCGCCTGTAGCTAGATCATATCCAGCACCAACCGCACGCGTAGCCATCTCTGGCAACTCAAGCGTACCCTTAATACCGCGCAAAACCCCAGCAGCGGTAGTGCCAATTACATCCCCGATTTGCTCGCCAAGCGTATCGACCTCGCCTTGCCCAACAATGTTTTCATAAAGAGCCTGACCAACTGTCTGCCCTTCCTTGCGAAAGGTTAGCTTATCGCCGCTGGGCGCTGAACCCTTTATTCGCTGTGCAGCCTGAACAAGCTGACGCGCAGCAGCCTCATCACCTGCTGCGTCTGCATTTCTTGCGGCATTCATGTATTCTTCATAAGTCGCCATATTAGCCACCATACTTTTTCAGCAAATCTTCATCCGTTGCGCCTTTAGATTGACCTACTGCCTGTGTCCCAGAAAGCCTTGGTGAGTACCCAGCTGCCGCCATTGCTTCAGGCGGATACGCATCAAACTTACGAATAATGCCCTCATAGACTGTCTCAACCTGAGATAGTGTATCCAAGAACTGCTTTTCAGATTGAGCTTGATCCAAGCTACCAAGTGTTGATTTAAGAAGGTCAAGTTCTCTCTCAGTAACTTGCCCAAGTGCGCCACCAGTAGGGCTAGCATCTCGCATCTGCTGCAAGCGTTCAAACCCAATGCTAGCCTCTATCGGTTTTAATAGAACATTAACGTCAAGGGCAGCAGTGCTTCCGACCCTTCTTAGCGCCTGACCTACTATACCAGTGGTTGGCAAGATGCTATTTTCAATTACGCTTCTGATCTTATCAATATTGCCAAGAACAACTCCGCCCGACACCATTGTCTGATTTTTGACTGCTTCTTCTGTTTTCGATACTTTCTCAGTATCCTTAAACAGCTTAGTGTTCTTAATTGGTAGCGCTATTGGTATGCCCCTATCGTCAAGAACAACCTTGCCTTCAGCATCCCGCTGCCAAGCAGTGTCTGTGGGTGGCTTGCCATAGTCAATTCCAGTTGGCCCTACGTTTATGGTGGGCGCTGTTTTTGTTTGGCTTAATGCCATCTCCAGAGCCTCTTTTTCATTCTTAGCAATGCCTCTTGCGAGTAAATCCTTTGCAAGCGCTTGATATTGGTATGTTTTTTCCTTCGGCTTGGTTAGGGCCAAATTAATAGCACTCGCTGGATCAACAGCACCAGTCATAACTGCATTGGCCAAATCCTCGCGGCTTTGGCTTTTCAGCCACTCAACAGTCTTATTGGCCTGACCTTGCAGTTTCGCCTCAGCCTTACGTTCTTGCATACTTGCAGCACGCTGCTGGACAAGTGGCTGCAAGCGCGCATCGCCTGTGCCTGCCATAACAGCCATCGCAAGTTTATCTGCAAAGTCTTGGCCCATGCCAATGCGCTGGCCTAGCCCCTGCCCACCAAGTAGGCCACCAAGCAAGCCCTGCGGCTTTTCTTCTTGCATCATCTGTGCTGGTTGTTGGGCCATAGCTGCACCACCTTTTCCGTAACCTTCCCAAGCGCCAGTGCCTTGGGTTTTCAGTATCCACTGACCAATTTTATCTTGCGTTTCTTTATCAAACTTTTGATTAGGGTCAATTCCCAGCGCATCAACCGCAGCGCGTAATGTTTTCCCGACAACCTGATATGCACCAACTGGCGTGGCTACACGGCCAATCTGGCCCTTAACCCACTGACCATATGTGCCGCTTGGGTCTGTAAAATTTACAACATCACCAACTGGCATCTGAGACACCTTAACATTGCTGAATGCGGAGTCTGGTCTATTTTGGTATCCGTATAGAGCGTCGTAATCGCCGCCACTCTCTCCGCCGAATATGTTTTGTTGATGCTGTTGCCAAGTTAATGCCATGTCACACCATTAAAGCAGCATCAGCAAGGATGCTGGGTTGAAAGGTTGGCTTTTCGTTGTTGTCGTGCCGTAAGGCGTGCTGCCAAGGATTTGAGACAATGCCCCAAGACCAGCAAGAGGTGCGCCTGTGGTTTGACCGTATTGCATCTTGGATGCGTCGATCAGAGCCTGCTGAATGCCGCGCTGAAGCTGACCTTGACCAGCGATAGCCTGCTGAGTTGCTTGGCCCATTCCAAACGCTTGCTGACCAATTCCGCCAAGCCCTGCCGCGCCTGTAGATTGAACCCCAGCCCCCGCCAAAGCAGCTTGCTGGTTTGCAAGGTTCGCTTGTTGCTGCATCTGAGCATTCTGCATAGCAAGCTGCTGCGCATTCGCGAACCCCTGCTGTCGCTGCTGCGCAGCAATATCGCCAGCCATGCGACCATACTCACCAGCCATTGTGCCTTGAGCAACTCCGTGACGTGAACCGCCAAATGCGCCAGCCGCTGTCGCCTGAGCGCCCAACTGGTTTTGAGACATTTGCTGTTGACGCATAATGTCTTGCTGTGTGTTACTGATCACATTCTGCGTGTATGGGTTCATGTATGGCGTCATGTTTGTTTGAGCCAGATTTGGACCTTGCACGGTTGGCGCTTGAAAATTAGCTAGGTTGCCATATGTCTGCCCAGCCTGCTGAGTTGCCTGAGCCGCGCCTTGAAACACGTTTTGCGTTGGCTGATTTGGTGAAGTACCCATTACACTACTCCTAATGAGTCAAGTATGCTGTTGCCCACTGACCTTAGGCCAGAGAATAAACCGCCAGATTGACCACTGGATGATCCCAGATTGATTGGGCGCGCCTGTGGCCTAGTTCTAATTGTCGTGCCGCCGTCAACTGACGTGTACGATGGGCGGGGGAAATTATAGATCGAACTAGAATCACCGCCGCCGCTAGGGACTTGAGGCATTGGGGTTACTGGTACCTGCGGCTGGCCAATTGGAGTAAAGCCTTCATTAAGTGAACCAGTGATCGGGTCAAACTGAGTTAGGTTTGAAAAGTATTCATACTGGTCAGGGCGAGTTTCGCGTAGTCGCTCAAGTGCAGATTTCATTGCTGGGTAAGAGCTATATCCAGTCACCCCACCTTGAGTAACCGTCGGCATACCTGACATATCCAGTGCGGCTGGAGCCATAAGGCCAAATGCAGATGCCATTGATCCAACATTCTGCGAGGCGGCTTGCTCATATGGGTTAATCGCAGCAACATCTGGACCCATGTATGGGGTGTAGCCCATATCTTGAATTTTGCCAGCTTGCGCAAGCGCAGCCTTACCAGCTTCCTCAATGTATGCTGGGACTTTTGTTTCCTGTTGAGAGGATGACCCCATCTTAAATCTCCAAGTGCATTGTTACGGAGTGGGCCTTCCAGCCAGCTTTCTCCAAAGGTTTCTGCCATCCAAATCTTCCGCTAAAAGAAGCAAACGAACAGCCTTGCAATTTAGCCCATTCTTTCACATTTTCAGTCATTTGTAAAATTTGATCCAATTCTCCGCCTGCGAGAAAGATGTTTATGGCATTTGTATTAGGGTATACCACAATTTCAGTGACTAAACACCCCTTTGGGGCGGGCCAAAGTTGCATATGCCCTGACTTTATTTTCTCGCAGACCTCTGCCCAAGTGTTAATTCCACCTGAACGCTTTAGCGCCGCTTCAATCCAATCCCTGCAACGTTCTAACTCACTCACGCCCTAATCCTCGTTACTGACAGTGATGTGCTTGGCGCTGCTGGAGCATAACCCGTTGCAGCCGCCGCTTGCAGATAGCCTGACGTTGACGTCGTTGCCCACATAACCTCAAGGTAATCGCCAGCGTTTACTTGGAATATGGCAGAGCGCGACACAACAAACGTGGCATCGTTTTGGTGCAGGTTTGCTACGATTGTGCTGCCAGCAACGTCAGAGCCGTTGATGCGTGGCCAAAACCGAAATGTCACTGTGCTGCTTGACGTTGACGTAACCTGCGCCGAAAACGCCAGCAAGTAAGTGCCGCCCTCATTGAACACGATGCGACTTGCAGGCGACCCCTGCGAGACACCGCTAGACATTGGAGGCGCGTCATACGTTATTGCGTATGCTGTGTTCGCCGATGCTGCGTTTATGTTGTTATTCTGGCCAAAAAATGCATAGCCATCCGCAAGCACAATCTGGCGGAACGTGCCGTCTTTAGATACGACAGGGTAGCCTCCTGTTTCATCCCACAGCATAACGCCGTTTTCAGACGGGTTGTCGTCACTTGCCTTAAAGAACAGCTTGGTTAGGTTGCGCTGCAAATACGCATTAAGCTGCCTACCCCACTGGCGCAGGTCTGGGCCGATTGGGGGTAGTACGGGAGCCGTCATCTGCGGCCACCCGCTTTAGCTTCAATCCGCATATTACCCACGCGCCATGCGGCTGGGCTTACCCCATCGACACGCATCCTGACCTGCCGACCTGTGAAGCGTACAGACGTTGGGTTTGACGGTGAGTATGGCCCATATGTACGCTCAGTGTCATTGGGGTGGAACCGTGTTTTGAACGTGACGCCTACATCACCTTGCGTTAATTCGTCTGGGATTAAGTCGGTGACACGCATAACTTGATCGCCTGCGCCGATGGAAATTGGGCCAGTCTCCGCAAAAATGTTATAACTATCCACGTTAAATCCGATTTCGTGATCGTAAATATTGGCGCCAATGGACGCCATCAGCGGATACTTAAACACACCACGCTGCACGCCTGATGTGCGAGACAATTCACCGATAATCCAGTGGCCCTCTTTGTAGTCGAATGCAACGTATCTGTCGATTTCCAAGCTGGCCGCGGATGGGTAGAACCACCAAATCTCGCCAAACTGGCCGTTTGCAAACGACCACACCTTTGAAATTTGCGCTGGGTTAATGTCGCCAAATACATAGTCATGCACATCGCACGGGATTTCTGACACGCTGTTGCCGTCAAAACGGAAGAACCCGCGCTGGCCCATCCAGAATACGCCGATGTCAACGTCTGATGCTGACTTGCGAGAAATGGCCCCGCAGGACGTGCCAACGCGCTCAAAGCCGTACACATAGGGCGGGCCAAGGTATCGCGCTGTGTGAGCGTCCACGTCGGTGATTATAAGCGTTTGGCCGCGAGTACGAATACCCTGCATGATCTGGCCAGATGTCTGCAACTCAATGTCGCCAGCCTCGTTTGTTGATAACGGCGACCACGTTGTGTTGTCCTCACGGTCTGACCACTGCACCTTACGCGGGTTTCCGCCAGCGCCAAGCGCAAACAGGAAGCGCTCCTCAGTCACAATTAGGCCGCTGTTGTTGACTGGCGCATTGGCGATTGGCGCTGCGTCTGCTGCTGTGTTTAGCTGCCATTCAAGTAAGCGCCCATCGTTTGGCGAACACGCAACAAGGTATTCACCCCAGTTATCCAGTGACCACGTTGTGGCCTCTGAGTAGTTGCCATAGTTCGGGCGAGGCTGGCCAAAAAAACCAGTTCCAAAGAACGAATTACCAAAACCAGTCAAAACCTGCGCATCCACAAGGCCAGTTGTTAGGGTTGCTGGGGTGATGTCATATGTGATGCCAGATGCTGTTGATACGATCAGTTCGGACGCAGAGCCGCCAGCAATCCATGCTGTGCTGCCCAAATCTTCCCAAGTGTGCATTCCGCGAATTGGGTCAGTGCTGAATGATGTAATTCGCTCCTCCCATCCGCCAATCGGGCGCAATGATCCGTCACGCCAGCGAACTAACGACCCGTCACGCCAGCGGCCAGACTGTTCAAGGTCTGTGCCGTTGCGGTAGAAGCCTGCGGGGATGTCAAGTGGGATCAGCGGCATTTCTTAATAACCCACAGCAAACCAATACACGGTATATGAGTAGTCAATACCTATCTTTATTCTGAATGACGTGGTTGTCAGGCTGCTGACAAACGCAAAATCTGATTTGTTGCCAGCGGCAGCAGTTGATTGATTGATAGTGGTCTGCACATTAAAGCAACTAGAGCTAAACGCTGATGGAAAATTAACCGTTACTAAAGAGTTTGCGGGAACATAAACCTGCCCCCATTGGAGCTTAATGCCGTTTGGAAGAGTTACATAACCGTTTGTCCCAGCAGACGCTGAAAATCCAGACGAAATACTGGCGGTACTAATACCTGTAATGTGGCCATAAGTGTCTACAGAAATGTCTTGGATAAAGTTACCACCAGAGTTGTTCACAGATGCCTGAGACGATGTGGCTGCATGGCTAATAGTTCTGTTAGCACTCAGACTTCCACCACCCGTTAAACCACCACCTGCACTAATCGTAATGCCTGTAGCTGCCTTACCGTTCAACTGTGTCTGGATGTTGCTGGTGACACCATCAACATAGTTTAGCTCAGTGGTGCTTGCAGTTATGCCGTCTAAGACGTTTAATTCCGCCGAAGTCGCGGTAACGTTACTCAAGTTGCTTAAATTGTTTATATCTGCTGCACTTGCAGTTATGGCAACTCCGCCAACCTGCCACGCTCCAGCAATCAGGTTTGGCTGTATTGAAGTGCTACCACTTAGGATGGCATCAATGCTATCCCAGTTTGCGTTAAGGTCTGCGCCCCAAGTGTTCTGGGAGCCACCAACCGTCGGCTTGTTAAAGTTGTAATTGGTTGTCGTCGCCATATCAAAATCCTTGTGTTACTGGCAATATAGCAGTTATCTAGTCGTCCGTCCATGTGTCGCTTGCAGACGGGCCATCGACCCATATTCCGCTTGCCGCGCTGTCGCTTACCCACACGTCGGATGAAGCTGCATCGTCTGTCCATATCTTTGCGTTTATAACATCGTCAACCCAAGCATCGACCACTGCGGGATCAGGCTCCCACTTTTCGCGGCCAGAGAATAACGCAGTCGATGACGCTGTGGACATTAATGCGCCGAATAGAACGCGTACAGGGTTTACGACTGTGGCAGATGCAGCGTTTTGCGACACGGCAGCGATTGCAATGCGATTGCCGCCAAAGAATGATGACGACGTGGGGTTGCTGGCCATTCCAGTTGACTGCACGCGCGTTGGGCCGATCAGCGTAATAACATTACCCTGCGTCAAGTAGCCAGAGAATACCACGCGGGTTGCGCCGATGTCGGTTGCGCTGGACGCGTCAGACTGCGCCGCTGATAGCTTTGCGTCAAACTCAGCGTAACCCTCAATCCAGTATTCCTCGCCGCCCGCCGCAACGGGATCAGGCTCAACGTAATACGCGGTCATGCGTCTGCCTCTTGGATGGTTAGCTCCCCAGCCTCAACCTGACGCATGATCTCAGCGTAGTGGCGATTTGAGGGGTCTAGGGGGACGGACAACTCTTGGCCGTCTACTACAATCATAATCGCGTAAACCTCCCCAACCTCTTGGCCAATGTTCGGTAGGCCTCTAACATACACGGCTTGTGTTATTACCACATGTTCCATCTATAGCTCCGCATCTAAGTGAAATATCAGATTAGCTTCAAGGCGATAAGACGCAAAGTTAGAAGGGGTAGTGCCGCCAGCTGGCCTAACTTGACTAAATTCTATTGCACCCATTGAAAAAGCATTAGTTTGGTGTGTCGAATACGAAAAACCTGCCGTTGAGTTAGCAGAGTACGCTGCAACCCCTGGGTTAACCCAGTAAAACGCCCCGCCTATATGAGAATAGGACACCGTTGGCCCCGTTCTCATAGGTTCAAACTGAACTTGGTTGCCATAGAACTTGTTGTAGTAAGAGTAATATGTGCCAGTTGTGGCGTTTCCCCGATTGTAAACGTTTTGATAATAGCGCCTGCACTTCTGAAGCGTTACCGAGATTGGCTCATGCTCCAAGTCCGTTGGTGTGTCGCCAGCCTCTAATTGGACACCGCCAAAAGTTAGGGTGAATGTACCCGTAGCTGAAGTCTTTGCTCCATCAAACCTAATTGCCACCCCGTTAGCTGCATTAGCTGGTAGAGTAAACGTAAACGTAAAACGTTGGGCTGATCCACTGTATGAAACAGCATTTGACGAGATGACGGTTTCACTTGTAAAATCATTTACAGCACCAGCATAAGACAACGATGCGTTTAGTGTTGCTGAACCTGCATCAGATGAACCACTAGCCCAAAAGGAAAGTGTAACAGTTTGTCCCGCAAGATGAGCAATGTTATCTGCTTCAATTCGTTGGGTAACGATATAAGTCTCACCTGACGCACATAAGAAACTTGCTTCTGCCGCCTTTGTCCCACCATAAGATGTAGAAGAAATCTGACTGAAACCTGTCGCACCTGTGCCAGAACGGTTGACGTACCATCTATCTGGGCCAGCATAGAACCCGCCAGTGAAACCAGCTGGCGATCTGTTTCCACGTTGATTTACAAGCATGGCACCGTTGGTCACCATATTCCTGTTTGACAAGGCACCATCGTCATAGACGTTACCTAGGTCTGCTAACTGTCGTGCCTTGCTCATATTATTCTCCCAACAGGGTAGCTAAATCCAACGCTTTCAATTCGTCTGGCGTATTTGCCGCAGCCAAGCGTGCATCGTCTGTGATGTTACGCAGTGTTTCTTTCTGCGCTGCAATCTCAGCTGCACCTGTGCCAGCTTCCAATGCCTTCATGTAGGCAACGTCCAAGGCAGCTAGGCGGGGCGCACGTTCTGCCCGTAGGTTGTCCTTGTGAATAGCCAAAGCCGCTGTCATGTCGACTTCGACAGCATCACCATTGAATGCCCATGCCCCACGGAATGTGCGGTCTGTTGGAACTGTTAGAGATGCTGCATCACGAACATCTCCGTTGATATTGATGTAAGTTGTCATTGTGCAATTCTCCATGCGTTTCTAAATGACCGATCACTAGGGATCATTTCAACAGGGACAATCTTCATGATCGTTCTGTTTCCTTTGTAGTCCCGCCACACGGCAGGGTCTATGTCTTTCATTACCAGATACTCTATCGCTTCTTCTTCAGTCATAGCACCGATAGGTTCTGCGTATGGGTGTTCCTTTGGCTCTCCGTCAGGCACCAAACGATCACGCTGGTAAGTGTCAATGGGTGGCAAGATGTCACCCTCTAGTGCCGCAGCCATCCAGTTAGGATCAGGGACAAGCACCTTGGCTGGCTCGTCAGGTGTGGCTGGATCTTCAAACAGCACACGGTACTTAGACTGCACAGGCTTCAAGCGTGACTTGGCTTCCAGTAGGCGCTCCCAGAGATGCGTCATGCTAAGTCTCCCATAAAGTGCGCACCGTTTTCTGGGCTGTTAAAGTAGCCGCTAGTACCCGCACTAGGATTATTGTAATAGGAGACTACAAACAAAGAGCTAACCGATTTAGGTGAGCTAAGAAAAGTCCTCAGTGTTTCCGTGCCGTTTGCTATATCGTTATCCTTGCGAATTGAAGTAGACATACAATAGTTTGCATTATCAAAACTGTTAGAAAAAGTAACCGTTGTACGCCCCGTCCCAACATCCGTCAGACTAGAGGTATTAAAACTATCGTTGATTGATGTTGTGGTAACACCTGTATAATTCA
>Ga0181556_1002886_pt1 | contig 15327 bp, 28 predicted proteins | sample 011ome_14_FD_148651 | JGI IMG/M metagenome (GOLD analysis project Ga0181556, IMG submission 148651) | Coastal salt marsh microbial communities from the Groves Creek Marsh, Skidaway Island, Georgia - 011505AT metaG (spades assembly) | ecosystem: Environmental > Aquatic > Marine > Intertidal zone... | reverse complement strand
CGGGAGGGCGATACCCCGCCGACCGCATAAGCACATCAGCAACGGACATCGCCTGGGTCGCGCGCGCCACGGAAGCCGCTGCTTGTGCGCAGGCCTGCTCAAGCGCAGTCACGCGCGCCTCAAGGGCTGTGATGCGGTCCATGTCAACCTTGAAAATCTGGGTGGTGGACGCGCTTCGCATTGATGGCGGCCTCATGTGCCGCCAGCGGGGTGCTGTACGTTCCAAAGTAGCGTTTCTGGCCGTCAACTCTTATGACTGCCCGATAGCGGCCGTCGCGCACACGGACCCCCTGGAGCCCAGTCTGGCTATCAGACCGCGCGACGTGTTGATTGATGCGATTTGCGCTTGGTGTGGACAGCCGAAGGTTCTCAAACCTGTTGTCAGTTCGGTCGCCGTTTTTGTGGTCAATGATCTGCTGCGGCCATTCGCCGGTCACAAAAAGCCACGCGAGTCGATGCGCGTAGTAACGGCGTCCATCAATGGAGACCTTGATGTAGCCGCCACACATCGACTGGACTGGCCTTCCGGCAGGCTTTCCCTTCCAAGCATCGACCCTCGTGAAGACCCCCGTTTCTTGGTTGTAGCGAAACAACTGACGCAGCCGCTCGCACGTCAACGCAGATCCCGACCGCTTGGGTTCTGTGCAGATTTCTACGTCCGCATTGGTTGTGGACTTGCTCATTCAGGCCTCCGCTTTGGCGGGGGCGGCCGTTGCAGCCTTCACATCGACGCCCTTCAGCGCCTTGGGGTGCACGGCTTCCAGGTACATCATTCGGGCGCGAGGGATGCCGGATTGCTTCCAGTCGCTGACCGAAGCCATCTGGATGTCAAACAGGCGTGCGACCTTGGCGGTTCCGCCAAGAGCGTCAATGACTTTTACGGCGTTGGTGTTCATCATGCCTGTCATTGTCAGGCATAACTTACTTTGCCGTCAAGCAAAACAAACCGCGAAATGTTTGCAGGTTGTTAGGATTGCCGTATGTCTCTGAAGGACCGTCTTGCCACTGCTTTGTCTCAGCGCCCTGGTCTTACACAGGCTGGGCTGGCAACGGCTTGCGGGATCACGCGCGCGTCAGTGAATGCGTGGGTTCATGGCAAGACTGACAGCATCGACGGGAAATACCTGACGACTGCAGCAACCTATTTGGGGGTCAGTGCTCACTGGCTTTCGACCGGCGAGGGGGACATGATTCCCAGCACTGGCGCATCAACGCTTTCCCCATTGGCTGGCAGCGGAGGGCAGCGTGTCACGGCGCTATCAGCATCTGACGCTCACGCCGACGACTACATCCAGATCAGGGAATCAGAGGTGCGTTTCGCCGCTGGCAACGGCCGCACGGCCCACTACGACGAGCTGGCCGAAAGTGTGCCAGCCACCTACCGGCGCGAATGGTTTGCCAAGGAAGGCATCAACCCCGACAACGCACGGCGTTTCAAGGTGCACGGCGATTCGATGGAGCCGTTCCTGTTCGACGGGGACACAGTGCTGGTGCACCTGGGTGAAGCCACAGTCATCAACGGCAAGGTGTACGCCCTGCGCTACGGTGACGAGCTGCGCATCAAGCGGGTTTACAAGAAGCTCGACGGCGGCCTGATCCTGCACTCGGACAACCCGGACTACCTGCCACGTGACGAGGAACTGACGCCGGCCATGGCGCACGAGCACATCAGCATCATTGGCCGCGTGCGGGACAAATCTGGGACGGGAGGCTTGTAATAAATGCCTGGCGGTACTTGTCGAATCTGCCAGCGGGACTTCCAGCAACTGCGGTTCAAAACTGCTGACATCGGCATCTGCGGACGATGCACACACTACCTTAACGAAAATCCAGAGCCAGCCGCCGCTGCGCAGGCGCGTATTGCGGAGATGCTGGGTCGCGGTATACAGCGAAGAGCTTATGCCGATCTTGAGTCTGATGAGGAATGGAAGCGACGACGCGCTGCCCAGCGGCTGGACGACATGGACTCGGCCGTTGAAGATGCCCTGCCCGGCTGGATGAACAGGCTGCTAGCCGACCCCGACAACCGGAACAAGAATTTCAAAATGATGCGGGCGTACCGACGAGGGATGCTGCGCATGAATGGCCCCGTTCATTGGTCCTACCCGTCAAACTGGAAAGATGTCGCCCGCGCGGCGAGAGAGAGGGATGGGCGAGTGTGTAAACGGTGTGGCGCAAGCGGCATTCCGCTTGATGTGCACCACATCGTTTACCTGAGCCGCTACGGGACAAACCAAAAAAGCAACTTGGTCACACTATGCCGGCCCTGTCACGAGAGGGAGCATGGTCGAGAGTTTGACTTTGGAGAGGAGCACGACCCCGAATCACCCTCTCCAATTCGACCACCGCCTGGAGTCGTGAGGCCAGCAGAGTTTCAGGCCCCACCTACACCATCATCGCCCCCGCCCCCGCCGCCACTGCAACCACAAACAGAACAAGCGCCATCAGTGGCGTCGATTGATTTGACATGTCCGGGTTGCAACGCAAAGCTGACTGCGGTTCTCAAAACGCCCAGACTGGCCGACCATCGCGTGCGGTGCCCCGTTTGCGAGCGCGTTTTCAGCGCGTCAGACGGACTGGAGTCCAGGCTGATGCCAGCCAAGAGCGCCCCCGCAGTCGCGCAGCCGCCGCCAATTACGCGGGCACCAAAACCCCAGGATATGGCACAACCCTCACCGGCACCGCCAACTCATGAATCCGGCACGCTTTGGGGGGCGGATTTTGCATTCTTTGGCGTTGTCGCCGTGCTTGTGCTTTTGGTCTTGGCGCTTGCTACGTAGACTAGCTGGATCGTGCCCGAGTGGATTGATGGATACCCCACAGAAGGATTTTCCAGGCCAGGCCGAATGATTCGAGTAGACCTATTGTCGGGGTCGCTGTCGGGTGACGTGTGGTTGGTACGCGACCCAATGCCCAGGCACGCCCTTGATGGACAAGAAGTGCCACCGTATGAGGTTCGACTTTTGCCGGACCTGTATTTCCCACATGGGCCGACTGGCGTGCCGCAGTAGAGCAGTTATCCATCGCCTTCTCCTTAAAAAATGACAACCCAATCCACTTGCCCGCTGTGTGGCGGCCAAACACGAACTACAGCATGAACTCAGACACAGCACTCCGGCTCAACGCCGAAATGATGGCCCAGGCAGAGCTGTTGCTTGCGCTTGTGCAGACACACCCAGAGCTCAAGAGGGTTCATCTTGCTTTTTTGAGCCGGATGGAATCGTTGCTTGCTGAAACTCCGCCAGATATTGATGGCGAGCTGGTGATCGAAATCAGGGCGCGGATGGCTCAGACTTCGCTGATTTTGCAAAAGCTGACGCTGCCCACCGAATCCGACTGATTTCTGAGTGGACGGATTCTGGCAAAAGCGTTGGCCCAGGCTCGGCTGTGTAGCAGGTTCCCCGCCAGTCTTTCATGGACCCAATGCCAACCTCGGCAAAGATGTGCTTTCCTCTGGTGCTCTGCATCCCGATCTGGCCGCCCCGCAGGCCGTTGATTGTGTCGAGCCGGCCGTCGCCAAAACCCGTCGCCAAGCCTGATGCGTACACCTTGTAAACGCGGCCTGCCTCCGCGTCGATGCCAACCCACACAGGCCGGCCATCTGTGCCGTCGCCCACCTGCAGGGCATCGGGGTCGAGTGATGCCATAAAGGCCTGAGCGCGTTCCGAGAGTTCCATCGTCTTCTCCTGAAAGCCGCCCACTGAGGCGTTTTTTGTTGGCTGGATGGTACTACGTATGCAGATACGTAGTCGGGAAAACTAACTTTGTTTGTTTTGCCTGTTGCCTTGTTGTTAGTTTTGCCTGACAATAAATCCAACGCCCCACCCCGGAGCGCTTTGGAGAGGCAGATGACAAACCCCACCTGGGCCACATGGCCCCGCCACCCGGCAGAGTCGGCTGGCACGTACACCACGAGAGCCGCGCGCATTGCGCCAAAACTGCCCAGCTTCAAGGCCACGCTGGGCGAGAACATCGCCATTGAGGTGTTCTACGAGCACACGCCTGCAGAGGCCGCCGTGTTCGACGTGAACAGCCCGGTGTGCGGCCCTGGCCACGATGCAGAAATCACCATCTGCGAGGTCATGCTGGCCGGCGAGGACGTGCGCGATCTGCTGGCCCCCAGCGTGATCGAGTCCCTTGAACAACAGGCTTGGCAGCGGGTGGTGGCATGAGCGCCGCACAGCACACCCCTGTGGCGTTGAACTACGACCCGACCGACCCGGAAAAGATGCGCCTGCCCAGCGGCGTGACTTGCGGGCAGTGCGTTCATATCCGTCGGTGCAAGGGAATTTACGGGCACGTCGAGACCGACACCTACTGCGATTGGTCGCCGTCGCGTTTCCACGCCGCCAAGGCCACCGGCCAGGAAGGCGGTGCCGCCCATGGCTAAGAAGTCCAACAGACAGCGCATCGCGCGCCTGGAAGGCATCTGCATCGGCGCCGGTTTTCTGCTGAAGAAGCTGCGCGCCCAGTACGGCAACGACTTTGGTGAAGGCATGTGGCAGCAGGTTAACGCTTGCATCAACGACTGCGACCAGATCGGCCGAGCTGTTGAGCAACGAAAAGCAGCGCTGGCCCAAGCCCAGCAAGGCGGTGCAGCGTGACCGAGTGGAAAGCCCTCGATCTGGTGGTGCGCTATTCGCACCACACACGGACCATCAAGGCGCTGGGCCAGGAAATCGGAGAGCACCTTGAACGATGCAAAGGCTTGGACGGCAAGCGGCTGGAGGTGGACAAGTTCGGCTGTCACATCCACCAGCGCGACACAGACAACAAGAACCGCGACAAGTCCACGCACCTGTGGGGCTGGTATCAGCCGGAAACGGCTGGCGACGACAGCTACTACGGCGAATCGCGTCTGGTTTGGCATCAGGTTGGGACGCTTGAGGCCGAGGAATGCCCGCACTGCTACGCCGCGCACCTCGCCATCCAGGAGCGCAAGGAACACCGCAAGAAGCTGGGCGCCGTCAAGGCTGCGATGACCCGTGGAGGCGCCGCATGAACGCCCTGCGCAACACCATGGGCGCCCTGGCCCTGATGGTCTTCCTGTTCGGCGCCTGGGCCATTGCAGAAGGCCAGCCCTCCGACGTTGAAGCCCTGGCCGACATGGCGATGGCGCACGACGACGCCGTGATCGAGGCCCGCATCAACGCCGCGAGCCTGGGCGAGAACGAACGCCTTGCATGGCGCATCTGCAAGTCCCTCCACGCCGAGCGCGCCGTGGTGCTCCAACTGAGCGACAGCGGCGAGTACGTGTGTCGCCGTGCTGGGGGTGCGCTGTGAAATTTGAAATCGTCAACCCATCCGACCCGTACACGATGGAAGCCGAAGACTTGGAGGTTGCTGCCGTGGCGGTGTCCTTCCTTGGCGCTGGAAAGTATGCGCTGCAGGGCATTGGCGAGGATGCTGACATCTACGTCCCGATCTTTCTTTTTGGCGGCCACGACGAGTGGTTTACCGAAAAGTTCGGCATGGACTTCGACGCCACATCCACGCACGTTCTCGACCACAGGGCCGAGGCGCTCGCCACGGCACTCGATTCCGTGACGCTGGGCCGGGCAGAGCGTTCAAGCCTCAACAACATCAAAGCCACCGCGCAAGCACTGTCGAACGCGGTGCGGAAGCGTGCACCAGTCATTGGTGACGCCCCATGAGAACCATCTTCAACCTTTATGGCCATTCCCGCCGCGCCGGCATGGGCCGGGTGGCATCCATTCACCGCGCGCTGCGCATCTACCTCAAAGGCTACTGACATGAACGTCGAACTGATTGAACCCGTCACCGAGCAAGGCAACACCCTGCCGGCCGCACCCGAAGAACGCGCAGCCCTGGCGCTCAACGCCACCAAGACCGCCGCCGACCTGCGCGCCCTGGTGGAGAAGCACACGCCGCTGAAGGGCATCGAGGTCAAGGACAAGGCCACCCGCGACCAATTACACGGCGCCGGCATGGAGCTGCGCACCGCACGCACCACCGTGGCGAAGATCGCCAAGGATGCGCGCGACGACGCGACCAAGTTCTCCAAGGCCGTGATCGCGGCCGAGAAGGAGCTGATCGCCATCACCGAGCCGCTGGAAGAAGCCTTGCTTGCCCAGCGTGACGCATGGGACGAGGCCGAGCGCGTGCGCAAGGAGGCCGAAGCCGCCGCCGAGCGTGCCCGTCTGCTGGCCATCAGCGAGAAGATCGCGGCCCTGCGCAACTACCTGACCCTGGCCAGCCAATGTCGCAGCTCTGAGCGCATCCAGGCCTTGTTCGACAAACTGGCCGTGGAGGAAGTCACCGCCGAGGTGTACGCCGAGTTCGAGGACGAAGCCGCCCAGGCCAAGGCCGAGACTCTGGCCCGCATCAAACCGGTGCTGGAGGCGAAGCAGGCCGAAGAAGCCGCACGCGAAGCCGAGCAACGCCGCATCGAGGCCGAGCGACTGGCGGCAGCAGAAGCCCAGCGCGCAGCCGCAGAGGCGCAGCGTCAGGCCGACGAGGCCGCTGCCAAGGTAGCCGCACAACAGGCCGAACTGGAGCGCCAGCAGCGTGAGTTTGCAGAGCAGCAGGCCGCTTTCCAGCGCCAGATGCTCGAAGCCGCTGCAGCCGCCCAGGCCGCCGCCGTTGTGGCCGAAGACCCGCCCGCAGACAAGTCGGCATGGCCTGATGCCGGTGGCGTGGTCGAAGTCGAGCCGGACTTCCAGCCCGAGCCCATCCCCGGCATTGACGACGTGGCCGATGTGACCAGCGAGGCAAGCCTGACCGCCGCCACCACGCCGACCAGCATGGACCGCCCCACCGATGACCAGTTGATCGAAGTCCTGGCCCAGCACTACCGCGTGCATGAGTCCAAGGTCATCGCGTGGCTGCTGGACATGGACATGGACGCCGCAGCCGAGCGCATGTCCGCTGAGTTTTTTTGACCGCAACGAAAGCAACCTATGAACGCACCCACCACCACCTCCGAGTCGATGGCCCTGGCGGCCTCGCAGAGCTTCACCCCGCCCGCCCTGGCGGCCGGCGCCACCAGCGCCAGCGCCTTGATGCTGGACGACCGCAGCATGGACCGCATGGTTCGCATGGCCGAGCTGATGGCCAGCGGCAAGTCCACGATCCCGCAGCACCTGCGCGGATCGACCGGCGACTGTCTGACCGTGGTCATGCAGGCCGTGCAGTGGGGCATGAACCCCTTTGCCGTGGCGCAGAAGACCCACCTCGTCAACGGCACGCTGGGCTACGAGGCCCAACTGGTGTCCGCCGTCATCAACAACAGCGGCATCGTGGCCGACCGGTTCCACTTCGAGTGGTTTGGCTCCTGGGAAAAGATCGTCGGCAAGTTCAAGGAAGTCACGTCCAACAAGAAGATGGACGACAACGGCCAGCCCAAAAAGTACATCGTGCCGGCCTGGGAGCAGAAGGACGAGCACGGCCTGGGCGTGCGGGTCTGGGCCACGATCAAGGGTGAGTCTGAGCCCCGCGTGCTGGAGCTGCTGATGACGCAGGCCCGCACCCGCAACAGCACCCTCTGGACCGAAGACCCCAAGCAACAGCTCGCCTACCTTGCACAAAAGCGCTGGGCTCGCCTGTACGCCCCCGACGTGATCCTGGGCGTCTACACCCCCGACGAGCTGGATGACCGCCAGCCGATCAACATGGGTGCGGCCCAGGTGGTGGAGCCGCCGCCTGCAGCAGAGCCCACCGCCTCCGCAGAATTGCTCACCCAGGCCGACACCGCCGCCAAGGCGGGCATGGCCTCTTACCAACAGTTCTGGCAGGCCACCGGCGCAGCGAACCGCAAGCTGTTGGCCAGCGAGCACGAGCGGCTGAAGGCCGTGGCCCGCGCCGCCGACGACACGCGCACTGTGGACACCGCCCCGCCCTTCCCGCCCGCCGATGCACCAGCGCCCACCCAGGCCGCCAGCAAGACATTCGAGCAGGTCATGGCAATGCTGTGCGCCGCCACCAACGAAGACGCCCTAAACGTCGGCGCAGATTGGATTGGCACCGTCACTGATGGCGACCAAGGCCTGCTGAACGACAAGTACGACGAACGCCTCGCCACCCTGCGCGGCGCCCACTGACCACCACGGAGAACGACACCATGAGCTTCACCATCCTGAACCACACCCAAGGCAGCGCTGAGTGGCTTGAGGCCCGCAAGGGCCGCATCACCGGCTCGCGCTTCAAAGACGCCCGCGATCGCCTGAAATCCGGCGCGCCCAGCAAGGCCTGCATCGCCTACGCCATGGACGTGGCGCGCGAGCGCTGCGGTGGCAAGGCACCCGAGAAGTTACAGAACGCCGCCATGCGCTTCGGCACCGAGCAGGAGCCGCTGGCCCGCCAAGCCTACGAGGAAGCCACCGGCAATCTGGTGGAGGAAGTCGGCTTCATCGTGGACGAAGAAGGCCACTTTGGCCTCAGTCCTGATGGGCTCTGCGGCGATGACGGCGTGATCGAAATTAAAACGATGGTGGGCAGCGAAACCCTGTTTACCGCAGTGGCCGATGGCGACATCAGCGAGTACATCGACCAGTGCAATGGGTATCTGTGGTTGCTGGGCCGCCAGTGGGTGGACCTGTGCCTGTGGGCACCCGACCTGGGCGTCCTCAAGATCATCCGCATCACCCGCGACGAGGCCGCCATCGAGGCGCTGGAGTCTGACCTGATGGCCTTTGCCAAGACCGTGCGCGAGTACGAGTCGAAGCTGCGCAAGGCCGTGGCCGAGGCCAAAGCCGCCAACGCCGACCAGCTCGCCCTGGCCGCCTAACCCCCCTTCCCCCACCACCAACCCGCAGGAACCCACATGCGCAAATCTTCCCTTGGCAGTCTCGCCGCACTTGCTGGCATCGCTTTCTCTGGCCTCTCCACGCCGGCATCGGCATTCCGCACGCCACGCATTCAGATCAGCAAGCGCTACCCCGAGCAATCCACCCGTCAGCAACTGCGTGGCCAGCGCCGCGCCCAAGGCGGCCCCGGAATCACCCTGAACCCGCGCACGTTCGAGTACGAGCCGCGCACCTGATCCCCAACCCAGCTCACAAGGAGAACCATGAGCACCAAAGTCATCACCCCAACCGTAGGCCGCAAGGTCTGGCTGCGCCTGAACGGGCGCGGCGTCGAAGGCCTGACCGCCAACGACAGTTTCACGCCGATGGACGCCACGGTCGTCTACGTCTGGCACGACCGCATGGTCAACCTCGCAGCGCGCGACCACAACGGCTCGCCGTTCAGCATCACGTCCGTCCCCCTGCTGCAGGAGGGCGATGTGGCGCCGCGCGACACCGCGTACTGCGAGTGGATGCCCTACCAAAAATCGCAGGCTGAGAAGGCTGCAGCGTCCGCAGAGGGCGATTTCCTGGCCGGCAAGACCGCCTGTGACCTGACCGGCGAAGCCGCGTGCGAGGCCTGCCAATGACCACGCCCGACCAACACCTGGAGGCCGCCATCGTCGCGGCCGGCGCGAACAAGGCGCCGCGCATCACGCCGGCTGACATTGAGGCCACCATTTCCTCCGAGCACTACTTCACGGCGGCCGATGGCGTGAACGGTTCGCTGGACCGCGAAGGCGAGCACCCGTTGCGTGTGCATCCTGAATCTCCGCTGGGCCTCGTAACCATCTGCGTGTTGACTTTGACCAACGGCACCAAGATCGTCGGCGTCAACGAAGGGCCGGTGTCGCCCGAGAACTTCAAGCCTGAGCTGGGCCGCCAGTACGCGCGCCAGAAGGCCATCGACCAAATCTGGCCGATGCTGGGCTACGAACTGCGCACCAAGCTCACCAACCAGGAGTAACCCATGAACGCACCCGCAAACCGCCCCGCGTCCGCTGCCACCGATGTGTCGGAGTTCATCACCGACCTCGATGGCGGCATGTTCGAGCGCATCTTGTCTCAGGCCCTGAGCGACACGGCCGCCGCTGCCGTTGACCACGGCAAGGTCGGTGAAGTGACCGTGAAATTCAAGGTCGAGCGCATCAGCGGCACCCAGCAAGTCCGTATGCAGCATGACGTGAAATTCAAGAAGCCCACCAGCATGGGCACCGCCAGCGAAGAAACCAGCGGCGCCACCGTGCTCTACGTCGGCAAGTTCGGCGCGCTGTCCCTGGCCCAGCCGTCCCTGCTGAACGACCCGACCCGCCAGCAGGGCCTTGCCGGCGTCTGATCCCCAGGCGCACCACCCTCTTAAACCAACCTGAGAACCATCACCATGTTTGACGCAACCGCAATCGAAAAACTGACCGAGGCGCAATCCATTGGCGCTGCCGCCGCCGCTACTGCTGCAGGCCTTGCCATGGGCGCCGTCGCCCTGCCTGACAGCTACACCATCCACGACCTGGAGAAGATGCAGGAAACCCGGCGCCGTGCGCGCGGCGTGATGGGCACCAGCGTGATTGCCGACTTCGCCACTTACGTGCTGCAGCACAAGGAAGAAGGCGCCACGGTCTTCATCGACCCCGACGCCATGACCGCCACCGCCGTGCTGAACCTGGGCACGCCCGATGCCCCCGGCCACGCCGACAACATCGCCAAACTGGGCCTCAAGCGCACGGCCGCCTACGCCGCATTGCGCAACATCGCCACCGGCGCCGGCCACAAGCAGGCGACCATGGCCGAGTTCTTCGAGGACTGGCCGAGCGAATTGCAGTTCTTCAACGACGAAGGCGCCATCGCCGCACCCAAGGCCATCGCGGCGATCCGCAAAGTGACCATTGAGGCCCTGCGCAAGCTGGAGAGCACCGAGCAGTCCCTGAGCGCCAGCAAGTCCACTTTCGAGGCAGTGACCGCATCCAGCAGCGAGCCGATCCCGACCACGATCTACTTCAACTGTGTGCCCTACGCTGATCTGACGGCCCGCACGTTCGTCATGCGCTTGACCATCGGCACCGGTGGCGAGAAGCCCACCATCGGCCTGCGCATCGTGAAGCAGGAAGAACACGACGAAGAAATGGCGCGCGAGCTGGCCGCCCTGGTGGTTGAGGCGGTGCCCGAAACCCCCGCTCTGATCGGCAGCTACTCCGCTCGCACCTGACACCGCATCAGGCCCGGCGACCGTCTTTGACCTACGCCGGGCCGACGCCGCCATGACCACAGAAAGCACCGCAAAAAACCGCGCCATCTATGGCCGAGGCTACCGGGATGGCCTTCAGGCCGCCCAGGTGCAGACTGCCAAGGAAGAACACGCCATGATGAATCAAGCCCGCTTCAACTCGGTCTACAACGGACTGACCTCAATCGCCAAGAAGGTGTACGAGGCAGTGCCGATTTCCGAGCCCTGGGACACCAAGAAGATCGTCAGCGAAATCCACCGCTGCGGCACCAACCCCGACCCGAGCATCATCGCCGGTTGCCTGAACAGCCTCATTGCTGCGGGCTTGGTGCACGAGCCGTCGGCCAAGATGTTCGTTCGCGTCGCGGTCAAGACGAAACCGGTACGCGAGGCCGCCACCTCACAGGAACCGCCCTACCAGCATCAAGCCACCAACGAGACAGCCCCCACCGTGACCACCAAACCGACCACCGCAAAGCCCACCGCCAAAGCCCCAGACACCATCGAGAAAATGAGCGCTCTGGCAGCTCGCGTGAACCAGATGATGGTCCAACTCAAAGAGCTGGCCAGCGACATTGAAACGACCGCCCTGGAAATCGAGGAACAGATGGCAGAGCGCGAGAAGGACATGGGCAAGCTGCGCCAACTGCAGGCACTGCTGCGTGACTTGAGCCCTGCCACCTGAACCACCGCGCCATGAGCACCTTGTTTTTGAACGACGACGAGCTGGTGGACCTCACCGGCTACCGCCAGCCGTCCAAGCAGATCGGACAGCTCAAGGCCCAACGCATCCCCTTCCACACGAACCGCGCCGGGCATCCGAAAGTTGCCCGCGCGGCAGTCGAGGGGCGTAAAGTGGCCCCTGCTGAAAAGGCCGAGAAACCCGCGTCTTCGTGGAGTCCGTCATGGGCCGCAAACCTAGCAAGAACCTGAACCTGCCCCCGCGCATGCGTGCCCGTGAGCGCGGTGGCAAGACCTACTATTTCTACGACCTGGGCGGCAAGCCGCGCAAGGAGGCCTCGCTGGGCACCGATTTCGTGCTGGCCGTCCAGAAGTGGGCCGAGTACCACGAGGCAGCGCCCACCACCCAGATCACCGTCGGCTGGGCCATCGGCAAGTACCTGGAGAGCCCGCAGTTTGACGAGGTGGGTCTGGGCACCCAGGCCGACTACAAATTTGCCCTGGACAAGCTGCTGCGCAAGTTTGGCGACGCGCCCATGGACGAGGTGAAGCCCTCGCACGTGCAGCTCTACATTGACCTGCGCAGCAAGGAGTCCAAGCACCGGGCTCTGCGGGAAAAGGCCGTGTTGTCCATGATCTATTCGTGGGCCCTGGCGCGCGACTTCTGCAAGACCAACCCGGCCGGCGCGATCAAGACAAAGCGCCTGCCCGGTCGCAAGCACATCTACATCGAGGACGACATGCTCGATGCTGTCTACGCCAAAGCCAGCCCGGCCCTGCGCGACGCCATGGACCTCGCCTACTTCACCGGCCAGCGCCCGGTGGACGTGCTGCAGATGGCCGAAACCGATGTGCGCGACGGCACGCTGACGTTCTCCCAGGCCAAGACCAAGAAGCCCATGCGGATCGCGGTCGAGGGCGATCTGGCCAAGCTGATCGAGCGCATGCAGGCGCGCAAGCGCCAGTTCGCCGTGCGCTCCCTGGCCCTGCTGGTGGATGAACACGGCAAGCCGATGACCAAGGCCAAGTTGCGCAGCCGCTTCGAGGCGGCCCGTGACGCGGCCGGCGTGGATGGCGCGGCCTTCCAGTTCCGCGATCTGCGGCGCAAGGCGGCGGCCGATCTGCGTGATGACGCGGGCATCGAAAAGGCCCAGGATTTGCTGGGTCACAGCAACGTCCAGATGACCGAGCACTACGCCAGCGGCAAGGCCCGAACGGTCACAGCGCTGCCAAAAAAACGTGCGTCCTGAAACCCTATAGGGTTTCCGCAAAATTCTGAGGTCCGAGGGGGACTGAGCTGGTTTTGGGGTGTTTTTTGCGGAAGTGAAATAGGGCTCAAACCCGCATGAATCCTAGATTCCGCATGAGATTCAGGTACTAGCGCCGAGAGGCGTGGAGGTTCGAGTCCTCTCTTGGGCACCAACGATAACACGAGGGTTTGAGCGGTAGTAACCACTCACAAAAAGAAACCCGGTTTTTCCGCAATTCGGTGTTTTTTCCGCAATTCGGATGAACGACAGCAGACCCGGCGCCCACAAGGCGCCGTTTTTGTTTGTGCGCCCAGTGCGCCCAGAAAAAAGCCCGCCGTCCTGCATGGGTGGCGGGCCAAGAGGTGGCGATACACCCCGTTGGAGACAACTGGCTACTTCATTGATTCGAGCGAAGCCTGGGCGTCTTGGTACTGCCGGTCGCAGGCGATGGCAAAAGCTCGTATGAGGTCGGCCCGGTGGTGGGCTCGAACATCCCGCTCCCCAATTCTTCGAGGAATGAGCCCTCCAGCAGCTTCCGATCGAACGCCGGCAAGGGCGGCAGCTTCGGTGGAGCCGGGCACGTTGGCGGCATCGGGTCGGGCTTGGGCTTCAGCGTTTCGCAGCCGCTCAAGAAGATCGTCACGAGCAGCAGCAAGATGGGAAACAGTCTCATGGTATTTCTCCTGGGTTTTGGCGGCCTTGGTCGTCAGCTCCTGCTGGGTGGCCAGGGCCTGGGTGACGGACTTGCCGAAAGCGACGGCCACGCGGGTGCGCTCGCGGTCGTAGGTGGCGCGGTCTTCGGCGGCCTGGGTGCGGGTGTTGGCGTGCGCCTCGCGCTCATTGGACAAGCGCAGGGTTTGCAAGCCCAGTAGCGCGGCCAGGGCCAGGACGGCGGCGATCAGGACGCGCTCGATCATGGCCGGCTCCACTTGGAGTGGTTGCGCCCATACACCACCCACAGGGCGATGTTCATGGGCAACATGCCCCAGGTGCCACTGGCGATGATCCAGACCAGCCACAAAGCCTGATTGAATAGGCCAACAGCCCATGCCTTGGGGTGCTTGTTGCCCGCCAGCAGCGTCATCCAGATCGTGATGGCCGACAGCAGCCAGGGCAGGTATGCGACAACAGCTTTCACAGCCACCCCCGGTAGCGCGGTGCGCGTACTTCGACCACGCGCTGGACGTGGGAGCGGTTTATGTCGCAAGCGCTGCGGCCGGAATAGATCGGGGCGCGGCTGGCGGTGCATGTGCGATCGACGTGGCCCCACCACAGTTGCGGATCGCAGTCGGGCGTGACTTGGCACAGCCGGCGCTCGGCCTGGACGCCCCCCACCCCCCGGTTGTACGCGGCGACCTGGAAGACCAGCCGGTTAACGATGCTGCGCACCTGGGCGAACGTGCGGTAATCGTCGCGGGACTTGAGCACCAGGGCACGGAGCTGCAGGTCGGGGCGGCTGTAGACGTTCGACCAGGATAGATCGCGCAGGGCCGGGTGGCGCTCGCGCACTTCGGCCAGGGCATCGAAGCGGGTGCGGCCGTCAGGGTGGAAAGCGCGGGTGAGCTGCCCAAGCCCGGCGCCTTCTTCGCGCTTCGTTTTGAGCTGGGCCAGTGGCGACCAGCATTTGGCGTGGGTCAGGCTGGGGCACGTCTCCTGTTCGACCATGCCACCCAGCATTGGCGCCCATGGGTGATCCGGCCAGCGGGCATCCTGCTCGGCCTTCAGCAAGGGCAGGTACTGCTTGGCGCGCTCGGGCACATCGGCCCGCGCATTGCCACCGAAAAGAAACAGCAGCCCCAAGATGATGATGGCCTGGGCGATCAGCGCCAGCCCAGCGCCCGTGGCACTGCCGCGCGCCAGCCGGAACAGCGTCCGCATGTCGGCCTCGGGGTAGTCGGCCAGGGACTTGCGGGCGAGGTGGGCAAAGGCCACAGCCACGATGCCCTTGGCGATGGACAGTGCCCAGAAGCCGGTCAGCAGGCCCTCGTCCGGGTCGGTGGCCATCAAGACAGCCATCACCAGGGCAGAGCCCAACAGCAGAAACAGGTTGCGGAATCGGAACATGGTCGGTCCTCCTTCAAATGCGCGTGCAGTTCGCGGCCTGGGCCTGCTGCAGCATGTCGTGCAGCACACGCTTGGGAATGAGCACGCAGCCGCCACCGGCTTGACAGCCGGCAACCTCTTGCGGCTCCAGGGTGATGACGTTGCCCTCCACCTTGGCGGCCATGACGGGCGCGGCGGCCAGGGCAAGGCCCAGCAGGTACACAGCGATGGGTTTCATGGCCGACCTTCCTTTCGCTCAAAGCGCTGATTGAGTTCACGCACGCCGGCCTTGATTTCGGCCAGCGACTCGCGCACGGAATCGACGTTT
>Ga0181556_1002878_pt1 | contig 15342 bp, 9 predicted proteins | sample 011ome_14_FD_148651 | JGI IMG/M metagenome (GOLD analysis project Ga0181556, IMG submission 148651) | Coastal salt marsh microbial communities from the Groves Creek Marsh, Skidaway Island, Georgia - 011505AT metaG (spades assembly) | ecosystem: Environmental > Aquatic > Marine > Intertidal zone >... | reverse complement strand
AAAACATCGCGATGACGACGACGACGACGTTATTGTTCGGTGGTACTGTTTTCCTTCGAGGCGTACCTTCTGCGTTGACGATGCGACGAGGACGACAGCGAGCGCATTCGTGTTCGTCGTGTTCGTCGGCGGCGTCCAGAGCGGTTTTTCTTCCTTCCAGTTGGCGCGGGAATAACATCAACGCTCGATGCTCGATCGTCGCGCGAAGCGGCGAAAAGTCATCAACTTCTTCCTCGAAAAACGAGAAGAAGAAGACGAAGAAGACGACGAAGAAGAAGAACGAATCCGAAGAGAAGAAGAAGAAAAAGAAGAAGACAAAGAAGAAGAAGTCAAAATCGGATGAAACGACCGAGTTGCTGTTGCAAACGGTGCAAAGCTTAAAACAAGAGATGCAAAAGATGAAACTAGAGATGCGGGCGATGGAACCGGAACGAGAACCGTTGGGTGCACCGAGCGCGACGGAGGTTATGAGCGGCGGCTTCGGCGGCGGAATGAGTAAAAGGAGTAGCGGGATGGCGAAGACGACCGAGCCGTCGTCGTCGATTACGCAAACGACGCAGAAAGAGAAAGACGAGTACTTTAATAAAGTCGCGAACGATCTCTTAACGCCGGCGTTAGGGGAAACGATATCGAATCCGGAGATGATTATCGTCGATGCGGCGAATTGGGCCGGGGATGGGACCAATCGCGGTCACGAGTGGCCTTTACTGAGAAACGGCGACAACGACGTGTATTTGATGACTTTAGCGCACGCGGCGTTGATGGAGAGTGGGTTTTGGTGCGGGGAAGACGACACGGAGGAGATGTATTTTGGAAAGAAGACGGAAGAGGCGGTGGAGTTTTTCCAAGGCGCGAACGGTCCAGGATTAGAAGTCAACGGCATGATCAACACGAAAACGTGGTTAGCGTTGCTCGGGAAAGAGAAATTCGAATGGGGACCGGCGCCCGGGGCAATTTTAGACGAAGACGTCGCCTCGTGTCGCGAAGGTATCGCTCGAAAAGCGTTCGAAGATACGCAAAAGAAATTAAAAGCCGTCGTTGCGAAAGAGGACGAAGACCCGTACGGGGAAGACATCGATTCCGGTCCTCCCGCTGAGGACGATTTCATCGACGTGAAAGGTTCCTCGGGCGACTCGGTCGAATGGCCCATCTTGCGACTCGACGAAGGCGGCTTCACCGTCCACAAAATGCAAGCCATGCTCTCCACCCTCGGATTCAACTGCGGCGAAGACGACTCCGAGTACTGGTTCATGGGTCCCGACACTCAAAACGCCTTACAAACGTTCCAAGCGTCCGAATCGCTCCCGGAAACCGGCGTCGTCGATTTCCAAACCTGGACCAAACTCTTCGACGCGTGCGGCTATACGAACGCAACCATGAAGACGGTCGAGGACGCGTTCGCCATGGTTCCCGAAAACGAGTACAGCGTCGACAGATCGCCAGGGTGTGGGGAAAACGAGAACCAAGGCGTGTGGTTGATTGGAGAGCAGAGGTACGAGAATTGCCAGACGTGAAGATGAAGACGACGCATCGAATGCTCATTTTTTAGCTCACGCGCGTTTGTAAGAAAGAAAGAAACAAAAAGCTCGAACAAAAAATCGTCACATTTTGCGCTCTTCTTTCACCGCCACTTTCAGCGAGACACTTTTCCTCTCTCTTTTTTGCTCTCGTCGTCGACTCAAATGCAGTTCCCTCCTCCTCCTCCTCCGTCGTCGTCATCGTCCGACGTTGAAAAGTATCTTCTTTTCTTCGCGCAAAGTCAAAACGGAAAGAATGTCACTTGCGTTGCGCTGAACGACGAGAACGAGAAAGAGAAAGATATCGCGGAGAAGTTGATGCGCGTGATGACTCCTCCTTCTTCATCAAACCCCCCGTTCGTGTTACCGGTGGATTCTGCGCCGAAAGAATCGCTTTTAGCCATCTCGCGATCGTTCGCGGAGAAGGAGCGAAGAGAAGAGAAGGAAAAAAGTGTAGACGAGGAGATGGCGAAGAGCGCGAGACGAACGCTCGAGCGGTTGTTGGCGCGAAAGACGGAGGACGACATGATTCACTACTACGATGATATCGTTGGAAAAAAAATCCCAATCGCATCTGCGAGGAGCGTGAACGTGAACGTGATGCCGAGCAGAGATAATGATGGAGAGAGCAAAAGCGGGTTTACGATTGAAGAGGAAGACGAGGCGACGTTGGCGAGGCGAGAGGACGCGTACGCGTTCTTCGGCGGAGACGCGAATGGTGGTGGAGGTAGGTCTGATTTCGTTCGGGGGAGCACGAGGAATGCGCCGCATTTGCCGGGTGGAATGGACGAAATAGCCGAGAAGACGGAGAAGTTTAGAATGGAGAGGAGGAAAAGAGCGCACAGATTTTGGTTGGAGGAGTACGTAGGCGTTGGAGAAGGAGACGACGGCCATTCGAGTAGGGGATGCGCGCCGCCTGGATTTGAACGGTCCGTCATCTCCGGGCGAGAGAGGCGAGCGACGGATACGATTGATGCTTTTGACGAAGAAAGAGCCTCTGGTGTGCGTGGCGGCGAGATTGCCGCGGCTGCGATGGAAAGAGACCAGGAAATGAAACGGAAAGCGGAAAATGTGGCGAAACGATTAGGTGTGTTGACTTTCGAGGACGTTCTGGAGAACGATTGGATGGAGTATAAGAAAGAGGCGGAAGAAGACGAAGAAGAGGAGGAGGAGGAGGACGAAGAGGAGGAGGAGGAAGAAGAAGGAAGTGGGGAAGATTTAGACGACGATGACGGAGAAGACGACGACCCAATCGAAAGTCTTTTGAGAGAACACGATCAGCAATCGACATCCGTCGCGACGCAACTCGCCAAAGACGTCAAAGAAGAGATGAAAAAAATAGAAAAGTGGGCGATTACGACGCCAATACCTGATGTGGATGCATTTTATCGCTCAACAGTTGGCGATTCACCAGCCAAAACTTTTCCTTTTGAATTGGACGCGTTTCAAAAAGAAGCCATCGCTCGCATCGAACGCGACGAATGCGTCTTCGTCGCCGCGCACACTTCCGCGGGCAAAACCGTCGTTGCGGAGTACGCTTTTGCGCTGGCTCAAAAACGGTGCGCGCGAGCAATCTACACCTCTCCAATCAAAACGATCAGCAACCAAAAGTTTCGCGATTTTACTGACGCAGGATTTGACGTCGGTCTGCTCACCGGCGACGTTAGCGTAAAGCCAGAATCGTCGTGTTTGATTATGACCACGGAAATTCTACGCTCTATGCTTTATCGAGGCGCGGATATCATCAAAGACGTCGAGTGGGTAGTTTTCGACGAAGTCCACTACGTCAACGATCGCGAACGAGGCGTCGTCTGGGAAGAAGTCATCATCATGTTGCCAAAACACGTGGGGATTGTCATGCTTTCCGCCACGGTACCGAACGTTCGCGAATTCGCCGGGTGGGTAGGTAAAACGAAACGGAAAAAAGTTTTCATCACCGGCACGAAGAAAAGACCAGTTCCGCTCGAGCACGAGCTATATTTTGGCGGCGACGATCCCGACAAGGATTTTCATCTCGTCGGCGAAAAAGAACAGTTCCTACCGCTCGGCTACCAAAAAGCTCTGAAAGCGAAAGAGAGGAAAGATATGGGCGTGAAAGCTGCGCTGCTGAAAGATCAAGGTTTGAACAAGCAAGAGGTGAAGAAACCAAACGCAGGTCGAGGAGGTGGGTCCGGCGCTGGCAGCAGAAATCGCACGCAGCAAAGAGAAGGTTTCGTTAAGCAATCCGTGAAAACGACTGGAAGTGGACAATCGACGAAAACAAACACCGGTAAAAATCAATGGGTCGAGCTCATACGCACGTTGGAGAAGAAATTGTTTCTTCCCATGGTTGTGTTTGCGTTTAGTAAACGAAAGTGCGATTTACTCGCGGATGGTATCACGGGCGTAGATTTGACGACGTCAAAAGAAAAGCATGAAACGCACATCTTTTGTGAAAAAGCTCTGTCTCGATTATCCCCGGCTGACCGAACTTTACCGCAAGTCACGAGAGTTCGTGAACTGCTCTCTCGCGGTTTAGGAGTACATCACGCCGGTTTACTTCCAATCGTGAAAGAAATCGTTGAAATGCTTTTCTGTCGCGGTAACGTGAAAGTTTTATTCTCCACGGAAACGTTCGCAATGGGCGTAAACGCCCCTGCGCGATGCGTGTGCTTTGAATCCTTGCGAAAGCACGACGGGCAAGAGTTTCGTTTCTTGTTGCCTGGTGAGTATACGCAAATGGCGGGTAGAGCCGGACGACGCGGGAAAGACACCGTAGGTACCGTCATTCTTTCGTGTTGGGACAATTTTCCAACCGAGAATACCTTACGTAAACTTCTCGTCGGTACGGCGACGAAACTCGAATCGCAATTTCGATTGACATTTGCGATGATTTTGAACGTCGCGAGAGCGGAAGATTTAAAAGTCGAAGACGTTTTGGCGAGATCCTTCGCGGAGTTTCACGCGCAAAAAACTGTCGGAAACCGAGAGAGTAGACTTCGACACGCGATTATTTCTTTGACGCGAGCGAGAGATTTGATTTCGACAGAAGCGTCCAGGGATCCGTTCAACTGGACGCGAGCGGTGGTGTGTTCTCGCGCTGCAAAATTGTTAAAAGAACTCGGCGAACGCGCGAACGAAGCAATCGTTAAATCCAGAGGTTTTCGGGAAGCGCTCGGGAGCCCGGGTAGAGTCGTGCTCGTTAAAGACGATAAAGGTGGGTTTGCCAGATTTGCGGTCGCTCTACGGGTGATCAAAGAAGAAAAGGACGGCGACGTGAAAAGAAGCGTCGTCGTCATGGCGATTAAGGATGAAGGTCACGACGATGATTTTCAAGACGACGACGATCTCGATGCCTCGGTGGTTGATACGCAACTTTCGAAGGGGGAAGATGAAGACGCGGGCGGCTCATCAAACCTTCGTCTCGTTTCAAAGAAGAAGAAGCACGACGACGACGATGACGACGACATGTTTGGCGGATTCGGTGGAGGAAAAAGTAAGAGAGGCGGAAAGAAAATGGGAGGAGGAGGAGGAGGAGGAGGAGGATTGAGCAAAGCCAGTTCTGCTCAACTGACGAGTAATCAACCCGCGATATCGGAGGAAAATGCGCAACTCCCGAAAGATTTACCGTGGAGAAAGCGCGCGGGTGGTTTTGATTACGTCGTTTTCGTCATTCGCGATATCGATATCTACGCAGTGACGGCTTTGAAACTTCAAGACGTAGACGCGTACGCCATATTAGACGATGCTTCTCCGCCGAGAAAGGCTGATCAGCGTGCGGCTGCGACGCGCGTTTTGTCCGTTCTCGAGCACGAAACGAAAAGTATTCGAAACAAACAAGACGACGATACTCCTTCGTCTTCGTTACTTTTACAAACGCTCGATCCTACGAAGGATTTGAAAATCACCAATGTCGACGACGCCGAGGCGTGTCGACGCCACGCCGAAGCCCTGGCGCAACTACCGTCGATGCCAACTGATGTGGATTCAAAAAGGTTATCGCAATGGTCGAGACTTTTAGATTGCGAGAGACACTTGCTCCATCAAATCGACCAGTTGAAATTCGGCCTGTCTGATGCGAATTTAGCGCTCACGCCTGATTTTGAGACGAAAACGAGAGTGTTGAAATACATGGGCTACCTCGACGAAGCGAGAGCGGTGACTTTGAAAGGTCGCGTTGCGTGCGAGTTATCCACTGGCGACGAGTTGATTGGCGCAGAAATCGTTTTTGGCGGGTGCTTGGAGAAATTGACGCCGGCGGAAGCGGCGGCTTTACTCTCGGCGTTGGTGTTTCAAGAAAAGAACGCGTCTGCACCAGATTACGACGCTTTACCGGTGAATTTGAAAGATTCTATTGCTCTCGCGAATACTCTGGCTATCCGTGCCGGAGACATCCAACGAGATTTCGGTCTTTCAGTCATTGGCGACGAATATTGTGCGGAGAACTTAAAGTTTGGTTTAAGCGAAGTCGTTTATCGATGGGCGATGATGGATCCGTTCTCGGAAATTTGTCAATTAACGGATGTACCAGAAGGTACGATCGTGAGAACTATCACGCGATTAAATGAAACGTGTCGAGACGTGAAAAACGTCGCCCGAATTATCGGCGACGCGAGTTTATCGCAAAAAATGGAAGACGCGATGGCCTTGATTAGAAGAGACATCGTCTTCAGCGCGAGTCTATACGTCGGCTCTTGATCGATCGTTAGTAATAATAATTATAGTAGTAGTAGTAGTAGTAGTAATAGTAGTAGTAGTACCGGTAGTAAGTACATAGTGTATTAAAATAGGTTCTCTCTCTCTCTTTCTTTCTTTCTTTCTTTCTCTCTCTTTACCCGAGCTTCTTCAATTCCTTCTCAAAAATCTCCGAAAGTCGCTCCGCGCACTCTCTCACGCCCGACGGATCCCCAGGTTTATTATACACGTACGCGTTCCTAAACACCGTTCTCACCAACGCCACAAACTCATCCGGCGTTTCAATCTGTCCCGCGTTCAACTTCGTCTCAATCGTTCTTAAATCAATCGGGTGCTTTATAATGACCGGATAATCCGGAATGTTCAACACCTCCCAATTGACCGGCTCGAGAAACGGCCACGCCAGTTTCCTCGCCGCCGTGCACTTCTTCAAGATTTGTTGACACGATTTCTGCCACCTCCTTTTCCCCGACGATAAAGGAACGTTCCACTCGCAAATATCCGGATGCGTCTTCTCCAGCGCTTTTTGCTCCGCATCCGTCAACGGTCGTTTCGTCCCGTCTAACTCGACTTTGATTAATTTATACGGCTGAAACGGGGAGGCGGAATTTAAAGGCGCAATTTGCGCTTCCGTTTCCCCAGGCGCTGGTTTCGGCGCGCACACCGCGCAATCACAACCCGGGCGAGGCGGTGGCGGCACGCACGTTTCTATGGCTACTTTATTTGTTGTTGTTGTTGTATTTGTTGTTGTTGTCGCTGCTGCTTCGGGAGCGGGTGGTGTTGTTGTTGCTGCTGCTTCGGACATATTTCTTTTCGTTCGATGATGTGATTGGATTTTGTTTGGGAGATCGAATTCTTCTCCTCCTTCTTCTCTTTTAGATTCTCTCTCTCACTCACTTCTCTCACTTCTCTCTCTCTCTCTTCTTTCCCTCTCTCTCTCTCTCTCTGTTTAGATATATATATATATATTCTCTGTATATATATTCTGTGTTATTCGCGCAAAGTGTGTATTATGTCGACGTTTACACAAAAGATTCAATTTTGCACGAGAAATCAACTCGTCATTAAATTTGAAGAAAAAACTGTTTAGGGTGTAGGGTTTAAGCACAAAGGCAAAATTGCGCTCCTTCTTTCTCTCTTCATTTTTCTTTCCATCCTCTCCTTCGTAATAAGATTTAAAGAAAAGAGAGAGAAAGAACGCGCGGAAACCACACAAAGAGAAGAGCGCGGAAGAAGAAGAAAACAGAGAGAGAGAGAGCGTCGTAAAGTGTGTTTTCTCCTCTCTGACGAACAAACTTTCTTTCTTCTCTCTCTTTGGACTTTCATCGCTGAAGAGAGAACAAGGAGTCTCTCTCTCAATCAAAAGTGGAACGATTTTGAGATTTGAATACACACACGTCTCTCTCAATCGCAAATCTCATCTCTCTTCTCCTCTCATCAAAGTGATTCAAGATTACGGTATTCGCGGATAAAACGAACGGCGCGGAAGGCACCATCGCGTCCGCTACCGCGACGATGACTTCTGCGCTGCCGCCTGCGACGAAACGACTGTGCGTTTATGTTTGTATATGTGGAGATGACACATCTTTCATCATCATCAATTTTCTCTCTCTCGTCTCTCTTTTTTTCTCGGAAAACCAGCAGAGACTTTCAATTCGAACGAGAACAAAAACCCCAATCAGCAGCTGATTACATTCGATAATGACGACTACACCAAAGGGAGCCACGCGTTGTGATGCGGCTCAGTTCGAACGAGAAAGTCGATAGGTGGTTTCAAACGAGCTTTTGTATTGGGCAAAAACCACTTTCCCTTTAAACAGTTGAAACTGACTTGACTTTTTTGAAATTTTCTCTCAATTTTTTCATCGAAAACAACAACAAAACAGAAAATGCGAGTTGGACATGGAAGACTCTTCGGACAACGTGATCAACTACAAAAAATTGGTCAAGGAACAAACCGGGATATCGGTGAAAGAACGAATGAAAACGAAGGAGAAACAAGAGAAAGAACAACAAGCCGAAAAAGAAGGAGGAGGAGGAGGAGATGTGCAATTGAGCAAAACGAATAACGATAAGATGTTGGAAACGAACGGCGGCGGAGGGCACATGGCGGCGGTTATTCGAAGGATCGAGGCGCTGTATCAAGGCGGGGTGCAAGGCGGAGACGAGAGCGATTCGTCCTCTGAAGAGAGTTCGGATGAAGAAGAGAGCGAGGAAGAGGAAATGAGCGAGGATGGGGAGGAGGAGGAAGATGGGGAGAAGGGCGAAGGAGAGGAGGATGGAAGCGAGGAAGAGGACGACGACGAGGACGACGATTCGAGCGGGTCGGAGATGGAAGACGATCATCCGACGAGGACGCCCGGAGGAACGTTGGTGGCACCACCTTCGAAAGAGAAGAGAGCGAAAAGAGAGAAAGGTAGTACTGGTGGCGATGAAGAGAACGCGAATAATGACGATAAAAGCGCGCCGGGGAGCGACGAAAAACAGCCCCAAAACGATCAAGAAAAGAAGAAGAAAAGAAAGAAGAAGGAGAAAAGCAACAAGCGACGCCGACGTGGTGACATCGATTGGTACGACGTCGACGACGATTGGATCGACGACGAAGAGTTGGACGAGTATTTCGACCGAGATGGGAGGAAAACGAAACATTCCGGTTTCTTTGTGAATAAAGGAGAAATTCAAAACGTCAACGCCGACGGCACGACGCCGCTGAAAGGCGAAGTTGAGTTGACTTACAAACAAAAAGAACAGCTAAGACTGGAAGCGGAAGCTAGAGGAGAGATCAGATGTGGACGCGGATGGACGATCAATTGGACGGAGCCTATGCTCACCGCGTTGAAAGAAGGGGTGGAAGAATTCGGCCACGCGTGGGCGCACATCGTCAGCATAGCTTCGACAAACGAGAAATACGCGCCTTTGGTTGGTTTGTCTAAAGACCAAATGACGAGAAAGTGGATGAATATGCGCGAGGAAATGATTGCGAATGGTATCGAGCCACCGGCTGCGTTTGTGAGCGCGATGGGTACGAAAGTAAGCAACCCGCTGATTGGCCGACGACCGCAACCGATTGGCGAGTGGAAACCGGAAGACGAGAACGACCCAGAACTCGTTGAAATCGTGAAAGCGCTCGCAAAGCTCGCGCAAATTTTTAGCGGGAAAATAAACGACGACGCGAACGAGTTTGGTTTAGGTCAGCACGCCTTGAGAGCAGATAAACAAGAGAAATTGAACTCAAAATTAGAGGAGTTTTGCATGAGAGCGCCGAAAGAGCTCTTTAACCCGTTTTTGTCCAGAGCGATGGTGATGTATTTGTTAACGGAGATGGAGTTTGTTTGGACGGAAAAAACGCTCCGGGACAAAATGAACAAGTTTTTCAAAACGGCAAATCCAGATTGGGAATCCGCGAAACTCGTCGCAGAAGGAGGAGAAGGAGGAGAAGGAGGAGAGAATGGTATCGACAACGCCGCGGGTTTTTCCTCGCCGAACACTCGCTCTGTGCGTCCAACGCCGACAAAATCGGCGCGTCCGACGCCATTGAAAGCAGCTTCAAAATCTCCAGCCGTCGCGGCGACTTTTGACGAGAAAAACGACGATTGGATGACGGACACTTGGAAGAGTAATTTTGAGGATTTTAAAAAGCGATGCGAGATTTGCCACGCGAAAATTCAAAAATCAAAGAAACCGAACGAGTGGGTGTTCGACCCGGAATCCACCGAAGCGTTCCTGAGATTGGTCAAAACACAATTCGAACATCCAGGCACTGGTCCAGGTAAAGGGAAGTTCAGTAGCGTCGTCTACGCGGCGGCGGTCAAAGCGATTCCGGAGATGTACAACTTGCACGTTGCGAACATGAGAAATAAATATAGCAACGAAAGGCAAAAGCTAGCTCGCATGTACGTATGAACCATCTGCATGCGCATCAATATCATCATCATCGACAACTGTAATCCTCTTGACTTTCCTTAAAACTTCATCCATCGCGTAACTCGCTCCCATCTCGACTCGATATTTTTCATCCATCACCTTCTGCATTTCCTCCTCGTGCTTCTTTGACAAATCAATCGTAATCTTTTCGTGCCTTCTCGCCTCTTCTCGCATCGCTCGTAAAGCCTCTCGCATCGATTTCATTTCTTTCCTTTCGTTCGCTCGTCGATCTTCCATTTTCTCCAACTCTCGTTTCAGTTTCGTTTCGTTTTTACGCGTGGTCGACAGCTCGTGTCGTAACGACGCGTTTTGCTTCTTCCAGAACGTTTCGATTTCCCTGTGTCGTTTGAATGATGATAATAATAATAACAGAGAATAATGGTTAATGGTAAACGAGGAGGAATATGTTGCGAGTAAAAAATACTTACCTCAACATCCCGTGACTGCACGTCGCCGAGCAATGGAATGAAAACATCGTCTCCCTATTCGGAGAAGGAGGAAGAGTAAACGAGGACGACTTTTTTGACGACGACGAATTGTTGGTGTTGGTGTTGTTGCTGTTTTCGTCGTTAGTGTTATTGTTCGTCGTCGTCGTCATCTCTTTCGTCGTCTCCGCTTTGCGTGAGAAGGAGGAGGAGGATCTCTTTTTTGCAAAAGACATGCGTTGACTGAGATTTTTTGACGAATAATTGACGTTTTTGCCGCCAAAACTGCCAAAAACAAAAAACACGCAAACAACAAAGAAAAGGTAATTATATCTCTACTATAAGTCGGCTCTCTGATGAACTTTGCTTTACGCGCGCAACAGACAGACAGAGAGACAGAGAGACAGAGTTTTGGAGAATACGAATAACAATAACAGTAATAATAACGAGAGAAGAGAAGAGAAGAGAAAGAGATGACTTCTGAAAAGGTACCCCCTGCTGAGATGCATTTCATCGTCCAAAACGTGTCTAAAAAACACAACATCGGCACCATCTGTCGCAACTGCACCGCGTTTGATGTGAAATCCATGCACTTGGTTGGATCCGCGCATTACAACGTTTTTGGGTCGCAAGGATCGGACGCGCACGTGAAGATTGAACACCATCCAACGTTGGAGGAATGCAGGGAGACGATGAGAGAGACTTATAATGTTGAGGAGATTTTAGGGGTGGAGATTACCGAGGAGAGCGTGGACGTGGCGAAGTATCCGTGGAAAGGCAACACGGCTTTTGTTTTAGGTGAGTGAAAAATCGATGTACTTGTTGCCTTTTTTCTATTATGTCTCTCTCTCTCTCTTTCTTTCGTTGCCGCCGTTCTCTTTCATTCCTCTTTGGAGTTCTCCCGATTGACGTTCTCGTTCTCGACTCGCAACGAAAACAGGTAACGAAGGCCACGGGATGACCCCTCAACAAAAGAAAATCTGCGACGGTTTCGTCTACATAAAGCAATACGGCGCAGGTACGGCGTCTCTAAACGTCGCAGTCGCGTCGAGCATCGTCATGCACGAATTCGCAAAATATCACAACTATTCCGAACGCGCTCGCGAGGGGGAAAAATTTATCGTCGCCGAGAAGCCGCTTTCGCGCCGGCCGAAAGGCGTCGCCGTCGGGGTCGGTTGGACGCCGGAAATCGCGCGCAAAGAGCGGGAAATGAGAAGAAGACAAGCGGAGAACGAAAAAGAAAGCGAGAACGACGAGAACGAGTGTGTTTTTGGTGATGATAAAGGCATCGCAGAGTATTAGAAGTAGAGAGTGGGCTATTAGAGTAGTTGTTCTACCGCGATTACGTAGGAGTTCAATACTGTTTTTCTAGCGTTCACAACATAGATGTATTGTAGCAGCCAGCGCGAGAGTACACTCGTATTAGAAGGAGGAACAGAAATTCAGTGAACACCGACGGTCTTCTCGTGCGAACTCCATCAAATGCGACGAGAAACACTTTTTTACTCGATCGAGAAGATGAAGAGACACACTCTCATGACTGTCTTTTAAGTTATCCAAAAGAGTTTTTTCCTCTCGTATTTTAATGCATTCACGCCCGACACTTTATCGACGCATACACAAAGAAGAAGAAGAAGAAAAAGAGCAGTACCACCACTCTTTCGAAGCTTTTGTAAAACAGATCAGGATGTCATCATCCTCGACGATGGTTCCTGGGAGTCGTAATAATACGAGCAGCAGTTGTCGCGCGAAAGATGAAGACGATGCGACAGTTGGTTTCCAAAATCTTGACCTAACGAGAATGAAAACGATTCAGACGACGACGACGACGACGACGACGAGTGATGCGAATGATAACGGAAGTCCCAAAAGAAGTTCATCCAGTCAGGACAACAACAACAACAGCAATAACAACAACAACAACAGCAATAACAACAACAACAACAGCAACAGCAGTCGAGGGGGAGAACAACAACAACAACAACAACAAAAACATCACCAAGAGGAGTTGTTACAGTTGGAGGAAGAATCGGGACGAAGGTCGAAGCGAGCGTCGATCGACGTGGGAGACGATGCGACGACTTTGGAACGGTTCCGCCGGATCGCCTCGCAACATCAAAAGCAACAACAACATCAAGAACAAGAACATCGAGAACAAGTGGAGGTTCTCAAAGAGGAGAAAGATGAAGATAAGCAGCAACAAGTCTCGGATTCGGCGAAATTTTCCGAGCGAATCAAAGCGCTTTTGGCGCAATCGAGAGACGAAATGAACAGTAACAGAGACGAAGATTACGACGAAGCCGAGGACGATATGTACAATACGTGCGTGTATGGAGAGTACGAAGGAGGAGAGAGAGACGATGAGGAGGAGGAAAACGACGCAATTTACGAGACCATCGTAGAAGAGGAAGAGAATTTGAGCGAGTTGTCGAGTAAGCACTCGAGCGGAGGGAGGGTAAGGGTAGCGGCGACAAAGTCGGATACTAGAGAGGATTTGATTAAAACGAAGAACGAGGAAGCGTCGGCAAAGAAGAAAGGAATCGCGTTTTCGTCGATGAAGGCGGCGAAAGAAGACGACCTCAAGAAGGGGGCTTCCGCGGAGGCGGAAAAGAAAAAGAAGAAGAAGAAAGGGTTCTTGACCGGTATCTTCTCTTCGAAAAGTAAGAAATCGTTATCGTCCGCTTCGGAGTTGAGAGAGCAGGAAGGAGAAGAAGAAAAGGTATTTTAGTAGAAAGACTGGCGCGGCGACGTGCCGTTGAAAAGTCGACTTTGCGCCATTAGTGAAAAGTCGCAAATTCGCTTGTACACATAAAACAATGAAATTTTCATGAAATAAAAATCAAGATATTCTTTTCATCAGTATAATACAAGCACTAGCACAACACAATAATATCATCATCACTATACACTACTACGCGCGCCGCTGTAGGCTCGGTTTCGTCATCATCATCACGACTAACCCGCCCTCGGCAGCACGAACCGTTCGTATTTCGACCACATCATGTTAAACGATTGCTGATAGGCGTTAATCATCGGGAAGTTCACCGAGCCTTCTAAAACCATCACGTTGTCTTGATTCTCCAAAACCGCTTGTCTCGTCCAGTTGAAACTTCCATTCATTAATTTCGTATTGCTCGTGTAATCTTTTTTCGATTGCCCGCAATCTATGATACAAAATTTATGGTGCATGTGCGGCTTCGTTCGGCACTCTTGGCTTCCGACTCTTTCGTCGCATCTGATTTGGATCCCCATCTTGTGATTATAATGAAACCCTTTGTTCGGACTTCCGAGTTCGTTCAATCGTCGAATATCCGACCCATTGCTGTCCACGTTATTCGCGTCCGTGATAATTCTCACCCTTACGCCTCTTTTCACCGCGTTCGTCACCGCCTCGGCGATTTCGTTACACGTCAGTTGGAATATGCACACGTCCAACGAAAACTCGGCGGAGTTCAAACAATCCAAAAAGAACGTCAAGTTTGTTTGCGCGTGCGCATACTCGCAAGCAGTGCCTCTTCTGCACACAAAGTTTGGAACGGTAATTGATTTGCACGGCATGGCTTTGTCCGGAAAGAACAACGCGTTCCCGAGAGACTTTATGCTCGCGCCGTTCACGCGCGTGATTTTGTGCGACCGCGGATCTTGCACGACAGATGAATTGGATTTTGTGAACTTTGATTTAGTATTACGCGTCGTCGTTTTAGTCGATTCGGTCGACGATTCCATCGGTTTCGAGACGCACAAGCCCATTTTCTTTTAATAACACGCGCGCGCGCGTGTGTGTGTGTGTTTATGTATTTAGGCGCTTCTTCTTTGTGCGCGCGGTAATGCCAAAAGAGTGTGTTTGTGACGTCTCTTTTCCCCTAAATACGACGAGTGATATCTTTTCGTTTCACTCGTCACTTTTAGTATTCGCTGCTGCTAAAGCTGCGCTTTGCGCTGATCTCTTCCACCACCACCACTACTACCGACGAGAGAAAGAAAGAAAAAGAAGCGCAGGAGAGCAAATTAAGCGCGCAGTAATAATACGAAGACTTTTCAGAGAGAACGAACGCGCAGAGAGAGCAGCGACGGTTCGTTGTTTCCATTTTGGATAAAGATTTGGATATCTTAAATGAGCGGAGGAGTTGATGATATCGATGTTGACATCGACGACCACCGTGATCATCGAAACAACAACAACATGAACGATTCGACGACGACGATTGAGATTAAACACGGGAAAGCTTCAATCCACATCGAAATTTCCAAGCGGAGTACCATTCGTGAGCTGAAAAGAAAAATTGAACGAGAAACCGGCATCGAGCCGATGAATCAAAAGATGCCGAATTTGAAGCTCGGAAAACACTTAGCGCCGGACGAAGCGTCGATCGAGAGCTTGGGGAAACTGCCGAATAAAGTGATGTTATTAGGGAAATCGACGAAAGATGTGACTGAGTTGAAGAATTTGGAGAAGGAAATGCTGGAGAAAGCGCCGGAGATTTTGGATGATTTCGAAAGCGACGTGTTGGATTCGGAGCCTTTGTTGTGTTACGCGGATCCGGTGTACGTGGCGAGGTTAGCGGCGAGGGTGGAGAAGTATAAAGGGTTGAGTCCGTTGAACGAGACGAGAGAAGGGAAGAAATTGTTGGTTTTGGATATCGATTACACGTTATTCGACCACCGAACGCCGGGTGAGAACGCGCAAGAGTTGGCGAGGCCGTATCTGCACGATTTTTTGTCGAGCGCGTATAAGAGGTACGACATCGTCATCTGGAGCGCGACGAGCATGTTATGGGTTAAAACGAAAATGCAAGAATTAG
>Ga0181556_1002875_pt1 | contig 15365 bp, 14 predicted proteins | sample 011ome_14_FD_148651 | JGI IMG/M metagenome (GOLD analysis project Ga0181556, IMG submission 148651) | Coastal salt marsh microbial communities from the Groves Creek Marsh, Skidaway Island, Georgia - 011505AT metaG (spades assembly) | ecosystem: Environmental > Aquatic > Marine > Intertidal zone... | reverse complement strand
TCAAGTCTCCCACGGATCGTCACCGCGCCTATAACACAACATTTCTATTTGGCAAACGCTTTCCCGATTTATTGGACAAAAACCGACAAAATTGGTGAATTACCCCCGATTTTGCGACACCTCGCATATAGAAAGATAGAGAAAAACGCATATCTTTGACGTTCGCGTCAACTTAAAAGGGAATCGGCGGGCCACCAGACTGGAATGAATTATCCCGAAAGCACACGAAACCTCTTGTCATTCTTGCCCCCATTTTAAATAGTCGGATCAAAACAGGGGGACACTATGACAGTATTGGATCACGATCTCGTTGGGCTGCGCACATTGCTGCAATCAGGTCAAATTTCAGCCCGCGAATTAATGCAAGAAACCTTGGCCCATATTGAACGCGAAAATCCACGTGTGAATGCCATTGTGTCGATGTTGGATGAAGATGACTGTTTGGATGCGGCGCAAGCGGCGGACGATGCAGACGACAGCACTGGCGCATTGCATGGCATCCCCCTTGCGATCAAAGATCTGGCAAATGCCAAGGGGCTTGCTACGACAATGGGATCGCCCCTCTTTCCCAAATCGCCCGCAGCGAAAGACGATCTGTTTGTGGAGCGGATGCGCCGCGCGGGTGCGGTGATTTTTGCAAAAACAAACACGCCTGAGTTCGGACTGGGCAGTCATACGTTCAACCCCGTCCATGGCGCGACAGGAAACGCATATGACGCCACAAAATCGGCAGGCGGATCATCCGGGGGCGCATCGGTCGCGCTTGCAACCCGTATGACGGCAATCGCTGACGGGTCAGACATGATGGGATCGCTGCGTAATCCCGCAGGATGGAACAATATCTATGGTATGCGCCCCAGTTGGGGTTTGGTGCCCTCTGAACCCTTGGGCGATACGTTCATGCATCAAATGGCGACAAACGGCCCAATGGCGCGCACGCCGACAGATTTGGCGATACTGCTGTCCGTCCAAGCAGGGCCAGATCCACGACAGCCGCACGGCCGCATGGCACAAGATTTCGCGCAAGACATGCGTGAATATTCATTGAAATCGGCCAAGATCGCGTATCTTGGCGATTGGGGCTTGCCATATCAGGATGGCATTTTGGACATTACCGAAACAGCGGTAAACGATCTTGCCGCACTGGGCGCTCAGGTTGATCGCATCAGCCCACCCTTTAACATGAAAGCGTTATGGGACAGCTGGATCCAATTGCGCCACTGGTCTGTCGCGTCCAGCTTGTCGGTCTTTTATCACGACGAGACCAAGCGCTCCCTGTTAAAGCCCGCGGCACTGTGGGAAATCGAAAACGGTCTTGCTATGACAGGGGCGCAGATCCATGCGGCATCTTTGGTGCGCTCGCAGTGGTTTGCAAAGGCAGCAAGCCTATTTTCGGAGTATGACGCGCTGATCTTGCCATCTGCACAATGTTGGCCCTTTGACGTGAATTTGGTGCATCCAAGCGAAATCGCAGGCGTTACGATGGACACCTATCACAGATGGATGCAGGTTGTTATTCCAGCGGGTCTGATTGGTTTGCCTGTTGTGAACCTGCCCATTGGATTTGGATCCTCTGGCTTGCCTGCGGGACTGCAACTCATTGGTGCACGCGGAGCAGACGCAAAGCTGTTGGGCATGGCGCAGTCATGGCACATGGCGCACCCCTATAGCGATATCAAACCCACCACATAGCGTCCTGCGATCATTCGCCGCTTGATTTACACTGGGCGCGGCGGCACTCTGATAGAAAAAGACGGAGGATGCCATGCCCTACACTGATCGCCCTTTGGGTGTTCCTGCGATTGGAAAAATTGATCTGCCTCTCTTGCGGCAGGCTCTTCGATTGGCATGGGCCGATATGCGCAGCGCGCCGCTATACGGGATGTTCTTTGCCACGGTTTACATCGTCATCGGCTGGCTCATGATTTTTGTGGCGATGCGCACGGGCCAAACCTATTGGGCATTTCTGGCCATTGCGGGGTTCCCCATCTTGGGCCCCTTCGCGGCCGTCGGTTTATACGAAGTTTCACATCGGTTGGATTTGGGCGTTCCCCTGCGGTGGTCGGAAATCTTGCGTGTGGTTTTTCATCAACGCACACGACAGCTTCCTTCCATATCTGCGGTTATCATCGTGATTTTGATGTTTTGGTTCTTTTTGGGCCATATGATCTTTGCCCTCTTTCTGGGTCTGTCGGTCATGACGAATATATCAAGTTCGCTTCATGTGTACCTTACCCCCAACGGATTGATGATGCTGGGTGTGGGAACAACTGTGGGCGCGGTCTTTTCACTGTTGGTCTATATGATCACTGTCATTGCGCTTCCCCTGCTGTTGGACCGCGAGGTGGATTTTGTGACAGCAATGATCACGTCCTTTCAAACGGTACAAACCAATTTCATGGTGATGATCGGCTGGGCGCTCTTCATTGCCGTTTTAACATTTGTCGCCATGATCCCTGCGTTTGTGGGTCTTTTTCTGACCTTGCCGCTTTTTGGTCATGCCTCGTGGCATGTGTACCGCTTGGCACGCGATCGCGCAAAATAAAAGCCGGTGATCCCGTCTAACCCCACCGAACTCAGGCCATAAAACCATTGCGTGTAGTTCGCTCAATGGGTATCTGATACAAAACAATTAAAGGAGAGACACGTGGCACGAGCATTCGTTTGTCCCGGACAAGGCGCGCAAAGTATTGGTATGGGCAAAGCACTGGCAGATGCCTATCCCGCCGCCAAAGCAATTTTTCAAGAGGTTGATGACGCCTTGGGCGAACAGCTCAGCGCATTGATTTGGGACGGCGATATTGAGACCCTTACCCTCACCCAAAACGCGCAGCCCGCTTTGATGGCGACATCCCTCGCGGCCTTTCGCGCACTCGAAGCCGAGGGCCTCACAATCGTACATGCCAGCTATGTCGCAGGCCATTCCTTGGGCGAATACTCTGCCCTTGCCATCGCAGGCGCCATGAGCGTGTCAGATACAGCGAAACTCCTGCGCCTTCGTGGCCAAGCCATGCAGGCCGCAGTTCCTGTGGGTGTTGGTGCCATGGCGGCCCTGTTAGGGCTCGATTATGACACCGTGACCCAAGTCGCTGATGAAGCGGCCCAAGGCGAAATCTGCCAAGCCGCAAATGACAATGACCCCGGCCAAGTTGTGGTCTCAGGACACAAAGCCGCCGTCGAACGTGCGGTTGACATCGCAAAGGCACGCGGCGCCAAACGCGCAGTCTTGCTGCCCGTGTCCGCACCCTTCCACTGCGCCTTGATGGCCCCCGCCGCCGAAAAAATGGCCGCCGCTCTGGCCGACACGACCATCACCACACCTGCGGTTCCCGTCGTTTCAAACGTCCGTGCCCAAGCGATCAGCGACCCAGACACCATCCGCACCCTTCTGATTGAACAGGTCACAGGATCGGTCCGCTGGCGTGAATCGGTACAATGGATGTCTGGCCAAGGTGTGACAGACATATGGGAAATCGGCGCAGGCAAAGCCCTATCAGGCATGGTGCGCCGGATCGACCGAGACATCACATGTTCCGCCATCAGCACCCCAGAAGACGTCGCAGCGGCAATCGCAAGCCTAAGCTAAGGAGAATAAAATGTTTGATTTAACTGGAAAAAACGCACTGATCACGGGTGCATCGGGCGGGATCGGCGGCGAAATTGCAAAAGCCTTGCACGCCGCAGGCGCAACTGTTGCAATTTCAGGCACGCGTCGTGATCCATTGGACGCGCTGGCAGCTGAACTGGGTGAGCGCGTTCATGTCCTCACCTGCAACCTCTCGGATCCCGACGCGGTCGAAGCCCTGCCAAAAGCCGCCGCCGAAGCCATGGGAAGCGTCGACATTTTGGTGAACAACGCAGGCATCACGCGCGACAACCTGTTCATGCGGATGTCCGACGACGAATGGAACTCAGTTCTTGATGTCAACCTCACCGCCACCATGCGCCTGTGCCGCGGTGTTCTACGCGGCATGATGAAATCCCGTTGGGGTCGCATTGTGAACATCTCATCCGTGGTTGGCACAACCGGGAACCCAGGCCAAGGCAACTATGCCGCCTCCAAGGCCGGCATGATCGGCATGTCCAAATCTCTCGCATACGAGGTCGCAAGCCGCGGCATCACCGTGAACGCTATTGCACCTGGCTTTATCACCACCGCAATGACCGACAAATTGAATGACGATCAAAAGTCGAAAATCCTGACCCAAGTTCCCGCAGGCCGTATGGGCGATGCCGCAGAGATCGCTGCCGCCGTTTTATACCTTGCCAGCCAAGAGGCCGGCTACGTCACAGGCGCGACATTGCACGTCAATGGCGGCATGGCAATGATCTGACCCTTGCTCACGCTCATCGGGTGAGTAGCCCATCTTTCATTTTTGCAAAAATACTCGCGCCGCAGTCCATCCGCCGAAGGCGGATAAAAAAACTGCGTGGGGCGCAAGCCCCACACAATTCAAAGACCGCGGGTCTTACCCAATTTCACCATCAGCTTGCTATGGACATTGGGCGTGACAAACTTTGAAACATCGCCATTCAAGCGCGCGATTTCTTTGACCAATTTCGATGCAATCGCTTGATGGCGGGCTTCAGCCATCAAAAACACTGTCTCGACACTGCTGTCCATCGCGCGGTTCATTCCAACCATCTGATATTCATATTCGAAATCCGCAACCGCCCTAAGACCGCGTATGATGACTTGAGCACCGACATCTTGCGCGCAATTGATCAAAAGGTTTTCAAACGGATGCGCGATGATCTCTGCCCCTGTTTCCTTGGACAACGCGGCACATTCGTGCTCGATCATCTCAACCCGCTCTTCCAACGAAAAAAGCGGCCCCTTATCACGATTGATCGCCACACCAATCACAAGACGATCCACCAACATCGATGCACGACGAATGATATCTACATGGCCCAAAGTGATGGGATCAAAGGTTCCGGGATAAAGGCCAATACGCATTTCACAGTCTCCGTCGGCGAAAGTTTGACGCACGCAACAATATTACCCAAGGAATTGCAAGGGTTAATATCCCATTATCATGCCTTCAAGCGCGTCCTTCTCCATCGCCAACTCGGTCAATCGTGACTTGACCACATCCCCCAAAGTAATCAGCCCAATCAATTCCCCATTCTCAACAACCGGCATGTGGCGAAACCGGCGCTCTGTCATGGTGGCAAGGATTTGATCGGCTGTGGCGTTTTTCGAACAGGTCACCACAGCGGTTGTCATATGGGGTGCGACGGTATCTGATAAAACGGATGGTCCTGATTTGGCAATGATCCGAACAATGTCACGTTCTGACAAAATTCCAACGGCCTTTTTGCCATCATCCGACACGACAAGTGACCCAAATTTTCGATCTGCAAGGGTTTTGGCCGCCTCGGACACAGTTGTGGAACTTGTGATCGTGACGACACCTTGACTTGATTTTGACTGAAGAATTTGTGCAACAAGCATTTCAACACCTCGCAATAATATTTCAATAATTACATGGTGCGCGTAATTTAATTTTCTGTCAAGCAAAGCTTTCCAGATATTCGACCTCTTTTTTCAACTCATGCGATAGAGCTTGGGCAAAGCGATTCATACGCTCCAAACGCCGATCATCGACGTGACGGATAAGATAAAAACTCCGCTTTAACTGAAACTGATCCGCCAAGACACGCGATATACTGGGGGCAAATGGCAGGGCAAAATCATGCACGATCCCCACCCCTGCCCCTGCGCGCAGCCAGTTGAATTGTACGGCCACCGAATTGGACGCAAGGTTGACATGATCCATACCCAATTCAGACAGGTAATCCAATTCCTTGTCGAATATCATATCTGCGATATAGCCAACCATCCGATGCCGCGATAAATCGGACAAAGACGAAATTGGCCCATGGCGCTCCAAATAGCTGTCTGAGGCCGCCAAATGCAGGTGATACTCGGTCACTTTTTGCACCGATAAACGCCCCGTCGATGGGGGGCTGACGGCAATTGCCATATCTGCTTCGCGCTTGGACAGATTGACAACACGGGGCAAGGCCACAATTTGAATGTCTAAATCCGGGTTTTGATCGGCGATCCGCGCACAGACCTGTGGAAGCAGGAAATTCGCGCATCCATCAGGTGCCCCAATCCTGATTTGTCCTGATAATGAGCCCGCAGTTCCAGAGATGTCTTCGTTCAAACCAATGATTGCTTGTTCCACCCGTTCTGAATGGGCCATAAGCCGCGTGCCAGCTTCGGTCAGCGCATATCCATTGGGGGATTTGACAAATAACGGTGATCCGATCGCCTCTTCAAGTCGCGCAATGCGACGTCCGACAGTGGCGGGATCAATTTTCAGCACCCGCCCCGCCGCTGATAGGGTATCGCGTCGTGCAACGGCCAAAAACACACGCACATCGTCCCAACTGTATTCCATGATCCAACCTTTGCAAAAATGCACGACGCTTTTGAAATATTACACCTTTTCATAACATTTTTGCAAATGTAAGGTCCAGCCAAATTCAAGGAGGATATTCCATGCAAGAGTTAACCCACTATATCGGCGGCGAACACGTCAAAGGCACATCCGGCCGTTTTGCCGATGTCTTCAACCCGGCAACAGGCGAAGTACAGGCCAAGGTCCCACTGGCCTCCGCGGCAGAGCTTGCAAAAGCTGTCGATATCGCTGCGGCTGCGCAACCTGCTTGGGCGGCGGTCAACCCGCAACGCCGCGCGCGTGTGATGATGAAATTCGTGGATCTTTTGAACCGCGATATGGACAAATTGGCCGAAGCGCTGTCGCGCGAGCACGGCAAAACCTTTCCCGATGCCAAAGGTGACGTTCAACGCGGTCTTGAGGTTGTCGAATATTGTATCGGTGCCCCACAACTGTTGAAGGGCGAATTCACCGACAGCGCCGGTCCTGGTATTGATATGTATTCGATGAAACAGGCGCTTGGCGTGACTGCGGGCATCACACCGTTCAACTTTCCTGCGATGATCCCGATGTGGATGTTTGCCCCTGCAATTGCCTGTGGCAACGCGTTTATCCTAAAGCCATCCGAACGCGATCCATCCGTGCCGTTGATGTTGGCGGAATTGATGGAAGAAGCCGGCCTGCCAAAAGGCATCCTTCAGGTCGTCAATGGCGACAAAGAAGCGGTGGATGCAATCCTAGACCACGAGGTTATCCAATCCATCGGGTTCGTCGGATCCACCCCAATCGCTGAATACATCTATGGCCGTGGTTGTTCCAACGGCAAGCGCGTACAGTGTTTTGGCGGCGCGAAAAACCATATGATCATCATGCCAGACGCAGACATGGACCAAGCGGCCGATGCGTTGATCGGTGCAGGTTACGGTGCGGCGGGCGAACGCTGCATGGCGATTTCTGTTGCTGTGCCTGTAGGCGACGAAACAGCGGATCGTCTGATCGAAAAACTGGTTCCACGGATCGAAAAGCTAAAGGTCGGCCCATATACAGCGGGCGATGATGTTGATTATGGCCCAGTTGTCACTGCGGCGGCAAAACAAAACATCCTAAACCTCGTGCAATCCGGGATCGATCAAGGGGCAACTTTGGTTATGGATGGTCGTGATTTTAGCTTGCAAGGATATGAGAACGGCTTCTTTGTTGGCCCACATCTGTTTGACAACGTCACGCCAGATATGGACATCTACAAAAAAGAAATCTTTGGCCCTGTTCTGTCAACCGTGCGCGCGAAATCTTATGAAGAAGCCATCAATCTGGCGATTGATCATGAATATGGCAACGGCACCGCAATCTTTACCCGTGATGGTGACACAGCACGCGATTTCGCAAACCGCATCAACATTGGCATGGTCGGCATCAACGTTCCGATCCCTGTGCCACTGGCGTATCACACATTCGGTGGTTGGAAAAAATCGGTCTTTGGCGATTTGAACCAACACGGCCCAGACGCATTCAAATTCTATACGCGGACCAAAACGGTCACATCGCGTTGGCCTTCTGGCCTGAAAGAAGGCGGCGAATTCAACTTTAAACCAATGGAATAACCCATTGCATCGAAAGCCCCCGAATTTTGGGGGCTTTTTTACATCGGACCGATTTTTAATGCCTTGGCAATCATATCGGCCGCGATGTCATGAAACTTTGGATCTTTCCAATAGTCATTATGTGACGTTGGGCTCCACGACGTCCAAAACGGCCCTGCATCAATCCAGACGTCGCGCAATTGACGATCATCGGCCAGTGCTTTGTAATGTTCGCCAATCGCGGCCAAGGGCATGCCCAAGACGTCATCGCGATCATTTACGTTCATCCACCACGTTTTCAATTTGGCGCGTGCTTGTGACCGTGGGGGTGCGATTGGCACCAAATCCGCAGGATGAAAGCCAAAGGTAAACACAGGGATATTACACCCAAAGGTCAAAAACCCGCAAAACGTCCGTAATTTTTCAAATTCTGTCGCCATTTGAACGACGGCCGGTTTCCCCGTTGTTGCGAATTTCTGGGCGTCATAGATATAATTTGACATGATGTGCCCGCCCAAAGAATGGGCGAAAATCAACAGTGGCGTTCCCGCCCCCGCTTGGCGTTCCAATTCGGAAATCGTTTCGGCGACCCGTTCATGCACGGCGCGATACGCATAGGCATTTGTATCGGTTGATTTAAAATAGGCAGCAGGATCCCCCAAGTTATGGATCACATAATCCCGCACCCAATACCATTTGTGGTGCCGAAAATCTCGTCCCCCAAACGCGCGATCAAAATAGCCCTGTTGACTGTCATACAAAATGTCTGCCCAACTGATTTCCCGCCACGCAACATGTTCATCGAACGCTGTAAATTTTGATTTCACCCCAGAATAAAGATCCGCCGAAAAGGTGATCGTATTCAACGCAGGTCGTGTTGTTGATTGATTTCCCATCCCGTGGATCACGGCAAATGCAACGCGGTTGTGTGCCATATCTTTGTCCTATAGCTTTAAAAAATATGACCCCACGTTACACGTTTTTTGGCCGTTTTGCAAAATTTACAGGCTTGAAACACCTCTGAAACATTTGCAAATTAAACAAGCGTTCAATTCCCGAACCTAAAGGACCCGACATGCATTTTGAGCTAAGCGAAGAACAATCTGCCATTTTCGACATGGCCTATGCCTTTGGCCAAGACAACATTGCGCCCCACGCACGGGACTGGGAAAAACAGGGTACCATCCCCAAAGACCTTTGGCCCCAAATTGCACAGCTTGGCCTAGGCGGGATTTACGTGTCCGAAGATATGGGCGGATCGGGTCTGTTACGATTGGACGCGACATTGGTTTTCGAAGCACTGGCAATGGCTTGCCCGTCGGTCGGGTCGTTCCTGTCCATCCACAATATGTGTGGCGGTATGATCGACAAATTCGGATCCGATGATCTGCGTGCAAAATGGTTGCCGAAAATGTGCAGCATGGAAACCGTGTTCAGCTATTGTTTAACGGAACCGGGATCTGGGTCAGACGCAGCCGCCTTGCGCACCCGCGCAGAGCGCACAAACGAAGGCTACGCAGTAACAGGGACCAAGGCATTCATTTCAGGCGGTGGATATTCAGACGCCTACATCGTCATGTGCCGCACCGGCGAAGACGGTCCAAAAGGCATTTCATCCCTGATCGTCGAACACGGCGCAGACGGCCTATCCTTTGGCGGGCTCGAGGATAAAATGGGCTGGCGCAGCCAACCCACGGCCCAAGTCCAATTTGACGCCTGCCATGTGCCGTCCGATAACCTGATCGGGGAAGAAGGTCGTGGATTTTCCTATGCTATGGCGGGTCTTGATGGCGGTCGCCTGAACATCGCGGCAAGCGCATTGGGCGGCGCGCAACAGGCATTAAACATGACGCTCACTTATATGGGGGAACGCAAAGCCTTTGGCAAATCCATCGACCAATTCCAAGCGCTTCAGTTCCGCTTGGCAGATATGGAGGTCAAACTGCAATCCGCCCGCACATTCCTGCGCCAAGCGGCATGGAAATTGGACAATCGGACGCCAGACGCGACAAAATTCTGTGCGATGGCAAAGCTTTACGTAACAGACGCGGCATTTTCGGTGGCAAATGACTGTCTGCAACTGCATGGCGGGTACGGATATTTGGCGGATTACGGTATTGAAAAAATTGTCCGCGACCTGCGTGTGCATCAGATCCTAGAAGGCACAAACGAAATCATGCGTCTGATTATTTCGCGTCAAATGTTGGCCGACAGATGAGCGATATCAACATCCGCATTTCGGGCCGCGCCGGACGCATCACGCTGACACGGCCAAAGGCGTTGAATGCGCTGAGCTATGACATGTGCATCAAGATCGAGGATGCTTTGGTCGCATGGCGGGACGATCCCAAAGTGGACTTGGTTGTCATCGATGCCGAAGGGGATCGTGCCTTTTGTGCAGGCGGCGATATCGCCGATCTTTATGACAGCGGCCTGCGGCGCGATTATGCCTATGGTCAAAAATTTTGGGCCGATGAATATCGCCTGAACGCAATGATCGCCACCTATCCCAAACCCTATATAGCCTTCATGCAGGGGTTTACGATGGGCGGCGGTGTCGGAATTTCCTGTCACGGCAGTCACCGCATCGTTGGCGAAAGCAGCCAAATCGCAATGCCCGAATGCGGGATCGGATTGGTGCCCGATGTGGGGGGATCGCTGCTTCTGTCACGTGCGCCATCGGGCGTGGGCGCCTATTTGGGGATCACGGCAACCCGCATGCAGGCTGATGATGCGATTTTTGCAGGATTTGCAGATCATTTCATCCCCGAACACAATTGGCCGAATTTGATCCAAAAGCTCGAAGAAACGGGCGAGACAGACCAGATCATGTCGTTGGCGCAACCTGCCCCGCATGGTTCCTTGCGCGCGCGCGCCGCCGACCTTGCCAGATTGTGCGATAAAACCACTCTCTCTGATGTGATCGCAACTTTGCGCGCAGACGACAGTGATTTGGCAAAAAGCGTGCTGAAATCCATCGGTCGTAATTCCCCACTTGCGATGGGATCAGCCCTTCGTATTCTGTCGAAGTTGGACGAAACCGCCACGATCCAAGACGCCTTGCGTCTCGAATATCGCTTTACCGCGCGCGCGGTCGAACATGGTGATTTCATCGAAGGCATCCGCGCCGCAATCATAGACAAGGATCGCACCCCAAACTGGGCCGACACGCCCGAAACACTTGACCCCGCTCGCGTGGATATGATGACATCCCCCTTGGACGAACACGACCTCTTTACTGGAGAAGACATATGAAAATCGGATTTATCGGATTGGGCAACATGGGCGCCCCAATGGCCAAAAACTTGGCCCAAGCGGGCCACGACGTGGTCGGCTTTGACACCGCAAACGTTTCAGTGGATGGCGTAAAACACGCAGCTTCCGCCATAGACGCAGCAACGGGTGCCGATGTCGTATTCACGATGCTACCAAACGGCGACATCTTGCGATCCGTTGCATCCGATATCATCCCGGTGATGTCCAAAGGCGCCGTTTTGGCCGATTGCTCCACCGTGGATGTTGACAGCGCCCGCGCCGTCGCAGCCGACGCAACCGCCGCGGGCCTCATGGCGCTCGACGCACCTGTTTCGGGCGGTGTGGGCGGCGCTGCAGCTGGCACATTGACCTTTATGGTCGGCGGCGACAGCACTGGCTTTGATATCGTAAAACCGCTCTTTGACATCATGGGACAAAAGGCCGTTCATTGTGGCCCTTCGGGCAATGGACAAGCCGCCAAAATCTGTAACAACATGATCCTGGGCGTCACCATGATCGCAACCTGCGAAGCCTTCGCCCTTGCCGATAAACTCGGCCTCGATCGCCAAGCAATGTTTGATGTTGTCTCAACCTCCTCAGGCTACAGCTGGACGATGAATGCCTATTGCCCTGCCCCAGGCATCGGACCAAAATCGCCCGCGGACAACGACTATAAACCGGGCTTCGCCGCCGAACTCATGCTCAAGGATCTGCGCCTGTCTCAAATGGCCGCCTCATCCGCGGATGCAGACACGCCGATGGGCGAAATCGCAACGAAACTCTACGAAACTTTTGTCGAAACCGAAAACGGCCGCGGCATGGATTTTTCCGCGATGCTCCCTCGTTTCGAAAAACGTAGCCGCAGCTGACCTTTCATCTTTGTAAAAATACTCTGGGGGTGCGGGGGCAACGCCCCCGCATCTGTCGGATTGCAAAGCAATTCGAAAGAACACCTACGACACCAAATGTCGCAAACCTTCTTGCATTCTTCCCAATCTCGACGAAACTCCAAGTTAAAAAACGGAGTCCAAAATGAAAACCACAACAACAGTGGCCGTCATCGGCGGCGGCGTCGTCGGATGTAGCGTTCTCTATCACCTGACAAAATTGGGGTGGTCAGACGTGATGCTGATCGAACGTTCCGATTTGACATCGGGCTCAACATGGCACGCAGCGGGTGGGTTTCACACGTTGAATGGTGACACCAACATGGCCGCACTGCAGGGCTATACCATTCGACTGTACAAAGAGCTCGAAGAAATCACAGGCATGTCCTGTGGCTTGCACCACGTGGGTGGCATTACACTCGCCGATAACAAAGAACGCTTTGATATGCTGTTGGCGGAACGGGCAAAACACCGCTATATGGGACTGGAAACTGAAATCGTTGGCCCAGAAGAAATCGCAAAGATTGCGCCAATCACCAACCTTGATGGCATCATTGGCGCGCTTTATGATCCGCTGGATGGGCATTTAGACCCCTCAGGCACGACCCACGCCTATGCCAAGGCCGCGCGGATGGGCGGGGCCACGATTGAAACCCATTGCAAGGTCATTGAGACCAACCAACGCAGTGACGGCACATGGGACATTGTCACCGAAAAAGGCACAATCCACGCCGAACATATCGTCAACGCTGGCGGCCTTTGGGCCCGCGAGGTGGGGGCCATGGCCGGCGTCTACCTGCCGCTGCATCCGATGGAGCATCAATATATCGTCACTGACGACATCGCCGAAATTTACAATCGCGATCACGAACACCCCCATGTGATGGACCCCGCGGGCGAAAGCTATCTCCGTCAAGAAGGCCGTGGATTGTGTATCGGCTTCTATGAACAGCCCTGCAAACCTTGGGCCGTCGATGGCACACCGTGGAACTTTGGACATGAGCTATTGGCGGATGATTTCGACAAAATCAACGAAAGCATCGAATTCGCCTATAAACGCTTCCCTGTGTTGGAAACTGCGGGCGTCAAATCGGTGATTCACGGTCCATTCACCTTTGCGCCTGACGGAAACCCCTTGGTGGGTCCAATTCCCGGATTGCGAAACTATTGGTCTGCTTGCGGTGTGATGGCAGGATTCTCACAAGGCGGCGGTGTTGGTCTGATGCTTGCTCAGTGGATGATCGAAGGCGAAACCGAACGCGATACCGCCGCAATGGACGTTGCCCGTTTTGGCCAAGGTTGGATCAACGCGGGCTACACCTTGCCCAAAGTGATCGAAAACTATCAAAAACGGTTTTCCGTGAGCTATCCGAACGAAGAACTGCCTGCTGCGCGGCCCCTGCGCACAACCCCGATGTACGATATTTTCGACAGTATGGGCGCTGTTTGGGGGGCACAGTTTGGGCTTGAGGTCCCAAATTATTTTGTCCAAGGGGATGAGCCCCGTTATGAAACCCCGTCTTTCCGCAGGTCAAATGCGTGGGACGCAACCAAGCGCGAAGTGATGGCCGTGCGCACGGCCGTCGGCATTAACGAAGTGCATAATTTCGGCAAATACCGCGTCACGGGAACAGATGCGCGGGCTTGGTTGGATCGGATCATGGCCGGGCGTTTGCCAAAGGTTGGACGCATTTCATTGACGCCTATGCTGTCACCCAAAGGAAAATTGATCGGCGATTTCACTGTCTCGTGTCTGTCCGAGACGGAATTCCAGCTCACCGCAAGTTATGGGGCCCAAGATTACCACATGCGTTGGTTCCTGCAGAATCTGTCGTGCGATGTGCGGGTCGACAATATCTCGGACCGCTTAACCGGTTTTCAGATCGCCGGCCCGAAGGCGCGCGATGTGCTGGCCGCCTGCACCCGCAACGACGTTTCGGATATGCGCTTTATGGACGTGCGGAAAATGGTTGTCGGCATGACCGAATGCACGGTGCAACGTGTCAGCTATACGGGTGATCTGGGTTTTGAAATCTATTGCGATCCACTGGATCAACGCGCACTTTGGTCCACGCTTTGGTCTGCGGGTCAGGCATTTGATATGAAACCCTTTGGAATGCGCGCGATGATGTCACTGCGTTTGGACAAATTCTTTGGCTCTTGGGCGCGTGAATTCTCACCAGATTACACGCCGTGCGAAACGGGAATGGATCGCTTTATCGCGTGGAACAAACCTGCCGATTTCATCGGTCGCGCCGCAGCAGAAGCAGAACGCGCCACAGGGGCCAAACGGCAATTGGTGAATTTCGAAGTCGATGCAGACACCGCAGATGTCGTGGCCTATGAACCCGTTTGGGTTGATGGCGCGGTTGTGGGGTTCTGCACATCGGGCGGGTATTCGCATTACGCAGAAAAATCAATCGCTTACGCGCTCATCCCACGCGATATGGTCAAAGATGGGTTAGAGGCCAAGATTGAAATTTTGGGCGATATGCGTGGGGCACGTCTGATCACTGCGCCGCTTTTTGATGGTGACGGGCACAGGATGCGCGGCTAAGATCGGCACATGTCCGATGACCCTGCACTCTTGTTACTGGCGGCTGGATCCTCATCGCGTATGCGCGGTGGGGACAAACAGCTTGAGCGTATTGCAGATGTGCCTTTGCTGCGTCGGATGGCGCGAATCTGCCTTGGAACGGATGCAGTGACCTATGTTGCTTTGCCAAACGCCGATCATCCGCGGTGGATTGCCCTAGAGGGGCTAAATGTTACCCCGATTTTTATCCCAAATGCGAACGACGGTATGGCGGTCACGCTAAAATCCGCAGTTCAATCGATTGCAGATCACCCTGCCGTCTTGATATGCCCGACGGATATGCCAGAGCTGGGTCAGCATCATTTTGACCGTATGATCCAAACATGGCGTGAAAATCCAGATCGTATAATTCAAGCCAAAGGGAAATCAGGCAAAAGCGGTCATCCCGTGATATTCCCGCAATCCTATTTTGCACGGTTTGATGAGCTAACCGGCGATCAAGGCGCCAAATCAATCATATCGGACGCACAGCCGTTGTTTGTGACATTTCATGATGACGGACCAAACATTGATTTGGACACGCCCGAAGACTGGGACGCTTGGCGGTTATCACATCGCGCGGATTAGGCGTGCTTTGCCCAAGCGGCGGACACAACCGACGCATCAAATGTTGTCAAATCGGCGAGTGGTCGCG
>Ga0181556_1002869_pt1 | contig 15380 bp, 14 predicted proteins | sample 011ome_14_FD_148651 | JGI IMG/M metagenome (GOLD analysis project Ga0181556, IMG submission 148651) | Coastal salt marsh microbial communities from the Groves Creek Marsh, Skidaway Island, Georgia - 011505AT metaG (spades assembly) | ecosystem: Environmental > Aquatic > Marine > Intertidal zone... | reverse complement strand
TTCCTTTCTCTCTCTCTCTCTCTCTCTGTTCTTCTCTCTCTTTCAAAGGCGGAGAGAAAGAATGAATCAACGACAACAACAACAACAACAACACTTACTATAGAAAAGTATTATGGGGGAGAGAGATTCTTTTTCTTCTTTTTTCTCCTTTTTTTGCTTTTTTTGCAAAAAGTCGTTGGAACTCCGAACAAACAACAACTCATTTGTGTTTTCGTGTGTCTGTCGTCTGCTCTTGTTTTTTTTTTTTGAGCCAACAAAAAACACCAACGAAACAATTTACACACGAACCAAAACGAGAAGAGTCTTTTTTGCTTTTTTTGCTTTTTTTGCTCGTCTTTTGCTTGACTTTTTTCTCTGAGGAGTAGCATTCTTCTCTCCTCGTTCTCGTTCTCGTTTTCATCCGCGGCAGACACCGCGTACGCGCGAAGACGAAGAGAAAGAGGAGGAAGAAGAAGACGAGCGAGAACAGCGCCAAAGGCGCTCTTCTGTCGTCGTCGTTCTTTTTCTTTTTCTTCTCGGAGCAGCAGCAGCGGCGATGACGATGAAAATGAAAATGAAAATGAAAATGAAAATGATGACGTGAAGAAGAAGAAGAAGAAGACGAAGAATGCGACCAAAAGCGAAAAGGAGGAGGAAAAGGGGATTTGGAAGTCAGAGAGAAAGAGGAGAGAGATGCTTTTAACGACGACTTTAACGATTCAGACGAGAGCAGCTTTTGCGTTGGAGGATTTTGCGAAAAGGGAGGAGAAAAAAGGTGTTTCCTGCGTAGACGTGAAAGAAGGGGGAAAAGGGCAACTCGAAGAGAACGACGTGGTGTCGGTGAATTACACCTTGTATCTTTCCGATGAAGACGGGACGATGGGGAGCAAAATCGATTCGGCGAAGTTTTTCGTCTTTGGCGTGGGGACGGGAGAAGTCATCGAAGGATTCGATGCCGGTTTGCTCGGCGGAGATGGCGTTGGTCCGATGAGAATTGGAGGCGTGAGAGAAGTTTTGATACCGCCGGCGTTGGCGTACGGCGCGAAAGAAGTCGGCGGGGGTCGGATACCCGCGAACTCGTACCTAAAGTTCGTGGTAGAGTTGGTGCAGATTAAGTAAGTAGAAAAGGAAGGGCGACGCTGGAGCGGTCGAGTCGGCGAGCGCTCCTAATAACTTTAGACTTTAGAGTGTCCGATAGCGCGACCGAGTAGTAATAATAATAGTAGTAGTAGTAGTAGTAGTAGTAGTCTCTTCATCTGTTTTGAAGCAGTTTTAGTATCTTGTGTGATATATGTACACGTGTCTGTTTCGTACACGTCGTGTGAAAATCATTCATTTTACGCAATCGCTTTGACCGCTTTGTCCGCCGCGTCGTCCAAATCTTTCGCCGTCTCGATGTTCAATCCGGATTGTTTCATAATCCTTCGCCCTTCCTCCACGTTCGTGCCTTCTAAGCGAACGACTAACGGGATGTTCAATCCAACCACTTTGACCGCGTTGACGATGCCAGACGCGATCACGTCGCATTTCATGATTCCTCCAAAAATGTTCACCAAAATCGCCTTCACTTTTGGATCTTTGTTTAAAATCTTAAACGCTTCGACGACTTGTTCTTCGCTCGCGTTGCCGCCGACGTCTAAAAAGTTTGCCGGAGACCCTCCTTTACCTTGGATGATATCCATAGTCGCCATCGCCAAACCGGCACCGTTGACCATGCACCCGATGTTGCCATCTAAACCGATGTAATTCAAATCGTATTTCGCGGCTTCGACTTCTCTCGCGTCTTCTTGCGAAGCGTCTCGTTGAGAGAAGATATCTTTTTGCCTGTATTCCGCGTTGTCGTCAAAGTTTAATTTCGCATCCGCGGCGTATAAAACCCCATCCGTGGTTTCCGCCATCGGGTTCACCTCAATCATCGTGCAATCCGTCTTCTTGAACGTTTCGTACAACGCTTGAAACTGCTTCGCCGCGTCCTCTTTATCCGCGCACCCCAACTTCTCCGCCAAATCTAACGCGTCTTCTCTCTTAATCCCGCCACTTTCCTCGTTAATATCGATGTACTTCTTAATAATCTTTTCCGGATTCGATTCCGCTAAGTCTTCAATAGAAGTCCCACCTTCCGCGCTCGCGATAATCATCGGTTTTGCGCTTTTACGATCCAACAAAATCGCAAAGTACATCTCCTTCGCAAACTTCATCTTCCTCGCCACGAGTAAAGCGTTCACCGGTTTTCCTTCCGGCCCGGACTGTTTCGTCACCAGCACGTTACCCAGCATCTTCTCCGCCGTTTCTCTCGCCATCTCATTCTTCACGATGTGCACGCCTCCTTTAAACCCGCCAAACTTAAACGTCCCTAATCCTCTCCCGCCGGCTAATATTTGCGACTTGATCACTACCTCGTCGTCGCCTAAACACTTCATCTGCTCCGAGGCTTTTTGCACCTCCTCCACGGTCTTGCACGCGATAGAATCCGGTACTCGGACGCCAAATTTGCGCATGATGTCCGCGCCTTGGTATTCGTGCACGTTCAACGAACGTATTTGTATCTGTTTTTGTTGTACTTGTTGTTGTTGTTGTTTCAGATGCTCATTCAGATGAATAGGCGCGCTTTGAACAACGCTTCGCATCCGTCGCATCCTCCATTCCGTTGACGACGACGGAAACGAACTCGCCGCAGCTGCTCGAGAAAAGGAAAAGAACTTTACGCTGTTAAACTTTCCCGAGGAGAAAAGGTGAAAAGACCCAGATGACGCAGATCGGTCAAAATCACCGAACAAAGAAGCGAGTATTCTTCTTTTCGCCGCGGTGTTGCTGCGCTTCATCGTCGAAAGTCTCGCGGAAAAGTATACGCGCGCGTGCGTGTAAAGAAATGGAGAAAGAGAAAGAAAGAGTCAGAGGCATTTATGCGCAAAAACGCGCGCGCGAGCGTATGAATAAATGGAGAAAAAGAAAGAGAAATAGTCAGAGTAAAAACGACAACAGCGTTCATTATTCACTTTAATAATAATAATAATACGTTTTGTACAACACGCACTTCGATTACTGCGTTAAAAATGGTATCAGTTTATATACACGCGCACACGCGTCAATCAATCCTTTGGCGGCGGCGGCGGCGGCGGCGGCGAGAGCTTGGAGGACAGTCCGCGAAACTCATTCAATTTGGACTCCATCGCTTCGCGATAAAGCGTCGGCGTGATCGATCGAACAACACCAGAGAGCGTCGGCGTGATCGATCGAACGAGTATGTTTGAGACCAAAGATGGAAGTTTTTTTATCTTCGGCGGCTTCTTCGCGTTGTCGGTATGCTCTTTACGTTCATCGTCATCTTCTCCTTCCTCCCCTTCCATCGGATCGTCTATTCCTTCTTCTTCTTCTTTTTCTTCTTCTTCTCGTCGACCTTCTTCTTCTCGAGCGGCAGCCATCACCAAATCTTCGTCTTCTTCTTCACCGCGTTTCCGTCGTTTAACCAAATTCAAACCCAGTAAACTTTCTTTTCTTTTCTCGGCTTTTATTGCTTCGAGTAACCGATCGACGCGATTGACGGCGACGATGGCGGGCCATGATTGTTGTTGGTCGCGTCCCATTGTTTTCGTTACGATTGGCGCACCCGCCGCCGCGGCTTTCGATTCGTGGCCTTCGTCTGTAGAGTACAAACTGTCCATCGCGCACGGTTTCAAAATCATCGTTTTCCGGTTGTTCATGGTCTGAGTATCGCTAGTCGTAATGGTATTCCTATCTTTGGATTCCTCCGACAAATTCTCCTGGCTCTTCGTCTTCTTCTTTTCCTTCTTCGCCTTCGTACTCCTCTTCACCGCGGTCGTCGTCGTCGTCGTCGTCGTCCTCCGCGTCATCGCCTCCTCCCACTCCTTCAACATCATCTTTTGCTTCGCGAAAATAACCTTGTTCTTCTCCTGTACTTTCTTCAAACTCATCTTACACGCTTTCCTTCCGCCTTCAAACATATCCACGCCGTGAAACTTGGTGCACTTTTGACAAAACCGCGACGCCATCTCGTCTCCTTTTTCGACGAATACCTCTTTGGCGTTTAAGCACGAGCGACACGTTTTCGACCGAATCTGGTATTTGTTTTCGCACACTTCCTCGCACGCGTATACTTTGCACGCGACTTTTACGACGAGTTCGTTTTCCATCGACGACCGGGACGACTTCTCGTTGTTGTTGGGGTTTTGTTGTTGTTGTTGTTGTTGTTGTTGCACTTCTTCTTTATCGTCGTTCGTTTTTTTCTTCTTCGTCTTCTTTGTTGTCTTCTTCGACGCGGTGTTGGTGAACGTCGTTACCCTCTCGGGAGGGGAAGGATTCGTCGAATTGGACGCCAAACGGCACACAGTCGTCGAGGGTTGTTGGTTTGAGAACAACAGATCTGATTCTTCGAAAAGTGAACGTCTCAGCGTTAACTCGTTTCTTTCTTCGTCGTCGTCCTCGCTCATGATCTCTCTCTTTCTCTCTCTCTTCTTTTCAAAGTAGAGTTTGTGTTCGAAAAAAAGTGTGTTGTTCGTCGCGCGTTGGTGTCGTCCTGCGTGTTCTCGTTCGGTTTCTTTCTCACGTCATGGAAGACAAAATGCCCAAAAAGTGCTTTTTTTTTTCAAAACGACTTTTCAAAAACTCGCACTTTTCTCATCAAACACCTTTTCACGCAAGGGTGTTTGTTCAATACATTTAAGATTTTAAGAAGGAACGCACGACTATTAGAAGACGCGCACTCGTTTCAATATTCTCGAGTCTCCGACGACGACGACGGTTGTTCTTCGGAGCAGCAGTAGTAGTAGTAGCAGCAGCACTGAGTATCGCGCGGACGAGTGGGGTTGTCGTGACTCTCTCGCGTCACAGAGAGGCGTGTGTGCTCTGATCAGAGTCGTTTATCATCTCATTATTAAAACATTTTTGTTTGAAAAAGTGCAGAAACTTAATTAAGTAGCAGCGCAATCGGTTCTCGTTCGCGTCGTTGCGTGTTGTTGTTTCACAACGTTTGTTCTCGCAACATCGCGATACTAATAAAGAAGAATGGCGGAGAGCAAAAAAGCACCACGCGCCGAGGAGGAGGAGTGGACGCCTCTGAAACGACCTCTTTTACTCCTCGGGTCGCTCTCGCTCGCGTCGTCGTTCGTCGCGTATAAAAAAAAACATCTCAATTGGTTCAAAACGAGTTACGCGTGCGCGTGCGTGACGTTCGGACCGGCGATGGTTGTGTACGCGTTGCCGGAAAGGAGCGAACAGTTGGAAGAGAAACTCTTTTTTTTGTCCTCCTCGTCCAACGACGACAACAACAACAACAACAGAAACAACGACAGAAACAACGACAGAAACAACAACAGAAACAACAGAAACGACGACGACTCGTCCAAGCGAAGAGAAGAGAGGGAAAAAGAAACGAAGAGGAAGAATAAAGAGATGTTGGAGAGGATGAAGCGCGTAAAGTTGTGAAGTGAAATAGCATCGCGTGGATCTCGTTCGCAACTCTCTTTCTGTCGTCGTCGTCGTCGCGCTCCTTTTTCTCTCTCTCTCTCTCTCTCTCTCTCTCAACGCGTCGCGAACGAGGAGATGTTGGAGAGGATGGAGAAGGGAAAGTTGAAGGGAAAATTGGATGCGTCACACTTTTTTTCTCTCTCTCTCTCTCAAAAGAATGTTGTTATCACCACTTCCGACGTCGTCATCATCAGCGAGAACGACGACTCCGAGTGGTGGTCCAAAAAGCAACAGACGAGGTCTGGTTCACGCGTCGTCATCATCTTCGTCATCATCATCATCATCATCATCATCTCCAAACGCGCAAAAATTATTGGTGAAACCACAAAAAGCTTTGGAATTGATTCAGTCGCAAAAATACGCCTACGTGGACGTCCGAACGAAACACGAGTTTGAAACCGTCGGACATCACAAGAATTCCACGTGCATTCCTTACTTCGTGAGCATGGGGCCTCCACCAGAAGTCAATCCGGATTTTATAAAGGAGGTGGAGATGAAATTTCCAAGGAAAGATTGTCCTTTGTTGATTGGCTGCGCGGCCGGCGGGCGAAGCGCCAAGGCATCTGCGACGTTGCGTGAAGCCGGCTACACCAACATTGCTGATTTAGAAGGTGGTTTTAAAGCGTGGGCGATTGAATTCGGGGATATGATTGAGACTGGATGTGGCTGTTAAACAGACTACCGCGTGCGCGCGAACGTATCGCGTCGGGGGTGCCTTGGTAACTGTTTTACCCTTTTTGTTTGCCTAAAATACTAATAAACTCACGCAGCATACTCGTACTTTAAAATACCAATACTCATAGTAATGCGCACTAAATGACTCGTCAACCTAATTCTGCGTTTCCGAAACGCATCTCGGGCACTCGCACACAAAACCGTATGCTTCTTCCAACTGCGCTCTTCGTTTCGCTACGTTCAACGACCAATCTTCGTTCAAATCGATATACGCGATGGTGAGTTGTTCGCCTTGTTTTATATTCTCGTTGGCGACAAACTCGACGAGGTGGTTTCTTTCAGGCCAGGTGACGTTAACGTTAGGAGCGCAGGAGTGGTTGAACATGGAGCCATACGCGTAAATAGCTGATCCGTTCGACGCACCCGTGCGAATGGACGACGTTAAAGTTTGCTCCATCATCGCTCGAAAATCTCCCTGAGAAGAAGAAGAAGAAGCGCTTACCGGATATTCAACCTTGAACGAATTCAAGTGAAACCGCGTGGTTAAATCCGCGTACCACCGTATATCGAACACGGACCGAATTTTGGCCTTCTCTTCCTCGCTGTCGCGAACCTTTTCGCACGATTCCAACGTTTGTAAAAGTAAAGCGTGTTCCTCTTTCCACGAAGGAAACATTTGGTGCTCGTCTACGTGCGCGTGCACCAACAACTCTGCCACATTCGCATATTTCTTCATAGTTTTTCTATCTATACTAATCGCACCCTCTTCTTTTTTGTTTGTTCGTGCCTCCTCTTCTTCTTCTTCTTCTTCTTCTTCATTTTCTCGAATCCTTCTCGCCGCTTCCTCTGGCGTCATCTGGTTCACCTCCTCCTCGGAAATGTTCATTTCTTTTATCAATTTTTTGCGCATGCTTTGTGTTACCATGAACTGCACGGATGCTTTCGCGTTCGCGTTCGCGTTCGCGTTCGCGTCCAACCGAAAGCTCCTTTGGACGCTTCTTGTGGCTATTCTCAGCGCCATCAACGGAAACTTCAACTCGTTCTCTTCGCAATACTTCTCCATCCTTCTCAAATCCATCGTTTGTTCCGTCTCGTAAAAGCTCGCTCTCGCGTCTCGTTCGCACTCGACGCTGCAAAATCTCCCATCTGATGATACTTCCTCGTTGTTATTGTTGTTGTTGTTCTTCTTCTTCTTCTTTGAGAGCTCTCCCAGGCACAAGTAACACTCCAAATCGTAATTCCAAATCGTCGGATGACTCGTGATTGGTTTTTGCCGCCCCTCTGTCCCTCCTCCCGCCTTATTGTTGTTGTTGTCGTTCTTCTTCTTCTTCTTCTTCTTAAATATGCTTTCGTTTTTCGTCACGTCCCGACTCGCGTACAAACCTCTCCCGTTCTTCTCGTGGTGCCCGATGAAAAAATTCCCCGAACTCAAATCATCATCCAAAACGTTACGCAGCGGGTCGTCCAGAGAAAAGGATTCGTACACATCATCGTCGTCGTCGTTGTCGCCGCTTTTGAAAACAAACTTCCTCGAGAACAACAGCGTCACTGTCGTCGTCGCTTTTTTTGCCGCTTCTCTACGAGAGTGGTGGTGCATTTTCATCATCATCATCCTCATCATCTTCCCCGCGTTTATTTATGATAGCGTGCGCTCGTTATTGTTCAGTGTTGTTTCTCCGGGGTTATTTGGAAATCAATTTTATCATCATCATCATCACCCCGCCGCCGCTTACGATTGGAAGAAGTATATTCGATGAAACAGTCGCTGCGTACTACTATGCTCATCAAGTCACGCGCATTCTCCACGCACACGTGAGGGAGGCACAGCTTTTTGAGGGAAATCTCCCTCGAAAGAAGTGGATAAAAGCTTTTGCCCACAAAAAATTAGTCAACAACAACAACAACGCATACTCCTCCTTTGTTTTCTTTGTTGATTCGCACTCTCGCGAAAAAGAAGGACTTTGACTCTTCGTGTGCTCTCTCTTTTGTTCTCGATACGAACAACGCGCGATTGTGTGCTCGTTTCGTGGTGTTATTAAAAAACGGATATTAGGATTACACTTTGGAATAAAAGATATCAACGATGATGATGATGATGATGATGTGTCAAACAACAACTGCGTTTTCCCCGTCGTTCTCCTCCACTCTCGCGAAAAAGAAGAACTCGAGGATCGCGAAAACGAGGGGAATAACAACAACAACAGCGACGACGCAATCGTTCGGTCCGTGCTCTTGCCACGGCGGCGACCATCTCTCCGCCGAACGCAAAGCTGAACTCGTGTCTGTTTGCGAACAAATCGGCACCGCGGGGAAAGGCATCACCGCCTGCGATGAAGGACCAGGGACGATTGGCATGCGCTTAGAAAACGTCGGGATGGTGAACACGGAAGAGAACCGAAGAGCGTACAGGCAGATGTTGTTTGAATCGCCGAACGCGAATAAGTACTTATCCGCGGCTATTCTCGACCCGGAGACGTTGTATCAGAAATCGAACTCGAAGAAGCACGACGGGAAACTGTTCCCGCAGGTGTTGAGCGAGATTGGGATCGTTCCGGGAGTGAAGCCGCACTTGAAAGTTTACGCGTTGCCTGGTCAATCTGGAGCGACCGTCATGCAAGGTTTGGATTCGTTGGCGGTGAGATTGCAAGAATATAAAGACGCCGGATGCAAATTTGCCAAGTGGAGATCGCCGATGGATATCGACATCGTTAACGGTCAACCGAGCGATTTGACCATCGAGACGAACATGTTGGATTTAGCTCGATACGCGTTAATTTGCCAAGACGTTGGTTTGGTTCCAATTGTCGAACCAGATGTCTCGTTGAAAGGCGATCACGATTTAGAAACCGCGGTGAGAATCAACGTTAAGATCCAATCCGTGTTGTTTAAAGCGATGTTAGATCACGGCGTGTACATGGAAGGCGCTTTGTTGAAATCGAACATGGTCAACCCGGGTAAAAACTGTTCGAAAACGTACACGGTCGATGAAATCGCCGAAGCGAACTTGGAAGTTTTCCGAAGATGCTTCCCGACGGCGATGCGCTCGGCGAACTACTTGTCCGGCGGACAAAGCTTAGAAGACGCGGCGGCTCGATTGGATGCCATCAACAAGAAGAAAACTGTTCGAGATCCGTGGAACTTATCCTTCTCCTGGTCAGCGGCGTTGCAAATGCCTTTGTTCGAGTTGTGTCGAGGCAAAGACGAATTGCCGTTGCAAGAGATGGAGAAATTGTACGTGAAAGAGTTGGAAGTCGCCGGTAAAGCCGCGTTGGGGAAACACAAGAGAACCGGGACGGATGGCGACCACATCGGTAAGTGAGTGAGATGAGCGGATGTGTATACACACGGTGCGTGCGTGTGTACTGTTGTAACGAAAGACTATCCTTCTTGATGCCTATAAAACGTGACGCGTCGTCGTGTCGTTGTTTTCTCGCTCACCCCACGTAGTACTTCAGGAAAAATAAAACTTCTGTCTTTGTAATGAAACAAGTACACCACACAATTCATAATAAACTAAAACGCCCGCATATACATAACCACACGAGCGGAAACGATGACTGCGTTCACGGCCAATTCTTTCGCAGTATCGGGAGGACGCAACTCGTGTCGTTCTTTTCGCACCGCGTCTTTCCGAAAGAAGCACACTTTCCCGTCGTCGTCCGCATCGCCGTTTGCAACGAGAGCGTCGGCGAAAACATCGGACGACGACGACGCTGCAAAAATGCCACCACCAACGAGGAGAGAAACCGTCCTACTCGCCGCCATCGTCGGTCTCACCACCGCCGTTGCCACGACACCTTCGCACAATTCGTCGTTCGCCTCGGAAGAAGGAAGAAAACAAACGATTTTAATCACCGGTGGAAACTCAGGCATCGGGAAAACGGCGTCCGAACAGTTGGCAAAACTTGGCCATCGGGTGATTCTCCACGCGCGAACGCCGGCGAAAGCGGAGAAAGCGAAGAAGGAGATTTTGTTTACTCAGCCGGATGCGGACGTTGTGACGATGGAAAGTAACTGCGATTTGATGGATTTGAAAGAGGTCAGAGGGTATTGCCAGGAAGTGTTGGAGTATTTAACGTCGTCGAAGAGCGGCGACGGCGGCGAGGAAAATGGGAGCAACGTGAAGAAGTTGGATTCGTTGATTTTGAACGCCGGGATTATGGCCGCGCCGTACGAACTGAGCAAGCAAAACCACGAGAGTCATTTTCAAGTCAACCATCTAGCGCATTTCTTAATGTATGAGAATTTAAAACCCGCGTTATTTGCGAATGAAAGCGCGAGTAAAGGGCCGGCGAGAGTGATTTCGGTGTCGTCTTTATTGGCGATGATTGGCGAGTTGTCGCTGGACGTGAACGACTTGGATTTCAAAAATAGAAAATACGATAAGTGGTACGCATACGGACAATCAAAAGCGTGCAACATTTTGTTCGCGGACGATTTAGCAAAAGAAAATAGCATATCGAAATTGGTCGCGAATTCGTTTCACCCGGGAATAGTGACGACTGATCTAGTTCGCTATTCATTTCCGGATTTAATCGCCTCCAAACGCGACCCGGAACGCGAACGATGGATTCGCGAACGGGCGAGAAGGATTGGCATACGCGACGCGGACGAAGGGTGTAAGACGCACGTGTGGTTGGCAACGGAAGATGCCGCTTTAGAAAAAAGCGGGGAGTTTTTTGTGGACCCGGGATTGGTGTATCCGGGCGCGACGAGGAAACAACTCGTGGAGTCCGGCGACTGGTTCCTCGTGAGCGGAGAAGAATTCTTAGCGCCGCAACTGCAATTTCCGGAGAGGTTATTCGATGGGTGGAGAAACGACGAGACGAGAGTGAAATTAAGAGAACGTTCGCAGAATATGGTGAACGACTTTCTTCTTTAATAGTATAGTATAAGATTTTAAAATAGCAGCAGCAGCAGCAGCAGCAGCAGGCGCGCGCGTTGAAATTATATTTCACACGATTGAAACTAATCTAAAAACCAGGACGAACAAACCCGCTCTTAAACACGTGCACGGCCGTATCGTTAAATGCGCCGTTGTGTAAGGAAAACTTCGACTCCTTCGTTTCATCTTCCAACGATATTTCCTTCTCGATGCACGCGTTTTCCTGGTTTCCAACGACTACGACTCGATTCGGTTTCCGTTTCGTCTTCGTGGTCAACCTTGAGTTGTTCGCGAACGACCATCGCTCGTAATAGTTAGAGAACTTATTCCCGCAAAGAAGTATCTTTCCCAGGGGATCGTCCTCTTCGTTTTCGCCGCTACTCACCACATTCCAGCGGTGCGCTAAAATTTCCTCGTATAAATCCGCCTCGCAGTGAGGCATGTACGCGAATACTCTCTCATCCTTTTCTTCTCCGCTATTCTCAACGAACTCCTTCGACCGTTCCGCCGACCACGCTTCCACGCTCACGCCTTCTCTTCCCACCTTCATCCGTTTTAAAACTTCCAAATCCACCTTCCCGAACGCCGGGTCGTATATACACACATTCTTCAAAGCGCTAAACACCATCTTTTCTTCGCTCTCTTCCTCCTCGGATTCTTCTGCCAATAAAAGTGCAAACATCATCTGAAACCGACTCGTCGCCGAGTGTCTGAACGATCCGGTGCCTAAAACGACCATTTTTGTGACACTTTTTAACAACCTCCTCAAAAACCACCTTCGACTTGGTTGTTCCTCCGAGTCGGTTTCGTTTTCGTTTTCGTTTTCGTCGTCGACGAGCAGCCTGCGCAGGAAACGCTCGAAAAAAATCGACTCTTTCACGTCTCGTTTCGCGCGTTCCAGTTTTCTTTCCGTGTCCTTCACGAGCGTTTCGAAGTCGTCGTCTTCGTCCTCTTCTTTGTCTTCGTCTTCGTCTTCGCCGAGGCGGAATTTCGTTTTCGCGAGTTGGACGTTTCGGAGATGTTTTTTCCCTCGCGCCGAGCGCTTGCTGGAGACGATTTGCCACAACAACGCGTCGTCTGAATCCTCCTCGTCGTCTTCCTTCCCTTTTTTGATATCGTCGAATGTGGACATGTTGTTCTTCGTCGTCGTCGTCGTCGTTTACATCGTTTCAACGCGGGGAATTTTGAACTTTTGATGTGCGTGTTTTTGTGTGTGAAGATGTGTTGTTTGTAGGACGAATATTAGTATTTAACTTTTACCACGCGGTACTATTATAACTGGTTTCACGTGCGAGATGACGACGATATCCATTCTACATAGCCGACGTGACGTTCTCTCTCAACACGTCCGGCTTCGCCCCGGACCACTCCGCGATCTTCTCGCCGTTCTTCCACAGCATGAACAAAGGCACGACGCGAACGCCCCACTCTTTCATCAGCGCTCTCGACTCGGTGTCCGTATCGCCCATGATTTTCACAAACGTCGCCTTCTCCGCGAATTCTTCCGATAAACCGACGAACGTCGGGTAAATAACTTTGCAAGGACCGCACGTTTTCGTGGAAATTTGGACCGCGATGAGACCGTCGTTACCGCCCGTGACTGCATCCCACTCCGCTTTGTTGTTGGCGAATTTCACGTTTCCGTCGCCTCCGTCCGCGGCGCCCGCCGCTCGGACGACGGCGGCGCGTCCAGTACTGAACGTTCGTCGGCTTTGTCTGTTTCAATTGTTTGGCGTAAAAGAAAAGAGAGTGTTATCGCGTTCGGGTTAATTTAATGTGACTCGTACTACTTTCCTCCGTCGAAAGCGAGCGTTCTGAATACAGCGTATTCTCTGTATCCTTCGTGTTGCTGAGTCACACTTTGGGCAAAAAAACCAAAGCGCTTTTAAAAATCCCCCTCGGATCCCTATCCTTTGGATCTCTTTTCTCGCGCATTTCTCATCATCATCATCATCATCATCGAGAAGAAGAAGAAGACAAAGAAGACAAAGAAGAAAAAGTAAAGTAAAGCAGAAGACCTCTTCGAGAGGACGATCTCGTCGCGAAACAACCCGACACGAGGCGCGCGACACACAGAGCGAGAGAGAGAGAGAGAGGGAAAAAAAAAATCTCGCGATGTCTAATCTTTCTCACCGTATTCTTTTGGTCGTTACGGAGGAGATCGAAATCGAATTCGACGACAGGTGGTGGTGGTGTTGTTGTTGCGCAAAAAACATGACGATGACGGCTTTTTTTATGCGTTGTTGTTCTCTCTCTCTCTCGGTTTTAAAGTACGCGTGCGCGTGTGCTCTTTTCTCTCTCTCTCTCTCTCTCTTTCTCTCTGGCGCGCGAACTTGAGAGACGATGATGATGAGAGTTCCTCTGTAATAACGTCATACGCTTCCCGAAAACGCTCCTCTCTCAAGTATCTTCCTTGAATGTGTGAAATTTAGGGTTTTCTAAATTTGAGAGAAAAACGCCAATTTTGCTTTCAGACGAAAAAAAAATACACGCACGCGTTGTTGTTGTTGTTGTTGTTGTTGAAAGAAGAAGACGAAGAAGAAGACAAAGAAGAAGAAGAAGAGCGAGTAGGAGTACTATCACTACTACTACTACTAATAAAAGAATGGTATTACTCTCGATCAAACCGCGATTACAAAAAGAAAAGTGGTCTTTATATTGGAAGTGTTCGATGGCGACGCGAACGATGTATTTGGACGAGTTCGATTTGGACGTGGACATTGCGAAAACGACGGCGAGGGAGTTGAAAAAAATGATCGCCGAGAGGGTTGGTTTGCCGCCGGTCGCGGAGTTGTTTCGGTTGGAAGGGTTTCAAGAGCCTTGGGAGTTAATGTGCGCCCAGCTCGTCGTTGGTTCTCTCTTTCTTTTCCGTTGGTTTTTTACGTCGTTCGTTCGTTCGTTGAGGTATTTCGTGCGTTTTTTTCCTCGAACTGACAAACTCTTTCTCTCTTTCTTGTGATGATAAAAAAGTCAATACAAAGGCGTGGAACTCCAGGCGGATAAACCGCTGAGTGAATCCGGCGTACCAGAGAAGGACGAGTCGGACATGTCTGGTGAGAACGGCGTTCCTATCATCGTAGCTGTTCGCAAGCACTTGGTGGCGGAAGGATGGAAAATGGTACACAACGACGCGATGGACTCGGATACCGAAGAAGATGACTTTTAGTTCGCGCTGGATCAAATGGGAATTATGTCACATAGACTTGGTTTTATTGTCACTACCAGGTACAATAATATGATCATTACAACACGCGCGCGCGAATAGATAGAACGGAAAAAGGGATATTCTTTATTCTTTATTCAGAAGAAGAAGAAGAAAAATCTGAAGTCTCCTCAGCCGGTACAGCTACCGCTTCCTCTTTCTCTTCTACGACGACTCTTTTCCTGGATTGAAACGGCGCAACTTGCGAGTTCGCCGCCTGTCTGCTCTCCGCGTCGAAGAACTCTAAGAACCTGTTAATCTTTATTACCGCGGCGTGCGCAGCCTTGGCGCTAAAATCCGCGTACTTCTTCGCAGTCACCCCGTCGAACGTTTTCTGTTGCGTGTCGAAATACGTCTTAAAATCAACCTTCTCGATATCCTCGACGATGTTAAACGCCAACTCTTTCGCCCTTTCCTCTTCTCTTCCGGATAAAAACACGCACGCGGTTAACAGATTCTTCTTAATCGTGTTTGGTTCACCCAACACAGATTTCACGTTACTCAACAACGCCTCGAAGTCTCCGTCCTCGGCTAACTCTTCGCAGTTTCGTAAAATCTCTCGACTTCTCGCGATGGGCACGAGGTAAAAGAACAACGGCTTCTCCGGTTTCCCTCCGATAGAATCATCCGGAATTAACCCAAACCCGATAAATCCAACCGTTAACGCGATCCCAATCGCCAATCGTCTGTTCACCGTGTTCTGATCTTCCTCGCTCATCTCCGCCACCGTCAACTGTTCGCTCGGCTGTTCTTTCGAGACGAATTCTAATCCGTCTTGCAACCAGTTCCCGTCCTTCTTCTTCTTTCCGAAATCGAAAATCTGCTCGCGTTGCATGCTCCCATCGATTCGAGACTTTGTCCCGGTGCCCCTCGGTTTCATTCGCGCCAGTTCGTCGATGGTTAAATTTTCATTACTAGTGTTACTCTCTTCTCGCTTGTTGGACGCGTTGTTGTTCGTCTCCTCCAACTTTTGTTGCAACAGTTCTTTCTCCTTCTCCGCTCGCTCTAATTTCGCGAGCATTTCTTGCATGGACGTTTCGTTCATCATCATCGAAGAAGAGGAGGACTCGTTGTTTTCGTCGCTCTTTTCGTCGGAAGCTTTCGAGACGACTCGAAGAGTTCTTCGTTTACTTCTTTTTCTCTCTCTTTCGTTTA
>Ga0181556_1002867_pt1 | contig 15400 bp, 12 predicted proteins | sample 011ome_14_FD_148651 | JGI IMG/M metagenome (GOLD analysis project Ga0181556, IMG submission 148651) | Coastal salt marsh microbial communities from the Groves Creek Marsh, Skidaway Island, Georgia - 011505AT metaG (spades assembly) | ecosystem: Environmental > Aquatic > Marine > Intertidal zone... | reverse complement strand
AAATGGCTCTAAATTCAGAGCTAAAACCAGCGTCGGGGTTCTTAGGTAAAGACGTATTCTGCCGGGGGATTGCTGACTTACTGATCGTTAATGGCGCAGTAGCCTATGTCGTGGACTATAAAAGTGGCAAAGCTAAGTATCCAGACAAGAAGCAGCTGGAGCTTATGTCCCTAATGGTGTTCGCCTACTTCCCTGAAGTCCAGACGGTCAAGGGGATGTTATTATTTGTGCATCACGATGTCACGGTAAAGGGTGAGTACAAACGCACTCAAGAGAAAGAGCTGTGGGCTAAGTGGTTGGGTAATGTGGAAACACTAAAAGCATCCCATGCGATGGGTAGCTGGCCTCCTAACCCTTCGGGTTTATGTCGTGGTTGGTGCAGTGTCGAGTATTGTGAGCATTACCAATCGAAAAGGAAATAGAATGCCAAGTAAAAAACGCGATTACAAATCCGAATACGAAAATTTTCAGGGGAAGCCTGAGCAAATCGCCAACCGATCGGAGCGAAATAAAGCACGTCGCCAAGCTAAGAAAGCTGGTATGAACATCGCTGGTAAAGACGTACACCACGTAGTGGCTATGTCAAAAGGCGGTACCAACAAGACAGGGTTGAAGGCAACAAGCGCCGCAGCCAACAGATCATTTGCCCGTAATGCTGATGGAAGTATGAAGTCCGAAGTCAGTAAGCGGGAGCGCAAGAAAAAGTAATTATGTGATGAGTGACTGGACGTTAGGTGTGAGTGGTCCTTTCACCGCGGGGTAACCCCGTTTCATACAAACCGCATCAGTGGCGGCAGTACCAACCTTTCCATGAATCTCCGGGCTGTGACGCCACACCAAAACAAAGAGTGAACCGTGAAAACTTGCAGCCGATGTAAAACTTCTAAACCATATGACGCTTTTTCAAAAGACGCGGGTAAGTCCGATGGACTAGCCATACACTGTAAGCCTTGCCGAGCAGAATATCGTGCGGCGCATAAACAGGAAATTTCAGAGTACAACCATAAATACCGGATTGAAAATATCGAACGTCGTAAGCAGTATATGGACGAGTACCGTGCCGCAAACAAAGAACAAATACAAAAACAACGGCGAGGGTACCATCAGAAATATTACGCCGACAACGCGGATACACTAAAACGAAACGTGATTCAGTACGCAAAAAATAACCGAGGGCGCGTTAACGCATTATGCCTAAAACGTCATGCCGACAAACTAAAACGCACCCCTGCGTGGGCAGACCACGAACGCATTACAGCCTACTACGACGTGTGCGCATTCTTCAACGAAGTTAACGGGTATACGAAATACCACGTAGATCACATCATCCCACTACGAGGCCGCAAAGTGTCAGGCCTACATGTACACAACAACCTGCAAGTCATACTGGCGTCAGAAAACGCTTCAAAAGGAAATCATTTCGAGGTTCTATGAAAATTATCGACGATAAAGCGTTGCTAATAACAACACACTACCCGGATAAAATTACCACCGCAATCGAACAAAGCCGTTACATCAAGCAGGTCAGTACCGATCTACATGAGGTGCTAGTAAATTGGACACTACCAAACGCGCAGAAGCTAGTCACTATGGGGATTAAGAAAGTACCGTCTCCGATGGACCGAGACTACAACTGGCCGGGGTTATACAAACCATTCGCACACCAACGTAAGACATCGGAGTTCGCGACCCTTAATAAACGGTGCTTCATTCTGAATGAGCAGGGTACTTCAAAAACCGCAAGTGTGCTGTGGGCGGCTGATTATTTGCTCAACATAGGGCAGATCAAACGGGTACTGGTGGTGTGCCCATTATCTATTATGAAGTCCGCATGGGTGGGTGACGCATTCAAGACCATCATGCACCGCAATATCCAAGTAGCTCATGGCACCCGAGAAGCACGTCGTCAGGTCATTGATAGCGACGCGGATATTGTTGTTATTAACTTCGACGGTGTTGAGATCATCGAGGACGCGATAGCGAGCGGTGGGTTTGACCTGATTGTGATCGATGAAGCCAATGCATATAAGACCCCATCAACAAAACGATGGAAGGCTATGAAACGCCTTGTCAAACCAGAGACTTGGTTATGGATGCTTACAGGTACCCCAGCTTCTCAATCGCCAGAAGATGCTTTTGGGTTAGCTAAGCTATGTGTCCCATCCCGAGTGCCTAACTTCGCTGGTGCATGGCGAGATAAGGTTATGGTCAAAGTTGGGATGTTTAAGTACGTACCTACCCTTCGCGCTACGGAGCTAGTCAACCAAGCCCTGCAACCTGCTATCCGGTTCGAGAAGAAAGACTGTCTGGACCTACCCCCAGTGATGTATCAGTCACGCGACGTACCACTAACCAAGCAACAGGAGAAGTATTACAAGGCGCTCAAGAAGCAGATGTTGGTCACAGCAGCAGGCGAAGAGATCACGGCGGTACACGCCGCAGCAGCCCTAAACAAACTACTGCAAATATCCTGTGGGGCTGTGTATTCGGACTCGCAAGCGGTGGTGGCCTTTGACTGCTCAAACCGGATCAATGTAACGATGGAGATCATCGAGGAGTCTAGCCACAAGGTTATTATTTTTGTACCGTTTAAGCACGCGATCGACATCGTATTGGAGAAGGTCCGTGCCGCAGGGTACAGCGCAGAGAAGATCGATGGCAGCGTCCCAGTCAACAAGCGTACTGAGATATTTCGTCGGTTCCAAGATGAAGAAGATCCACACGTCCTAGTCGTTCAACCACAGGCAGCGGCGCACGGGGTCACACTAACTGCCGCCAACACCATTATCTGGTTTGGCCCAACGATGAGCGTAGAGACATGGCTTCAAGCTAATGAGCGCATAAACCGCCCGGGTCAGAAGAACCACATGACGGTCATCAAGCTAGTCGGCAGTGCCGCAGAACAGAAGGTCTATAAGTCATTAGAAGAAAAGACACAGAACCAAGCATCACTAATCGCGCTCTACAACAATATATTTGATGAAGAGAGTTGACAACACTGTACTACCGTAGTATATTTATTACTCAGACATAACCAAAGGGAGATTGATATGTCATTTGATGCAGATAAGCTGGTAACAGCTTATATCGCTATTCGCGATAAACGTAGTGAATTGAAGAAGCAGTTTGAGGAAGAAGACAACAGTCTGAAAGATGGGATGGAGAAGATCGAGCAGGCCATCCTTGAGCACTGCAAAGAGAACAACATCGAGTTCTTCAAGACATCCCACGGCACCGCATACAAACGAGTAAGCGAACGGTTTTGGGCTACTGACTGGGACGCCTTTAACCAGTACGTCAAAGAGCACGACATTCTTGAGGTCTATGAGAAGCGTATTGCTCAAGGCAACATGAAGCAGTTTTTGGAAGATAACCCCGGTGCAACGCCACCAATCAATGTGGACCGCAAGTTCACAATCTCAATAAGGAGAAGTAAATGACGAAAGCCCAGATGTGGGATATGCAAATGCGATCGGAAGCACTTCGCATGGCGCGAGATGTAGCTGCTAAAGACGCTTCGATTACCGAAGTGCTAGCAAACGCAAAAACGTACTACGAATTCCTAAAAGGAGAACTTCCAAATGAGTGAGAACTCTCCGCAGGACTACCTCGATAACCAAGAGGCTGCTAAATACCTGCGAATCAGCGTCACCGCGCTGTACAACCTACGTCGTAACAAGGGTTTGCCGTTCATCAAACTCGGTAAGAAAGTGCTGTACTCCCGCGAAGCCCTGAACACCTTCGTACAAAAGCAAACTCAAGCATATCTATAAGGAGCAATTAAATGTCTAATATGACACTTTTTAAGGGTGCAAACCTCCCATCACGTCTGAAGAACCAAGAGCTAGATGAAACCACGAAAGCCTTAATGGGTGGTAGCGGCTCAACATACAAGCGTATCTCGATCAAGGGTAACGTATTCCGCATGGTATCTGGTGGTAAAGAGATTGCTACCAATGAAGATCGTGCCATGAATGTGATTATCGTGGCCTCTGCCCCAGCCAACAGCCGTACGTACTACGAAGGTCAGTACAAGGAAGGTGAAGTTCTGCCCCCAACCTGCTGGTCAAACGATGGTGTAGCACCAGATGCAGCGGTTAAGACCCCCCAGTGCGGTACCTGTGCTCAATGCCCACAAAACATCAAGGGTTCGGGTCAAGGTGACTCACGCGCTTGCCGCTTCTCACGTCGTCTGGCTGTAGTGCTAGAAGGTGATATCGAAGGAGATGTCTATGGTCTTACCCTCCCAGCAACTTCTATCTTCGGTAAAGGCGAAGAAGGCAAGCTCCCACTCCAAGCCTATGCAACATTCCTCGGCCAACACAACTGCCCGATTACTGCTGTGGTTACGGAAATGCGTTTCGATATTAAGTCGCCTACGCCGAAGCTGACCTTTAAGGCTATCCGTCCTTTGACCGATGCAGAAGATGAGATTGCAGTTCGCCAAGGCCAGACCACCGAAGCCAAAGCCGCAGTCACACTGACTGTCGCTCAACAGGACAAGGTCGGTGAGAAAGAAGAAGAATTCGAGACTGTGAAGAAGCCACAAGCTGAAGCAGAATCGGAGCCGGTAAAGGTCACCAAGAAGCGGGCACAACCTGAGGGCGAAGCTGACCTTGCCAAAATCCTAGAAGACTGGGGCAACGACTAAGTCCTTGTTTTTTAGAGCGTATTTAGATAACTAGATATGCCACCCCGGGGGTGGTGCAGAAAACCCCCAACACAACAAAAATAAAGTGCTAATATAAGCGCTTCCGACATGTGATCAACCAAGGGACGGCATATATGAATGCCCTGAAATTTCTGACATCAGTGCTACCCCCGAGCGGGGTTTTTTGTTTAACAAAGATTAGAAACAAGAAGGTAGTACAGAGTTTTTTCCCGACGATTCAAGAACTTAGCGATGCTGCGACCCACGCGGATGTAGGTACAGATGTGTACTTTGGTTGCGCGTCGTATAAGGATGACTCCAGTCGGACCAAGGATAATGTCCAAGCTGTTAAGGCGTTCTGGTTAGATCTTGACGCAGGTCGGGGTAAGCCCTACAAGTCATCAACGGATGCAGTCGCTGCGCTCGGACAGTTCTGCACGGATCTAGGGCTACCCAAGCCTACCGCTATTACATCAGGCAACGGTGTACACGCATACTGGCTGTTAGAAGAGGCCATCACCCGCGCAGAGTGGGAGCCAGTAGCCGACCAGTTCAAGCGTATTACCGAGGCCAAAGCCCTACAAGCGGACCCCTCCCGCACCGCCGACATCGCCTCCATCCTGCGTATCCCCGGCACATTTAATTACAAGAACCCACAAGACCCTAAGCTTGTGGTGTCAATTATCGAGGCAGTACCCATCTCGTTTGCCCGTTTCAAGGGTTTATTGGATGAGACCGGTATTGCAGCTGTTGTTGCTAAGCCTAAAGCCAAGCGCGAGCTGGACGAGACTACCAAAGCCTTGATGAGCAACAACCAGTCACGATTCAAAACGATTATCGAGAAGACCGCAGCGGGTAACGGCTGTGCGCAAATTGACTACATCCTGCGAAACAGATCCACACTGGAAGAACCCATGTGGCGTGCAGGGCTTTCTATTGCTCATTGCTGTGTTGATAGCGCGATGGCGATACATATCGTCTCAAAGGGTCACCCCGGGTATTGCCCAGACGCTACGGAGGCTAAGGCTCAAGAAACCAAAGGTCCATACACCTGCGAGACTTTCAAGAAGATCAACCCAGCGTCGTGTGAGGGTTGCGCCCTGAAGATTACTTCTCCTATTCAGATCGGTGCATTTATTGCTGTGACGGAGCCTGTCGGGGATAAGCTTGAGTTTGCAACCACTACACCAGTAGCGGACCCAGAAGATCCAGAAAACATCGTTATTGAGAAGAAGGTCCATACTGTTCCAAAGCTACCTAGCTCCTATTTTCGTGGGGCAAACGGTGGGATCTACAGAATCGACATGAATGTGGATGGCCTCTCAACCGAGAAATTGGTATATGAGCATGACCTATATGTGACGAAGCGTCTGACCGATCCAGAACTAGGCGAGTTGATTGTGCTGGAGTTGCATCTACCTATGGATGGTAAGGTTGAGTTTGAGATACCCCTGACTTCGCTTAGCACAGATGCAGTAAAAACAGCCCTTGCCGCCAAAGGCGTCGCTGCAATCGACAAAGAAATGAAGGAGATTATTTTGTATATCAGTAAAGTAGTCAAAGAGTTACAGTCGAAATACAAAGCCGACAAGTCCCGCCAGCAGTTTGGTTGGTGTGATGAGCACAGCAAGTTCGTCGTAGGTACCGCGGAGTACCATGCACAAGGCCAGAACTATAGCCCCGCCTCAGCAACCACCAGTGAGTTTATGACGGCGATGAAGCCTACGGGTGCCCTGCACCGCTGGCAAGCGGCTATGAATTTATACACCCGACATGATATGTGTCACATGGCGTTCGCCGCGTTCACAGGGTTTGGTTCCCCTCTCATGACCTTCACCGGTCAGGAAGGCGCATTGATCAACCTTGTCTCAAACGGATCGGGGTCAGGTAAGACGACTGCACTAAAAGCCGCATGCTCCATCTGGGGTAAACCCAAAGACCTGATGACATTCCAGCACGACACCGTTAACGCTCGCATTATGCGTATGGGTATCCTAAACAGCCTTGGTGCCTACATGGATGAGATCACAAACATTCATCCGGACGAAGCGTCTAACCTTGTCTACACCGCAACAATGGGTCGTGGCAAAGACCGCATGAAGGCCAACGAGAACAAACTCCGTGTGAACAGCACCCGCTGGAACGGTATCACCCTGACCACAAGTAACGCATGGTTGGGCGACAAGATCAGCCAAGCTAAAGCCACCAGCGACGGCGAGAATATGCGTATGCTGGAGATCTTCGTACCAGAGATTATCATCCCCGAAGGCGACGTGATATTTGAGTTATTAGATGACAACTATGGTATGGCTGGTGAGATCTACGCCCAATGGCTTGTTGCGAACCCAGATAAGGCAAGCAAGATGGTTACTGCCATGCGCGAGCAAATCAAGAAGGATGCTCAGACTACACCAAAAGAGCGTTTCCACGTGTCGATCCTCGCTTGTAACATCGTTGGCGGCATGATCGCTTTTGAGTTGGGTCTACATGAGATCGATGTAAACAAGGTCTACAAGTGGGCGATCGATTTCCTGAAGCAGAACCGTACCACCATCAAGCAGCAGATCATCGACAAGTCCAACATCATCGGTGAGTTCCTTGCTAACAACTACCGCAACATCCTGTGCATCAAAGATAGCCTGAATCCGAATGATCCACCACCGACCCTACCTAACAACCCAAGCAAGATCTCGGCACGTTGGGCAGACGACACCAAAAAGCTGTATATCAGTAAGCGTGAGTTGAAGGAGTGGTGCGTACCGAAGCAGATCAGCGTGCAGGAGTTCATTACCCAGATGTCGGTAACCGGTGAGTATCTCGGTGAACAGAAGAAACGGATGTTGTCAGGGACAGGTCTACAGGCACCCCCAGTTGATGTTCATGTGTTCACCTGCCACCACGAGAAGCTTGAGTCGTTGACGGCGAAAGATAATGATCAAGTTTGATTTCGCTACCGCGATAATGAGGGGCAAACCCGGGGAGTCGTTTTTTATCCCTACCTTGCGCCCTCAGATTTATATCTCAGTCATTTGCTCCACCGCCAAAGAGATGGGTAGAGAAGTGCAGGTGAAGTGTGTGACTGAGCGATATATCAACGGTATCCGAACTTGGATCTTGAAGTAGGTGTCTGTGGTATCATTTCGCCTGACGGCACTTCTCCTTGTCGTCTCTCCCTTCGACTGCGCTTTCCTCCCTTGGCGCGGTCTTCGTCCCGGGCATTTGTTTGCTCGGGACTTCTTTTTAAGTAGGTAGTAATTTGTATGCGACCGGAACCGACACAGCAGTTTATCGAAGAATCTTTGGACTACCGAGACGGCTCCCTGTACTGGAAGCATCGGCCAATATCACACTTCCCTGACGCACGCGCACAAAGTATATGGAATACAAAGTTCGCAGGAAAACGCGCCGGTACTCCGCGTAAGCAGTATGAGGTTGTTGGTATGCAGGGGAAACAGTGGCTATCACACAGACTCATATACATTATGCACAAAGGGGCCGCACCTAAATATATCGACCATATCAATGGTGATTCACAAGACAATCGAATCGAAAACCTACGCTCCTGTACCATTCAGAATAATGCCTGCAACCAAAAAATACACCCCAAAAATAACACTGGGGTAAAAGGTGTTACTAGGTTAGGGAATAAATTCCGTGCTAAAATTTGGGTCAACTACAAACAAATACATCTTGGTGTATTTGAGGATTTAGAATTGGCTGAGTTAGTCGCTATTGAAGCGCGCAATAAGTACCACGGAGCCTTTGCCCGAGTACGTTAAGGAGAATTATCATCGACGAGAAACATTTAGAGATGGCGGAAGCGTTCCAAGCTAGCCAATTACAGCTCGCAATCGAAAAAGCCCGAAAAATCAATGAAATAGAGGGTGGGCAATGCCTCAACTGCCATGAGATATTATCCAATAATAAGAAGTTTTGTGATGATGGGTGTCGCGAAGATTATGAACTCCGCGAGAAGGTCCGACGTAATACTTACGCTAGTTAAAGGTCTGCCATACTCCGCAACTTGGATACGTTTGCCAACATCCGCTGTTCCGTCTCACGGATCTTACGGATCTCAACTTCTTTTTGGTCGGCATCCATACGCGTATCAGGTAAGGCACGAATCAGATTTTCACGCTCACGTAATTTTGCCAAGCTGGATTGGATCTGATTTACCTGTTGCTTCACACGAAGTAGGTTCTTAGTTTTCTCTTCGCCTAGATACTCACGCGCTTCTTCTACACGTCCGGTCTTTTGATACCGGTTCAGGGTCGCACCAACTTCATCTACCATATCCTTCAGCTCGTAGAAGTCAGTCTTAGCCGCGTTCCCAAATTCCTTAGAAACAAACGTACTCAACCCCGGGGTAGAAGCTAGCGTATCTTGCATTGACTTAGCTGGTTTCGGTGCCCCACTTGCAGAATTGATCGCTGCATCCATCGCCATCAGAGTCAACCCACCGGTCGTACCAAAGTAACCCCGCAGCAAGTGGTCAACATTAACTGGCGCTATCAAACCTGTAGAACCAATAGCTTTAGACAGCTCCGAGGTTGAGGCTGTGAACTGTTCCGCCGTCTCTAAGTTCTCAATACCGCGACCGATGATCGGACGACCTGTGTAGAAGTTCCTATTTAGGACAACCTCAACCAAAGGCTTGAATGCTTGCGGCACAGGAGTCGGACCAGTAATCGCGTTAACCACCGCATCAGTCATAGCACGACGAGCCTTGGTACCATCCTCAAACCCTTGGTCCGTCATCAGAGCGTACGTGTGCTCAGCAACAATCTTCGGCATCGAAAACAGATCGGTACGGGTCGGCAGCATCAAACCAGTGCCCGGGATAATCCAGTGCCGATCTCGAATCGTCGGGTCCATATTCTTATATTCATCATCGTCAGCCATTACAGCTGCGTACATAAACGACAAGGCAGCAATCTTAGCCGCGTTACCAATGAATACCTTCTTAGCTTCGCTACGGGCGGTAGGCGAAACACCTCGACCTGTAAGCACTTTGTAAGCCACGTTCTGCGCTTGGATATACGCATTGAAGAATGGGATGACCTGACCTGCAATAGCTAGTGTACCGCTGGCACCCTTACGACGGAAGTTGATGATCTCAAATGCACGCTCAATAGCCTTGGCTTTATCACCACCGGTTTCTTCCATCGTCAGCTTGTAGATAGCCTGACGCACTGCATTATCAGAAGCCATTGAGAACTTCTCAAGTGGGGCCATCAGTTTTTGCCACGTCGTTGGAGCCTTCAGACCAGCAGCCATCTCAGCATCAAGGCGGCTAATAGCCGCAGAGTAGTCACGTACACCAACTGCACCAACCGACTTCAGAGCCTTATGCGCATCACTGGTATTCCGTAGCGTACCGACAAACTCCTTCATCACCTCAATCGGCAGACGCCACGGGTTCTTCAGACCAGAAGTCAACATCGCAGCAAACGAGTCTTGTGACAACTGCGAGATCGAGAACAGGGGGTTAAGCACGATGTTCTTACGCAGTGCATTCGAGAAGGTAGACAACGCCTTAAATGCGGGGAGCGCCACAGGCTCCAGACCAGTAAACGCTTTAACAAACAGTGGGTCCGAGAACTCATACAGCTTACGTTCACCGTCTTGCCAGATAGCAACCGTGTTCGCTTCCATACCGCGCTGCGCCTTAGGGACTTCTTTAGCTTCTTGCAGTACATCTTGTGAGACTTTGACTAGCTCTTGAGCGGACTTGTTGTTAACAGCGCGACGGACGGTGTAGCTGGCCCAACGCTCCATATTGTCAAATATGTTGTTAACTTCCTGCTCACTACCCTTCATCTTATAGGCACGAGCCGCATCCAACAGCCCACGACTGTATTCCTTAGGGCCAGCCTTAGATTCCAACTGCTCGACACGGTAGAACGGTACGTAGTCCATAACTTCCAGCAGCTTCTCAGCCTCTTCCTTCGAGTACAGACCTGAGTCAACAGCCAACGTCATCGCGTTCTTACGGATACCATTCCACATCTCCGTGATCTTGTTTAGTTCAGGAATATCTTTGAAATACTCCAACCCCAACTCGATCTGCTCATCATTCATATGAGAGAACTTCAGCTTCTCACGCTGCGTCTCGGCGGCATCCTTTTTACCCTTAGCTTCTAGGGCGTCTGCTTCCTTTTCAATCTCGGCGTTGTACGCATTGATCCCTTTGAGACGACGTGCTTCGATAGCGGCCTGTGCATAAGCCTCCATCTCGGGGAAAGTAAATCCATACTGGTCGGCAATCTTTTTCAGCTCTTGCACCATGTTCGCCCAGCTATTCTCGTCCTTTGAGGCTTCGAACTTAAATAGCTTGGGGTTGTACTTCACATTACCTTGCTCGATGAACTGGTTGGCTACCGCCTCGTTGTGAAGTGCTTGCGACGTACTGATCGAATACAACTTCGCCATAGCGTCAGCAGCCTCAGGGCCACCTTGCTCCAGCTTATCATTTAGTGCGCGACGGATCTTGTTGTTAAGTGCCGCATCAGCTGAGAACACCATCGTCTCAACCAAGTCACGCCACTTCTGCGGAGCCTTGACGACATCCTTAACTTGAGCAACTTTTTCTTGAAACGGTGACGAGTCCTCTACCTGCTTCACCGAGCGACCCATTTTAGTTAGACGATCAGCGGCGGCAGAGCGTGGGGAGATAGATGCTACCCCTTCAGTTTTAGCTGCGCCAGCCTTCTCAGTCACTTCCTTCTGAGCTTGATCCAGTATGGATCTGATTTCGGCGTCGGAGTAGTTGCGTGTCATACCCATCATACGAGCGAACTTGTTCACCAGTGCTTTGAGTTTGTCCATAATAGATGCAGGTAAACGCCCAGCTTCCGCACGATCCGCCAACACTTCTTCAACAGCCTTGGCCTGCTTTTCCGCGTCAGTTAAGCTCTCGTCATACTCACCTTTATGCACTTGCAACCACTCGTTAGCGGCGCGTTTCATATTTGCATTGGTGTTATAGAACTTATTCATCAAGCTGGCGAGTTCGTTTTTGAACTTCAAGCGTAGGCCTAAATGCCCCAATGCTTCATGGAACACGGTCGCTTCAATATCAGCTGCGCTATTATTGTTGTTGGCGATAACAAAGATGTTACCCTTCTCGTCAACAAAGCCTTTAGCCCCCAACAAATTCTGGTCCAGCAACCGCTGTTGGAATCCTTCCGGTAGGTTGTTACGATTAACTACCTGCACATTGATATCACGCTTCCAACCACGCAGGATCTGAGCGACTTGTTGTTTGGCTTGCTCAAGGGGTACACCCGTTGCTGGAGCTTCACCCGCAACTTGACGTGCACTAATATCTCCAAACTCACCTTCGGTTTGGGCGGCGGCAGTGATCTCAGCTTCTTGCTCCGCGGTAGTCTTAGCGGCGGTTTGGATGGGGGCATACAGTTTAGCGAGATCTACTAGCTCTTCCGGGGTCGCTTCAGCTACCTGCTGCTGCGCCTCTTCTCGCGACAGGCCTTCCTTACGTAACCCCGCAAGGATACGCTTTGTTTCTGCTTGGGTTAGTGCACCCCGAGGTGCTGCTGGAGCTTGAACTCCTGATTCAGTAACCCCTCCAACATCTCCCAATGCTCGTCCACCAACTTCTGTATCCGTAGGGGTGGGTTCTGTAACTGGTCCGACATCAGCGCCCATGCTAGGCTCAGGTCGTTGGGTGGGATCTTCAGTTCGTACTTCACTAGGTACACCGGCACTTGGCTGTTCGTCGATTTGGGGGACTTGGCCCGGGGCGACTTGGCTTGTGAACGGGACTTGGGTGATATCTTCTGTGACGCCTCTTGCGAGTTGCTCTCGTTTGGCTGTGTCTGCTTGCTCTCTTGCGACACGTTCGGCTTCTTGCTTTGCGACATTCTCGGCCTCCATTTCTGCTAAGAGAGATTGGTATTGTTGATTACGCTGCTTACGTGCAAACTCCGCATCGGCCTGATCTTTCTCGACCTGACCCGCATCTAGTTCAGCTTGTGATGGAAACCCACCTAACTCTGGTTGTTCTTGCAGGCGTGGGTCACTCTTCAAGGCTTCTTCGATCGCAGTAGCAATCTTGCCTGACTTCGTAGTTTCACCGACCTTAGTGAGATTCTCACGCGCCTTGGCAGCCTGTTGCGGGTCATTCAGATCCAGCCCGACAATACTGTACTTACCTTTGGCCTTCAGACCAACAGCACTTGCCAACCCTGCCATCTTCAGGAAGTTGTTATCAATAGGGGCCGCAGCTACTTCTTGTGGCGCTTCAGGTTGTGGTGTCGTAACATCCAACTCACCTTGCATACCTTGTGGGGTCAACTCAAACGCAGGGGCTTCTTGCTGTACTTCTTCAGGACGTACGCCCGTTGGGCCAACCAGCGGTGCTTCCATACCCGGCAGTTGCGGCTGCTCAAGGGCTATGTTCTGTGCTTCGGTCTCAGCTTGTAGTTGTGCGCGTTGTTGAAATTCTTTCGTAAATTCGCCACGGGCCTCATCGATCAACTTCTCAGCTTTAGAGATACCGGCCTTCCGCTCAGCAGCGCCACCGAACGTACCCAATGGACCGCCTACAGCAATAGCACCAGCCATCGCTTCTTTGTATTCTTTGAACGCATCTTCACCAGTCAACGACAGACCAGCTTGCGCCCGCTCCAACACCTGCTGTGCAACTTCCGTTGGGACTTCCGCCAATACACCTCGACCGGCACCCTTCCCGATCGCCGCTAGTTTGCTAGGGTCACCACCTTGCTTCAGAATCTGATTGGCTACTTTCTGTGCGGCTTCTTCACCTTCCATACCCACAAGGCGGCCCATACCGGTACCCTTGAAGATCTTACCTAGGGCAAACACATCCATAGCAGCCTGCGGTGCGGCGGCGGCCAAAGCGCCAATACGGGAAATCTCTTGTGGGCGTTCACCCTGTTGGATGGCAGCTTCTTGTTCCTGAACTTGACGACCAATATTAGAACCGAAGAACTGCGTCAGTGAACCGATACCTGCACCAATCGCGGTACCCAAACCCGGCATAACAGCTGTACCGATTGCGCCACCAATAGCAGGGGCAGCCATATAAGGAATCGATTGACCGAGAGCACCTTTAGCAAAATCAAACCCTTTACCAAGGGCGGGAATGATCCCTTCTTTCTGATACGTCTGCTCTACATCTTCCCAGCCCGGGCCTTGATATTGTTTACCTTGCTTTTCCTGAGACTTAAGGATCTTTTCACGAGACCCCTCAGCACCGAGACCATACTTGACACCTTCGATCGCGCCACCTAAACCGGTGATCCCAGAGCTTACCGCGGGGAAGAACCCCGTCGCCTTCTCACGCTGCTTATCTGCTTGCAGCTGTCCTAGTACCGATTGGTAAGCTTGTTGATCTGAGAGTTCTGATGGAGAATCAACTTCGAACGATCCCTGACCCGGAATATCAATACGGTACTTTGGCATATTATTTAACTCGGCTGACTGTGACCCCTTGCGGCATGGCGTTCATTGTACCAGAGACCCCTAACAGGCGATTGATTTCTGATACATACGAGGCCCGTGTGTTATCGTCGATATTGATTCCGTCAGTCTTCAGGTAGTTAATGAGGGTAGCAGCTCGCTGCTGGTCAACCTTGTTCTTTGCGTTATCTAGTTTCCACTGCGACGCTTGGTTAGCAACACTAGCCGCGGAAGCCCGAGCACGCATTTCATCAGCAGCGGCGCTACGACGAGCGATGTCCATCTTCTCGCCACCCAGACCTAACTCACCTTCAGCCGTAACACCCTTCATCTGAGCGCCTAACTGCTCGATACCCAGAGCACCTTGCCCCATAGCGAGTTTTTGAAGTTGTTCGCGACGAGCACGCTCTGCACCTGCATATTGTTGAACCGCTGGTAGAGCACCTTGACCGATATTCTCGATAGCATTTTGCGAGCGTCCGCCAGCAATACCAAACCCAGCGGTAAGGAGCGCCATAGCCGCATCAACATCTTTAGTCTTGCGTACCTCGTCCGCCTGCTGTTTGTACACATCGGCTTGGCTCTTATAAGCATCAGCCAACTGCTTGCGGATACCACGAGCTTCTTCAAGTAGTGGGCTAACAGAATAGTCGTCCGAAGCTTTTGCGGCAGCAGGACCAACCGAAGCGATACCAACTTGCGCTGGAGCGCGAGGAGCGGCGGGTTGAGGGCGTACTTGTGGAGTAGTAACGATGCGGTTATCAGCAGCGCGAACTTGTGCTGCGGCGGCTCCCGGGAAGGTAGGTTGTGCCGGTGCGGGGGTAGGAGCCATACGACCAAACCCAGTCATCTCACGCCACATGCGCATCCGCTCATCCCAAGGCAAGTCATCTTGGTAGTCAACATCACCACCGCCAGCGTAACCCTGAACCGCGCCACCTTGTGCGTAGCCTTGTGGTTGTTGCATCGGAGCTGGACCCATACTGCCTAGACCCGCAGTACCCATCTGTTCGGCCTGTGATGCTTCTGCCTCCATATCTTCAGCGACACTGGTCTGAGGCTCGTTGTTCATTAAAGAGCCACGTAGCTTCTTGCGTCTTTGCAATTCACTGAGAATCATGTACGACGGTGCAGTGCCGGTTGGGTTTTGCATTTCCTGCATGAGAGCTTGATCAGGGGCGTTCTTTAACAAGTCCGCAATTTTGACTAAATTCATGGTAATCCCTTTTATTTCAACAGGTTAGCTAACCCAATCCCAGCTACACCAAGCCCCGCCAGTTGTGAGGTTGTGGATGGTGCCGGGGC
>Ga0181556_1002849_pt1 | contig 15453 bp, 16 predicted proteins | sample 011ome_14_FD_148651 | JGI IMG/M metagenome (GOLD analysis project Ga0181556, IMG submission 148651) | Coastal salt marsh microbial communities from the Groves Creek Marsh, Skidaway Island, Georgia - 011505AT metaG (spades assembly) | ecosystem: Environmental > Aquatic > Marine > Intertidal zone... | reverse complement strand
TCGCCATCGCCGACTGGGAGGGCATGCGCCACCGGCGGCTCACTGCGGCGCTCCTACACCCCGCGCAGGCCCACCTCCAGCCAGCGGAGACGCCGAGCGAGCGCACGGCCCGCCAACAGGTCGAGGCACTCGCCTACGTGAACGGGAAAGGGCGCCGCCCCAAGAAAAACTTCCTGCCCGAGCCGGGCCCCGGCGACCGCGCGACGACGGCCGACATCCTGCGCGCGCAGCGCAACAATATGCCGGCGATTGAATTCCACCAGCGCCAGGCTGCCGCCGCCGAGCGCACACGCCGGCAGGGTGTCGAGCTCCTGCTGCGGCTGCAGGACCGGCGCCGCCAGGCCGCGCGCGACGTTGACGTCGAGGACGCGGTCGTGGTTGAGGCGGGCTCCAGATCAAGTGGGGGACCCAGTGGTGGATCCAGTAGTGGCGCGCCCAACCCATGATGCCGCGGGCCAAGCAAAACGCCCGCCGACACGGCGTGTTGTCCGCGCCACCCGCGGCGGAGGTGGAGGCACACCTGAGAAAAATTTTGGAGATCAAAACAGGCGAGCCACTCCCCGACCTGACCGGCACGCGGGCCGCGGCGGCTCTCACGCTGGCGCGCCGCGAGGCCGAGCTCGACCGCGCGCGTGCGCACTGTGTCGCCTGCGTGGGTGCGCGCGACGACCGGGAGGTGGAGGCCATGCGCGAGCTGATGCGCGACATTATTGAGGACTGTGGCGTGGATTACGAGAACCGCAGCGAGGCGGCGCGCCGCCTCTTGCGGATGGACCTCTTCGAGCGGTGGGTGATACAGGGGCGCAAGGACCTCTCGGCGCGCTACCTCCGCGAGGCAATGGGGCGCCGCCGGCGGGCGCTGGAGGCTTACTTGGCGGTGGCGTAAAGTCTTTTACCGAAACGAATAATTATTCACCTAAAGGTTGAAATTAGGCGCGTTACTTTTAGTTGAAAATATTACAATAACAGTATGCTAGGAGGTTCCATACGTTGTTGTCATTAAACGGATTTTCATGTACAGATTTATCAACCTTTATCCGACAGTCGACCAAGATAATGTTGTCTTGGATGAACACAGCGAACAGCATCCCATCAACGCCTATGGCGCGTCTAAGCGGGCCGTTGAAAATATCTTGGCTGATTTTGGTGCGGCCTATGGATTGAATTCGGTTATTTTCCGGTATTTCAATGTGGCGGGTGCAGACCCCGACGGCGCAGTTGGCGAATTCCACCAGCCCGAAACGCATTTAATCCCATTAATTTTGGATGCGATCGACGGAAAACGGGATGCGCTGACCATCTTTGGCACGGATTACGATACACGAGATGGCACCTGCATTCGCGACTATGTGCATGTTTGCGATTTGGTGGATGCCCATGTTTTGGGGCTGAAATGGTTGCAATCGGGGCGCGGCAGTCGCGTGTTTAATTTGGGCACGGGCGATGGATTTTCGGTGCGCCAAGTGATTGATCAGGCCAAACATGTCACAAACCGCCCCGTGCCCGTCACCCACGGCGCGCGCCGTCCTGGGGATTGTACCAAACTGGTGTCAGGGTCGCTGCGCGCAAAGACGGAATTGGGCTGGTCGGCCGATCGATCCAACCTGAAACAGATGATCACAGACGCATGGCGCTGGCATCAGGCCGGTGGCTATACGGCTTAGCCACCCGCCTAGCGCATGACAAATGGGTTTGCCATGGGGCTGTCTGATGTGTTGATCCATGTGGTTTTTGTGCGGGTATAGTCCAAAATCGCCTCTTGTCCCGCTTCGCGGCCATAGCCTGATTGATTTAGGCCGCCAAAGGGCGCAATGGGGGAAATGGCGCGATATGTGTTGATCCAGCAAATGCCAGATCGGATGCGTTTTGACACCCGATGCGCGCGGGCCAGGTTTTGGGTAAAGACCCCCGATCCCAACCCAAATTCGGTGCAGTTTGCCATGGCGATTGCCTCGTCTTCGGTATCAAAGGGGACCAGTGACATGACGGGGCCAAACATTTCCACGTCCAGTGTTGCGATTGTATGGGATGGGCATTCCACCAAAGTGGGCGGCATATAATTACCCGCCTGATCCAGTGGGGTTCCGCCAAAATGAACAACGCCACCTTGGGTTTTCGCGGTGTTCAATGTGGCGGTGATTTTGTCAATTTGCGCGCGTGTGCACAGCGGCCCCATATGGGTTTGCGATGCCAGGGGGTCGCCCACAATGATGCCGGCCGATTTTTCACGGATGGTTTCGATCAATTTTCCCAAAATCGACTGATGCACCAATCCGCGCGATCCAGCAACGCAGGATTGCCCCGACGCGCCAAAATTTGCGGCAATCAACCCATTGGCCGCACTGTCAACGTCCGCGTCATCAAACACCAAAATGGGGGATTTGCCCCCCAATTCCAATGTTGTCACGGCAAAGTTTTCGGCCGAATTGCGTACCACATGGCGGGCGGTTTCAGGGCCGCCTGTGAATGCGATCCGATCAATGCGTGGGTCGCGGGTCAGGGGAATGGCGCAATTTTCGGCGTCACCTGTGATGACCGAAACCACGCCTTTGGGAAATCCGGCTTGGTCGATCAATTTGGCAAATTCCAGCATTGGAACGGGCGCGATTTCGGATGCCTTTAGGATCACACTGCATCCTGCGGCCAATGCGGGGCCCAGTTTGGTGGCCGTCAAGAACATTTGCGCATTCCATGGGACCACAGCGGCCACAACGCCGATGGGCATACGGGATGTAAAAACATGCATGTCGGGTTTGTCGATGGGTAAAACGGCGCCCTCGATTTTATCAGCCAGACCAGCGTAGTATCGGTAATAATCCGCGACATAGCCCGTTTGCGCAGCCGTTTCGGCCAGCAATTTGCCGCTGTCCATGGTTTCCAAACGTCCCAAATTTGCGGCATGGTCTTGGATCAAATCGGCAAGGCGATACAACAGTTTCCCGCGCTGCGTTTGGGTCATATCGCGCCACTCTGGGTCGTCTTGGGCGCGCACCGCAGCTGCGATGGCGCGATCGACATCTTGGGGGGATGTGCAGGCAAAACTGGCCCAGTTTTCGCCGGTTGCGGGATTTACGCTGTCTGCGCGTGTCCCAGTGGATCCGTCACAAAATTCACCGTCGATATACAGTTGGAAATGGGGCTGTGTCATAAATTAATCCTTAGGTAAATGCCGGCATCACATCGTTGATAAAGCGTTGCAAGGACGCCTTCTTACGATCAAAGCTCATGCCGCTGTCGATCCAGAACGAAAATTCATCATAGCCCAAATCTTGGTACCGTTTTAGGCGGTCGATGACCTGCGCTGTGGTGCCGATGGTCAGGTCGCGGGCAATATTTTCGCGGGTGATCATTTTGTTATTGGCGATGTCTTGGTCGGACAACCGTTCGATAAGCCCCTGTTTAACGGGACGTTTGTTTTGGAACCACGCGCCAAAGTAATTGTAAAACCGATGCAATTCATCCACCGCCTGGGACACATCGTCGTCATCCTGACCCACATAGGTGTGATGCAGCAACATGATCTTTGGCGCCTTGGTGGGGTGTTTTTCGCGCGCTTCATTGAACCGCTGCATCAGGCTTTCGATTTCGTCCATGCCCTGCCACAGGGGCGTGACCTGAACGTTGAAATCTTGGGCTACGGCAAATTCGTGGCTGTTTGGATCGCGTGCGGCAATCCAGATGGGTGGCCCATCTGGTTGCACCGGTTTCGGCGTCGATGTGGTTTCGGGGAATTGGAAGAATTCACCTTGATGGGCGTAATCACCTTGCCACAATTTGCGCAAGGTGGGGGCCGTTTCGCGCATGCGTTGGCCTGCCTCCCACGCGTCAAGGCCGGGCATGATGCGTTCGTATTCATAGCTATAGGCACCGCGGGCGATGCCAATTTCTAGCCGGCCTTTGGTCATCAGATCTGTTGCGGCGGCTTCGCCTGCTAGGGCAATGGGGTGCCAAAACGGCGCAATCACTGTGCCTGTGCCCAGACGGACATTTTTCGTGTGATGTGCCAGATCCACCAATGACAAAAATGGGTTCGGCGCGATGGTAAATTCCATACCGTGGTGTTCGCCGGTCCAGATTGCGCGCATGCCGCCGTCATCTGCAATTTTACACAGGTCAATGAATTCGTCATAGAGCTGCTGGTGTGGCTGGCTGTCGTCGGTGCGTTCCATATGGGCAAAAAGAGAAAATTCCATTCTAAGGTCTTTCGTCATGATAGTGGATATCGCCGCTGTGATCGTCGCCCACATACAGGTTAAAATGCCCTGTGGTGCGTTCGATTGCATAGCGGGCCAGCATTGCGGATTGCGCGGGGGATGCGACCTTGATCTGGTCCAAATCCGCGATTGGGATCAAAGTGCCCGCAGCCTTGGGTGGGGCGGCAGTGGCATGTGCCTGAACAAAGGTGGACCGCTGCCCAGTGGCGCGGTCGGTATAGATTGAAAATACCTTGCCCAGTTTTGCCTGCAAACCCAAGGTGCGAAACCGATCCAGCAGGCTTTGGCGTGCGGATGTATCGGGCTTTGTTTCAATTTGGGGCAATGACCAGTGGTCGTTTTGGGATTGCATCAGGATTTTGCCGTCATATTCAATGATCGCGCCGGCAATTTGGACTGCGTTGGGATGGGCTGTGGCGGCATCACGTTCCATGCCAAGGCTGAAAAACCGCCCCGATGAATACCCCAAACCCAATGCATCGCGTTGGCAAAAATCCCGCACCTGACCCATCAATACAATATGATCCCCTGCGGGTATGATTTGATGGGTAGAACACGAAAACTGCGCAATTGCACCATCGATCACGGGAACCCCGTGGCAATCATCTGACCATGCGACGCGGGCGAACCGATCGCCTTTGTATCCGGCAAAGGTGTTGGCGATATCTTCTTGGCCCTCGGCTAGGATGTTGATCGCAAAGTGGCTGCAATTGGCAAAGGCGTCAAAGCTGGACAGGAATTTCCCTGGACAGACCAGCAGCAGGGGCGGGTCCATTGACACAGACGTAAACGAATTGGCCGTAAACCCATAGGCTGTGCCATCTGCGTCACGGGTCGTGACCACGGTGACACCCGTTAAAAATCGGCCAAAGGCCGCGCGCAATGTCTGTGGATCAAAACTCATCTTGGCAGTCCTTTAGAAAATCTTGCAAATGGGGTTGGACCTGTTGCGCATGTGTCATCGGCATCATATGCGCGGCACCGTCAATGATCGCGGCGCGACCCTTTGGGCATAGGCCTGCCATATCGGTGGACATTTGCGGCGTTGAATTGGGTTCGCGTGATCCCGTGATAAACAGGGCAGGGACCGTAAGGGTTTGCAGCCGCTCATCGCTGGGCCCATCGTGGTGCGCAAACACCTGATAGGCCGCCAGATAGGATGCGAAATCTACGCGGCCAAGCCAGTCGTGGCAGGCAATCGCTGCCGGATCTGATAGATCGCTGAACCAGCGCTGCAGCGTGGGTGTGGGGTCTGCTCGACCTGTGTCGCGCAGCTGTTGCACGCGGGCGTGAATCGCGCTGCGGGCCGTGTCAGATCGTTTGTAAATGGCGTTCATCGCCACAACACCGCGGACCAAGGGCTGGCGCGCCGCCAATTCAACGGCAATCATTGCACCCATGGAATGACCCATAACAATGGTTGGTTCATCGATGCAGAGCAGTATCCGATCCACAAAATCACCCAAATCGGGGTCAGTGGTGGCGTCAGTGGCGGCAATGGGCGCGCTGGACCCATGTCCAGGCATGTCCACGGCCGTGATGCGATACCGTTGGCCCAAAGTCGCAATCTGTTCGGCCCACGCCTCGGCGCGCAATCCAACCCCGTGGATCAGCAAAATATGCGGTCCGTGACCGCAGGTAATGGCCGACAGGTTGCCGACCTTAGACCGCGGCTGGGTTGTCCACGTCATGTCCCAAATCCTTTAGATCTTGGTAACGGTCCCCAATACGATGATGGGGCCGCCCCGATGTGGCTCCGCCCAAGACCACGACGATTTCATCGGCACGTGGGGCATCCGGGATGGAAAATTGGATTGTCAAATAATGTGACCGACGTCCGGCATCGTTTTTGTCCATCAATGGTACCATGATGGGCGCATCTGCCCCGCCGCGTGTATTGGTAAAGGCCAGATAGGATTTCGCGCCCACCGCTTCGCGATAGAAATTCCCAAAACGCAGCGTATGGATCAGGCCCGAGGCATGTTCAACTTCGCCGTCCAAACCAACGACGGCGGCTTTGCCATAGGCTTCGATCGCGTCGCCAGACCCACCTGCCAGTGTGATCATGCGCTTGGTCATCATTTCACCCAAAATTGGGCCAAAGGCTTGGATTTCGGGTTTCAAATCCTCAACAAATCTGCCCGCCCATGGGTTTTTGACCACTGCGGCCACGGCGAACATACGCCATGGGCGATCTGCGGGGCGGAACCCTTCGATCAGGATTTCTTCGTCATAGGTTACGATTTTGCGAATTTCTGGTTGCATGATTTATGTCCCTTTAACTTGGCCTAGGTGTGGCTGTTCACGGCGGTTTTGACAAATTAAGAATTTACTGGCATAGCCATTAGAAAAACTAATGAGTTGGTTATCCTATGACCCGATCCTTGCCCCCCGTGAATTGGTTTCGCGTTTTTGAATCCGCAGCGCGGCATTTGAAATTTACCGCCGCAGCCGAGGAATTGGGCATCACACAATCAGCGGTCAGCCAACAAATTCGATTGTTGGAATTGCGGCTGGGCACGCAGTTGTTCGTGCGCCAACCCCGCCGTTTGTCGTTAACAGATGCCGGACGTAAATTGTTTCCGCAGGTTTCAAAATCGATCCAGCATTTGACCCAAGCCACGGAAATGTTCGATTTGGGCGCCGGACAACAGGTGTTGACTGTCGCCACATCCGTCAGCGTGGCGCAATGGATCATCGCGCCACATTTGACTGATTTTCAAGCCCAACATCCAGATTTGAAAATTCGGCTGCTGTCGACCATCTGGGCCGATGATTTCAAATCATCCGTATCAGATGTTGAAATTCGGTTCGGATCACAGGCCCAGGTGGGCCAGGGCGCGCAACGGTTATCACCTGATGCCTTGTGCGTGGTCGCCCATCCCAGTTGTGATCCCTTGGCGCCACCGCAAAAATTGATTGAGGCTGTTGGCACGACCCAAGGGTGGCGGCATTGGGTCGCGGAAAATCCGCAAATTGATGTTCAACCGTCCCCCGATGTTTTTGTCGATTCCTATGGAATGGCGATCACTTTGGCACTGCAAAATGCGGGCGTGGCCTTGGTCAGTTCGGTTTTGGTACGGCCGATGGTGCAATCTGGGGAATTGATTGAATTGGGCAAGCCCGTTTCCCACCCAAGCGAAGGATATTTTTTGGCTGTCAACGATACCAGCCCCGCGGCACAAGCGTTTCAAACGTGGTTTTTAGGCTTGCCACATTTCACGACCTAGACGGCCTCATGCGTGCCGTTCCAAACATAGATCAACGTGCTATCATTTGATTGATCTGCATCCTGTTTAAACCCCGCCTTTTCCAACACGCGCGCAGATGCGGGGTTATCGTGACCCACGCCGGCCGTTAATTGAACCGTTTGATGGGCGAACTGTACAGCCAAGCCCTGTAGTATTTCACTGGCATAGCCCAGTCCCCACGCGGGTTCATCCAGCAAATATCCCAAATGGATGTGATCGGCCTGTTCGGGGGCCGCTAGGATCAACAAACCGATCAGTTGATCCTTGGTACGGTCAGAAATGGTGTAAACATCGCTTTCTTGGGCGCGCTTGGTCACCCAGTGATTGATGGCGCTGGGCGTTTGTCGGGTTTGCAGCGATGGCGGCAAATGGGCCAAAACCTTTGGTGTTAAAATGGGCAATATATCCCGTTCCAATTGGTTGCGCCTTGCTGGATGGGCCAAGGCATCGCGCCAATGGCGCAGCGTCAGCCGGTCTGTGCTAAATGATAGCAATTCCATGGCAATTTCCTCTGATTTAATCCGGATCGTATTGAAATGGGGCGATTGCCTGTTTCAATTGATCAACGGCAATCTGCGATATATGGGTTTTTTCACAGCTGCCGCAAGGCATCCGACAAGAGGCATGCACATGCCGCAGACCGGCTTGCAGCACTTTGGTGACGGTTTCATGGGTAATACCACTGCCCGCCATGATATCGACCGCGCCCCCAGCGCTGCGCATCATTTTGCGTAGGGTTTCAACACCTTCGGGCGCGGTTGGGGCACCGCCAGATGTTAAAATGCGGCTGATCCCAAGATTGTTTGCAATCTCGACGCAGTCGACGGGATTGGCCGATACATCAACCGCACGGTGCAGCGTGATGTCCATACCGCGTGCCGCGTGACAAAGCCGCTGCATCGCGTTTAGATCAAGGGTGTGTTGCGGTGTTAATGACCCAAAAACCACACCGGCAAACCCTGCGGATTTCATGGTTTGAATTGCGGCCACCATGGCATCGATTTCAGGTATGTCATAGACAAAATTACCCCCACGCGGGCGGATCATGGCATAGATGGGCACATCTGCCTGACGGGCCTGTGAAATCAATTCAGGCGTTGGGGTCAATCCCCCCTGATCCAATGCGCTGCACAGCTCAATCCGATCTACATCGGCGTCATTGGCAATTTGCAAACCGCGCAGATCATCCACACAGATTTCCAGACTGATCGTCACGGCGCGAGATACCCAGTAAATGATAAATCGTTGCCAAGCTGTATCAGATCACTGACGCGGTGATGGCGAATATCGGTCAAATGCGACTGTTCTATCACACGGGCGGGGATTGTGATTGCCGCCCTTAGGGCATCGACCTGATCCAAGCCGATGTCATTATGTAGGCGGTACACGCCCTGTGCTTGGGTGATATGTGCGCCTGCCAGGCTGCCTTCGGCATTTACCAAACAATTTGCATCCAACTTGATGTGCATCCCATAAAGGTTGAAATGATCCGGTCCACCCACCGTTGGCATCGCGTCTGACACGATGAACATGCAATCACGTTTCGGGCGTGCGCGCAGGGCAAGAGCGATCATTTCATCGGCCACATGAATCCCATCGACAATAACGCCTGCGGCAATATCAGAATTAATGACAGCGCCCGTTACCCCAGGGGCGCGGTTTAGCATCGGCGACATTGCGTTGAACAAATGCGTGGCACAGCGCGCACCTGCTGCAATTGCGGCGCGCGTTTCGTCGGCGCTGGCGTCAGAATGCCCGATTGAAACAATGGCCCCCATATTGGCCAGTTGACTGATTTGGTCAGGGGTCGTTGCCTCGGGGGCGACGGTGATCATCACTGGGATATCATGATCACGCAGGCGGCGAACATGGGCCATGGTGTGGTCATCCATAGGGCGCACAAATTCGGCAGAATGTGTGCCGCGCCGCGCAACAGAAATATGCGGGCCTTCGATGTGGATACCCAAACAGGCGTTTTGGGATTTTGCTGCAATCGCCGCGTCAACGGCTTGGGTCAGGACCCGTTCATGGTCTGTGATGACGGTTGGTAAAATATGGGTGGTGCCATAGCGGCGATGTGCGGTCGCGATCTGTGCGATTGTTTCGGCAGTGGGGTCAGCGTTGAACAAAAACCCCCCACCGCCGTTGACCTGCAAATCAATGAAACCCGTCGAAATGATGCCCGTCAGTGGTTGGGCTGATGCGGGTGCTTGGGCGCTGGGGATCAGGCCAATGACCCTGTCATCCGAGACGTGCAAGGCAACGTCGGATTGCAAATCCTGTCCATCGAACACAAAGTCGGGCAAAAACCAAGCCTCGGTCATGCTGTGTCTCCTTCTTTGTGGATGTCATAGGGGTCCAACGCAGTTTCGATTTGGGCGTGAATCAATCGTGTAAATTGTGTCCCAGACAGCGTATCAAAACGGTCCAAAACACAGGGCGCAAAAAACTGTCGTAATACAGGGTCCGGAATGACCGTTTCGTCAACGGCAGTCCGTAGTTTTGAAATAACAGATTGTACAGCGGGATCAGGCCAATAATACCTGATGCGATCGGCATACCCAAAATGACGGGCATAATCATCGCCTGACTTATAGTGGGCTTGCCAATATTTGGGCTGTGCCGTCATCAATCGGTCCATGGTTTCGATCAGGCCCACGGATTTACCAACCAAGGCCAAAGCCCAAGTTTGCCAGTCGGGGATAGACCTGTGGGTTTTGATAATCTGTCGAATGCGCTTCAAGACAAAGGCTGGGCCATGTCATCATCACACGACGCAAATCTGGATCACGATCAAGTGGGAAATGATGCACCTGCATCGGCGAAAATTCGACACCGGGTTGCACGACCAATCCAATCACGCGCGCGGTGATGTCGTGCAGGCCATAGCGGTTGAACGCGTTTTGATGCGCAAAGAGCGTTCTAGCCGCTGCTGCCGGTGTTGTTGCTGGAATATCGCCATGTTCATCGACCCGTGCCCCGCCGGGTGGTGGGACCTCGGTTCCGATGACGTATTTTGGCAATGGTGCGCCTGCGGGAACGGCGGCTTCGCAAACGGCGGCTAATTCGGCGCTGCGATCGGCGGTGATGTCATCTGATAATTGTGCAGGCTCGCCTGCGCAGCCTTCGGAACAATCCAGGTGGATTTTTTCAAACCCTGCGGCAACATATGCGGCATCCATATCGCGGGCCTTGGCCATGGCCTGATCTGCTGGCAAGCTGCGCCAAGCCTGCGGCCCCAAGTGGTCCCCACCCAGAATGATTTGTCCGGTGTCCACGCCCGTTTCGCGCGCAAGATTGTGGATGTCTGCCATGAACTGAGCGGGCGTTTTACCGGTGTAGCCGCCATCTTGATTGACTTGGTTTGATGTGGCCTCGATCAGGATTGTTTTATTTTTTCGTTTCGCCCAGCCAAGTGTGGCGCGCAACACATCTGGATGTGCAGAACAAATTGATGGAATGGCAACTGTTTTTCCAGCACGATTTTGATTGATGATATCGAGTATTGGGTTATTCATTGCGCGCCTCTTGTGATGCTGCCAATGCAGCACCGCGTGCCCCGCTGACATCCCCACCTTGTGCACATGATAGAACGGGCAGGCCAAAACCCGTAAACTGTTTGCGCTGCATGTGGTTTTTCAAATCCTTGGTCATATGTTCAATTTTACTTAGCCCACCACCGACAACGATAATGTCTGGATCAACGACTTGGGTCAGTGAAAGCAATAAATCAGATGTTAAATCGCACCAAATCGACCAAACGTCCTGTGCCGGACCTGCGACGCCTTTGGCTGATCCGATATCTGCGGGGTCCATTTGGACGCCGGCCACATCACGGGCCATGCGTGTCAGCCCCGGGCCTGCGATATAGGTTTCGATGCACCCTTGGCGGCCGCAGCCACATGTGTAAATCGGCAGATCATATTTCTGTATCAACGGCGCTGCGGCTGGCATATGTCCAAATTCGCCGCCCCAATGGGTTGGGCCGCCCCGCAATGTGCCATCAAACACCACACCGCCGCCAACGCCAGTGCCCAGAATAAGGGACATGACCGTAGAATGATCGCGGCCAGCCCCAAAGGCAGCCTCGGACAAAGCAAGCGCACGACAATCGTTGACATAGGTGATTTTGTGACCTGCGGCACGTTCAATATCTGCTGGAAATGGTTTTCCCATGGCAGGCAAATTTGCAGCAAACGCATTGTTCTGGGCATCTAGTAAACCTGCTGCGCCAATGCCAATCGGAATGGATCGGCCCGCCTGTGTCACGGCCCACGTGATCTGGCTGGAAATGACCGATAGCAATTCGTCATAGCTGCGCGGTGTCGCTGCACGTTGTTTGTCGACCAAGGTCCAATCTGTGTCAAACAGCTGAACCTCAGATTTGGTTCCACCCAGATCTATCCCCGCATAGGCAATCATTGCGTTGATACCCCATACAGTTTTACCCCTGAGACCACGCGGGTCAGTGTGTTTTGTCCGACAAAGGGGTTGTCCACATTATACCCCATCGCATGGGCCCAATTGATGCCGGCAACCTGACCAAACAAAACAGCATTTGTCTAGCCCCAATTTTCTGTGCCACTACTTTTCGTTTTCTCTATAATCGTTTCAGGGACGGGCGGTCGCATATTTAGTCCATGATGTGGTCTGATGTGATTGTATTGGCGGAGCCATACATTGATTGCAGTTTGTGCCTGATGGACAGAGTGGAACCATTCTGCGTTTAGCACCTCATTGCGTAACGTGCCATTGAAGCGTTCGTTGTAGCCATTTTCCCATGGCGAGCCTGGATAGATTTGGTTTGGGGTTAACCGATATTATCGCAGTTGCGTCCGGCGACGCCGTTTTTTTAGCGCATAAATCACGCGCACAGGATGTCAAACAGGCCGTTGATATTTTGCGTCAAAAAAATCTGGCGCAAGCGGATCAGTTTACATTGGATCATCGACCTTGGGGATCGTTTGATCGGCTGGCATCGGGCGAACGTTTTCAGGTCAAACAAATCCACGTCAAACCCGGGGCCAAGCTGTCATTGCAAAGCCATCACCACAGGTCAGAACATTGGATCGTTGTTGCCGGTACAGCCCAAGTTTACGTGGACGACCAAATATCCCTGATCAGCGAAGGGCAATCCATTTATGTGCCACTGGGTGCAAAGCATCGCTTGGAAAATCCCGGCAAGGTTCCAGTTATTCTGATTGAGGTCCAAACCGGTCGCTATCTAGAAGAGGATGATATTATCCGCTACGATGATGTTTATGCCCGCGCCTAGGCCATTTGTGTCATGACCGCCGCGATAACGATATATCGCCCTGCTTTGGCGATGCTGACCCAGATCACAAACCGAAGAATCGGTTCACGCATGATCCCTGCTACAACCGTAATCGGGTCCCCGATGATTGGGACCCAAGATAACAGCAACGAATACCTGCCGTAGCGGCGATAGGTGTTTTGCGCTTGGGCCAATTTTTCGGGTGATGCAGGAAACCATCGGTGCTGTTGAAACCGCAATAAAAACCGACCCAGCAGCCAGTTGATCACAGACCCCAATATATTCCCGACACTTGCCACCGTAACAAACCAGATGACCTGATTGGGATATTGTGTCAAATTATAGACCAAAACAGCTTCGGACTGTGCGGGCAGAATGGTTGCCGCGACAAAGGCCGAAAAAAATAATGCAATAGACGCTAGTATCACGCGGATGTTCCATGTTGTGGCTGTGGGCGCGGTATCAGAAAAATCTGCCAAAGTCTTGGGAATATCTGACACTTGTGACCTATTTCTGACTCAGCACTTGGATTTATCTGTAAAAACGATTTTATTGATGCCCAAGGGTCAGACCCGCTTGCCCGCGTCTGATGTCGTCTTAACAACAGGAATATCAATGGCCCATGCACCAATGACCCATTTGGCCCGTCTTGAATCCGAGGCCATCCACATCATGCGCGAGGTTGTTGCCGAGGCGGAAAACCCCGTGATGCTGTATTCGGTTGGCAAAGACAGTGCCGTCATGCTGCATTTGGCGAAAAAGGCGTTTTATCCATCGCCCCCCCCATTCCCATTGCTGCACGTTGATACCACTTGGAAATTCCAAGACATGTATAAACTGCGCGACAAAGCGGCGCGTGATGCGGGTATGGAATTGCTGATCCACCATAACCCCGATGCCGTGGCGCAGGGGATCAATCCGTTTGATCATGGGGCGCTGCACACGGATATGTGGAAAACCGATGGATTAAAACAGGCGCTGGACAAATGGGGGTTTGACGCTGCATTCGGTGGTGCGCGCCGTGACGAAGAAAAATCGCGCGCCAAGGAACGCGTGTTTTCATTCCGCACCACCCGACACCGCTGGGACCCCAAGGCGCAGCGACCCGAATTATGGTCGCTCTACAATGCGCGCAAATCCAAGGGCGAAAGCATGCGGGTATTTCCCATTTCGAACTGGACCGAATTGGACATCTGGCAATACATCCACCTAGAGGGCATCGAAATTGTGCCACTTTATTTTGCGGCCCCGCGTCCCACGGTGGAACGCGACGGATTGATCATCATGGTCGATGATGACCGGTTCCCACTGGACGAGGGCCAAGAACCCGTCATGCGGTCCATTCGGTTTCGCACCCTTGGATGTTATCCGCTAACCGGTGCCGTTGAATCACAGGCAACGACATTGCCAGAAGTGATCCAAGAAATGCTGCTGACCACCACATCCGAACGCCAAGGCCGCGCAATTGACCATGATGCGGGTGCGTCCATGGAAATCAAAAAACAGCAGGGGTATTTTTAATGACTGATCAGGTATACAAAACCGATGCCCTGATTGCGCGCGATATTGATGCCTATCTGGATCTGCATCAAAACAAAACCTTGTTGCGGTTTATCACTTGTGGGTCGGTCGATGATGGCAAATCGACGTTAATCGGGCGCCTGCTATACGACAGTAAAATGATATTCGAAGATCAGCTGACACAGCTGGAATCTGACAGCAAACGCATGGGCACACAGGGCCAGGATATCGACTTTGCCCTGCTGGTGGATGGTCTGGCCGCTGAACGCGAACAGGGGATCACGATTGACGTGGCCTATCGGTTCTTTGCCACGGAAAAACGTAAATTCATCGTGGCGGACACACCCGGTCACGAACAATATACCCGTAATATGGTCACGGGCGCATCCACCGCCGAATTGGCCGTTATCCTGATTGACGCGCGCAAAGGGATCCTGACACAAACCCGTCGTCACAGTTATTTGGTGCATTTATTGGGCATCAAAAACATCGTCTTGGCCGTCAATAAAATGGATTTGGTGGGCTATGATCAGGCCACTTATGATCAGATTGTGGCCGATTATACCGAATTTGCGGCATCCATCGGGATCACCGATTTCACTGCCATTCCGATTTCAGGGTTCAAGGGGGATAATATCACCGCCGCCTCTGACAACACGCCGTGGTATGATGGTGTCAGCCTGATGACGCATTTGGAAACCGTCGAATTGGATCAAAGCACGGATCAAACGGCCGATTTCCGCATGCCCGTGCAATGGGTCAACCGCCCCAATCTGGATTTTCGCGGGTTTTCCGGCAAAATCGTATCGGGTCAGGTGGCCGCTGGTGATGATGTGCGCATTTTGCCATCTGGCAAAACCACCCAAGTGGACCGCATTGTCACCATGGATGGTGATTTGCAACGGGCCGTGGCGGGCCAATCCGTCACCCTGACCCTGCGCGACCAAGTGGATTGTTCGCGTGGCCAGATTATCACCGCCGCCAACAGCCCGCTTGAGGTTGCCGACCAGTTCGAGGCAACAGTGATCTGGATGGATGATGTGGATATGATCCCTGGTCGCGCCTATTACCTGAAAATTGGGGCGCAGACGGTGTCGGCCACCGTGGCGCAACCCAAATATCAGGTAAACGTCAATACATTGGAACATACGGCGGTCAAGACGCTGGATTTGAATGCCATCGGCGTGGCCAC
>Ga0181556_1002844_pt1 | contig 15469 bp, 13 predicted proteins | sample 011ome_14_FD_148651 | JGI IMG/M metagenome (GOLD analysis project Ga0181556, IMG submission 148651) | Coastal salt marsh microbial communities from the Groves Creek Marsh, Skidaway Island, Georgia - 011505AT metaG (spades assembly) | ecosystem: Environmental > Aquatic > Marine > Intertidal zone... | reverse complement strand
CAACCAGATCAGCCACTTGCTTGTCGAACTGTTCTGGGGTCAGTTGACCCGGCTCAGCCAGCACCAGCTTATGCTGCTCCGTGCCGTTCTCTGCCTTAACGGTTTCAAGCACCTGGACACCCTGTAGTTGCCACAGCACGTTTGGCATGCCGACATTAGGGAATGCAACGTTATTCCAACCGGTAGGACGGGCATCGTCTTTGTAGAAGCTACGCAGATAGGTGTAGAGCCAATCGGCACCACTGCCATCACCCGAAGCGCGGGCACGGGCAATCAGCGTCAGGTCCGGCGGTGTCGCGCCGAACCATTTCTTGGCTTCGTCAGGACGCATGGCGATCTTCATCGTGTCACCGATCTTTTCGCCCGTGAACATCAGGTTGTCCTTGATCTGTTGCTCGGACAGGCCTAACTCCATCAGCTTTTCGTAACGGATGAACGAAGCACCGTGACAGCTCTGACAGTAGTTGACGAAAAGGCGGGCACCGTTTTGCAGTGCTGCATTATCGCCTTGTACATTAGGCGCTTTGTCCAGATGAATCGCGTCTCCACTGGCGAAGGCCAGGGCTGGAACCATGAGTAGTGCTGCAAAGAATGATTTCATTTTCATGATCTTCTACCCTGTTAACCCGTCACGCGCTCAGGCGGAATGGTGTACTTATCGATCTTTGAATACCACGGCATCAGCAGGAAGAAGCCAAAGTAAATCAGGCTGCAGACTTGCGAAATTTTCTCGCCCCAGTAAGACGGCGGTTGCGTGCCGAGGTAGCCGAGGATGAAGAATGCAATCACAAAGATCGTCAGCGCGGCTTTGAAGATCGGACCACGATAGCGAATCGACTTCACCGGGCTACGATCCAGCCAAGGCAGGAAGGCGATAATCACGACCGAAGCACCCATGCCGACCACACCCCAGAACTTGGCATCGATACCAAGGATGGGCCAGACGATGGCACGGAGCACCGAGTAGAACGGAGTGAAGTACCAAACCGGCGCAATGTGCGATGGCGTCTTCAGCGGGTCCGCCTGATAGAAGTTGTTGTATTCTAGGAAGTAGCCGCCACCCTCAGGGGCAAAGAAGACCACGATCGAGAACACGAACAGGAAGACGACCACACCGACGATATCCTTAACGGTGTAGTACGGGTGGAACGGAATGCCATCACGTGGATTGCCATTTTCGTCCAGGTTTGCCTTGATCTCGATACCATCCGGGTTGTTCGAACCCACTTCGTGAAGCGCCACCAGGTGCGCAGCCACCAAGCCGATCAGAATCAGCGGTACGGCAATCACGTGCAGCGAGAAGAAGCGGTTCAGCGTTGCATCACCCACCACGAAGTCGCCGCGAATCAGCGTAGACAGATCCGGACCGATCACCGGGATCGCACCGAACAAGTTGATGATGACCTGGGCACCCCAGAACGACATCTGACCCCAAGGCAGCAGGTAACCCATGAAAGCTTCGGCCATCAAGCACAGGAAGATAAGCGTGCCGAATACCCACAGCAACTCACGCGGCTGACGGTACGAACCATAGAGCAGGCCACGGAACATGTGCAGATAAACCACCACGAAAAACGCCGAGGCACCCGTCGAGTGCAGGTAGCGAATCAGCCAGCCGCCTGTGACATCACGCATGATGTATTCCACACTGGCGAAGGCGATTGGAATACCGCTTTCGTTCAGGTTGGCATCCGGTTTGTAATTCATGACCAGGAAAATACCGGTGACGATCTGTAGCACCAGCACCAGCAACGCCAGCGAACCAAAGAAATACCAGAAGTTGAAATTCTTTGGTGCGTAGTAGTCGGTCAGGTGACCCTTAATCGTCGAGGTCAGTGGAAAACGTGCATCAATCCACTCAAGGACATTACCGCCCACACTGCCGTTGGACTTGTACTTGTCGTAATGCTTATTGCTGGCCATCGTCAGGCTCCTTTGCTTTCGCCAATAACCAAGCGTGTATCGCTCAGGTAGGCGTGCGGCGGGATCTCGAGGTTAGTCGGGGCGGGCTTGTCCTTAAAGACGCGGCCAGCCAGATCAAAGGTTGAACCGTGGCACGGGCACAGGAAGCCGCCGAGCCAATCACCTGGCATCCCCTGCGAAGCGCCTTCGGCAAACTTCGAGGATGGGGAGCAACCCAAGTGGGTACAAATACCAATAGCAACCCAGATATTGTCCTTGATTGAACGATGTTCGTTCTTGCAATAGGCGGGCTGCTGATCTTTTTCAGAGTTCGGGTCGGCCACAGCGTCGTTCAGCTTTGGCAGCGTGCCCAGCATTTCCGGGGTGCGGTTCAGAATCCACACGGGCTTGCCGCGCCATTCCACAACCATCATTTGACCGGGTTCGAGCTTGCTGATGTCAGCTTCGACCGGCGCGCCGGCCGCACGGGCACGGGCAGACGGCAGCATGCTGCTCACAAACGGTACCAGAGCGGCAACCGCTCCTACGCCCCCAATTGCCGCGGTGGTTACAAGTAACCGACGACGGCTGGGATCTATTTTCTGCTCATTGCTCATGGACGGGTCCCCAGAATGTTCAGGCTTCAATTAATTTCATGATTATACGCAAAGAAAATTCAGGATTCTAGCCGTCGGCGTTCTCTTAATGCCTGAGCGAGTGTCCCACTGTCTACAAATTCGAGTTCTCCACCGACCGGAACACCCCGGGCAATCCGGCTAACCTTAAGCCCCTGGCGCTTTAGCAGCTCACAAACAAAGTGGGCGGTTGCCTCGCCTTCGTTGGTGAAATTAGTTGCAAGAATCACTTCCTTAACGATGCCATCGCTGGCTCTGGCCACCAATTGGTCTAAGCGCAGATTTCTAGGTCCTAGCCCATCCAACGGGGAGATCCGCCCCATCAACACAAAATAGAGGCCATTAAAGGCCTGGGTCTGTTCGACCATATTAAGGTCAACGGGCGATTCTACGACACATAAAACGGAACTATCGCGCCGATCGGACTGGCAACGCTCACATATCGGCGTTTCCGTGTAGGTATTACAGCGCTCACAGTGCTGGATGCGACTAATCGCCGAATCCAGGGCAAAACCAAGCCGTGCCGCACCTTCCCGGTCATGTTGCAACAGGTGATACGCCATACGCTGTGCCGATTTCGGGCCGACACCCGGCAAACAACGCAGGGCTTCAATCAGGCTTTCTAGGGTGGCCGACACGCGTCAGAACGGCAGTTTGAAGCCTGGCGGCAGGTTCAGGCCCGAGGTAAAGCCTGACATCTTGCTTTGCGAGGTTTCTTCGACACGGCGAACCGCATCATTAACGGCAGCGGCAACCAGGTCTTCCAGCATCTCACGGTCATCCATGGCGGCCTGATCAATGGCGACACGACGAACCACGTGCGCACAGGTCATGGTGACTTTAACGATGCCGGAGCCAGACTGACCCTCTACCTCAACATCGGCCAGTTCTTCCTGTGCCTTCTTCATTCGTTCCTGCATTTGCTGCGCCTGTTTCATCAAACCACCCAGACCAGCCACGCCACCCATTCCACGCATAATCAAACTCCTTGGTTCACAAACTACTTATTTCGCCACAGGGCGAATTGAGCCGTCAATTAACTTCGCATCAAAAACATCAATCAGTTCCTGCACGATCGGATCACTCTCAATCGCAGCCACTGCATTATTCTGCCGTTCTACAGCAGCTTCCTTTTTCAATACAGCCGCCGTTACACCCACCTGTTCAACGACATCAATACGCACACGAATAGGCGCACCCATCACTTCGGAAAGTGCCTGCACGAGGCGCTGCTCAGAGGCAGGCATCAATAACTGACGGTGTGTCGCCGGCAAATTCAGTGTAACTAGCCCATCATCCAACGAGACAAAGGCACTGTGTTGCGCGAGTTCTCGTGCCATGCCTTTCAGCCCAAGACGATCCACCCACTGGGGCCACTGATCCGCTGAAATTTGAGTTGTGACGGGTGCTACGACAGGTTCTTTGACCACCGGTGCTTCAGCAACAGGTGATACAGCGGGCTGTGCCGCTTCAGGCACAACGACAGCCTGCGATAGAGCTGGTGCCATAGGCGGTGGTGACACCGAAGAGGAAAATACCGGAGTGTTCAAGGGCACAGACATAGCTGGCGTTACCGCCGACGCATGACCGGGATGCACTGCCAGCAAGCGCAGCATCGCCATCAAAAAACCATGAGCCGCGTCAGGAGCCAATCGTAAATATCCTCGGGCTTTTGTCGCGACCTGATAAATGAGTTGCGCATAGGATCGCGAGCACTGACTAGCAAGGCTGCGCAACTGTGCTGCATCATCCTCGGCCAGCGATGAAAACTCCTGCGCGCCTTCTGATGCATCAAATTGCATCAGCTGCAAAGAAACGGCCAAGCGAGACAGATCGTCAAGCGCAGACTCGAAGGACAGCGCACTTGAAGCCATTTGCGCCGTCTGATCACGAACCGCCGCAACATCGCCAGCAATAAGGGCAGCAAGCATGCCGAGCATTCGTGAAATATTCGACGTGCCCAGCATCTGAGACACCTGCTCTGCGTCAACGGCGCCGGCACCGTGGGCGATAGCCTGGTCTAACAAAGAAAGGGCGTCACGTACACTGCCACCTGCGGCGCGAGCAATGAGCTCCAACGCTTTCAAATCCGGGGCAATCCCCTCTCCAACTAACACATGTTGAAGGTGTGAGGTCAGCTGTGTCGGCGACACTTGCCTCAGATTGAATTGCAAACAACGAGAAAGAACCGTGACTAATATTTTCTGGGGATCTGTCGTCGCCAGAATAAATTTTACATGTGCTGGTGGTTCTTCAAGGGTCTTGAGCATGGCGTTGAAGGCATGGGCAGTCAACTGATGCACTTCATCGATCATATAGACTTTGTATCGACCTACACTCGGTAGAAAGGTTGCCTGCTCCAGGAGCTGCACCATTTCGTCAACACCACGATTTGAAGCGGCGTCCATTTCTATGTAGTCAACAAAGCGGCCAGCATCAATTTGCTGGCAAGCAGAACACACACCGCAAGGCTGCGAGGACACACCTTGCTCACAATTCAGCGCTTTAGCCAGAATTCGAGCAATCGTTGTCTTACCAACACCACGGGTACCGGTTAACAGATAGGCATGGTGCAAGCGATTCGCGTCGAGTGCGTGCGTTAAAGCACGTACAACCGCATCCTGTCCGACCAGGGACTCAAATGATTTCGGGCGCCACTTGCGCGCGAGGACCTGGTAGCTCATGAATGGATCTGCAAAAAGAAAAGGTGGCGAGCCCGACCCCCGGCACTTGCCTCAGTCGCTGGGGCTGCTTCCTTCCGGACCTGACCCGGTTCACGACCTAACAATGCGAGGAGACCCGCCACGCTGAATTCTACCAGCCCAAGCTCTGAAAGCGTAGGTCTAACCGAGCAAATTAATTCAGTTTGTGTCTAACGTGGCAGAAATCTGGCCGCAAAGAAACTAGCCGTAAAGTAAAAACCCCACCCCTCTTTTGGAGGGATGGGGTTTTTGGTATGGGGTGCCTGGCGGTGACCTACTTTCGCGAGCGAAGTGCTCACTATCATTGGCGCTCATTCGTTTCACGGTCCTGTTCGAGATGGGAAGGGGTGGGTCCGAAAGGCTATTGCCGCCAAGCGAAGGGGGTGGTCTGTTGGTGTTTAGGTCAACAGACCGTATCTGGAGAAAGGTGTATACCGACTTTGTTTTATGTGATTGCAGCGTACTGCTGTATTAACTTAGAGCTTGTTATAGCCTTGATTCAAGGTTATAGGGTCAAGCCGCACGGGCAATTAGTACTGGTTAGCTTAACGTATTACTACGCTTCCACACCCAGCCTATCAACGTGGTGGTCTTCCACGACCCTTTAGCGGGATCAAGTCCCGAGGGAAGTCTCATCTTGAGGCGAGTTTCCCGCTTAGATGCTTTCAGCGGTTATCTCTTCCATACTTAGCTACCCGGCAATGCAATTGGCATCACAACCGGTACACCAGAGGTATGTCCACTCCGGTCCTCTCGTACTAGGAGCAGGCCCCCTCAAACTTCCAACGCCCACGGCAGATAGGGACCAAACTGTCTCACGACGTTTTAAACCCAGCTCACGTACCTCTTTAAATGGCGAACAGCCATACCCTTGGGACCGGCTACAGCCCCAGGATGAGATGAGCCGACATCGAGGTGCCAAACACCGCCGTCGATATGAACTCTTGGGCGGTATCAGCCTGTTATCCCCAGAGTACCTTTTATCCGTTGAGCGATGGCCCTTCCATACAGAACCACCGGATCACTATGACCTGCTTTCGCACCTGCTCGACTTGTGGGTCTCGCAGTTAAGCACGCTTTTGCCATTGCACTATCAGCTCGATTTCCGACCGAGCCTAGCGTACCTTCGTACTCCTCCGTTACTCTTTAGGAGGAGACCGCCCCAGTCAAACTGCCTACCATGCACGGTCCCCCACCCAGATTCATGGGTGTAGGTTAGAACCGCAATCAGATCAGGCTGGTATTTCAAGGTCGGCTCCATGGCAACTAGCGTCACCACTTCAAAGCCTCCCAGCTATCCTACACAAACCGGATCACAGTCCAATGCAAAGCTACAGTAAAGGTTCATGGGGTCTTTCCGTCTTGCCGCGGGGAGATTGCATCTTCACAAACACTTCAACTTCGCTGAGTCTCAGGAGGAGACAGTGTGGCCATCGTTACGCCATTCGTGCAGGTCGGAACTTACCCGACAAGGAATTTCGCTACCTTAGGACCGTTATAGTTACGGCCGCCGTTTACCGGGGCTTCGATCAAGAGCTTGCACCCCATCACTTAACCTTCCGGCACCGGGCAGGCGTCACTCCCTATACGTCCACTTTCGTGTTAGCAGAGAGCTGTGTTTTTATTAAACAGTCGCAGCCACCATTTCACTGCAACCCCATCGGCCTTCGAGAGTAAATCTCTACAACCTACCGGGGCGCACCTTCTCCCGAAGTTACGGTGCTAATTTGCCGAGTTCCTTCTCCTGAGTTCTCTCAAGCGCCTTGGTATTCTCTACCTACCCACCTGTGTCGGTTTGCGGTACGGTCACTTTTTAACTGAAGCTTAGAGGCTTTTCCTGGAAGCTGAGCATCAACCACTTCGCGTACATGTACGCTCGTTATCACGCCTCATCTAAGCCCGGCGGATTTGCCTACCGGGCACGACTACACGCTTGAACCAAGTATTCCAACACTTGGCTGGCCTAGCTTTCTCCGTCCCCCCATCGCATTAAAAAGTGGTACAGGAATATTGACCTGTTTCCCATCGACTACGCATTTCTGCCTCGCCTTAGGAGCCGACTCACCCTACGCCGATGAACGTTGCGTAGGAAACCTTGGGTTTTCGGCGAACGGGCTTTTCACCCGTTTTATCGCTACTCATGTCAGCATTCGCACTTCTGATACCTCCAGCATCCTTCTCAAGACACCTTCACAGGCCTACAGAACGCTCCCCTACCATGTACTTAGTACATCCGCAGCTTCGGTTATAAGCTTGAGCCCCGTTACATCTTCCGCGCAGGACGACTCGACTAGTGAGCTATTACGCTTTCTTTAAAGGGTGGCTGCTTCTAAGCCAACCTCCTAGCTGTCTATGCCTTCCCACTTCGTTTACCACTTAGCTTATCATTTGGGACCTTAGCTGGCGGTCTGGGTTGTTTCCCTCTTGACAACGGACGTTAGCACCCGCTGTCTGTCTCCCGTGCTCATACTTCTGGGTATTCGGAGTTTGCTATCGCGGGGTAAATCGCAATGACCCCCCCAACGATGACAGTGCTCTACCCCCCAGAGTAATACACGAGGCACTACCTAAATAGTTTTCGGGGAGAACCAGCTATTTCCAAGTTTGTTTAGCCTTTCACCCCTATCCACAGCTCATCCCCTAATTTTTCAACATTAGTGGGTTCGGACCTCCAGTACCTGTTACGGCACCTTCATCCTGGCCATGGATAGATCACTTGGTTTCGGGTCTACGCCCAGCTACTATCGCCCTATTCGGACTCGCTTTCGCTACGCCTCCCCTATTCGGTTAAGCTCGCAACTGAACGTAAGTCGCTGACCCATTATACAAAAGGTACGCAGTCACAGAACAAGTCTGCTCCCACTGTTTGTATGCATGCGGTTTCAGGATCTATTTCACTCCCCTCCCGGGGTTCTTTTCGCCTTTCCCTCACGGTACTGGTTCACTATCGGTCGATTACGAGTATTTAGCCTTGGAGGATGGTCCCCCCATCTTCAGACAGGATTTCACGTGTCCCGCCCTACTTGTCTCATGCTTAGTTCCACAACCGGGTTTTTAAATACGGGGCTATCACCCACTACGGCCGGACTTTCCATTCCGTTCTTCTAACGCGGTTGCTAAATCATGACGGCTGTTCCCATTTCGCTCGCCACTACTTTGGGAATCTCGGTTGATTTCTTTTCCTCCGGCTACTTAGATGTTTCAGTTCACCGGGTTCGCTACCACACACCTATGTATTCAGTGTGGGTTGACCCTTGCGGGCCGGGTTTCCCCATTCGGATATCAGTGGATCAAAGCTCTTTGCCAGCTCCCCACTGCTTTTCGCAGGCTTACACGTCCTTCATCGCCTGTAATCGCCAAGGCATCCACCACATGCACTTAGTCACTTGACCCTATAACCTTGAACTCTCTTGCGAGACGTCGTTATAGGTAGCTCTAAGGTGACGATCCGTCTAGCCTAGCTGTTAAACCAGACAATCGTCGTGTTTGCAGTCCTTCCGGCATGAGTATCCGAAAGTCCTACGATGCAATCACATCGTATACCAGGCATGTTTTGTCGGCGCCTGATACACGTCTTTCTCCAAATTTTTAAAGATCAAACCGAGTAGTGTTACCTACTAGATTTAACTAAATAACCGTTTCCAGTCACTTACTTAAATCCAGGTCTCTGCTGCGCCACCGCTTCTTTTTCAAGATGCCCCACCGCAAGGTGGTGGTGGAGGATGACGGGATCGAACCGACGACCCCCTGCTTGCAAAGCAGGTGCTCTCCCAGCTGAGCTAATCCCCCTCTTGTGTCGCTATGCTTTGTTGCTCAACACCTCGCATACCTATGTATGCGTCGGCGTTTCGCGCCTCGCCTAACACCACAATAACTCTGAACAACACTGCTGCTGTTCTTCGTCTTGGCATTTCTCTCGTTAAAGCGCTCTGGAAGTTAGTACCAAGTCAGACGCGGCGGAGAAGTGCGACGCATATAAGTGATATGCGAGCACTTCGACAACAACGTATGACGCAGGTAATAACGCACCAGATGGTGGGTCTGGTTGGACTCGAACCAACGACCCCCGCCTTATCAAGACGGTGCTCTAACCAGCTGAGCTACAGACCCGCACTTGCGAGACCTACTCAACAACCGATAGGCGTGGATGCTTACCCAACAGAGAATTCTCTAGAAAGGAGGTGATCCAGCCGCACCTTCCGGTACGGCTACCTTGTTACGACTTCACCCCAGTCATGAATCTCACCGTGGTAACCGCCCCCCTTACGGTTAGGCTAGCTACTTCTGGTGAAACCCACTCCCATGGTGTGACGGGCGGTGTGTACAAGACCCGGGAACGTATTCACCGCGGCATTCTGATCCGCGATTACTAGCGATTCCGACTTCACGTAGTCGAGTTGCAGACTACGATCCGGACTACGATCGGCTTTCTGAGATTGGCACCCCCTCGCGGGTTAGCGACCCTCTGTACCGACCATTGTATGACGTGTGAAGCCCTACCCATAAGGGCCATGAGGACTTGACGTCATCCCCACCTTCCTCCGGTTTGTCACCGGCAGTCTCATTAGAGTGCCCAACTAAATGATGGCAACTAATGACAAGGGTTGCGCTCGTTGCGGGACTTAACCCAACATCTCACGACACGAGCTGACGACAGCCATGCAGCACCTGTGTTCAAGTTCCTTGCGGCACTCCCTAATCTCTCAGGGATTCTTGACATGTCAAGGGTAGGTAAGGTTTTTCGCGTTGCATCGAATTAATCCACATCATCCACCGCTTGTGCGGGTCCCCGTCAATTCCTTTGAGTTTTAATCTTGCGACCGTACTCCCCAGGCGGTCAACTTCACGCGTTAGCTACGTTACTAATAGGTTTAACCCTACCAACAACTAGTTGACATCGTTTAGGGCGTGGACTACCAGGGTATCTAATCCTGTTTGCTCCCCACGCTTTCGTGCATGAGCGTCAGTATCGGCCCAGGGGGCTGCCTTCGCCATCGGTATTCCTCCACATCTCTACGCATTTCACTGCTACACGTGGAATTCTACCCCCCTCTGCCGTACTCTAGTCGTGCAGTCACAAATGCAGTTCCCAGGTTGAGCCCGGGGATTTCACATCTGTCTTGCACAACCGCCTGCGCACGCTTTACGCCCAGTAATTCCGATTAACGCTCGCACCCTACGTATTACCGCGGCTGCTGGCACGTAGTTAGCCGGTGCTTCTTGTGCTGGTACCGTCATCCACACAGAGTATTAGCCTGTGCGATTTCTTCCCAGCCGAAAGAGCTTTACAACCCGAAGGCCTTCTTCACTCACGCGGCATGGCTGGATCAGGCTTTCGCCCATTGTCCAAAATTCCCCACTGCTGCCTCCCGTAGGAGTCTGGGCCGTGTCTCAGTCCCAGTGTGGCGGATCATCCTCTCAGACCCGCTACAGATCGTCGCCTTGGTAGGCCTTTACCCTACCAACTAGCTAATCTGACATCGGCCGCTCGTATAGCGCAAGGTCTTGCGATCCCCTGCTTTCCACCTCAGTGCGTATGCGGTATTAGCGTAACTTTCGCTACGTTATCCCCCACTACACGGTACGTTCCGATGCTTTACTCACCCGTTCGCCACTCGCCATCAGAAGAGCAAGCTCTTCCATGCTGCCGTTCGACTTGCATGTGTAAGGCATGCCGCCAGCGTTCAATCTGAGCCAGGATCAAACTCTTTAGTTTAATTCCTGATTTTTAAAACTCACGCTTGACGGATATTTCTATCCTTAGGCGTGTTTGTATTACTTAACTCTTGAGCAGAACCGAAGTTCTGTCTCCGTCAAGTAAACACCCACACCTATCGGTTGTCTAATTTGTTAAAGATCAGTTCTACTAACTTCAACTCAACGTCGCCGTCAGCAGAGAAGCGAGACTATAGCAACACTACACTACCTTGTCAACACTTATTTTCTCAAACCCAACAAATTGTTTGTTGGTTGCGGGGACGTGCTTTGTACGTCATTCGCATTCGAGGGAGCGAATTATACGCATCCAGGGACTAAAGTAAAGGGGGCTGCGTGATTTTCTCTATTATTGCTCGCGGCCCCTTTGTCACTGCACCTTTCGGTACACGCCGCACCTTCTGCTACCCCAGTAAACCCATCCTGTTACGCAACAACTGGAGCACCTCATGAGCATCGCCTTGATGACGGAAGTCTGGAAGTTGGATCTACAGGCACCAAGAAAGATGGTTTTACTGGCCCTTGCAGATAACGCCAATGATGAAGGAACAAACTGCTACCCTTCCGTTGGAACTATCGTCGAGAAGTGTTCCTTGAGCGAACGAACGGTTCAGGGGCACTTGCAGGCACTAGAAGAAACCGGTCTGATTCAGCGCAAAGAGCGATCTGGCCGATCCACTCATTACACGCTGAATGTCGAACGGATCACCGCGTTGGCTTTAGCACGGAAACTCGAAAAAGCCAGCCAACGCCACAGAAGTGACGTTGGAAGCCTGCCTGTGCAAACACAAGTTATCCACAATGCTGGCGCGATTCCCACCCCCGCAGGATCTGCGGGGGTACCCGCAAACCCCCGCGCCATCAACACCCCCGCAATATCTGCGGGGGTGCAAAACCCACCCATACCCCCGCAGATTCTGCGCCCCACCCCCGCAGATTCTGCACCCATAACCACCAAGGAACCGTCCTTAAAAACCACAACCACGTCGGGCGACCCTATAGAAAGTTGTGGTGGTGACCTTTCGACTGTGAAACTCCACTACCCGGTTTGCAGCCAGGAAGAGAGCGCTGCCATTTCCGAGATTATGGCTAGCTGTCCCGCCGAATTGCGTCAAAAGGCTCTTGACGAGATTGAAGGCGCCAGGCAAGCAGGTGTCATCAAAACCAACCTAGTGCCCTTTGCCAGAGGCATCATGACGGCTATTTCCAGAGGAACCTTCAGCGTTGGCCATGGGACAAAGGTCGCCATGCAACGGAAACGAAAAGCAGAGCAACCCAAAATGAAGGACCAGCCAAGTCTGACCATGGATCCCGAGACACTGAACAAGGGGAGAAATCTATTGGGTCGGCTTGGCCGATCTTCACGAACTGCAATTTTTCGCAACACGCGTTAATTCTCTTTTGATTTCGCTCATTCTGCTCTTTGCCATACCGTGCTTGTCTGCAAATTCTGGCCATCTGTCCACAGCACTCCGTACATCATCCAGCACCGCTTCCCAGTTCTTGATTTTTCGTTCGGTGGCCACTTTCTTTATATCAGCCAATGTCGGATTACCAGAACCATTGATTGAAGTCGTATGTTGATTTGCCATACCCGTATTAAAGGTCAAGTCGTAACCCGGCGCCAAGTGCCAAATGCCGTCAGCCGGGTTTAACAAATAAGCGAAATTCTTGGAGTGATCATCCTTGTTATGCGCCAACACATTGAACACCATCAACCGAAAGGCCTTTTCCACTTCAACATCTGATCTGGTTAGCTTCTTGGTTGCCGCAAGAACGCCGCTACTGTAATCCAGACCCGGCACACGATGGTTCGCATAGGCATAGCCTGCCAGGGACAAAAAATGGATCTTATCGCTACCCACTCTGTCGAAGCGCTCCACCGCAAAGAAAGCCTCATCCTTACCATTGACCTTTAACTCGACAAGATGCGTCTTCGGTAGATCAAGCTTGGCGGCACGTGCCATATCGGCATACGCCATTTCCAGGCGACCAATATCCACCGGGTCACCCGCACCATGGCGATTGTTGTTTCTGAACTTAACGATCCAGTGCACATACCCTGCGGGTAAACCGTCAAAGCCAGACACGCAACGTGTCATATCTTCTGAAAACGCCACTGTTACCTTAGGCCGCGCACCGCCCGGAGAACCGCCGCAGATGCGCAACGTCTCAAGCACTTCCGTCGTTTCGCCATCAAGAACACGTTCCGATTGTGCGGCAATGTCGGCCAAATCAATCTTCTGGCCAGCCTGCTCGGGCAGCATCTCTGGCTGGTACTCCAATGCGCCCATACAGCGATGCCCCATATAGGCCAAACGATCCAGTGGTGTGATTTGAGCACGATCCAAACCACGATATTGTTTTAACGCCCTGTCCATCAGCAACAAACCCCACCCATCCGGGAGGGAATCGTTAAAAACACCGTGCAAACCATCAAAAACAGTTCGCGAGGGGGGCATAGCACCCTCAACAAAAGGTATCGAACCGGGTGCCAGATCAAACCCATCTCGAAGCCACGCAGCGTCATACTGAAAAACGATATCGCCTTGCTTCTCAGCTAACTGCCCCACCGGCTTACCACCGCACAGCACGTGAAGTTTCGAGATCATTTGCGACCTCTCTTTCTGACCGGCGCCACAAACTCATCAATCGTCATTGCCGTTCTAGCAGGAAACAACTTACTGAAATCATCCATACAACCTAGCGCATCTGCCAATTGAAGCAGGCTAACAAAGCTAATCACACCGGTGATCTCAAATTTTCGTAGGGTCGATTCCGGCACCCCAGATTGCTTTGCCAAGGTCTTTCTGGTCAGGTTAGCGGCTAATCGGCGCGCGCGTGCACGGTCGCCGATCTGGGCCGCCAAATCCTCGGGCAACAAAAAACTCAACGGATCGTTAATTGACATCTGAATACCCCTTTAATTGGATTGTAGCCCATTAAAGACATCCTGGTGTCAATTGAAAAAAACAAACAAGGCCTTACTGGGAAGGCTGAGGTGACCGCTTGCCACCCCAAAGATCATCTGCAATGTGTTCAAGTGACAGCACTGGCACCGCGCCTTCGTGAGCAAAAGGGGCCTTGCAAGCCGGAGTGAGCAAATAGGTATACAACCCTGCCCCAATGGCAGATGTTGCCCCTTGCACCGAGTCCTCTATCGCAATGATCCTATCAACCGGGCAATCTACTATCTGGCTGGCCAGTAAATATGGTTCCGGGTCCGGCTTGCCATACTTAACTTGCTCTCCGGAAACAATGAAATCGACAAACCCCGTTAAACCAACGCGCGACAACCACGCGCTTGTTCGCTCAGAAGAGTTCGATGTCACAACAGCGACACGACAATTCTGCGATTGAGCCGTAGAGAGAAGTTGCCGGGCACCGTGTGTTGGTGACACATCCCCATACAGCCGGTCGATGATCTCGAAGTAGCGCGCCGTCAATTGCTCTACCTCATGCGTAAGGCCATGGGTTGCTAACCGGCACATCATTGAAATTCACAGTGCTTACCCCCTACTAAATCAGCCTTCAAGGTTTTTGGCCAGTTCGTATTCACGTTCAAGGCCACTACCGGAATCGGCATCAGGATCCAGATTCTTGAGCCCTACATGCATCATGCAAAGCAACTGGAGACCAGAAAAATCACCGGGCAGTGTTTCTAGCTTATATCGATGCTCCGAATCGTTGATTTTCAGACCACCCTCACCCAAACGGGCGATTTCCATCACAACCTTCGCGCATTCCATTTTTTCCATGGATACGAACTGTTTGATGGCACTCTGCATATAGGCTATAGCATCAGGGCGTACTTTGCCATCCATAGGTTCGTGAAGCTGGGTATTACTGACCCGGTTACGACCAGCCTTGGCGGCTTCGGCAATAGGCTCGCCGTCATGCTTGATCATGATCGACTCATAGAGCTTTCCGGCCTCGTCAACATGAGAGCCGCCAACCGTTTCGAGGCACTGTGCCAGAGCCATCTGGAAGGTGGGATCAGATGGCATCAATGATGCTGCCTGCCGCAGAAATGGCAAACCTTCATTCGGCTTACCCGAACTCAAAAGAATTCCGCCAAGGTTGCGCTTAATATATGCATTTTCCGGATCCAGCTGGACACCGGCACGAAGTACCTTTTCTGCCTGATCGAAGTCGCGCATCCGACCGTAAGACACGCCCAGACCAGCAATGGCATTCATGTATTTCGGATTCAGTTCCAGACAACGCTTGAGCGGTGCAATCGATTCAGGAATGCGTCCGAGTTCGGAGAGACAGATACCGAGGTTGTATTCGACATCATCATCCTGCATGGTGTGCGACATGGCCTCCAGCATGGGAAGCGCATCCTCCAGATAACCATCCTGAAGGATGCCAAGCACATAGGTGCATATTTCACGGCATCGTGAACAGCATTTCACCAAAGCGTGACCGCGGTTTCACGAAAGCGTGACCGGCATTTCACGCGAACGTGACCGATGAGGGGCTGCATGGATAGTTAACCCCGGTAGCCTGATG
>Ga0181556_1002813_pt1 | contig 15576 bp, 11 predicted proteins | sample 011ome_14_FD_148651 | JGI IMG/M metagenome (GOLD analysis project Ga0181556, IMG submission 148651) | Coastal salt marsh microbial communities from the Groves Creek Marsh, Skidaway Island, Georgia - 011505AT metaG (spades assembly) | ecosystem: Environmental > Aquatic > Marine > Intertidal zone... | reverse complement strand
GCCAGCAAGCGCATCAACTGCATCTGCGACATCAGCAACGCAATATCGGTGGCGCTGAGACTCAACCCTTGCAGATAGAGCGTGAAGTACGGTGAAAAAACGCCGATGAACGCGAAATAGAAAAAGTAATAGAGCGAAAGCCGCCAGTAGGGAAGCGGCACGCCAGTCATCGGAATCGTCTTAGTTGGTGGACGGCCGCTTAGGCACCCAGTGCCGAAGCCGGTACGTGCGGCAGCCCCGAATCCACATCTGCGCACTGCGCACGATGCCGCAGCGCGTGATCCATCAGCACAATGGCCATCATGGATTCAGCAATCGGTGTCGCACGAATGGCCACGCACGGGTCATGGCGGCCGAAAGTTTCCACCATCACTTCTTCGTTGCGGACATTGATGCTACGGCGCGGCGTGCGGATGCTGGAGGTGGGTTTAATGGCGATACGAGCCACGATATCCTGCCCGGTCGTAATACCCCCAAGCACACCACCGGCGTTATTGCTCAGAAAACCCTGCGGCGTGATTTCATCGCCATGTTCAGTACCGCGCTGAGCGATAGCATCGAAACCCGCACCGATCTCGACGCCCTTGACGGCATTAATGCCCATCAGCGCATGCGCCAGATCGGCGTCGAAACGGTCATAGACTGGCTCGCCCCAACCCGCAGGCACGCCGCAAGCCGCCACCGTTATGCCGCCACCGACCGAATCGCCGTCTTTACGCAGCGCATCCATATAGGCTTCGAGCTCCGGCACGATGCCATTGTTAGGTGCAAAGAACGGGTTTTCATGGATATCGTTGGCCGATACAAAGGGGATCTCAATCGGACCCAGCTGATCCATCCACCCCTGGATCGTAATGCCATAACGCTCAAACAACCACTTGCGGGCAATCGCACCCGCCGCCACGCGCACCGCGGTTTCACGCGCTGACGAACGGCCACCCCCGCGGTAATCACGAATGCCGTACTTTTGCCAGTAGGTGTAATCGGCATGCCCCGGACGGAACTGTTCCGAGATATTGCCGTAGTCCTTGCTACGCTGATCCTGGTTGCGGATCAGCAAACCAATCGGTGCGCCGGTGGTCTTGCCTTCGAAAACGCCCGACAAAATCTCGACTGCATCCGGCTCACGACGCTGCGTCACATGACGCGAGGTACCGGGTTTACGACGATCCAGTTCGGCCTGAATATCTGCCTCGCAAATTGCCAGCCCCGGGGGGCAGCCATCCACCACGCAACCAATGGCTGGGCCATGGGATTCGCCAAACGACGTAACAGTGAACAAAGTACCGATCGTATTTCCGGACATAGGGTCTGATTTTTCTGAAGTTTTTCTGAAATTTATGGCTGGAATACGCCAGATTTGAGCCAAATTCTAGCATGCAGCAGGCCAGCCCCCAGTACTGACAAGGCCTAGGATAGGTTGCTATGCAGCAAACACATCAAATACGCCTATGGCACAGACAAGACATGATGCAAGCCACAAAACAGCGGCACTCTCGTCAGCAAAAATTTTTTTAGCCCGATAAATCAGGGGCTTCCTTGAGTTGTCCTGCGCAATCCCTTGATACGCCTCGCTTTTGGAAAAGACACTATATATAGAGAAAAGTTTGTGCTTGGACACTAGATGTAGTAAATTCTAGTCAACCAAATTTTCCAGCCTTCATCGAATACCAAACCGTTACGGACACGATAATGACTACCGAAACAAACACACTGCAAACCGCCGCTACCGCCCGCGCTGACCTGCCTGCCCAGGAAATCTGCGCCGAAGTACTGGTCGAAAAATACGCCAAAGGCAAAGAGCAATCGATCCAGGAGGTCCGCGCCCGTGTGGCCCGAGCTCTGGCTAAAGTTGAAGACGAAAAACACCGCGCCAAGTGGGAAGCCAAATTCCTTTGGGCGCAGGAAAACGGTTTTATTCCAGCGGGCCGTATCAACTCGGCGGCCGGTACGGATCTGCAAGCCACGCTGATCAACTGCTTTGTGCAACCCGTTGGGGACTCGGTCGTTGAAACGGTCAATGGTCGCCCCGGCATCTATACAGCCCTGGCCGAAGCCGCTGAAACCATGCGCCGTGGCGGCGGTGTGGGTTACGACTTCTCGTCGATTCGTCCGCAAGGTGCCCGTGTTAAAGGCACGCACTCGCGCGCTTCGGGCCCGGTGTCGTACATGCGTGTGTTTGACCGCTCCTGCGAAACCGTGGAGTCGGCCGGTGCACGTCGCGGCGCCCAGATGGGTGTCATGCGTTGTGACCACCCGGATATCGAGCTGTTCATTCACGCCAAAGACAAGGGCGACCTGACCAACTTCAATATTTCGATCGGCGTTACCGACCCGTTCATGATGGCCGTTGAAGCCAACGAAGCCATTGAACTGGTGCACGTGGCCGAACCCAATGAAGATATCCTGGCCGAAGGTGCCTACCAGCGCGAAGACGGCCTGTGGGTCTATCGCAAAGTTCAGGCCCGCGACCTGTGGGATCAGGTCATGCAGTCCACCTACGATCATGCTGAGCCAGGCATCTTGTTCCTGGATCGCATGAACAAGGACAACAACCTTAACTACTGCGAACTGATCGAAGCCACGAACCCCTGTGCCGAACAGCCGCTGCCACCCTATGGTTGCTGCTGCCTGGGCTCGATCGATCTGACCCATTTCGTTAAAGATCCGTTCGGCACCAAGGCCGAGTTTGATTTCGCCGCTTTCGGTGAAGTCGTCAAAGTCTCGACGCGCATGCTGGACAACGTACTCGACGCGACCCACTGGCCACTGGCCAATCAGCAACAGGAAGCCATGAACAAGCGCCGCGTCGGCCTTGGCTTCACCGGTCTAGGTGATGCCCTGTATATGCTGACGCTGCGTTACGACTCGCAAGAAGCACTGGCCATGGCCGCCAAGATCTCCGAGCACATGCGTGACACCGCCTATCTGACCTCGGTTGATCTGGCTAAAGAGCGCGGTGCTTTCCCGCTGTTCAACGCCGAGCTGTATCTGTCAGGTGGCAACTTCGCGTCGCGTCTGTCGAACGAAGTAAAGGCAGAAATCCGTAAGCACGGCCTGCGTAACTCGCACCTGCTGTCGATCGCGCCAACCGGCACCATCTCGCTGGCCTTTGCCGACAATGCTTCGAACGGTATCGAGCCGGCCTTCTCGTGGACTTACACCCGCAAGAAGCGCATGGCCGATGGCACCATCAAAGAATACGCCGTAGAAGACCACGCATGGCGTCTGTACCGCCACCTGGGCGGTGATGTGAACAACCTGCCAGATTACTTTGTGACCGCGCTAGAACTCTCTGCCAAGGCTCACAAAGACATGGTGGCAGCCGTTGCCCCGTACATCGACACCTCGATCTCGAAGACCGTTAACGTACCAGCAGACTACCCGTACGAAGAATTCCAGGATCTGTACATGCAAGCCTGGAAGGCTGGCCTGAAGGGTCTGGCCACGTATCGTCCGAACAGCGTACTGGGTTCGGTTCTGTCAGTCGACACACCAAAGCAGGAAGAAGAGAAAAAGCAGCCACAGGACTTTGTGACCAACGACGCCAACCGTCGTCTGCACATCAAGGATCTGCCGGCACCGGTGCTCTCCTCCCTGCGTTGGCCAAATCGCCCGAATCTGCCAGAAGGCAATCTGGCCTGGACCTACATGATCGATGGTCCATTCGGCAAGTTTGCCCTGTTCGTCGGTCACGTTGAGCAGGAAGCCAAGAACTGGCCATTTGAAGTCTGGGTCAACGGCCCGGATCAACCACGCGGCCTGGGTGCAGTTGCCAAGACCCTGTCGATGGACATGCGTGCTAACGACCCAGCCTGGCTGAAACTGAAGCTCGACTCGCTGTCGAATACCCCATCGGCCGGTGAGTCTTTCGACATGGCCTTCCCACCGAATGGCGAACGTCAACTAATGTCGTCGTCTGTCTCGGCTTTTGCACAACTGGTGCGCTTCCGTGTTGAGCAACTGGGCTGGTTCAAGCAAGACCTGCCAACCCCAGTGTTTGATGCACTGATGAGCGCCAAGGAACCGAAGACTGGCACCGACGGTACGCTGTCGTGGACGGTAGATATCTACAACCCGAACACCGGCGAAGACTTCGTACTGGGCCTGAAAGAAATCACCCTGCCGGATGGCGTCAGCCGCCCATACTCGATGTGGCTGTCGGGCAACTACCCACGTGCCCTGGATGGTCTGTCGAAGCTGCTGTCTACCGACATGCGTGTGATCGACCCGGCCTGGATCGGCATGAAGCTACGTAAGCTGCTGGACTACCCAGAACCGCTGGGTGACATGCTGGCCTTTGTACCGGGTTCGCGTAAGCAACAGACCTACCCGTCGACCATTGCTTACCTGGCGCACCTGATTCTGCACCGCTATGCCATGCTCGGCATCCTCGACGAGAATGGCTTCCCAGTTAAGCAGATGGGCATCCTGCAAGCACCGACTGAAGAAGGTGCCGTTAAGCCAGTTCAAGGCAAGCTCTGCAGCGAATGCGGCAACACCACCATGATCCGCAAGGATGGTTGTGACTTCTGCACCGCTTGCGGCGCAGTAGGTACCTGCGGCTAAGCTTCAAGCAATACCCCCTTAAAAGCCCCGGAGTTAAACCTCCGGGGCTTTTACTTTTGTCTCGCTTAACGCGGGCTGTCTAGCGGCCACACTTTATAATGGCGCCAACGCTTATTCCAAACAGTTTGATGCCCCATGCCTAACGCTACAGCCACACCCAACGAAACCACTAAAAAGTCCCTACAAGCGCTGGCGTTAGGCGCTCTCGGCATTGTATTCGGTGACATCGGCACCAGCCCGCTCTACGCCTTTGAACAGGTATTTTCGAATGGTGCACATTCGGTCCCTGTCTCGGAGATCAATATTCTCGGTGTGCTCTCGCTGTTCTTCTGGTCGCTGATGATGGTGGTCACGCTCAAATATGTATTCTTCATCATGCGCGCTGACAACCATGGTGAAGGCGGCATCATGGCCCTGATGGCTCTTGGTTTAAGCAAAACAGGGGCGAATCCGAAACTGCATACCGTGCTGATGATTCTAGGATTGATCGGTGCCTCGTTCTTTTATGGCGATGGTGTCATCACGCCGGCCATTTCCGTACTCTCGGCGGTTGAAGGTCTGGAGCTCATTTCACCCGATCTAAAAGACATCGTGCTTCCCGTGGCATTAACAATTCTGGGCTTGCTTTTCTGGTCGCAGCGCCGCGGCACGGGTCGGATTGGCCTCTTCTTTGGTCCAGTGATGCTCATCTGGTTTGTAACCATCGGTACCCTCGGGCTATGGAACGTGGCTCAGCACCCCGGTGTTCTGGCGGCATTGAATCCGCTCTACGCCTTCGAGTTCCTGGCACATCATGATGGTCTGCTTGCCTTTTTTGCCCTGGGCGCTGTTGTCCTCTGCCTCACTGGCGCCGAAGCCCTCTATGCCGACATGGGCCATTTTGGCCGTTTGCCCATACGTATTGTCTGGATGGGCCTGGTCTTTCCATCTCTGATCCTTAATTACTTTGGTCAGGGCGCTCTGCTTCTGGATCGCCCGGATGCGTTGAGCAATCTGTTCTACCTGATGGCACCTGCATCACTACAAACACCCCTGATTATCGTGGCTACCGTGGCTACCGTGATTGCCTCGCAGGCAGTGATCTCCGGTGCGTTCTCGATGACGCGACAAGCCATACAGCTCGGCTTTCTGCCGCGTTTACGAATTCTGCAAACCTCTGCCGATGAAATTGGCCAGATCTACCTGCCCTTCGTGAATAGCGTGCTCGCCCTGTCAGTTGGTGCCGTCATTCTGATATTCCAGTCGTCGAACGCACTGGGCTCGGCCTATGGCATTGCCGTCACCGGCACGATGCTGATTACCGATTTTCTTGCGATTGCCGTGGCGATCATCGCGTGGAAATGGCAGCCCTGGCGCGCCGTACTCGGCGCAACATTCTTCATTGTCATCGATGCTGTTTTCTTCAGTGCCAATACGCTTAAGTTGTTTGATGGCGGCTGGTTCCCGCTTCTCCTCAGCATCGGCATGATCATCATCATGACCACATGGCACAGTGGCTACCTGATTGCCGAAAAGCGGGTAAGAAACCTCACCAAACCATTGCTCGAATTTATCAAAAACGACGTCAATGACAGCATCTTCCGAACACGGGGTAGTGCCATTTACATGGTGGGTAATGAACACTTAACCCCAATGGCATTAATTCGCACCGTAAAACATTTCAACGTACTCCATAAGACAGTGGCTGTGCTGAGCGTTAAATATGAACTGATCCCTTACGTTGATGAAGCATCGCGGGTTGATATACGCATCTGTGACAAAGGATTTATCCAGATCCAGATTCACAGCGGCTTCATGCAAAAGACCGATGTTCCGCAAATTCTAAGAAACCACTGGCCAGCATCAGTCAAAGCTGATTACGACCCGATCTCGTTCATCATCCGGCGTCTGGCATTCACTTCTGAAAATTCGAACGGCTTGAGTCTCTGGCGTAAAAAACTCTTTAACGTGATGTTACGCAATGGCGCAATGCCTACCGAGGTATTTAGCTTGCCAGAAAGCGACACCATTGCTGTGAGCGTTGCATTGAAATTTTAATCTGTCTGTGAAACACATGAGCAAACCCAAAAAAACACGCATCGCCATCGCCTGTCAGGGGGGTGGCAGCCAAACGGCATTTACCGCCGGTGTACTTCGCGGGCTGTTTGCTCATGGCATTGACCAAACACATGACATCGTCGCCCTCACCGGCACCTCGGGTGGTGCGGTGAATGGTGCGCTCGCCTGGTATGGCATGCTCAAAAATGCGGCCGGTGATACCACGCCGGTACAACAGCGTATTGCCGACTTCTGGAACGAACTGAAGGCCAGCAGCCCGATGGAGCAATGGCTCGATCAGCTGAACACCTTCATGATTCGTGCTTCGGGTGCAGGACATTTACCGAAGATTGAAAGCAGCCCATCATCGAAATTCAGCCAGTTGCTCCAGGAATCCGCTTCATTGCTTTTACCTCGCGAGAATTATCTGGATTTCAAAGGACTTCTGGAGTCCCATATCAACTTCAAGGAATTGCCCAAACTTATTAAAGCGCATAGCCCCGCCCTATTTATGGGCGCGGCCAACGTGTTGAATGGCAAGATCCGGATCTTCAACTCCCTTGCAGACAAGATCACCGTTGAAACCATTCTGGCTTCAGCGGCCATCCCGAGCGTATTCCCTGCCGTCAAAATTGGTAATGACTATTACTGGGATGGATTGTTTTCTTCGAACCCGCCCATCAGCCCGGTGCTACGACCAGCCCACATGACCAACAACCAGTTCCCGGATGAAATCTGGGTGGTACTGATTGATCCGTTGCGTTACGACAGAATACCCACCTCACCAGGCGACATCCTGGAACGCCGCACACAAATGACCAGCAACATCTCGCTGGTTCACGATATCGAAAAGATCGCAATTTTTTACCGTTCATTCAAGATGGGTGGGCTCAATCCAGATATTCTAGAAGCCAACGGCCATAGCAACTTCGGCGATCTCACCTTCCGGCTAATCCGGATTTCCGACGAGGCTCAATCTGAACTGGATTATTCAAGCAAGCTCTCGCGCAATCCACAACTGATTGATGCGCTAATGAACGAAGGCTTACAACAGGTAGAAGCCTTTATACCCACGCTCAAGCAGCCAGGTGCAACGCCCGAGCAGGTGCTTGAGAAGATTACCGAGTAGCACCTGCCCTGGCGGGTTTTACTTACTTTAATTTACACGTTGTCTGCATGATCTTGTCGTCGAGCGAGTTTCTTTCAGGCGCGATCATAGGTGCTTCGTTAACGGTCGGCGTGTAGCTATAAACCACTTTACCGCTACCATCCATCAGGCTTACTCCTGTCAAAGCCTGGGTTTTAGCTTTACAGTCAGCCAGAAAGGTATTGGTAGCCTTGGTGTAATCGGCACCATTAGGTGCTTTCATCCGGTTCGTATAAATCGTCTGTACGGTAAAAGCCGTTTTGCCATTTGATTGCACGATGCTATCGGTATCAAGCGCATAGGTGGCATTTTGTTCAATCGTAATCGCACGCAGGGTTTCTGCCTGAGCCACACTAGCTGCTGCAACGATGCTCATCACAAGAACAAGATTTGATTTTTTCATGATGCACTCCTCTGTTCGAATGCGTTTAATTTACCAGAACTACGGCATTAAAAAACCCGCCGGTCTTACGAGCGGCAGGTTTCTCTGAGGCTAGATCAACTTAGACGTTGACCGTATCTGCCACGTCCTTGAACTCTTTGATCTGATCAAAGTTCATGTAGCGGTAGATCTTGTCAGCATCTTTGCTGATAACGCCCTGATGCTCCATGTACTCGGCCGGGGTCGGAATCTTGCCCAGCAGTGCACAAACCGAAGCCAACTCAGCCGAACCCAGATACACGCGGGTATCAATACCCAGACGGTTCGGGAAGTTACGGGTCGAGGTGGACATGGCGGTCGAACCCTTACGGATCTGAGCCTGGTTACCCATACACAGCGAGCAACCCGGCATTTCCATGCGGGCGCCGGTACGACCCAGAATGCCGTAGTGGCCTTCTTCGGTCAGTACGTGCTGATCCATCTTGGTCGGCGGGGCGATCCACAGGCGAACCGGGATATCGCTCTTGCCTTCCAGCAGCTTGGAAGCGGCACGGAAGTGACCGATATTGGTCATACACGAACCCACGAACACTTCGTCGATCTTGTCGCCAGCCACTTCAGACAGCAGCTTCACGTCATCCGGATCATTCGGGCAGGCCACGATCGGTTCTTTGATCTGGTCCATGTCGATTTCGATGACGGCAGCGTAGTCTGCATCAGCATCGCCCTTGAGCAGCTTAGGATCAGCGATCCAGGCTTCCATGGCCTTAATACGACGTTCCAGCGTACGCTTGTCCTGGTAACCGTTGGCGATCATCCACTTCATCAGGGTGATGTTCGAACGCAGGTATTCGGCGATTGGTTCCGGGTTGAGCTGGATAGCACAAGCAGCAGCCGAACGCTCAGCAGCCGCATCCGACAGTTCAAACGCTTGTTCCACCTTCAGATCGGGCAGACCTTCGATTTCGAGAATGCGGCCAGAGAAGATGTTTTTCTTGCCCTTCTTCTCAACGGTCAGCAGGCCTTGCTTGATAGCAGCCAGCGGAATAGCGTTAACCATGTCACGCAGCGTGATGCCAGGCTGCAGTTTGCCCTTGAAGCGAACCAGTACCGATTCCGGCATATCCAGCGGCATGACGCCAGTAGCAGCCGCGAAGGCCACCAGACCCGAACCCGCCGGGAACGAAATACCAATCGGGAAACGGGTGTGCGAGTCACCACCGGTACCGACGGTATCCGGCAGCAGCAGACGGTTGAGCCACGAGTGGATGACGCCGTCACCCGGACGCAGCGCAACGCCGCCACGGGTTTCGATGAACGGTGGGAGTTCGTGGTGCATCTTCACGTCCACTGGCTTTGGATAAGCCGCGGTGTGACAGAACGATTGCATCACCATGTCCGCCGAGAAGCCCAGGCATGCCAGATCCTTCAGCTCATCACGGGTCATTGGGCCGGTGGTATCTTGCGAACCCACGGTGGTCATCTTCGGCTCACAGTAAGTGCCCGGACGAACGCCCTTGCCTTCTGGCAGACCACAGGCGCGACCCACCATCTTCTGGGCCAGCGAGAAGCCCTTGCCCGAATCAACCGGATCTTGCGGCAGACGGAACAGGGTCGACACTGGCAGGCCCAGTGCTTCACGCGCCTTGGTGGTGAGACCACGGCCGATGATCAGCGGAATACGACCGCCGGCACGGACTTCGTCCAGAATGACCGGTGTCTTCAGCTGCGACTCGGCAATGACAGCGCCGTTCTTCAGGGCAGTGACTTTAGCGGTGGCGTGATCAACCTTCAGTTCGATCTCGTCGCCCATGTCCATCTGGTTGACGTCGATTTCGATTGGCAGCGCACCGGCATCTTCCATGGTGTTGAAGAAGATCGGGGCGATCTTCGAACCCAGACAGACACCGCCAAAACGCTTGTTGGGTACGAAAGGAATGTCTTCACCGGTAAACCACAGCACCGAGTTGGTGGCTGATTTACGTGACGAACCGGTACCGACCACATCACCGACGTAGGCGATCTGGTTGCCCTTCTTGGCCAGACCTTCGATTTGCTTCAGCGGACCGCGGCTGCCCGGCTCATCGGCATCGATACCCGGACGCGGGTTCTTGAGCATGGCCAGCGCGTGCAGCGGAATATCCGGACGCGACCAGGCATCGGGTGCTGGCGACAGGTCATCGGTATTGGTTTCGCCCGTGACCTTCAGTACGGTCAGCTTTTGCGAGGCAGGCACTTCAGGACGTGAGGTGAACCACTCAGCGTCAGCCCACGATTGCAGTACAGCCTTGGCGTTGGCATTGCCCTTGTCGGCCAATTCTTTCACGTCGTGGAAGAAGTCAAACACGAGCAGGGTTTTCTTGAGGCCTTCGGCAGCAGCGGCGCCACATTCGGCATCGCCCAGCATATCGATCAGCGGTTTGACATTGTAACCACCGAGCATCGTGCCCAGCAGCTCAGTAGCGCGAACGCGCGAGATGAGCGCGCACTGCGTCTCACCCTTGGCAACCGCCGCCAGGAAAGCCGCTTTAACACGAGCCGCATCATCCACACCGGCAGGCACACGGTAGGTGATGAGCTCAACCAGAAAATCTTCTTCACCCTTCGGTGGATTCTTCAGCAGTTCGACCAGGTCTGCGGTCTGCTGGGCATTCAGCGGCAGCGGGGGGATCCCCAGGGCGGCACGCTCGGCAACATGGCTCCGGTAAGCTTCTAGCACGGCGGTTTCCTTTCAAAAAACGGAGGAACGACAATTTAAGCAAAATTATCGGGAAATACTACGTAAACCGAATTTGTAACACAACGCGACCCCAGAAGCGAGAGGCAAACCGGAGAATTTGGCGAACTCTTATAAAAGAGTTAAAAATTGTTCACGGAACGCTCAGAATTGGTGCAACCGCAGGGGCGTTCTTGCACCAAGTCATGGCTTGCCGATAACTTGCCCTGGACAACACTTTGAGTTAGAGTAGGTCTCATGCAAAAGGTGAAATCCCCTCGCAAAGCGTCTCTGTTATCGCGCAAAGTGTTGGTACAGGCCATTACGGCCATGACCCTCTCTAGCGCGCTCATTCCGGTTTCGACGGCCGTTCGTGCTGATGAACTGGAAAAACCGGGGCTGCTGCAGCGATACACCGTGAACATTCAGGACCTGGTAATTAAAGGCCTGGAGTTCGTAGGTGTCCCTTATCGCCGCGGTGGCAACACGGTGGAGTCGGGTCTGGACTGTAGCGGTTTCACACGTCTTGTATTCCTGGATTCGAACGGCATTGACCTGCCCCGCACGGCAGCCGAACAAAGCCAGGTGGGCACCAAGGTCAGCGCTGAAGAGCTGAAGCCGGGTGATTTGGTATTCTTCAATACCATGCGTCGCGCGTATTCCCACGTCGGGATTTATTTGGGCAACAACCAGTTTGTGCACGCCCCCAAGCCGGGTGCAGAAATTCGTGTCGAGAACATGCAACAGTCTTATTGGGTCAGTAAATACAATGGTGCCCGTCGCTTAGACGGTGTGTCGGCAGCGCCGAGCCGTGCCTTGTCTTTCTAAGCTACGCTGTTGCCTGACAAAGCGCCGCTCTCTAGCGGCGTTTTTTGTTTGAGCCTGTGCGATGTCAAATGCGCATGAGTCCGGCTTGCCCGACGCCCTGATCCAGTTTTACACCACAGCGCCCTACCCTTGCAGCTATCTGGCTGACCGGCAGGCACGTTCACAGGTGGCCATTCCACCTGAGCACATCGATCACGCTGTTTACGGCACGCTTGTTCAGCAGGGGTTTCGGCGCAGCGGTCAATTTACGTATCGCCCCCGTTGCGATGGCTGCCAGCGCTGCGTCCCGGTACGCGTATGCGCACTGGACTTTGCCCCGGATCGGACCCAACGCAAAATCGTTAACCGCTTGAATCAACCAGGTCGGATGCAAGTACGTGAGCGCTCACTGGCTTTTGATCCGGAACACTATGCGCTGTACCGTGCCTACCAGCAAACACGCCACCCCCATGGCGGCATGGATGATGACGATGCCGACCAGTACACACAGTTTTTGCTGACCAGTGGTGTCGATACACGGCTGATTGAGTTTCGTGTGGGCGGGCGGCTTGTGATGGTGAGCGTGATGGATGTGTTGGCCGATGGCCTGTCGGCGGTCTATACCTTCTATGATCCGGCAGACGCTAAAGCCAGCTACGGGACGTATGCCGTGCTCTGGCAGATCATCCAGTGTCAGTACAACCAATTGCCTTACCTGTATCTGGGCTACTGGATCGCTGAAAGTGACAAGATGGCCTACAAATCCCGTTTCCAGCCAATGCAGATGCTGGACAACGATCAGTGGATTAAAATGCCAGATTCAGCCAATTTACCGGGCTGCTCTGGCAGCAACCAGGACACATGATGAATCTTTACCCGCTCCTCCGCCCGCTCCTCTTTAGCCTGGCCCCCGAAACCGCCCACAACTTGAGCCTGAATGCGCTGGATCAGGCTGCCAAGCTCGGCCTGTTGCGCCAAACCTTGCCGACAGACCCGGTAACGCTCATGGGCATTACTTTCCCTAACCGCGTTGGCCTGGCCGCCGGTTTGGATAAGGATGGCGCGCACATTGACGGCCTAGCGACAATGGGCTTTGGCTTTATTGAAATTGGTACCGTTACGCCGAAGCCGCAACCGGGCAACCCGCAGCCGCGTTTGTTCCGCTTACCGGCGCACGGCGCCCTGATCAATCGCTTTGGCTTTAATAATCTGGGCGTCAACAATCTGGTCAACAACGTCAAGGCCAGCCAGTTCGTTAAGAACGGCGGCATTATCGGTATCAATATTGGCAAGAACGCCACAACGCCGATTGACCGGGCCAACGATGATTATCTGATGGCCCTGGATGAGGCTTATGCGCATGCACACTATGTAACGATCAATATTTCTAGTCCGAATACGCAGAACCTACGCTCACTGCAACAGGATGATGCACTGGAAACCCTGCTCGCCGGATTGAAAGAGCGCCAACAACGGCTGGCCAACCAACACGGCAAATACGTGCCGCTGGCGCTCAAAATTGCACCGGACCTCGACGATCTGCAAATCGAGGCCATTGCTTCGGCTGTGCGCCGTCACCGTTTTGATGCCGTCATCGCCACCAACACCACCCTGGAACGTGCTGCCGTGATGGGCGACCCGCATGCGGGTGAAACGGGTGGCCTCTCGGGCAAACCAGTTCTTGAAAAATCGACGGCCGTGCTGGCTGAACTGCATAAAAAGCTGGCGGGCGAACTACCACTTATCGGCGTGGGTGGTATTGCATCAGGGGCGGATGCTGTGGCCAAACGAGAGGCCGGGGCCGATCTGGTCCAGGTCTACACCGGTCTAATTTATCAAGGCCCTGCCCTAATCAAAGACGTGGGTGAAGCCCTCGTCCGTTACAACCGACAGAACCATCGCCCCAGCCTTTAGAATCGGTGTGTATGCCCAAAGACCGTAGTTAAGCTACGGTCTTTCTTCTTTAAAAGCATAAGCATATAGCGAATGCGTGTTGCGCCACACCAAGCCGGGGCGGATAATGCCGCCAAGCTTCAATAACTCCGCATTCAAACGGGTAAATGACCGAATATCTTTTCATTCTTGTCGGCGCCGTACTGGTCAATAACGTGGTGCTGGTCCGCATTCTGGGGCTGTGCCCGTTTATGGGCGTTTCCAAAAAGCTGGCAACGGCTTACGGTATGGGCGCAGCCACGACGTTTGTGCTGACGATGGGTACCGGCGCCAGCTACATCATCGATCATTACTTACTGGTTCCATTCGGCCTGGAATACCTGCGCACCATCTCTTTCATTGTCACCATTGCTGCCTTGGTGCAACTGACCGAACTCGTCATTCAGAAAACCAGCCCGGTACTGCATCAGGTGCTGGGCATTTATTTACCACTGATCACCACCAACTGTGCCGTGCTCGGTGTACCGCTGATCAACGTCAGCCAGGATAACGGCTTTATTGCCTCGTTGATTTTTGGTGCCGGTAGCTCGATTGGTTTTTCTCTGGCACTGATTCTATTTGCTGGCGTACGCGAGCGGGTTGAAGCAGCCGATGTACCACTCTACTTTCGCGGGGTGGCCATTGCCATGGTCACTGCCGGGCTGATGAGCCTGGCCTTCATGGGTTTTGCCGGTCTCGACCGTTACTGATCGCCATGGACAATATTCTTTACGCAATTGGTGTGATGGCATTGGGCGGCATCGTGCTTGGTGCCCTGCTCGGCTATGCCTCGACGCGCTTCAAGGTAGAAGGCGATCCGCTGGTCGATAAAATCGATAGCATTCTGCCGCAAACGCAATGTGGCCAATGCGGCTTCCCGGGTTGCCGCCCTTATGCAGAAGCCATTGCCAAAGACGAGGCTGATATCAACCAGTGCCCGCCAGGTGGTGATGAAAACATTCACAAGCTTGCAGAATTGTTGGGCAAAGAATACAAACCGCTGTCTGCCGAACATGGTGTTGAAAAGCCCAAACAGGTGGCACTGATCGACGAAAAAATCTGCATCGGTTGCACCTTGTGTATTCAAGCCTGCCCGGTGGATGCCATTGTGGGCGCCGCAAAACAGATGCATACCATCGTAGCGGATCTTTGCACCGGTTGTGAGTTGTGCATTCCGCCCTGCCCGGTCGAATGCATCAGCATGATCACGGTGGACGCAACATTGGATACATGGAAATGGCAAAAGCCAGGCACGAAGCGTGTGATTCCTATCATGCCGGTTGCCCCAACTACACAGGCGGCCTGATATGAAATTATTTTCATTCAAAGGCGGCGTCAAGCCGAATCCGAATAAATCGGTCTCCACGGCATTGCCTATTGCACAGGCCCCGCTGGTTGGCCGTTACATTGTGCCTTTGCATCAGAGCGTCGGTGGAACGCCACGCCCAATCGTCAGCGTAGGTGACTATGTCCTTAAAGGTCAGCGTATTGGCGAAGCGGATGGCTGGGTCTCTGCGGCGGTGCATGCGCCTACCTCTGGCACCGTGGTCGAGATCGGCCCGCACATTATTCCGCACCCATCGGGTTTACCTACCGATTGCGTGGTCATCGAAGCCGATGGTCGTGACACCTGGATTGAACGTACGCCCTTTGATATAGACCACGCTTCGCCGGACGCCATACGTGAATACCTGCGCGACATGGGTATTGTGGGCATGGGTGGTGCGGTGTTTCCCAGTCATGTGAAACTGGCTGTACCTAAAGGCAAACACATTGAGCAACTGATCATCAACGGTGCCGAGTGCGAGCCATTCATCTCGTGCGACGACCGCCTGATGCGTGAGCAGGCTGAAGAAGTCATTCTGGGCAGTGCCCTCTTTGGCCAGCTCGTTCACGCCGGTCAGGTGCTGATCGGTGTTGAAGATAACAAGCCAGAAGCGATTGCCGCACTGAAGGCTGCGCAGGAAAAACTGGACGCGCCAGTTG
>Ga0181556_1002804_pt1 | contig 15607 bp, 17 predicted proteins | sample 011ome_14_FD_148651 | JGI IMG/M metagenome (GOLD analysis project Ga0181556, IMG submission 148651) | Coastal salt marsh microbial communities from the Groves Creek Marsh, Skidaway Island, Georgia - 011505AT metaG (spades assembly) | ecosystem: Environmental > Aquatic > Marine > Intertidal zone... | reverse complement strand
ACGGAGAACGTCGTCGCGAAAAGACCAGTCTCAGCCGCTCCTGCTTCGCTATGGCCAGAAGTCAAAGGTAGTCGTGCAACCCGGGATTATGAGCCCGATGAGCCTCTTGAGGTCGAGGGATGAAACACATCGCTGTTTTCACAAGTTCACGATCGGACTGGGGAATATTAGAGACGCTTGTCAGAAGATTACGCTCCACCACAAATCTCAAGACGACGATCCTTGCCTCCGGGTCCCATTTCGATTTCCGTTTCGGTCACACTGTTGATTCCATCACTGCCGAGTATGCAGACATCACAGTTCTTCTTGATGCGGGACCAGCGGGTGACAGTCCCCACGAAGCTTCAGTCCTCGGAGGCAGCCTGTCGAAGCTCGTCAGCGGATGGTGCGAAGAATACTCTCCCGACGCAATTGTGATTTTGGGCGATCGGTTTGAGGCCTTAGCGTGTGCCTTCGCCGCTGTGCTTCATGGCATACCGATTGTTCACCTCCACGGGGGTGAAATTACGACCGGTGCTATTGATGACTCTATTCGACATGCCCTGTCGAAGTTAGCTCGGCTGCATTTTCCCGTCCATGAGGACTACAAGCGTCGTTTGATACAAATGGGTGAAGACCCGGACTCCATTATCGTGACTGGTTCGCTCGCCGTTGAAGGATTGAGTAACGAAACCACTCTCTCTAGGGCTGAGCTTGGGTCCCGTCTCACCATGGATATCCCCGATTCTTTTGTTGTCTGTGCTCTACATCCAGTGACGACGTCGACGACAGAGGCGATGGCGATTTTGGATGCCTTGGAGATTGCTTTCTCTGAACACCCCCATTTGCAGGTTCTCCTGACAGCGCCCGCTCCAGACCCAGGGTTTGAGGCGATCGAGCAGCGATTTGAGAAATGGTGTTCACAGCAGCCCGAGGTTTTTTCGTATCGAGCTTCGTTGGGGTCGACCAACTTTCTTTCCCTAGTATCGCTGTCTGCGGGTTTGATTGGTAACTCGTCGTCGGGTCTGCTCGAGGTGCCCAGTCTTGGCGTGCCAACACTCAATATTGGTTCCCGGCAACAAGGCCGAGTCCGCTCTAGCTCTGTGATCGATGCGCAGCCAACGGTGTCAGACATCAGTGCAGGACTTCGACAGATGATGAGCCCCGAATTTCAAGAATTGGCGAGGCAAACCTCGAATCCCATTGCTGGGGAGGTCCCAAGCCATGCAATCATCGAAGTTATAAAGGCCACAGATTTTTCAGCAATGGGACCAAAGCTCTTTTTTGACCTGGAGACGACAACATGGCACTGAGAAGACTGTCTCAATGGCGTCAGGTGTGTATCTCCCCGTCAGCGTCAATTTTTGAAGCAGCGAGGATTCTCGAGGAGACCAGCACCCGGATTGTCCTCGTTATCGACGAGAATTCCAAGCTTCTCGGAATTGTGACGGATGGCGACATCCGGCGCGGTTTGTTGGCTGGGGTTTCTGCTGAAGAATCCTGCACGACAGTTCTCAATACCTCCCCCCAAACCATTGGACCTGAAAGCAGAGTCGAGGAGCTTCTTCGACTGATCAGTGGAGGCGACGTTAACGCTATCCCCATCGTGTCTGACGATCGGACCGTACACGGCATTTGGGTTTCTCACCTTGGTCACCAGAAACTTGACAATACTGTCGTGATTATGGCGGGAGGAAAGGGAATGAGGCTTCGCCCGATTACTTCCGCGATTCCAAAGCCGTTGGTGTCCATAGCGGGCAAACCGATGCTTCATCATCTCTTGGAAAGCCTGCACGGTGAGGGTTTCGAGAACGTCGCGATCTCTGTCAATTACCTTGGTGAACAAATTGAGGAGTCAGTGGGCGATGGTTCTCCCTGGGGGCTCGCTGTGACTTATCTGCGGGAAGATGCTCCGTTGGGGACTGCTGGTGCTCTGGGAATTCTTGACCCAGTTCCCGAGTTACCCGTGCTTGTCGTCAACGCAGACGTGGTGACGGGGGCGAGGTTCCGAGACCTGATTGACCAACACGGCAATGCTGAAGCCGCCATCACCGTGGGCATGCGAGTGCATGACATTGAACACCCTTTCGGTGTTTTGGAATTGGAGGGGAGTGGTGTCACCGGAATAAGAGAAAAGCCGGTGTGGCGCGAGTTTGTGAGCGCAGGCGTTTACGTGCTATCCCCAGAAGTTTTTTCGCTGATTCCTGCTGGGCAGTACGTCGACATGCCTGACCTCTTGACACTTGCGATTAATCGAGGGCTTCGAGTGGAGGGGTTCCCTCTTCACGAGTCGTGGCTAGACGTGGGAACTCCGGATGACTTTCGTAAGGCTCAAGAATCGGTGAAGGACAACGAGAAGTGATATTCCCATGACTAGAGTGGCCGTAGTCGGACGTGGGAGCGCAGCTGCTCGAACCTTACGATTACTTGGCGACCTGGGGCATTCTGAGGTTGTGCATGTCGGCTCAGAACCGATAGCCGGCTTTGACAAAAATCACCTGACCGCCCTTGATTCTCTGGGTAAAGCTGACGTTGATTGGGTTTTCGATTGCTCCGCTGCTTCTACCCGGGTCGCTCATGCTAGGGCTCTCTCCGAGAGGGGCCTACCCACAATTTTCGAGAAACCGCTGGCCATGAACGCTGACGCCGGAAAACTGGTGCTTGATCTTTTTGCGAAGGAGGGAATTCCGGTGCAGGTGGGATATAACTTGCGACGAAGCCAGGCATTCTCCTTCGTTCGTGACACGCTTTCGAGCTCTTCGCTTGGCGTCGTGAATGAGGCTGCGGTGAGCGTGGGTCAGTACTTGCCGGACTGGAGGCCCAACCGGGATTACCGCTCTACTGTCTCAGCTCAAGCCCGGCTTGGTGGGGGAGTCTTGCTGGAACTCAGTCACGACATCAACTACGCCATTGGCCTGTGGGGACATGTCCATCGCGTAGCGGGTGAAACAAATAATTCTGGTCAACTCGATATTGACGTTGAAGATTCGGCTCAAGGAATCTTCATATTTGATTATTTGAGTGGGCCGGTTGAAGTTTCCATTTCCCTCGATTTTCTCCGGCGCACCCCGGAGAGATGGTGCCGGATCCGTGCCCAGAAGGCTGATCTCCACTGGGACCTCCTCAGGAATGAAGTGAAGGTGTCCTCATCCTCAGAAGAGACGCTCTATAAGTTTGAGGATTCGCTCGACGATACTTATCGCCTCAGTATTTTGGACATGATGGGGACGGGCTCCGGGAGCCTTGACTCAATCGAAGATAACGCAGACGCTCTCCACACTCTTGATGTAATCGACGCGTGGCGAGTTTCGTCCCAGTCCGGTGGTGGAGTCGATGTCAGGAGGACGACCTCTCGTGTTTGAGACCATTGCACCGGTAGTTTTTGCCCGAGGGGGATCGAAGGGGATACCGCACAAGAATCTTGCGGTTGTGGGTGGCAAAACTCTGCTCCGCCGTAGCATCGAACAAGGTTTGGCTGCCGGGTTCTCGACTGTTTTTGTCTCAACCGACTCGCCGGAGATTGCCGAAGAAGCCAGAGGAGCAGGTGGCTCGGTGCCGTTTATGCGTCCTTCCGAATTGGCGAGCGATGAGTCTCCTGAATGGCATTCCTGGCAGCACTTCGGCTCTTTTCTCACGGAGGAATACCCTGGGCAATTTTCCCACCTTCTCGTCCTTCCCGCGACAGCACCGCTCCGGGCTCAAGAGGATCTGGATGCTGTCCTGAATCTGATCACTTCTGGAGCCTGGGACGTAGTAGTCACCATGACCCCCGCTCACCGGAATCCCAGGTTCAATATGGTTCGTCAGGGTCCAGCAGCCGAGGTCTCCCTTTATGACGCCTCTTCCTCCGGGGTGTCGCGTCGGCAGGAAGCGGAATCTGTCTACGATCTCACGACTGTCGCCTATGGGGCCGCCATTGACTTTGTGGTGGGAGCCACAAATATGTGGGAAGGTAGAACTGCAGGTGTAATTGTTCCGAATGAGCGGGCGCTCGACATAGACACTCCCTTTGATCTTGAGTTTGCAGAGTTCTTGATGGGAAGGAAACTTGCTCATGGGGGTTAGATCGCTCCAGTTTCCTGATGTTGTCTTAGTTACTGGTGCAGCGGGTGCGCTGGGGTCAGCCCTCTGCGACGCGCTTGTCGGCCACGATGTCAGAGTGATTGCAACAGACAGAGCGCAGTCATCTGTGCCTCATCCACCCGAGAGGAAGGGTTTTTCCTGGATTTCCGCCGATCTTGAGAAGGTGGAGGATCGTGTGAGGCTTGTTGCTGAGGTCCGTGCCCGTGCCTCAGGATCATTGGGGATTGTTCATAACGCAAGTTTCGTGGGTTCTTCAGAGCTGGAGGGATGGAGTGGACCACTCATGTCGCAATCGAGCGAAACATGGAATCGAGCTCTCGAGGTCAGCCTCACTGCGGCTTTTTCTATCACCCGTGATCTCTCGGACCTCTTGAGCAATATGCCTGGTTCAGCAATTGTCCACGTTTCATCGATGTATTCTTCCCTCGCCCCAGATTGGTCGTTGTATGAGGGAACAGATTTAGGAAACCCGGCGGCGTATGGTGTCGCCAAGGCAGGGTTGGAGCAACTCACCCGCTGGCTAGCGGCCACACTTGCCCCGAATGTGAGAGTCAATGCCGTGGCTCCAGGGGGACTAAAAAGGAACCAACCAAAAAACTTTATTGACAGATATGAGGCGAAGGTCCCACTTAGCCGGATGGCAACTGAAGATGATGTCGTTGAGCCAGTGCTTTTTCTGTTATCGTCACACAGTTCTTACATCACCGGGATAGTTGTTCCAATTGACGGTGGCTACGGAATTTCATGAACTTGACTTGAGACCACATTGAAATATGGATGTGGCGTGAAAGTCTCTCGGCACAATTTGTGAGAGCTCAAACAGACTAGATAGCTGGTCTTCGCTGAAGCTTGCCATTTGGAGGTTTGAGAGGATTTTGACGAAACTGTCGATTTCTCGGACAACTTCGAGACGTGTTGAGCTGATCATTTTGCGGACAGCACCAGGAGTTAGCACATGGGCGACACCTGATTTCTTGCCGGTCACGGTCATGGCGTCAATAGAGTTCTGGATTCCAAGAGAGTAACCAAGAGCCCTATGAATTGAGTGACCATTGGGAACCGAAATGATCAGCGTCCCGTCCGGCTCAAGCCAGTCCACGAACTTAGTCAATGCTTCCAGGGGATGTTTTAGGTGATGGAGCACCCCAGTGGCGAAGATGGTTTTGTAACGGTGAGTAGGCTGAAAGTCCTCAAAAAGAGAGTGGTGGACTTTCAATCCGACAGGGTGAGACTTCAGTGCCACTTCGCAAAGCCGGCGAGAAGCTTCAACCACCGAGCAACTTCCAAAACGCTCAAGAAGTTCAGTCGTAACAATTCCGTGGCCGTATCCTAGGTCGAGAATCGGTCCTTCGATTTGGATTTCTTTCAGGATATGCCTTATCTCTAGGAGGGTTAGCTGGCGGTCGACTCGGGACTCAAGATCTAGTTCGAGGTACTTATCCGCATGATTTTCCTGAAAATACGCCATGAGTCCAAGTTTAGTGACCCCTTCGGTTCCGCCGGCTAGCGTGGAAGCTGGAAAATTAGCGCTGGCGCGAGCGGGGCAAGATTCCTCACCTACGGCGGACCTCCTTCGATGGAATTTAGGGGCAAGCTCACCTGCTGATAAGTTCAGATGGTGGATGTCAAACGGCCGACTGGACGCACGACTGAACAGAAGGCTCATCGAGAGCATTCTTTTCTCGAAATCGTAATTCCCACTGTCGCTGGGCGCGAAGCTTGGTTGGAACAGGCTTTAGGTGCGCTTAGCCAGCAAATCGAGAACCACACCATCAGTGTGCGAGTTTCAGGCAATGGCACCCAGTCGACATCCCAGGAGATCGCAGAAGCCCATGGCGCAAGTTACGACAATTACGAATCCAAACTCTCAGCTGGCGAACATTCATATCAAATACTGACAAAGGCGAACTCGTCATTTCTGTGGATCGTTGCCGATGACGATATAGTGCACGAGCAAGCGATCGAGGTAGTGCTTGATGCAATCGCGGCTGCACCTGCGACCCTTCCGGATGCAATTATTGGTCGGGCCAGATTCTTTACTCGGTCTGATCTCAGCGACCTCGGGGGCCATGATCCGATTGATATGAATTGGCAGCCCGGCCTTTATCGTGACCTAGCTTCGGTTGGGCAAGCTACTCTCGGGTCACTCCATTTTGGTTCGTTCGTTTTTAGAACTGAGTTACTGCACAGCGGAGACCTTCAACGATTTAGGCACACCCACCACTCTCTTTTTGCCGCTTTTTGGTGGGGATTAGCTCGTCTCGATTCGCCCGCGGTCACTGTCCTCTCCGATCCGCTTGTTATGGTGCGAAACTCTGGAAAAACTTGGCAAGAAGATCAAATTCCTGTGCTTTTGGGGTTGCAACAATACAACCATCTAATTCCGAGTGAAATAGGACTTCATCGTTTAGCGTCACCCCGACATCTCACCGTTCAGAAGGCGCTGCAATTCAGCTCGAATTGTAAGCCAGCCCAAAGGAGCCAGTTGCAGGATCTAGTGCAAACTTTCAACACATTTGAAAAGGGCGCGAAGTTAGCTTCAAACTTGCCAAGATTCGTCGCACGGGCATTAATTTGGGTCGATGCAAGACTCAACCAGGTGATTGATTGCGCTTACGTTCGGCTGTTTGGGGTCAGGCAAAGAGCGACTCGAAGTGTAGATTCAGGAATATGAGCTGTAATTACGCCGGGAAGTCTCGCTTACATAGCTTGAACGAGCCTCCTGGATTTCTTTTTCCGTCAGCTACACCTTGCGGGAAGGGCAGATGAAGGTTCCATTCTTGTCACTTGAAATTGTCGATCCTAGGCTTCGAAATAAGGTCGATATTGCCTTGAGCAGAGTGGTCGACAGCGGGAGATTTGTCCTCGGAGATGAGCTCTTTGGCTTTGAGCGAGAGTGGGCCGAGTATTGCAGTGCAAAATACTGTGTAGGGGTAGGGAACGGGCTTGATGCGCTTCAGTTGTCTCTTCTGGCAGCAGGAATCGCTCCGGGCGACGAAGTTATTGTCCCGGCTAACACATATGTTGCTACATGGTTCGCCATTTCAAACGTCGGGGCAATTCCTGTGGCGGCTCCTGTTGAGGAGGGCACGTACAACATCGATCCGAACGGAATCCGGCATGCCATAAGTGACCGAACCAAGGCAGTGATTCCGGTTCATCTTTATGGGCATCCATGTCGAATGACAGAGGTGCTCTCAGAAGCGCGGCGATTGGGATTGACGGTAATTGAGGACGCGGCTCAAGCTCACGGCGCAAACTATAAGAATCAAAGAATTGGTTCACACGGTGACTTTGTGGCGTGGAGTTTCTATCCTGGGAAGAATCTTGGAGCGCTGGGGGACGGCGGGGCTGTCACCACGAATAGTGAGTCTAATTTTGAGCGGCTCAGGGCGCTCCGAAATTATGGGAGCATAAGAAAATATGAACATCATGTTGTCGGTGTCAACTCTCGACTCGATGAGCTTCAAGCTGCAGTTTTGTCGGCCAAGCTTCCATTCCTAGATGGGTGGCTTCAGCATAGAAATCGGGTCGCAGAGCGTTATCTTCTTGGGCTTCAGGGTCTTGAAGACAACAGTTGTTCTGAATTCACTCTTCCCAAAGTTTCCAAAGATGTAAATTCAGCTTGGCATCTTTTTGTGATCAAGTGTTCGAAGCGGGATGAATTGGCCAGAGAGCTGCAGGAGCGCGGTGTTGAAACACTTATTCACTACCCGCTCGATGTCCCGCGACAAAGGGCTTACGCTGACCGTGCTTGGAGAGATGCGGGCGGGAGTGGAGAAAAAAACTCTGGCGACGAGTTGCTGAGCCTACCGCTGGGGCCGCACCTAACCGACGAGCAAGTTGAGCACACCATCACCTCAACAATTGACGCGTGGAAAACTCTTTCGTGATGTGGACTGCAAGAGATTGGCTGCTGGCGAATTTGTCAAAATAGGGAAGCAAAGTTTTGGGGTTAGAGTAAATCTCTGCGAGAGGTCCAGGAGGGCATCGCCAAAATTGAAAAATGATCCGTCACAACGTTGGAGTGGAGAATGAAGCGCGCGGTTAGCGTTTTGCGACATTACGTTTATCGCGCCGGTTCGCTCTGTCTGAACGGTTGGATGTACTTACTATTCTTGCTTGAATTTTTCCCGATCGGTAGCAGACCGAGGGGAATATTTCTTGTCTCACAGGGCCTATCTTCTGCTGCTAGATGGAGTGGTGGTGATTTGGCTTTGACCAGATCGGGCAAACGAGTCAGCAATCACGACGGGCAGGAGTTCGCCGGGGCTTCTAGGCCGGTTTACGAGCGTACCGATTCAGTCCAAATCCTTAAAGACGTCCGGCTCTTTGCGTTGCGTCGATTCAATTCTGTGTTCCAAGGGAGCAGGTGTTTCATTTCACCCCGATCCGAACCCAGCCCTTGGGATTTCGGAGTTTCGCAGAATGGCGATTTGCCGTTAGTAATCAGACAGCATGGAAAATTGATTGAGATTCGTGCCCCGCGGAAACGCGACGTCATTCCTTGCGGGATTTACATCGGGGCTCGCTCACCCACCAATTACTACCATTGGCTCGTTAATGCGCTTCCATCGCTCTATGAAATGAACCTGTCGGCGAACATTCCGGAGGATTTTCCAGTCATTGTGCCTTCAGAAGTCCGCAAATTTTCAACACTTTGGGACCCTCTTGTGGCGTTAGCGGGAAAGCGCGAAGTCCACCTTTGGCCCAAGGATGTTGAATTAAGTGTTCAGAGGTGCGCTGTCATCGAGTCTCCTCCGGTCTACGACACTCCCCTTTCGTGTGAAAAATCGCGAAGGTTGCCTCTGACAATTGACCGTGAAACTATGGCAGGCTTTCGCGAGCATTTGTTCAGGAACTTTCCTCAGGGTTCCCACGTTGGCGGTTACCCGGAGAGGCTCTACCTGGCAAGACGTGGTGACGATATCCGGGCTCCCAATGGCGCAGATCTAATGAAAATTGCAATCGAATTCGGCTTCGAGATTGTCTACTGTGAGAAAGAATCCTTCGCTACCCAAATGCGAATTTTCGAATCAGCAAAAATTGTCATTGGTCCCAGCGGCGCGGCGTTTGCAAATGTCTTATTCTGCTCCCCTGGCGCACGGGTGATGATGTGGAAACCTGAGCCGGTCCCATCAGAAAATATGTTTGAGAACCTTGCCCTTATCTCCGGTGCTGATTTTGAAACGACTTACCTTGGAGGTTTTGGTTCCGTTGATTCCTCAGGGTCACAGTGGGTATTTCCAACGAGAGAATTTCGCCGGTCGCTAGAGAAAGTCATACAATAGCCAAACGGAGAAGAAGGTCTAGCACCCCAATATTTCAGTTTGAACCTGTTTGCCCTTCACTTGTCGGCCCTGTGCGTCGCTTGTGTGAATTGCTAGAGATGACGTTTCTCGGTTGCAAGCGGCGAGCTCTGGCAATTTGATGAAGTGGGGTATGCCTACTTAGTAAGCTGTCAGAGTGAGGGATATGGAGTTTGGACAATCAATCCGTTTGAAGAGGATTTCTGACTCCTCCGGAGTCCTTGACGTCCTTGAGTTTGGTGAACTAGGAATTGCCAAGTTTCAACGCATGTATATGCTTCATTCAGTGGCGGAGAGCAGTACTAGAGGTGGGCACGCTCACAAAGAGCTGGAGCAGTACGTAATTGCCGCTAGCGGCAGCTTCACTCTCCATCTAACACGTTTTGGTCAACAGAAGTCCATTGTCATTGATTCACCAGAGTTCGCCTACTACATTCCGCCCCTTACCTGGAGGGATCTTGATAATTTTTCAATCGGCGCAGTGTGTCTGGTGTTGGCTTCGGCAGCCTATGCAGAAGGTGACTATATTCGGGATTACGAGGAGTTTATAGACGCTAGTGAGGTCGCTCAAGCTGTTGAGGGCTAAAAATTACTAAACGCAATTTGACCGGGAACAATTTCTAAGTTCGTCCTTTCAATCGCAAGGCTTGAATCCAACTCGAATTTGTATTGCGGGTATTCGGAGGCTCCGAGATTTTGTTTGAACTTCAGAAGCCCTTCATCTACGACACCAAATTGAGACGATAGGCCTAAATCTAATGATGTCTTTCCCTCAGCTTTTCCGATGTCAATTAGGAAGCGACATATTGAAGCCACAACGCTTAGCGCTCGGCCCTCAGGGGAATCACCCCAAAAAAAGACATAGGATGTCGTTTCGTCGATCTCAACAGTAAGAGCAGCACCGAGGAGTTCTCCGTCTAGCTCTGCCACCCATACCCGGAAGACTGATGGGAAAACATTTGTTAAGAGGTGAAATTTAGCTTCAGGTATGGATAACGTGACCCCTCGCCGCCGCCGATTATGCTCAAGCAGGTGGTAGCAAGCTGAGACTTCTTGTGGTCTAGCGAGTCTGATTACACCTCCCCTATCCAGGAAGGCTCTGTTTCTTTTCCAGTTACCTTTCGAAAAACCATAGCGAGGCATATCTTGAATATTGTCGGTCAGCGAAATAGTCGAGTTGGTTTCGACTATAACCGACTGGGCAAGCTGGTTGAGGGCGCGAGCCTGGGGTCCGAAAACATCAGGAAGATAGTGAGCCGGCGGTAGGCTCACGGTCCATTTCTGGACCGGTATCATTTGGAATAATTCCAGATAGAGCAGAGAAACAAGGTCTACGTTGGTGTTTGGGGCACCCGGACTTAACCAGCCACCAAAAGTTGCCGGTCCCGGCACTTGCGCGGATCCATCGGACTGAAGAAAGAAAATCCACTCACCGGAAGGTGCTTGGGCTCGGACACAACGTCCTTGGGCCGTGTTATTCGCTTCCCAAAAGGCTTCCTGCCAGAACAGAGGAGCTTCTTTCACAGGAGAAACCTACCGCGATTTTTTCATGGATGAAGGAATGGTTTTGGAGCTTCTATTTCTCACCGTGACTTTTTACCTGAACTTGGTGGCCAAGCTATCCGCCAACCTGCGAAGGAGCAGAGAGAACTCCCTGAGGCCCACTTGTAGGGCAGCGGATAAGAGTCGAATCCTGCCTGGCGCGAATTTTGATAGACCAGCCTTTCGGCAACTACCAGAGATCCCGTCAAAAATTTCAATTTGGAGGGCAGCCCTTACTCCGCAAATTCTAACTCGTTGCTCAAACCAGCGCGGAGTTTGAGTGTCGCTTGGCCAATACGGAAGAAGAGAATTCCACCCGTTTGGTTGGATGCAATCCTCCATGTAAATGGGGTGAAGACTTTTTGACTTTGTAAAACTCTCTTCCGTCAAGTGGTCGCGAATTTTGAGAATTTGTGGAGAGGTGATCGGTCCATTTGGAAAATTTCCAACCAATTTCCCTGATCGCACTGACAAGGGAAACGGAATCGCCGCTAGGAAGGGCAAAGGGTGTAATTTCGTTACCCACCCTGACAATGCGGCGGATTCGGACAATTTTTTCTCGCTGCCTACGAAGTTAAATCCTGAACGGATAAGGCTTTGGACCGAAAACATCGCAACGTCAACAACCCCTGGAACTGCGGCTGAATAACCAGATTCGATATCAATCCATGACTGATAGAAGTCTCTCTTCTTGCCTTCGACTGGTAGTTGGGTGTACAGACACATCAAGTTTGGCTCACGCGACCCTTGACCTGCGAGGAGCTCGTCCTTTCCTATCTCTAAAATCTTTGGCGACCACCACATCATTTGCATATCAGATTGCACAAATGAAATTAGTCTGTACTTATCGGAAGCAAACGCCAAAGCTTCGTTGTACGCGGAGTAAAGACCGCCCGTCTTGTCACTCCGAACATTGGGTCTCTCCCAAACTTCAAGTCTCGGTTCGCTTTTTGAAAGGAGCCGACTATAGGCCGGTATTCGGTCGGCACCGTGAATTCGGTTGTAAATCGCCAACACATCGTCTGTTGTTCTCTCCAGAACTGAACGCACTGCGTTTTCCAAGTAAGCAGGAATGCCAGCGCCAACGATAACGTGCAGAAGGTCCTTCATTCTAGTTTAGCATTTCTCCGACAGTCCAACCGGATTGGGTCCGAGTTACCGATGGCACTAACTCTGAAGGGGCAAAATGGAACAGCTCTCAATCGTGCGAGCACAAATGTACCCAAGGAGCGCTCGTTTTTCCGGGTGTTGATGAAAAGCATTTCGTGGCCTCGCTCAGGATTTATTGTCAAAGGTATCAGTGGCTTGCTGCTCTGGGACAGTGGCCGCGACAATTTATCGAGGGCTGACGGATGAAAGAGGATGAGGTCGAATCTGAGGAAAAGTCTGGGCAATTCTCAACCGGATTTCATTTTCTGCTGAACCGCTCTACAGATTTTTCAGATCAGGCCATGCGGACTGATCTGGCCAACTGCTCTACTTAGGTTCTCGATGCAAGAAGCCAAAGTCTCTTCATAGCTATCCACAGTTGATCCTGCGACATGGGGCGAGGCAAAAACAGACTCGTATTTCCATAGCGGATCTGCGGCAGAGGTGGGTTCGTCGTAGTGTGCATCGATTCCCAGGCCTCGGATAGTTCCCTCTTCTAGCGCCTTGAGCAGGGAGGGTCGATCAATCAGTTCAGCCCGTGATGCGTTTATGACGAACGGCTTTCGAGCCATGCGTGAAAACGCAGACTCGTCAATCATTCCACGGGTTTCATCGTTGTGATGGACGTGAAGTGAGATGTAGTCAGAATTCTCCAGGAGGGTTTCCCAGTCCACCTTTTTTGCTCCGCTAGGCGCTTCTTTTTGGGACACGTGGGGGTCTGAAAAAATCACTTCCATCCCAAAGGCCGCGGCTCGTATCGCCACCAGGGAACCGATTCGTCCCATGCCTACAAGTCCCAACGTCTTCCCCTTGAGCGAGTAGGAATTCATCCCGTGGTCGTTGCCTTCCCACGAGCCTGTGACCACTCGGGAATGCATTTCAGGCGCTCGTCTCGATACTCCCAACATCAATAGCATGGTGTGTTCGGCGACAGAAGTCGCATTCGCGCCATGGTTATTGGCGATCGCAAGACCGTTTCGTCTCGCATCATCGATGTTGAATTTGTCGTAACCGGAGCTCCAGACTTGCATAAGGGAACACGACGATAGGCGGTCGAGAATTTCGGACGGAATCCTTCGCGCAGGAGCAAGGAGGACTCCGTTTATTGATTCCAGATCAATCTCTCGCAAGCTCTCCATTGCCTCGTAGCTGACCTCGTGAATATTCCACCCTGTGGCCCGAAGGCGTTCTCTGATGAGTGCTTTGAGAGAATCGGGATGACGATCTATGGTCATCCAGAGAATTGACACCCTTCCGGTCATGGTGAACCCTCTCGTTGAAGAATCAGTCTCTCTGCCCGAAGCAAATCCTCTTCGGTATCGATATTCACGCGCTCACCTTCCGAGATCACTGCTTGCGAGGAGTGGGGTGAGTACAGGCCATCTGCATTCATGAGGAAGTCTCGTCGCAATGCGTAGCAGGACCCGTTCCGATGGAACACGGGGGCCAGTTGTTGCCGAGCGATGATCTGGAGCCCTCTGTCGTCGAACAACGTCATGGTCGAATCTTCGCCAAGGACAAGCTGCTTAAGGGGGTGAAAGTGAAGCTCCGTCGGAGACACAGTCCACACGGCGTCGCAACCGGTGAGCACTAGTTTCGCGATGGACTCCGTGACATCATCAATGGTCCGCAGGGGAGAAGTCACCTGGAGCATCACAATGACATCAAAAGCTTTCCCGGAGATTTCTTCCATTTCAGCTGTCGCATGCTGGAGAACGGGTGAATCTGCCACCCGATCCCCGGAGAGCTCTTCGGGGCGGTCAATCACCGCTACTCCATCGAAGCTGAGGGCAGCCTCTTTGATCTCAGGGTGATCCGTGGAGACACAGATATCCGTAATCTCCGGGACATTCTGTGCGAGCTCAAGTGTTCTTGCAAGGAGGCTTTTTCCTGCCACCACTTTGAGGTTCTTGAGTGTGATTCCCTTGCTTCCGCCTCGGGCTGGAACTATTGCCAAAACTCGAGGTTTAGACGCCACCTGAGCCCCACAGGTCCTGGATGGTGACGGGCGAACCAGTCGTGTGTGATGTCAAGGCGGCTTCGAGGGCCCACGACGTGTGGAGGGCCTCACAAAAGTCCAACGGTGACACTGTGTCGTCTTCTGAGGTCAGCAGGTTGATGACATGGGCTATCTCTGGGAGGAAATCATCTGGCCGAGTCTTGGGAAAATTCGTCACAACGGTTCTTGATTCCGGTGTGCTGACATGGAGACTGTCGTGGTCTCCGTGCATCTCCCATCGAAGTTCACCCCCGGTGAAGACAGCATCGAGAGACTTGTCAGCCGGCCAGGTATAAAGATCCTGGCTCACCGTTACCCTCATACCGGTCGTCGTGGTAATCGAAAGCTTGGCTTCTTTGTCGTAGCTGCCACTGTCGTGGTCGACTGTATCGAGGGTTGCCTCCACCGTCTCAGGACGACCCTGGCCGAGCTCATGCGCAATGAAGAGAGCAAAATCAACCGCATGGCTGTGCTCATACAGGGCGCCGCCACCTCGAGAGGTGTGACCCAAATAGGATTCCGTGGCATCAGAAAGCCAGGGATGTGCCTTCAGGATTCCTGCCCAGTCCTCTCGCATCCTGCCTGAAATAGACGTCAGAGTCCCCAAATTGAGGGACTTAGCCTGAGCGAGAAACTCGGCGGTGTTGGTCTTTAGCCTCTGGTTATAGGCGACCAGCACCCGGGTCGGAGACTTTTCCACGAGTTCGGCGAAATTCCGCAGAGTGTCGGCGCCTGGAGAGGCGAGGGGTTTCTCAATTACGAGAGCTCGGTGACCAACCGCGAGCTCTCGGGAGGCGATAGCGACGTGTGTGTCGGGAGGAGTGCCGATGACACATAAGTCGAATGCTTGATTTCCGACATCATCGGGGTGAGCCAACGTAATCGACGTGTCGAAGCTTCCGTAGCGCTCGGGGTAGATGACAGTTCTTGTCCTCTCTAGAGCACTCTTGTCAACATCGACAATGGTGACCTCGACATTCAAGGTACGGAGGGCATGCGCTAGGTGATTGCCGATTGATCCGGCGCCGATGACCTTTGCGGTGAGCACGGTGGGCGCTATCGAACGAGAGACCAGACCGATAACTCGGTCTTCCGAGAAGAGTTCAGATTGATCGATCCATCAGTGTAGTAAGAGTCCGATCCTTGATGTGTCGAGGAAATCTCCTCGAAGACCGCACCGCTGGCAGAGGTGAAACCGTGAGGCACACCGGTCGGGACGGTCAAAATGTCGCCCTCTTTCATCCGGTGAATCTCGCCACCGAGGTTCACGGTCATTTCGCCATAGACACAGATGAAGGTCTCTTCTTTGATTTTGTGCATGTGTTCAGGGTTGCTCTGACCTGGGAACACAGCGATGATTTTCTTGCAGTATTCGCGGTTCACGAGAGTCGCCAATACGGCTCCAAACTCGAAGAATCTATCGAGTCCGTAGTGGTGTGAGAGTTCTACGCGGCTCTGTGCCGGAAGGATAATGTTCGCTTTTTTGAGGAGCTCACGAGTCTGTTCAATGATGTCTCGCACAGCGTCGCTCACGTGGGAAATATCG
>Ga0181556_1002798_pt1 | contig 15634 bp, 25 predicted proteins | sample 011ome_14_FD_148651 | JGI IMG/M metagenome (GOLD analysis project Ga0181556, IMG submission 148651) | Coastal salt marsh microbial communities from the Groves Creek Marsh, Skidaway Island, Georgia - 011505AT metaG (spades assembly) | ecosystem: Environmental > Aquatic > Marine > Intertidal zone... | reverse complement strand
GTTGGCGCTCCCCGGCGGTTTTGAGTTTGGAGCCCCCCCCCCCTCGCGCGCAACAATGTTGCGCGGGGTCAGGCCCGCATCCGCCTCGCGCGCTCGGCATTGGTCTTGAGCGTGTGGCACGACCCGCAGCGCAGGCGAATATTGCTGCGGTCGAGCTTCGCGCCGCCGTCCTTCAGCTCAACGATGTGGTCGCCGAAGATGCGCGTGTGGCCACGTCCGCAGTCCTGGCATCGCTCGCCACGCTCGCGCTTGATGCCGGCCATAAGATCAAGCCATGCCCGCGAGGTATAGAACGGCTCCGCGATCCTCGGCGGCAGCGCTGCAATGCTGGTGTCGATGGTGGCAACGCGCGGCTTGAGCATCGCGAGCTTGGCCATGCTGCACCCATAGAAAAGCCCGCTCGGTTTCCCGGCGGGCGCAAGTGTGGCAACGCAACTGTCAACCATCAATCGGCCTTTGTCAATCAGAAAGCAGGCTTGCTGGCGATCGCCTGGCCCTGGAGCGGGCGGGCGGGCGGCGCGTCACGAACGCAGCGATGCCAGATGCGGGCGGCGGTGCGGTACAGCTCGACGTTGATGCCTTCAAGCGGGATGCGCTGCTCGATCGCGCTCGCGATAACAGATCCGCGCACCGTCGTCCGCCTCTGCACCTCGGTCGCCCAGCAATTCCAGACTGCCCAGACGCGGGCGACGGCATCGCTCATCTCGTGCGTACCGCCACCGTCGCCGCGCTCCATGCTCCAGCCGCGGTGAGCGCCGAACTGGCGTTCGATCGTGTGCCATGCCTGCTCGATCGCCAGCAGCGCCTCGACCTCCTGATGGTCGATGCCGTCGCGTGCGAGCAGGTGTTGCAGGTAGTCCTGTTGCAGCTTCGCGATCGTCTCCGGTGTAGCCTCGACCCGATCGCCGCGATTGACCGGCTTGCGCTTCCGCATGCGACGCCGCTTTGCTTTTGCCATCTTGCCTCCAAACATTACGCATTGCCTGGTTTCGCCGGCTGCCGTGACCCGTAAATGCGCCGGGCCTCGCCCTCGATCAGCGCCCGCACCATCGTCGGCATGGCATCGAGGTGCGCGGCTAAAAACACCACCGCGCGCCGCTGGCGCCATGCGGTCGCCGCCAATTCATGCAGCGTCCCGTCATCGGTCGCGGAGCGCCCGACATGCCGCTCAAGGCTGCCGCGAATGCGGTGCGGGCGGTCGGTCACGGCGTAGCGTTCACTTCGTCACCTCGTGCAGGATGGCGGCATAGCCCACCAGATCGAGGATCGAGTCCTGGTGCCCTGGATCGCGCGCCAGGCGGGTCAACTTGAGGTCCATCATGCACAGCACGACCTCGGCCGCCGTGACGGGGTGGCCCAGCGTGAGCGACCAGCGGGCAGCGATGGCGGCCATTGCCTTGTCAGCTTCGCCGTAGGCGGCCTGCCGCTCGCGCTGCACGTGGGCGGCCTGGTCGAGGAGGGTGGTGGCGCTCATGCTGCGGTCCCTGCTCGTGAGGCCCGCAGCACCACCAGGAAGTCCTCGGCATGCAGCACCACGACCCAGCGCCGGCCCGATCGGCGGTGCCAGACCGTGGCGATGTCGCCCGGCTTGGCGTCGGTCAGCGCCTGCTCCATGGCCGGGTAGAGCGCAAGCGTCTCGGCGCGCTTGACCTCGATATGCACGCCGTCGAGGCCGACCACATCCGGGCTGTCGTTGCCGCCGGCATACTGCACACCGCGGCGGGCCGGGATGCCGTGGTCGCGCAGGAGCTGCGCCACCTCAAGCTCGCCGCGTTTGCCCTTGTCTCGGCTCAATTTGCCCATCGTGGCCTCCTCAGAACGGCAGATCGTCGCCGCGCGCCCAGTTGGCGGCGGGCTTGCTGGATTTGATCGCGGATAGCTCAATGCCGGGGAATGCACGATTGGCCTTGGAAACGAAGCGCCCCAATTCGTTTGCGTCCAGCAACCGCAAAAGCTCTTCAAGGCTCACCGCCTCATGGTCGCGGTGCAGGGCCGCCAAGGCCCCTACGTCGGCCGTGTGGAGGCAAACGGCGAACGAGCGGCCCTGCACCGAGGCAAACCACACGGCCCCCAGATCGCCCGGCGTATGGCCTGCCGCGCGGGCGGCGGCATCGAGGGCTTTCCAGCCGCGCGCCAGGGCGGTGGCCTTGCCCGCGGCCGCGGCGGTGTCGCCGCTTCTGATCGCCTCGTCGCACTGCTCCTGGGCGACCGCGAACTTGGCCGCGAGGTCCGGGGCGACGAGCTCGGGCAGGCGGTTGATGCCCCAGATCCGCTCGAGGTCGACCGCCACCCGATCGAGCGCGGCGGTGGCGGCGGCCCATGCCCGGCTCTCGGCCTCGGACATGCTGGAGGCGGTGGACGGTTTAGTGCGGCCGCGAACGGGAGGCCGGCGAGAGGGTTGGCTAACCATTTTCAGGGTGCCTCCGTCGAATAGTTGAGTAATTTAGTAGGTGGGAACCTTGAGCCCGTTTTGAGGTCATTTGCCGACGAATAAGGCGGGCAGTTTTCAAGGTTCCCGTTTTCAAGGTTCCCCTTAGGAAAAAAACAGTGGGAACCTTGGGTGTGGGGACCAAAGTCCCCCCACCCGGTCCCAAGGTTCCGGCGCATCCGGGAACCTTGGGGAACCTTGGGGAACCTTGGGAACCTTGAGATTTATTTCCGACCATTTGGCCTGTTCCCGGTGCGCTCATAAACGAGCCGTTCGCCCTCGTTCAGCGCGACCAAATACCCCTCGCTTCGATTGTGTCGCCGCACGTCATCCGGCCAATCGGTGGCCACGATCAACAGGCCGTCTAAGATAAGCTGCTTGATCACCTTGAGGCGCTGCTGCCGACTTCCGCCCAGCCGCTCGGCGGCGTCCGTTTTGCCCATCAGCACCCCTTCCAAGGCCTTCTGGCGCACGAACTCGATGATCTCCTCCCTCGCCTGCGCCCACCGTTGGCGTGTTCGCTCCTCCTTTTCGGCGTTCCGGCTTTCTGCGGCATGCGCCTTGCGGTCGCCCTCTTCCCCGGCCGTCAGGGGCTCGACCGTCACATGGCGGATGGGGATCTCGCAGGCGGCGCCGAATTCATCGACGCCCCATTCCTGCTCGACGTGGGAGACCAGCCGGCAGGAGGCCACGGCCGCCTCAAAACGGGTTTTCCCGCGGATTAGAAACCGTTCGTCGTCGTCCTCGATTACGATGAAGATGACCTGGTGCGCGTCGCCTTCAAGCGCCGTGGCGCCGCGCGCCGACATATTCTTGGCGTCAGCCCGGCCGAATGAAGCCTTGGCGACGTGGCCCACGATCCAGACCGGCAGCCCGGCAAACCGCTGCTTGAGGGCGGCCATGATTTGCGACGTTTCCGCGTTGTCGTTTTCGTCGTCGATGGCGATGATGGCCGACCTTGTATCCAGCACCACCAGCGGCGGCAGCCGGTTGCCGTCCACCTCCTCGGTAAAGCGCTCGGTGTAGATCGCGGCAACCTTGACCACCTGGTCGATCGGCATCCGCACCGCCTCGACCAGATGCACGCGCTGCCGGATGATGGCGCCCGCGCCGGGGATCGCCTTGGCGACGGCATACATGATGCGCTGGAATTGTGCGGTGTCCTCCGAAACATAGATGACGTGTCGCCCGTATCGCGGCGCCAGCGGGTCGCCCAGTTCCGTGGCACCGGCCACCTTGACCACGATGGACGCCAGCACCGTGGTCTTGCCGACGCCATGCTGCCCGGCGATCACGACCAGCCCGGCCGCTATCAGCCCCGGCAGGATCATTTTGGGCTGCCGCAGCGTGTCTGGCAGCGGATCTACAAAGCGCGCGAGCGGATGGACGGGCTTCTCGGTGCCGTCACCTTCCGCCGCGGCATCCGACCATTCATCGCTGGCCGGCTTTTTGGTGTCGAGGCCGAGCAGCTTGGCGGCGGCTTTGATCGCCGCGCGCTGATCGCCGCTATGCTCGTAGTGGCAGTACAGGTCGAAGGCATCGCCGCTTGCCGCCACGCCACTGGCCGACCGCCGCCCCAGGCCGGCTGCAATGTCGCTGGCCGAAAGCGTCACCCAGCGCGCATCTATGACCCGCGTGGCAAATGTGCCTTCGCTGGTCTGATATTGCGACCGCCAATCCACCGTCGATCGCGGCCGGCGCTTGTAGCCGTGGCGCTCGAGCAGCTCGGCGACCGTGGCGCTGGCGTTGTATGCCGCGATGACGCTGTCGGATCGTGGCGGCCGCTGCTCCTGCGCTGCCGCCTGATACTGGTCATTGTCCGCCCGCAGTTGTTTACCGGCCGCCAGGGCCTCTGCCAGCTCTGCGGCTGTTATTGCCCGCCCCTCGATGGCGACGCCGAAATGCGGCGCGTCGGGCGCATGGGTCGGCAGGTAAAACATGCTCTCCGCGCCGAGCTTGGTGCCGTCCACGACGCCGCCCAGGCCCAAAGCGGCGGCCAGGCCAAGAGCGCGGATGCCGTCTTCTGCCAGCGCTGCCTGATCCTGATTGATGTCAATCGCGGTTTCCGGCGGCAGTGCCACGCGATAGCGCGGCGCCTCTTGAGTGTGGCTGTGCGTCGAGTAGATGACACCGGCCCAGCCGCGCTTTTGCATTTCCGCGCGCACTTGGTCCGCATCCGGCGGCACCTCGCCGGTTGCTTTATTGGTCTCGATGTCGAGCAGATAGCAGGTGCGCGAGAGCACGTTTTTTTGGGCGCGTGTGCCGCAAAACAAAGCGCCGGCAATCAGCTTGGTGGCCTTCGGCCCCACGCGATGGTTCGTCGTTCGATCGACAAATGTAGGCCAGACCGTTCGCGCGACGGATCCGGTGTTGTCTTTAACCGATGTGAAGACGGTGATTTCTACAGTCGAATCCGAATTCATCGCGCGCGCCCTGCTAGATGGCTTCCCGGCGGCCAGATACCGCCGGGATATTCTCAGCGCGCTCAGAACACGTCGTCAGCCTGCTGCCCGGCGGCCTGGGCTTTTGCCACCACCGCGCTGAAGTCCTCGGCCTCTGTCGTCTCAGACCACGGTTCGCTTGCGGCGCCGAGCGGTTCGCCGCGCCTGGTGATCCAGACCCCATTGAGGCCGCAGCCGACTCCGCGGTTGCCGGCCGTGTCGTAGCCGTAAAACCCCACCTTCACGCTGGCATAGTTGCCGCTCCGCATATGCTCGCTGGTGGCGCGGCTGCGATCCTTGCCCGCGAGAACTTCGACGGGCTTCTTGTTCGCCGCAGATATGAAATAGCAGTCGGTGTATTCCGCGCTCTTGACCCGCTCGCCGGTATCGTCAACGGCATCGCCGTCGCGCAGCGGCGAGCGCAAGCCCTTCGGCGGCTTGCCGTTCCACTTGGCGGCAATCGCCGCCTGCATCGCGGCCTTGATTTCGGGCACCTGCCTGTGCTGCTTCGGCAGGAGCATAGTGAGCGAATACTTGGGCTCCGCGCCCTCTGCCGCCGCCCGCGGCTCTTCCAAATGCACCCAGTCCAGCCTGACATCGTTGATAATCATGGTCGGTTCCTTTTTACGTTTCGCGGTTCTTGATTATTGGAGCGCGTGGCAACCGCTACGCCGCGTCGCTCCACTCGTCCGCCGGCATTTCCCATGAGGGCAGCGCCAGCGTTGAGATGCCCTGTTCGTATCCGGGCCAGTTGCCTGATTGCATGCAGTCGCGATACACGGCCGCCGCGCGCTTCATCTCGCGCGCACCGGCCGCCAGCGTTTCGTGATCGAGGCGGTAGAGCGCAAACGCATGCGGTGCGGCAGACTCGACGGCGATGAAGATAAAATCAGCCGCGCCGCCGCGCGTCGCTCTATAGCCGTCGAGGTAGTGAGCGGCCTGGAGATGGTATGAGAACGTCGCCACCGAGCGCCCAAAATCCTTAATGCCGGCGTCGATCGTGGTCTTGAGGTCGATGACGATGCCGTCTCCGATCGCATCGGCCTTGGCTTTGCACTTCACGCCGTGCTGATCCCAAAGCATGACCTGCTCTTTTTGCGCGGCCTCAAGCATCTCTGCGATCACTGCATTGGACCAAAGCGCGTCGCGAATCGCGGTTGCGCGGTCGCCGTCAGCTTCCGACAGGATCGGCAGCCCGGTTGCCTCAAGGCGCTCGCGCTCGGCCTTGCCCTCCTTGGAGGCCCAGTTAAGATACTTGACTGCGAATGCCGGCCGCTCGGGCTCCAGGACAAGCCGATGCACGACCGTGCCAAAAATCATAGCCGGTGTCGGCTGCCGGGCTTTGAATTGATCGGCTCTATAATGCAGCGGTGACTTCCGCAGCAGCTTGGCGCCGGACGCGCTCAATGCTTCAAGCGCGAAATACTCGTCGTCCGTCATGCGTCATCTCCCGTCGCCACTTGCCAGCGCCGGGCGATCCACACGCCGGGCCACAGTTTGTCCAGCTCGCGGCAGACCGCGTCGCCATTGGCCCGGCGCTCGATGATCTCCACGGCGATCCATTCGCTAACAGTGCGCTCGCGGCGGTAGAGGGCGATCACGCTCATGCCGTGATATCCGGTGGTGACGGCGAAGCGGAAGCGGTCGTTAAATCCGCCGACGCCTCGCCGTCACGGACGGGTCTTTGGCAATCCCCGCCCTCTTCTAAAATTTTGCGCGTCATGCTGGTGGTCCGAAAATATCAGGGCGCAAATCGTGTCGCGTCACTTTCCCTGCGGTCTTTTTCTCAATTTCAATAGCGCGATGGATCGGCACCCGCTCCCACTGGCTTATTGCTGATTCGGTAAGATTGAGAAGCTTGGCAAGATCAACGTTTTTGCCACCTGCCGCTTCGCGCGCTTTTTGAAGTCCACGATCATTCATAACCTGTACTTAAGTGAAACTAACGACTAGGGCAAGAAATTGTTTAGTGGCGCTACAGGGGATAGTTTAGGACAACTAAAGAATGGCAATAGGCATTAGAATCAAAACGGCAATGGAGGCTGCGGGGAAGCTGCCCGTGGACATCGCCAAGCATTTGAACATTACGGAATCCGCTGTCTCTCAATGGTTCGCAAAAGACAGTGGCCCAAAAAACGTCCGCTTGGCCGATCTAGCGGCCTTTCTTGACACGACGGTAGGTTGGCTCATGTCAGCCACGGATGCCCCTCCAGGCACGCCCGCAGCTCAGACAACGGACGTTCTATTCCCGGACGGAAGGCCTGATTTGCCGGTCTGGGCTTCGGCAGAAGCCGGGGACGACGGGGCCATGATCCTGACCTCTGAGCCGATAGACCATATTCACAGGCGCGGGCAGACCCGAGGAGCGTTTGCCTTCTTTGTGATCGGCGGCTCGATGAGTCCCGCCATCGACCACGGTAATCAGGTGGTCGTAGACCCTGCACAACCGCCGAGGGCCGGTGATGACTGCGTTTTCGTGGCAGACGACGGTAACGGAACTATGCTGGCGCTGGTTAAGCGCCTTCTCCGGGCGCACCCGGACCGCTGGCGGGTTCGACAATTTGAGCCGTTGCGAGATTTCGACCTTCCCCGCAAGAAGTGGGCAAAAGCCTTCAAAATAACGGAGAAACGCTACAGCTAGTCATAGCGCTTTCAACGCTGCCCCATTTTTTGGGTTGTGACTTAAGTATCGCTTGACCACGGCTTAAGTATTGCTACAGTGCCCCTCGCCAGCACCGACCGCTGGCGCGGGCCGGGCCGATCCTCGGAAGCGAGCAGGCCGGCGTCTTCCCCCCAAGACGCCGGCCGGTTCGACGGGAGATGCCGCGATGCAGACCGCCACCACCTCGACCCGCCGCCGCGTCCTGCTTGATGAATGGCACGACCTCCGCGGCGAGCTGCACGCCATGGAGCGCGCGGCCCTCGCGTATCTCGACGCGCTCGATGTCGTCCGCCGCAGCTCCTACAGCGCCGCCGCCGTCAAGCGCATTGACGATCACGCCGCCGACTACGCCTGGCGCACGCTCGACCTGATCTCTGACTTTGTTGGCGATTGCGAGCGCCGCTTTGGCGACGACGGCATCGACCCTGACGCCGCGAGCTACGACGACAGCGTTCTGCAATCCGAGGCGATGTCCTGGGCCAAGCGCGCGGAGGCGCGGCGATGAGCAGCACCCACACGATCGACGCCAGCATTGCGGTTGGCGACCCGGATCTCGGCGCGGCGATCGACTGCCGCATCACGTTCACCTTTAACGAGCGCGTTGCCGAGCAGGGGCCGTCCTACGCCAGCGGCGGCCAGCCGGCCGAGCCCGCGCACGCCGAGTGGGTCAGCGCCGTGGCGATCGAGGACGGCCAGCCGGCGCCCTACGGCGGCGCCTTCGCGGCCCTCGAGCAGAGCAGCCTCGACAGCATCGCGAGCGCCTGGCTGGAGGGCGACGAGGGCCAGGCGCAGGCGATCGAGCAGGCGCTGGACGATCTACAGGCGGCCGAGGACGACGCAGATGAGCGCCGCGCAGAGCAGCGGGCCGAAGATCGGCGGGACGCACGATGACCCGCCTCTGGCTCCTGCTGGTCGCGCTCGGCATCGTGATGCTGCTCGCCTCATACGCCACCGCGGCAGAGATCACAGGCCCGCGCTGGCAGCTTTGGGAGCAGCCGCCGGGCCAGGATTGGCGCCCCCGCGGCAAGCAGCTCAACACCTCGACAGCGTGCGACCTGGACGCTGCGTCGCTTGCGATCGTGGTCGAAAAAGCCACGCGCATAGCGTGCCGCCGGGTGACGCCGTGACGCGCCGCCAGATCACCGCAGCAGCGCACGGCCGCAAGCACCTGCGCTTGATGCTCGCATATCACGATGCCCCGAAGGGCGACCGGCGCCGCCGGCTGCGCGAGCTGCGCGCCTACATGACCGCGCGTTTAGGAGCTGCACGATGAACGTCGAATACCAGACATTCCTTGATGGCAAGAAGCCGCGCGCTCTTGCAACCGGCATCGAGCCGCCCCCGCTAAATGCAGGGCTATTCGACTTCCAGGCCGCGTGCGTTGACTTCGCCTTGCGGCAGGGACGGTGCGGGCTCTACCTCGATACGGGGCTTGGCAAGACGTTCTGTCAGCTTGAGTGGGCCGACAAGGCAATGCGCGCCAGCAACGGCTATGCGCTGATCCTGACGCCGCTTGCCGTCGCCCGACAGATCGAACGCGAGGCGCAATCGCGAGGCTACGATGCCCGCGTAATCCGTGACCAGAGCGAGGCACGGGCCGGCATTAACATCTGCAATTATGATCGCATGGATAAGATTGACCCGGATGCGTTTGGCGTCGTGAGCTTAGACGAAGCCAGCATCCTCAAAAACTTCAGCGGCAAGACGACCCGCGCGCTGATTGAAACTTTCCGCGATCATCGGTTCAAGATGGCCGCGACGGCCACGCCCGCGCCGAACGATCATATGGAGCTGGGCCAACAGTCTGAGTTCTTGGGCGCGATGAACGGGAATGAAATGCTTTCCCGGTTTTTCATCAACGACGCATCGACGGCCTCGCAGACATGGCGGCTAAAGAAGCACGCCGAAACATCCTTTTGGGAATGGATGGCGTCGTGGTCGCGCATGGCGCAATCGCCTGAGGACTTGGGATACGACGGCGCGCGGTTCGTGCTGCCGGCGCTGAGCATCATTCGACACCGGGCAGCCTATGGCGAGGTCAAGCCAATGGAAGGCAGCCTGTTTGCTCTAGAAATGTCGGCCACGTCGATGCACGCCACGAAGCGGCAGACGGCCGGTGCCAGGGCAGATGAAGCGGCGCGGCTAGTCTCCACAAGCTCGCAGCCGTGGGTGGTCTGGTGCGATACCGACTACGAGGCCGATGCCCTTGCCGACCGGATCCCGGAGGCTATCGAGGTCCGTGGCTCCATGCCGATCGAGCGCAAGGAGGAAAACCTTGCGGCGTTCGCGGACGGGTCCGCCCGCGTCATCATCACAAAGCCCAGCGTGGCCGGCATGGGGCTGAATTGGCAGCACTGCGCGCGCATGGCGTTTGTGGGCCGCAGCTTCTCCTACGAGGCTTGGTATCAGGCCGTGCGGCGCTGCTGGCGCTTCGGGCAAACCAAGCCCGTCGAGGCTCACATCATCGTGGCCGAGGGCGAAGATCAGATCGGCCGCGTGATCGACCGCAAGGCCGATGAACACGCCAGCATGAAGCGCGCGATGGCTGCTGCGATGAAGCGCGCCACGACGCAGGCCACGCGCCGCATGATCGAATACACGCCAAATCACAAGGGGAGGACACCGGCATGGCTACGATCCGCTGCCTAGACGAGAAGCATGGCGACCGCTTCGTTGCCTACCATGGCGATTGCGTCGATGTGGTCGGCCAGTTGCCGGACAACAGCGTCGGCTTCTCCGTCTACTCGCCGCCGTTCGGCTCGCTGTTCGTCTATTCGGAATCCATTTCCGACATGGGCAACAGCACTGATGAGCAGTTTCGAGACCAGTACGCTTTCATGGTGCGTGAGAAGCTGCGCGTTACAAAGCCCGGCCGTTTGACGGCCGTACATTGCTCCGACCTCAAGATGACCAAATGGAAGGACGGCGCGGTCGGCATGAAAGACTTCAGCGGCGACATCATCCGCACTCATGAAGAGGCTGGATGGATACTGCACTCGCGCCGCACCATCTGGAAGTGCCCCGTCACCGAAATGACCAGGACCAAGCATGTCGGCCTGCTCTACAAGCAATTAAAGAAAGATAGCAGCAAGAGCTGTGGCGGTATGCCCGACTACTTGTTGACGTTCATCAAGCCCGGCGAAAACACAGAATTGATTTCGCACGACCCAGCCGACTTTCCGGTTGAACAATGGCAGGAATGGGCATCACCCGTCTGGATGAGCGTCAACCAGACCAAGGTGCTGAACGTCAAGGCGGCCCGGAACGCCAACGACGAGCGCCACCTTTGCCCGCTACAGCTCGACGTGATCGACCGGGCCCTGGTCATGTGGAGCAACCCCGGAGACGTAGTGCTGAGCCCGTTCATGGGCATCGGCAGCGAGGGCTATTGCTCGCTCAAGGCTAAGCGCCGGTTCGTCGGCGTCGAATTGAAAGCCGAGTATTTCAATCAGGCGTGCCGCACGCTGCGCGACGTGGAAGCCAGCGCGGCGACGCTGTTTGATGACGTGGCCGCATGACCGCGGCACCGTGACCATGTACCCGCGCATCACCGCCGAACAGTATGCTGCCGACCGCGCACGCCACGCCGCCGAGTATGCGGCCGACCGCGCACGCCTGCCGTGCAAATGCGGCACGCGCCTCGCAGTACAGATCGTATGCCGCGACATGGGTCGGTCGAAAAGCTACCGCGCAAAATGCCAGGGCTGCCGCAAGATGAGCGCGGCGACGTTTTATGCCGACAAGATCAATGAGCGATGGAATGAGGTAGCGCACCGATGAGCGATGACATTATGGCCGAGCGCCTGCGCGCCGCCTGCGTGTATTTGAGGCGGCGGCCGGCGTCTGCCACCTGTGCGGCCAGCGCATCCAGGTGGGCCAGAAATGGGACGTGGAGCATATCCGGCCGCTTGCGCTAGCCGGCGCCGACGATGACGCCAACATGGCCCCAGCCCACGCGAAATGCCACGCAACCAAGACGGCGGACGATGTTTCCCGCATTGCCAAGGCGAAGCGGCAGAAAGCCCAGCACCTCGGCATCCGCAAGCCCAGCCAGTGGCAGAGCAAGTGGCGGCGCAAGGTTAACGGCACAACAGTGTTGAGGAATACACCATGACCCTAGACGAACTGGCGGCAGCGAAGCGGATTGGGGTGTTCGATCCGACCGCACCGGCTTGGCAGGAATGGACCGATGCTCTGACATACGATTCGCAAACCGTCGCCCGCGCCTTCCTCGCAGCAGCGCGGGAGGTGGAGAGGATGCGTGAGGTCTTGGGCAAGATTATCGAGCTTGACCATCACAACCACGGCCCCGAAGGACGCGCCACGACTATCGCACGCGCAGCACTCAAGGAGACGCAGGGTGGCTGACCCCTTCAAGATCAAGGGGCCGGCGCTCATCAGCTTCAGCGGCGGCCGGACGAGCGGCTACATGCTCTGGCGCATCCTACAGGCGCACGGCGGGACGCTGCCTGATGATGTCGTGCCTGTGTTTGCCAATACCGGCAAGGAACATCAGGGCACACTCAATTTCATCAATACCTACGCCCAGCGTCTGAACGTCAAGATTGAATGGGTCGAGTATCGAAGCGCCAACCGACCGGCTGATCGCTGGCGGTACATCAGTTCCGTGGATACTCCCTCGATTAACGGAGAGCCATTCAGCGCCCTCATTCGCAACAAGAAATACCTCCCAAACCCTGTGGGACGCATCTGCACAATCGGACTCAAGCTGATCCCGATGCAGTCCTACGCTCGTTGGCTGGGATGGGACGATTACCTCAACGTCGTTGGCCTGCGCGCTGATGAACCAAGCCGCGTGGCGCGGATGCGAGGCAACCATGCCGTGCCGCTTGCCGTCGCGGGAATAACCAAAGCCGACGTGATGAAGTTCTGGAAGGCAATGGACTTCGATCTGCTGCTGCCTCCCGGCTGGGGAAACTGCGACCTGTGCTTTCTGAAATCGGCGGCGACCATTAGCGGGATTATGCGCGACATCCCATCGGCGGCAGACTGGTGGATTGCCAAAGAACAGGAGCGAGGTGCGACCTTCCGCTCTGATCGGCCGTCCTATGCCGAGATGTCCAAAGCCGTGAAAGAGCAGCGCGGCTTCGACTTTGGCACCCGCGATGAACTGATCGACTGCTTCTGTGGAGACGCCGCATGACCTCACTCAAGGAGACGCAGACATGAGCGATGACATAGTGAATCGCCTGCGCCGGGAAGCCGGGACGCTGGCTACGATGTATGAAGCCGCCGACGAGATAGAGCGGCTGCGGGCAGAGCGCGTCACGATACCGGAAGGCTATGCGGTGGTGCCGGTGGAGCCGACAATGGAAATGTGCTTGGCCTCCCCGGAAGCGGCCCATGTTGATGTGCAACTGATCTGGGCCTCCATGATCGCCGCCGGCAGGAAGGAAGGCACATGATTAGCGAAGACGCTCTAGCAAACATCGCGCGCATTGGCCTCGTCGCCGTGATACTGTTCGTGGTGATACCCGGCGCGCTCTGGCTGGTGGTCAGGTACGGCGAGTTCCTGGCGCGAGTGGGAAGCCCATGAGTGAGCCAAACGACGACCGCGAGCTGCGGATTGCCACCCGCGCCGTGCGCCTGTACGCAGAGAGCCACCCGAGGCCCACGCAGGTCACGCAGGTCCAAGCTGCGGAAATCCTTCGCGTCGCGCCGCGAACCGTGCGACGCTACATCCAGGCCGGCAAACTGAAGCTCAATCGCTGCGGCTATCTGCCGATCGAATCGGTGGACGCGATGCGGTCCCCGGAATAACGCTCCCCATTTATTACGCAGAGACCGTCTGAAGCGTTTATTTTGCTGGCTTTACGAGTCCGGCAGCGGGTACCAAGGGGCCGTCCGCTATTGTCACTCAATGGCGGACAGTCCCGGCCAATATAGACTAAATCGACACTTCCACACAGGCATCGTGGCCGCGAGGGCCCGCCTCCACTGGACAATTTTGACGCCTATTCCCCACAATCTCCCCACACCACTACGCACGGGAGGGCGGATGGCGTCGATCAGCAGACACAAGGGCGGATACCGGGCGCAGGTCTATGTGCGGCGCAAGCGGCGGTCGCGCGTCTTTCGCACCATGCGCGAGGCCCAGGCGTGGGCGGCGGCCGAGGAAACCACTCTCGCCAGCGCGCCAGCCAGCCGGCACACACTGCGCGAACTGGTCGAGCGTTACGTCGAAGAAGTCATGGTCGCAAAGAAGGGCGGCGACCACGAGGCCCGGCAGGCCCGCGCGCTGCTGCGGGATTTCCCCGCCTTGGCCGGCAAGCGTCTCGCCGATCTCGACACGCCCGACATGGCGGCGTGGCGCGACGCCCGGCTCAAGGTCGTGTCGGATGCCACCATCCTGCGGCAGATCAACTGGCTGCGGCACGCCTTCAGGATCGCCCGCGAGGAATGGAAATGGATGGAGGCCAACCCGCTCAAGGGCCTACGGCTGCCCAAGAGCCCCGCCGCCCGCACCCGCCGCGTGTCGCCCCAGGAGGTCCGCCAGCTATGCCGTGGCCTCGATTACAGGCCAGGACAGGCACCCCAGACGAAACAGCAGGAGGTCGCCTTAGCCTTCATGGTCGGCCTGCGTTCGGGCATGCGTGCCGGCGAGATACTGAGCCTCGGCAAATCCAACCTTGATCTGACCCGCCGCGTTGCCTCGGTGAGCCACAAGACCCAGCACCTGACAGGCAAACCGCGCGACGTGCCTTTGACACGCCAAGCCATCCGGCTCCTGCGCCCCGTCGCCCAGAGTAAACGATGCTTCACCCTGTCGTCGGCCGTCCTCGATGTGCTGTTCCGCAAGGCGCGCGACCGGCTTATGATAGAGGATCTGCACTTCCATGACTCCCGCGCCGAGGCCCTGACACGACTGTCCCGTAAGGTGGACGTGATGACGCTCGCCAAGATCAGCGGCCACAAGGACGTGCGAATACTTGTGAATGCGTACTATCGAGAGACAGCCGAGCAAATCGCCGCCCGACTCTAGCCGCCCGTGTCCTCGGGGACAAAGCAAAGCACGCGCCCGAAGCTCCAGCACAGATGGGCATCCTGCCCGGTCGGATTCCGCTCGCGGATGATCTTGTCATCTGGAATGTCGATCCAGCGCGATTCCTGCCGTAGCCACGCTTGCCAGTTGCCATTCACGATCCGAGCCTTTGTCGGCTCGCAGTCCCCAGTTTCGACGCCGCCCTCGACCTTGCGGGCCTTGCAACAGGAGATCGGCGGAATGACGCCGGGCTGCATCCAGTGCCTGTAAAAATCGGCATGGTGCGGGCTATGATCCTGTCCCCTCGCCTTCAGTGGCAGGAACACGGTCACGATAGCCACAAAGGCCAGAGCCGCAGCAAGATATGAGGCCACGACGCGGATCATCGCGGCGGCCTCGGGGCGTCACTGTCGGACGGGTGCGGGGCATCCCACATGAGCCGGAGTTGCCGGCAGACGATGGCTTGGGCGTCCTCTGCGACCGACGCCACGTTGACGTAGGGCAGCGTGAAGGTAAGCGGCAGGATCGCGGCCATAGCTTCCACCTGTGCCCGCTCTTCGTCGGTGGAAGGCTGCGGCGTTACCAGTAAGGTAGGCCTGCCGCGCGATTCCATGATGCGGACGAGGGCTTTCATGCCAGCCTCTTTTTCATGTGAACCACCTCGAATCCGACATAGGACTTGCGCGGCTCATAGGTCCGGTATCCGCTCGCCAGTATGTTCGCCGTGCTGAAACCATTGCGGCCCACGGTGTAGGTGACGATCTCGCGCCATCCTTCGCGCCGCCCATGCTTCTCAAGCGTCGCCATCAGCTTCCGCTGTAGCCCCACGCCCCGCGCGCTCGGCATCACTCCGACGCGGGAGTAGAACCAGACGCCCCTGCGGATCGGGTGCGCGGCGATGTAGCCGATCGGCAGCGGGTCGGAATAGAACTCGCCGGAACTGCCCTGTATGGCGATCCAGCAGACGCCCTTCTCCCAATGGAACAGGCCGTAGGGATGATCGTGGGGAAAGCAGACGCGGTCCATCTGCTCCAGCGCATCGGCGTCGTCCTTGGTGGCCCGGCGGATCATGCTGCCACCTTGGCGTCGAACATTCCGGG